>ERZ772872.3173-NODE-3173-length-12506-cov-3.235483_pt1 | contig 12506 bp, 13 predicted proteins | sample MGYA00512132_ERZ772872 | MGnify/ENA primary metagenome ERZ772872 (study PRJEB29015, sample SAMEA2737724) | human gut metagenome | biome: human gut; feature: human-associated habitat; material: faeces | place: China | collected 2012 ...
TGCTGCAATGTGGGAAAAGCGGCGGTTGGGGAACGGAATTTGCGGCGCAAGGTGGATAAACACGCGGGCATAGTGTGCAGAAGTCACCAACCCAATCGCGCGAAAGGGTCAAGGGAGGAACTCCCTTGTTGCGGCTTCTGGTCAAAAAAGAAAAATTTTTTTGCAAAAGCAGCAGGAATTTTCGAGGGAGCGTCGAAATATATAAACACAAGGACAGAGAAAGGACGTGATGCCGATGGCGCATCAGAATCAGCGGAAGCGCTGACAAGTGTCCATGTGCTTCCGCAGGAATTATCAACTGCGAAAGGAGCAACTGATTTTATGAAGTTGACGATTTATGCGAAGAATATGACGGTTTCCCCCCATGTGACCCGCCGCATTGAGAAAAAGACGGAGCGCATGGGCCGCTATCTCCTGCCCGATACGGAAATGCAGGTTCGGCTGAGCAAGGAACCCAAGCGCGATATTCGCACCGTCGAAATCACCGTCCCCATGGGCAATGGCGTTATCCTCCGTTCGGAGGCCTCTGAGCCCGAAAACCTCTTCCTCGCCATTGATCAGGCGCTGGCGAAGATGGAACGTCAGATTCACCGCCACCGCTCGAAGCTCGACAAGCGCATCCGCGACGATGCTTTCGCCAGCAATGAGCTGGAATTTATCGAGGATGAGGACGCTGCGGCGGAAGAGAGCGTGCCGGAAATCGTTCGCCGCAAGACCTTCCCCGTGCGTCCGATGTCTGTAGAGGACGCCGCTGTTCAGATGGAAATGCTGGGACACAGCTTCTTCGCGTTCGTCAACGCCGAAACCGAGGAAATCAACGTGTTGTATCAGCGCAAAGACGGAAAACTGGGCTTATTGGAGCCGGAAAACTGAGGAATCTCTGACTTATTCGGCAGTCATCTGGCGAATGTCTTTTCCGCCATCTGCTGCTTGACAAAATCTCGATTTACCTCCAGTAAACCTTCGATTTTGTCAATTGCATCTGACGAAAAATTCATCCACCATCTGACCACCTCATTTCATCAGAGCTTCCTAACGCTTCCCCGTGGGCGGTGCGAGCCGCCTGCCCAGTCCATGCTGTCTGAGCCTTGAAACATATAGGTCAACCCCGACAATTGCATAACGAAGAGCCTGCTGCAAGCGGATTGCGGCAGGCTTTTTTCGCGTGCAGGCGGAGGATGCAGAAATGCAGACAAAAATTCGCCGAAATATGTAGAATCAGCAGGAAAATCGGTGCGCCATCGCGAATTTTTATGGAAACATGCCGCGAGGAGGTTGAACATGCAGCATTATCTTTTCGTTCATTTTCGGGAGAAAACATCCCCTGACGGCGAACAGGTGCACTTCGCCGTCAGCCGCGACGGATTCCACTGGCAGGCGCTCAACGGCGGACATCCTGTCCTCTGGGCATACTATGGCGACCGCGGCGTGCGCGATGTGACCATCATCCGTGACCACACATCCGGAAAATTCCACATTTTCGCGACTGACCTCAGCCTGTCCTACGGGATGCGCAACCAATATCAGCACTCATGGCGGAATATCGGGCTAAACGGCAGCAGAGATTTGGCGCATTGGGTCTCCGATGACCTCGTGCATTGGTCGGAGGAGGAAATGGTGCGCTTCGGCACGGACGACATGGGCTGTGTCTGGGCGCCTGACGTGATTTTTGATAGCGAGCATGGCGAATATCTCGTGCACTGGTCGTCGAAGCACCGCTGCAACAACTTCGGGAATATGGCGATTTACGGCAGTCGGACAAAAGATTTCGTCCATTACAGCGAACCGGAATTGATTTACCGCAAGCCGGACAGCAGCATCATCGACTCCGCCATGTACGAGGAGAAGGGAAAATTCTACCTTTTTGTGAAAAGCAGCCCGAACCCGGACAACTTGCTGCTGCTCGTCAGCGACCATGTGAATGGAAAATTCGAGCGCGTGGAAGGCTTCGATGATTCGATGGGCGCGCAGACGAAGGGCATGTACGAAGCGCCGACCGCCGTCAAACTCGCCGACGGCCGCTGGTGCCTGTTTGCGGATTTCTACGGTGCGGGCTGCGCGGGACAGGGGTACGTTCCGTTCGTGTCGGATGACCTGACGAAGGGCGTTTTCACCCGCGCAGATGAGGCTTTCCATTTTCCCTACGGCTTTAAGCACGGCACGATTCTGCCGATTACGGAGGAGGAGTACGAGCGGATGCTGGCGCGCGACTGGACAGACGTGCCGGACTTGCGGTAAACCCCTATATTTCGCCGGATTTTGACGAAAATCGGTTGACATGCCCCCCGCAAACTGCTATCATGGACACTGGTTGCGTATGGAAATGCGCAAACCGGGAAAAAATCAATCAGACAAATGGCGGGAATGCCCGCGGTTGAGGTGCTTTCATGTTAGACATCCAGCATTTGTCCTTTGCCGTCACGAATGAGGCGGCGGGAAAGGAAATCCTCCATGATATTACGCTGACGGTGGACAGCGGGCGTTTTGTGGTCATCACCGGGCCGAACGGCGGCGGAAAATCGACGCTGGCGAAGATGATTGCCGGCATCGAGAAGCCGACGGCAGGCAAAATTCTGCTCGACGGCACGGACATGACCGACCTGTCTATCACCGACCGCGCCAAACTCGGCGTCAGCTACGCCTTCCAGCAGCCCGTGCGCTTCAAAGGCATCACCGTGCTGGATTTGCTGCGGATTGCGTCGGGCAAGCGCCTGTCGGTCAGCGAAGCGTGCGCGATTTTGTCCGAAGTGGGGCTTTGCGCGCGGGATTATGTAAACCGTGAGGTAAACGGCAGCCTGTCCGGCGGCGAACTCAAGCGCATTGAGATTGCAACGGTGCTCACGCGCGGCACGCAGCTGTCCGTGTTTGACGAGCCGGAAGCGGGCATCGACCTGTGGAGCTTCCAGAACCTCATCAGCGTCTTTGAGCGGATGCGGCAGGTGCGCAGCGACCGCACCATCCTCGTCATCAGCCATCAGGAGCGCATTCTGAACATTGCGGATGAAATCATTGTGCTGGCGGAAGGAAAAATCGTCAGCCACGGCAGCCGCGCGGAAATTCTGCCGACGCTGCTGGGCACGCCGTCCGCCGTCAGCGCGTGCGCACAATTGGAAAAGACCACCGGGAAGGAGGGCAACTGCTGATGAGCGAGAAGATTACGGCTGTTCAGCGCAGACTTCTGGAAGAAGTGGCGGATTTGCACGGCGTGCCGGAGGGCGCGTACAACATCCGCGCGAATGGGCATTTGGCGTCGCGGCAGACGACGGCGAACATCAGCATCGAGTCCAAGACGGATGTGTCCGGCATCGACATCCGCATCAAGCCCGGCACGGTCAACGAGAGCGTGCACATTCCGGTCGTGCTGAGCGAAAGCGGCCTGAAGGAAATGGTCTACAACGACTTCTACATCGGCGAGGGCAGCGACGTGCTGATTGTCGCGGGCTGCGGCATCGACAACTGCGGTTCGCAGGATTCCCAGCACGACGGCTTGCACCGCTTCTTTGTGGAGAAAAACGCGCACGTCCGCTACGTCGAGAAGCACTACGGTTCGGGCGACGGCGCGGGCAAGCGCCTGCTGAATCCCGGCACGGAGGTGCATCTGGCGCAGGGCAGCAGCATGGAGATGGAAATGGTGCAGATTCGCGGCGTGGACAGCACCATCCGCACAACGACGGCGGAGCTGGAAGCCGGTGCGCGCCTTGTCGTCCGCGAACGCTTGATGACCCACGGCGACCAGAAGGCGGAAAGCATCTACGTCGTGACGATGAAGGGCGCGGGCAGCAGCGCGGATGTGGTGAGCCGCTCGGTTGCCAAGGACAACTCGTGGCAGAAGTTCGACAGCCGCCTTGTCGGGCAGGCCGCTTGTTCTGGCCACACGGAGTGCGACGCGATTATCATGGATCACGCGAAAATTCTTGCCGTACCGCAGCTCGAAGCAGACGACCTCGACGCCGCGCTGATTCACGAAGCCGCCATCGGCAAGATTGCGGGCGAGCAGATTATCAAGCTGATGACGCTGGGGCTGACCGAGCAGGAAGCGGAAGAGCAGATTATCAGCGGGTTCTTGAAGTAAGCAAACAACGACAAAACGGAGAAGAAACATTATGAGAAAGGTACAGAGGTTAGCTGCAGGTTTGCTGGCGCTTTCGCTGTCTATTGCGTGTGCACAGGCGGAAATTTTGACAATTGATATTGATCGAGCAAGCTATGAAGAAATCAATACCGCATACCAGCAATTGAAGCAAGCGAGAATGGAGAAACTGAAGGAGACATATGCGGCAAGTTATACGCCTGAACCCAAATCAGATATTATGTTCCGTGGTATTCCATGGGGGACGACAAGAAGTGAAGTGGAACAGCAGATTGGGCTGCCATCACAGTATAATACCGCATATGCTTATGTGCGCCAGGGTGTGGTTGATGACGATATAGGACTCTATACCTCTTATAAAAAAGAAAAGTGCCTTAAGTTGGCAGGATATTCGGTAAAATACACGGATATAAGTTATGCGTATCCTGTTGTCGATGGAACGTTAATTCGAGATACAAATTTAGCAGTCATGTACTATGCTGAATATGACCTATGGGATGTAGGCGATCCAGATGAAATTGTTGAGGACTTAACCAAAAAACTTGTACAACTGTATGGAGACTACCGAAATGATGGTAGTGGGAAACGAATTTGGTCAGATAGTGCTAATAATGAAATTACCCTTGATTCGTCAGCTACTCGTGTTTATGTATGCTATATTTCGGGAGATGCGGGAAGACTGACAAGCGAAGCAGCTCAGGCACGGGATGATGAACTTGCAGAACAGGAAGAACTCCTGCGTTTGCAAAATCAGAACAATTATGACGGACTATGATGCCAACGTATCAAAAACATGACTTCGCGCCTGTCCCAATGATGCGGACAGGCGCATAGTTTGTTTTTGGACGAAAAAGCCCTCTTAAATGCTGCGAAGAAATGTGCGTTTCTGCCCAATTTCGGCAGGATTTTTCGTTTCTTTCGCGAAATCTTTCTGCGATGATTCCTGCGTTCCCCCGAAATAATCCCGGATGAAGGAGGAAAAATTCCATGTCTGACCGCACATTCGCCACACACCAAATCCGCCGCGCCGTTCCCTTGCCGACGCTGTGGGATTTCGCTGCCCTTGACACCGACGCACCCGTCCCCGCGCGGCTGCCCGTCCCAAGCGCATGGGAGCTTGTCCCTGCGCTCCAGAACTACCGCGGGCGCGCGCACTACACGACCCGCATTCGCTGCGGGGGTAATATCCGCCTGTATTTCGGTGGCGTGTCCTTCCGCGCACGCGTCCTGCTGGATGGCAATGAAATCGCTCGGCACTACGGCGCGTTCACCGCGTTTGAGACAGTCGTGCGCCACCTGCCCGACGGCGAACATGCGCTGACCGTCGAGGTGGACAACCGCTTCGGGGAGGATTCCGCCCTGCACGTTCCGAATGACTACTATTCTTATGGCGGCATCACGCGCCCGGTTGTCATTGAGCAGCTGCCGGACGTGTTTGTGGAGCGCGTCGGTATCACGACGAAGCGCGCGGCGGACGGCTGGACGGCGGATATTTCCGCAAACATCCGCAATCTGGCGGATGATGACGCATCGGCGGATGTCACCCTCACCCTTGCCGGGCAGAAGTTCACCCAAACCGCGCACATCCCGGCGGACAGCACCGCCATCATCCGCATTCCCGATGCGCATTATGCGGATGTGACCGCGTGGACGCCCGACACACCCGCGCTCTACGCCCTCCGCGCTGAAATCCGCGAAGGAAATCAAGTGCTGGATGATCTCATTGACCGCGTCGGCTTCCGTGAAATCAGCATTTCCGGAATGGATTTGCTGCTCAACGGCGAGAAGCTCCGCCTGATGGGCTTCAACCGCCACGAGGAGTACGGCGCGTTCGGCTGCGCGGTGCCGCTGCAGGCCATGGCGCAGGACATCCTGATGATGAAGGACATGGGCTGCAACTGCGTCCGCACCTGCCACTACCCCAATGACCCACGATTCCTCGACCTCTGCGATGAAATGGGGCTGCTGGTGTGGGAGGAGGCGCACGCGCGCGGCTTGCAGGAAGAGCAAATGCGCAACCCGAACTTCATGCCGCAGACAAGGCAGTGCGTGCGCGAAATGGTTGCCCAGCACCGCAATCACCCGTCCATTTTCATCTGGGGATGCCTGAACGAATGCGCGGACAACTGTGATTACGGCGCGGACTGCTATCGCGAAGTCTATGCGCTCCTGCACGACTTGGATGCGTCCCGCCCGATGACCGCCGCGCTCTTGGAGCGCCCCGGCAGCCGCGTCTATGGCGACAGCGACGTGGTGAGCGTGAACATCTATCCGCAGTGGTATCACAACACGCCCGTGGCGGAGAGTCTGGCGCAGAAACTCAAGGAAATCCGCGAGCACGGCGGGGCGGGGAAGCCCGTCATCATCAGCGAAATCGGCGCGGGCGGCATTTACGGCTACCATGACCCGCTGGGCGAATCGAAGTGGTCGGAGGAGCGGCAGTGCACAATTCTGCGCGATCAGGTGGAGGCGGTGCTTAAGAACCCGGCGTGCAGCGGCGTGTTCCTGTGGCAGTTCGCGGATTGCCGCGTGACGGAGGAATGGGCGATGCACCGCCCGAAAACGCACAACAACAAGGGCGTGGTGGACGAGTATCGGAGACCGAAGATGAGTTATGCGGTGGTGAAGGAGCTGTTTCAAAAGCAGAAAGGGTGATGAAAGCCATGGAGATGTTTGATAAAATCAAGCATGATATTGAACAGGATTACTATCGGGAGCATTATCCAAACGATGGACAGCGTTTTATCGCGTGGTATCTGCGGAATATTCATAATCTCGATATTCATGAAGCAAAAGACTGCATTACAGACGGTGCGGGTGACAAACAGATTGATGCTATCTATATAGACAATCAATCCAGCACCATTTACATTATGCAGGGAAAATTCTATGCAGGCAGCACGCTGGACAGCGAACCGCTTCGGGAAGTTCTGTCAGCGTGGATACAAATTAAAGACTTGCCGCATCTGCAAGAGGGCGCGAATCAGAAGCTGAAAATCAAGATTAGCGAAATGGCACCGCTTTGGAGGATGATTACGAAATCTGCTTTGAGCTGATTACAACGTCTGCCTTGACGGATGCAGCAAAATCGGATTTAGAGGCGTTTCAGAAAGAATTGGCGGAAAGCGACACGTTGTCTGCAAATCTGGTCATTGTGGATAATGATACCTTGGCGTTTAAGTACAACGAAGCAATGAACAAAAACCGCCCATATATCAACCATGAGTTTTTCTTGGAGCAGGGCAAGTACATGGAACTGCTGATAGGAAGCACGAAAGCGGTAATTGCCGCACTGCCGCTGAGAGACTGCGTCAAAATACCGGGGATTAAGGATGGCAGCTTGTTTCGCAAGAATGTGCGACAATCGCTTGGAAACAGCAATAAGGTTAATAAAGCGATTGCGCAGACAATTAAGAAAGATGCAAGAGACTTCTTCTTCCTGCACAATGGCATTACGGCAATTTGCTCCCATATGGAATTGAAAGGGAATCATCTATCCGTCAAGGAACTCAATGTGGTTAATGGCTGTCAGTCGCTCAGCACCATTTACAGCTCCAGCGAGACCGCGAAGAAAGCGACGGATGCGTACATTCTTTTCCGATTCTATGAAATCAGCGAATCCGACCGTGCCGACAAAATCAGCACGTCGACCAACAGTCAGAGCGCCGTCAAAGCCAGAGACTTGCGAAGCAATGATAAATCGGTGCTGGCGCTGAAAAAGGCTTACGAGCAATTTTACCCGGACGGCTATTTCATTACGAAACGCGGCGAAAAAGTTGATAAGCTGAAATATAATGATGCAAATGTCGTCAATTTGACGGACTTGGGAAAGCAGCTTATTGCATGGCAATCGCAGCGCCCGACGATTTCTTACAGCGAGACTAAAATCTTCGATAAGTATTTTGACCAACTTTTTCATCGTCCCTATTCGCCTGAAAATGTTCACGCACTGCATGTTATTTTCGACAGCGTATATAGCAAATGGAACGCAGAAAATCCGATGGGGCTGAATGTAACGCTGCTTTCCATGAAAGCGTATGCGCCATATCATCAATTTTTCGCTGTCTCTGTGATTCTTGGCGAAATCAACAATATGCCCAATGACAGCGTTCCGATTGCCGCCATTGCGCTTGAAAAACTTATGGGAAGCGGCACGCTTGATAACGTGATTGAAATTGCGGGCGCCTGTCTCGGAACCGCCATGGATGCCGCATCGTCGGAAGTGACGGAAAACGGGAAAATTTTTGTTCCACAGAATTGGATAAAATCAAAAACATCGCTGAAAGATATTCGCAGCGCCGTGAAGAACTATTTCAACATTCTGCGCTTTACGCCAGTCGGCAAGCAAATGCTTGAACAGCTTCGCAGCGGCTTGAAAATGAATGCTGCCGATTTTGAAGCACGCTGGACAGCAGACTGAAGCTGTTTTTGCGTAAAAATTTCTCTACCCACTAAAAAAACAGTTGAAAAACAGGCGTACTTGTGGTATAATCAGCAAGACTACGCACCTTTGTCCCGCGGTCCTTGTGCTGCGGATGCAGTGAGTCGCCGCGAAGGGGCAGAGGGTGGTTGAAGGCATAGCCCGCAATTCCGCGAGGCAGCCCGAAAAACAAGGAGGAAAACAACTATGGCAGTCATTTCCATGAAGCAGCTCCTCGAAGCTGGCGTCCACTTTGGTCATCAGACCCGCCGCTGGAACCCGAAGATGGCGCAGTACATCTTCACCGAGCGCAACGGCATCTACATCATCGACCTGCAGAAGACCGTTCGCAAGATCGACGAAGCGTACGCGTTCGTCCGCGACACCGCCATGCAGGGCAAGACGATCCTGTTCGTCGGCACGAAGAAGCAGGCGCAGGAATCCATCGAGTCCGAAGCGAAGCGCTGCAACATGTACTATGTCAACAACCGCTGGCTGGGCGGCATGCTGACCAACTTCCGCACCATCCAGACCCGTATCCGCCGCCTGAACGACATCGACAAGATGGAGCAGTCCGGCCAGTTCGACCTGCTGCCCAAGAAGGAAGTCATCCAGCTGAAGGCGGAGCGCGAAAAGCTCGAGCAGAACATCGGCGGCATCCGCGAGATGAAGAAGCTGCCCGGCGCGCTGTTCGTTGTTGACCCGCGCAAGGAGCACATCGCTGTGACCGAAGCCCGCATCCTGAACATCCCGATCGTTGCGATCGTTGACACCAACTGCGACCCGGACGAGATCGACTACGTCATCCCCGGCAACGACGACGCCATCCGCGCGGTCAAGCTGATCGCCGGCAAGATGGCTGACGCTGTCCTGGAAGGCAAGCAGGGCGAGCAGTCCGCTGAAGAAGCGCCCGTGGAAAAGACCGAGGCGTAATCCCTCGCAAACCCGTTTCAACATCGAAAAAGATTTGGAGGATGAACCTTATGGCGAATATCACTGCTGCTCTGGTCAAGGAGCTCCGCGAGCGTACCAACGCGGGCATGATGGACTGCAAGAAGGCGCTTGTTGAATCCGACGGCGACATGGACAAGGCCATTGACTGGCTGCGCGAAAAGGGACTTGCGCAGGCCGCCAAGAAGGCTGGCCGTATCGCGGCGGAAGGCGCTGTTGTGGCGTACATGACGCCCTGCGGCTGCACCGGCGCGCTGGTGGAAGTCAACTGCGAAACCGACTTCGTTGCCAACACCGACAACTTCAAGAATTTCGCGAACGCCGTTGCGAAGCACGTCGCGCTGGCGAACCCGGCTGACCTCGACGAGCTGATGAAGCAGAAGTTCGTTGACGACGAGTCCAAGACCATCGAAGACATGGTTTCTGACGCGACCGTCGCCATCGGCGAGAAGATCACCGTCCGCCGTTTCGCCCGCTATGAGACCGAAGGCGTTGTGTCTTCCTACATCCACATGGGCGGCAAGGTCGGCGTTATGGTCGAAGTTGCGACCGATGAAGTCGGCAAGAATTCCGACCTCGTGAAGGAATTTGCCCACGACGTGTGCCTGCAGATTGCGGCTGCCAAGCCGGAAGCTGTCCGCCGCGAAGAAGTGGACGCCGACAAGCTGGCGAAGGAAGCCGAAATTCAGCGCGCGAAGGCGATTGAATCCGGCAAGCCCGAAAAGATCGTTGACCGCATCGTCGCGGGTCAGATCGAAAAGTACTACAAGGAAGTGTGCCTGCTTGACCAGCAGTTCGTCAAGGATGGCGACAAGACCATCACCTCTCTGATGAACGAAACCGCCAAGGCGGCTGGCACCACGCTGGACATCGTGCGCTACGTCCGCTTCGAGCGCGGCGAAGGCATCGAGAAGCGCAAGGACGACCTCGCGGCGGAAATCGCTGCGATGAAGAAGGCGTAATTGCGTCTCCATCCGCATAAATATCAGGGAGACTGCGGGAAAAATTCCTGCGGTCTTCCTTTTTTCTATCCTATTTTCTGCATTCATTATTGCCTTGTTTTCCTGCACCCTCTTGCCAAAAAGCGTTTGAAGGAGTAAAATAGAACGTGGGAAAAATGCCGAACGCGGCGACCTTTGCCGCTTGAGGGATGACAACTGAGGAGGAAATTTCATGGCTGTCTACAAACGTGTACTGCTCAAACTCTCCGGCGAGGCGCTGAAAACGGGCAGCGACCTGTTTGATTTCGATCAGGTGCATCGTGCCGCCGCCGTCATCCGCAAAATGGCGGATATGGGCACGCAGATTGGCATTGTCATCGGCGCGGGGAATATCTGGCGCGGCCGTCAGGGCCCGGCGGCGAACATGGACGCCGTTACCGCTGACCAGATGGGGATGCTCGGCACGGTTATCAACTGCCTGTGCATGGCGGACGCGCTGCGTCAGGCGGGCGTGGATGCCGTGGTGATGTCCGCCGTGGATATGAACCGCTTCTGCGAGCCGTTCAACGCCATGACCGCGCGGCGCTATCTGTCTGAGGGGCGCGTGGTGCTGTTCGCGGCAGGGTCGGGCAATCCGTTCTTCTCCACCGACACGGCGGTCGCGCTGCGGGCAATCGAAATGCAGGTGGATGCCATCCTGATGGCGAAGAACATCGACGGTGTGTACACCGCTGACCCGCACAAAGACCCGAACGCAACGCTGATTAAGGACATTACCTATCAGGAGGCGCTGAAGAAGGGCTTGAAGGTGATGGATGCGGCGGCGTTTGCGCTGTGCGCGGAGAATCATGTGCCGATGGTGCGCGTGTTTGGGCTGGATGTGCCGGAGAATTTGATTTCGGTGCTGGAAGGCAGCGATATGGGGACTTTCGTTCATCCGTAAGGATTTCGCTCCTGCGGGAGCGACAAGGGGGCTTTGCGATCGCCCCCTTGACCCCTTCGCCCGTCGCCCTAACCCAACAGTGCATTTATGCTTCTTGGGGAAACGGCGATAATGTGACTATTTTGTGGATAAACACGCGGAAGAAGTATGCCGAAGTGACCAACTCAATCGCGCGGAAGGGTCAAGGGAGGAACTCCCTTGAAAAAACTACTTGCCTTTTGAGAGAAAAAACAGTACAATAGAAATGGAATTTGTCCCCCGAAAAAAGGAGGTTATGAAACATGACTGTGAAGGAAATTCTGGATGCTTCCAAGGAGAAGATGTCCAAGAGCGTCGCCGTGTATCAGAACGAAATGACGAGCCTGCGCGCGGGCCGTGCGAATCCGCGCCTGCTGGACCGCATCATGGTGGATTACTACGGCACGCCCACGCCCCTGCCGCAGATTGGCAACATCAACGTGCCGGAAGCGCGCATGATCGTCATCAAGCCGTGGGAAAAGAAGATGATTTCCGCGATTGAGAAGGCGATTCAGAAGAGCGATTTGGGGCTGAACCCGACCAACGACGGCGAAGTGGTTCGTCTGGTTTTCCCGGATTTGAACGAAGAGCGCCGCAAGGAACTGACGAAGATGGCGCGCAAGAGCGCTGAGGGTGCGAAGGTGGCTGTGCGCTCCATCCGCCGCGACGCCGTGGAACAGATTAAGAAGCTCAAGAAGGATTCCCTCATCACCGAGGACGAGCAGCGCAAGGCAGAGGACGATGCCCAAAAGATTACCGACAAGGCGATCAAGGACATTGACGGCATTTGCGCGGCGAAGGAAAAGGAAATCATGGAGGTCTAATCCCTCGATGGTGAACATGCCGAATGTGCTGGGGATGCGCCTTGAGGACGCATTGGCGGAATGCAGGGCGCAGGGCGTAGAGCCGGAAATCGTGATGACGCTGCCGCCGAAAGGGCGTGAGCAGGGGACGATTCGGGTCATCCGCGCAAAAGAAGGCGTCCTGACGGTCAGCCGCTTTGAGGACGAACTGTCCCCCGTAGTGCAATGAAATCAAGGCGATGCGCGGCCTTCCCGGCGGAAGTCTGCGCATTTCCTTTTAGTATCCTATTTCCAGATTCACCTGCGCCATCTGCTTGCGCCTTTTCCCTTCTGGCGTCCG
>ERZ772872.3174-NODE-3174-length-12503-cov-3.658098_pt1 | contig 12503 bp, 9 predicted proteins | sample MGYA00512132_ERZ772872 | MGnify/ENA primary metagenome ERZ772872 (study PRJEB29015, sample SAMEA2737724) | human gut metagenome | biome: human gut; feature: human-associated habitat; material: faeces | place: China | collected 2012 ...
TCTCCGGCTTGATGATGTGATACAAAGATTTCTCGTTGCCTTTCGCCTCTTCGCGCTTTTTGGCGAAGGATATATGAATGGTCCGAGAGTTGCAAAAGATATTGTTCCATATCAGGAAAATGATTTTATCTTCACTGTTGCTGGTGAAGAGTTTGGATTCATTGGCTGTACAATTCTTTTGCTGATACTACTTTTTATTGTTATAAAAACTATGAGAGATGCACATCTTGCTGATGATACATTTGGCAAAATGATTTGTTACGGTTTCTTCTCAATTATTGCTACTCAAACCGTTATAAATATAGGAATGGTTCTTGGAATTTTTCCAGTTGTTGGAATAACACTTCCTTTCTTTAGTTCTGGAGGAACATCTGTTATGTGCCTATACTTTGGAGTAGGACTTGTACAAAGTGTATATATGCACCGAGAAAATAGTCATTCATTGAGCAAACTTCATAGAAACCAAGTTTAATACTTAAATAGTAAAACAGGTACAACTCATTTTAGGGTTGTACCTGTTTTTAATTGTATTATTATTTATTATCCCAAAGCACTACATTTCCGTTTTCAAGCGTTTTTTTCATATCAATTATTCGCTGGTTACTTGAGCCTCTAAAACATAGTGAAATATCATAAAGACTTTCTATAAAAGGACCATCAACTAAAACATCTATATTTGCAAGAAGTTCATCTGTAACTTTGCATCTCCAATATCCTTCTTTTTGCAATTCATTTTCAAGTGTACAGCCAGTATAGAACCATATTGTCTTATTGGGCAATTTTTTTCTGATGCGCTTTATGAATGGCAAAATTTCTCTTTGATTTCTGACTTCAAAAGGTTCTCCACCAAGCACCGTTAAACCATTTATATAAGATTTTGAAAGTGATTCTATAATTTCATCTTCTGTTTCTTTTGTAAATGGATTGCCGTAATTGAAATCCCATGTTTCACTATTGAAACAATTCTTGCAATGTCTTGTACAACCTGAAACGAAAAGTGAAACTCTAATTCCTATACCGTTTGCAATGTCGGTTTTTTTTATATTGCCATAATTCAAAGCCATCACCACTTTTAAAGTATTATAGATAAATTATAGCACACTCAGTTAAAAAAATAAAGCAATTTATTTGACATATATAGTTTACAAGAGGTACGCAAGTATCATCAGTTGCATCAGATTTTATATGCTCTACTTTTTTACTTTTTATCTGTGAACTCTTTTTCTACCACAACCTTTATTAGATAGTCTCTTTTTGTAGATAAGTGTTCTTTTTATGTCTATTAAAAAAGCTCAGGATAAACTGAACTTTTAAATAATTTTATAAAGTTTTTTTATTCTACATTTTTATCATATATGATTTTCAAACCTTTTAAAAGTAAGTCGTTATCGAATATGATTTTGTGCTTACAGAATGGAATTATTGTTTCTGAAAGACCACCAGTTGCAACTATTGTTGCTGTCTTGCCAAGTTCTTCCTCAAAGCGGTCAATCATACCATCAATCATAGAGGCATTACCATAGAGAATACCACTTTTCATACTATCGGCCGTATTAGAGCCAATTACCTTTTTAGGCTTGGTAAGACTTATTCCAGAAAGATTAGATGCCATTTGAGTGAGGGCATCAAGAGAAATTTTTACTCCTGGATATATTATTCCGCCAAGATGTTCACCGAGCTCATTTATTGCGCAGAAAGTAGTTGCGGTACCCATATCAATGACAATTATAGGCTTTGGATATTGTGCAATAGCTGCAACCGCACCAACAACTCTATCACTGCCAAGCTGTGCAGGATTATCAAGCTTTATATTAAGACCAGTTTTTATTCCAGGACCAACAACTAAAGGCTCATGAGAAGTCACAGCTTTAACTGCACCATAAACTGCATTATTTATTGCTGGAACAACGCTTGAAATAATTGCACCATCAATTTTTTCAGGATCTATTTTATGAAGCTTAAGAATATTATTTATACTAATTGCGTATTCGTCTTGTGTAGCCTGTTTGTTTGTTGTAATGCGTGAAACAAAAAGTATTTTTTCTTCAATGCAGCCAAGAACTATATTTGTATTTCCAATATCAATAGCAAGTATCATTATTTTTCATTTCCTTTTTCTAAAATATCGACTTCAAGTCTGTTATATGGAATGGTAATTTTACGCTCATCAAATGAATATTTGACTTTTTCAGGGATATAATATCGCAATGCCCAGTAATCTTCTGGACGACACCAAACCTTTACAATAAGATTTATTCCGCTCTCGCCGTGACTATCTACACCTACAACAGGAGGTTCAGGTTCAGAAAGAATCCTATTATCTGAATTTATTATTTCCATAATGGCATCTCTTGCTTCAACAATGCTATCATTATAGGAAATAGAAAATGGCAAATCAAGTCTACGACAACCTTCAACATTATAATTTATTACATTATTTGAGGTTACACGAGAATTTGGAAGTATAATTTCTTTTCCGTCAAAGGAAATCAAAGTGGTATACATCATTTCGATTTTATGTACAGTACCTTCTAAACCCTCTGTTGAAAGGTAATCGCCAACTTTGAAAGGCTTGTTTATAATAATAAGAACGCCACTCGCAATATTTGCCATACTATCTTTTAGGGCAAGACCTATCGCAACAGTAGCAGTGCCTATAACAGTTATAATAGAGGTCATATCAATTCCGAGAGTACCTAAAGCACAAATTATTACAAGAATTTTTAAGACAACACTTATCATAGAGCCTAAGAATGATTTTACAGTTGGCTCAACCTTGCCTTTTTTCATTGTTTTCATAATAAGCTTAGTGATATATTTTACCAATAAAAATCCTACACCTATAATGATAATTGAAGTCATAAGCTTTGGCAAAAAAGCAAGTATCCAATCACCTGTGGCGTGCAGCCATTTATCAAGTTGACTTAGTTGTTGTTCTATGTTTTCCTCTGATATGGTATTATCAAGAAAATTCATATAATATCTCCTTTCATTATTTTAACTGAACATAAAAATTATATCACCTTTCAAATAAAAATCAATAGCTATGAAATTCAATATATCTATTGTTTTTCGGTGCTGATTTTTGTTATAATAATATTATTATACATAAAAAGGAAGAATAGAGTAATGAACGAAAAAGAAATTTCAGAAATCAGAAGAAGATTTCGTCATGATAAAAGTAATATACAGAAAATTCGTGGTTGTTATGTAAATGAAAAGGGAGAGATTATTTCAGAATTTGATCAGTCGCTTTCTCTTATGTCGGAGGCTGACAGCGAATCTCTGCTTAAAATTATCAAAAGAACTCTTTCAGGTTCAATAGGTAAAAATCTTATTGATATAGAATTTACCACTCAACAGGTTTGTGACAGTGAAGAACATAAATTACTTATGGATTTGCGTGAAACTGAACTTGAAAATGATGATTTAGTTCAACAGTTATATGAAAAAATCATAAAGACAATTAAGTTTGATGGTAATTATCTTATATTACTCGCCTTTGATAAATATGATATACCTGTTATCAGAAAGGATGGTTTTGGCAAAGAGGACGAATCTGATGAAATATTTGCTTATTATCTTTGCAGTATTTGTCCTGTTAAACAAATAAAATCTGCACTTGGTTTTTATGCAAGCGAAAATGAATTCAGAAATATAAGACAGGATTATGTAGTTTCTGCTCCTGAACTTGGCTTTATGTTTCCTGCATTTGATGATAGAAGTGCTAATATTTATAATGCACTTTACTATACTAAAAATACAAGTGAAAGTCATAATGATTTTACAGACGCAATTTTTCATACTGAACCGCCTATGCCCGCAACTATTCAGATGGAAACCTTTCAAAATGTTATTGCTGAATCAGTTGAGGAAGATTGTAGTTTTGATTTTATGCAAGCGGTTCACACAACCTTTACTGAAATGGTTGATGAACATAAGGAGTATAAAAAAGAAGAGCCACTTGTGCTTACAAAAAGTACAATTAAAGATGTATTCAAGGCTTGTGGTGCATCACCTGAACATATAGAGGCTTTTGAAGAAAAGTTTGATGAAAGTTTTGGCGAAGAGGCTCAGATAACACCAACCAATATTGTAGACACCAAACATTTTGAAATAAAGACAGCTGATGTTAAAATTCAAGTTAGCCCAGATAGAAGTCATCTTATTGAAACAAAGATTATAGATGGCACAAAGTACATAATGATTCGTGCAGAAGGTGGAGTAGAAGTAAACGGAGTTAATATCCACTTTGATGAAAAGAATACGGATAATGTAGAAACTGAATAAATTTAAAATATGCACTTCTATACAAGCCCCCTTTGGCATAAATATTACAAAGGGGTGATTAAGCTTGGAAAAGTTAAAAGCGTATTTGATTTATTCGTCAACTTTAATAGGAATATTTTTGTTTGTGTTCCTTGTTTTCAATGCGTTTGAAAAGGTTGCTGATGAAGCAGTTTCTGCAGAGATTTCTGAAAAAGAGCTAATCGTGGTTATTGATGCGGGTCATGGCGGTGAGGATAGCGGAGCTGTGGCAAATTCTGTTCTTGAAAAGGATATAAACCTTGAAATCGCCTTGAAACTCAAAGATATGCTCAAAGCTTCTGGAATAGAAGTTAAGATGATTCGTGAAAGCGATGTTTCTATATATGACACAGCCTCAGGAACTATTCGAGAAAGAAAAGTTTCTGATTTGAAAAATCGTGTAAAAATCGTAAATAATAATAAAAAGAATATTCTTGTAAGTATACATCAAAATAAATTTGAGCAGAGTAAGTATAGTGGTGCTCAGATGTTTTATTCAGCTAATAACGATAAAAGTCAGATTCTTGCAGAAAATATTCGCAAGTCTATTACTGGATTGATTCAACCAGAAAACAAGCGAGAGCTTAAAAAGGGCGGAAGTGATATTTACTTATTAAATAAGGCGACTGTGCCAGCAGTAATTGTTGAGTGTGGTTTTATTTCAAATGAGGAAGAAGCTAAAAATCTTTCAAATGAGGAATATCAAAGTAAAATGGCTTTTGCGATATATTGCGGAATATTGGAATATAAAAATAAAAACTAAGTTAAGGTGATAAATTTGGCAGGAAAAGTTAAAAGCTTATATGTTTGCTCGGAATGTGGCTATGAAACTGCAAAATGGCTTGGAAAATGCCCATCTTGCGGTGAATGGAATACCCTTAATGAAGAAATTCGTGAAACTACTAAATCTGGTGTAGTTAAGCCTGAAAAGCGTATGTCTTCGTCATATTCTAAGCCTTTGAGGATAAATGAGATTTCAACAGATGATGAACAGAGATATTTTACAGGCTCAAAAGAGCTTGACAGAGTTCTTGGTGGAGGAATTGTAAAGGGGTCTCTTGTTTTGCTTGGTGGTGACCCTGGCATAGGTAAATCGACCATTCTTTTGCAAATATGTAATCATCTTGGCAGAATGTTAAAGATACTATATATTTCGGGTGAAGAATCACGAAGACAAATTAAGCTTCGTGCTATGCGTCTTAATGTTGATAGCGATAATCTTTATGTTCTGACTGAAACTGATGTAGAAGTCGCCGCTGAATATATTCGCTCGGAAAAGCCTGACCTTGTAATGATAGATTCAATACAAACTATGAATTTTACAGAGCTAAGTTCATCTCCTGGAAGTGTTACACAGGTAAGAGAGTGTACTAATATTCTTATGCGAACAGCTAAGACTCTTGATATTCCTGTGATTATAGTTGGTCATGTAAATAAAGATGGCGCCATAGCAGGACCTAAGGTTCTTGAACATATTGTTGATGCAGTTCTCTATTTTGAGGGCGATAAGCAGATGTCATATCGTATTCTTAGAGCTGTAAAAAATCGTTATGGCTCAACTAACGAAATAGGTGTCTTTAGTATGGGCGATAGGGGACTCTCCGAAGTTGAAAATCCATCGCTTATGCTGCTTTCAGGCAGACCTAAAAATGTTTCTGGAACTTGTGTTGCTTGTGTTATGGAGGGTTCTCGCCCGATTCTTGCAGAAATTCAAGGCTTAGCCACAACAACGGGTTTCGGTAATCCAAGAAGAATGAGTACAGGTTTTGATTATAACAGAATGTCACTCTTGCTTGCTGTGCTTGAAAAGAGAGCGGGATTCTATTTTGCAAATCTTGACACATATATAAATGTTGTTGGTGGATTAAGACTTGATGAGCCAGCAGCAGATTTAGCTGTTTCTATGGCATTGGTAAGTAGCTTGAAGGATATAGTTATTCCTGATGATATGCTTGCATTCGGAGAAATTGGACTTGCCGGGGAGATTCGTTCAGTATCACACGCTGAAGAGCGTGTAAAAGAGGCGGCAAGGCTTGGCTTTAAAAAGTGTATCGTACCTAAACATAACCTTGATTCTATAAAACTTTCAAAGGATTTGAATATTAAGGTTATTGGTGTCAGTACTGTTCGTGAAGCCTTTGACGCAATCTGTTCTTGAGTTTAAATTATTATCAGGACAAATTTTATATATACAAGAATCTTTTGTGTTGTTCGTAACAAAAGACGATAGTTCGAGATGACAATATCCGTCAATTTGATAAATACAATTATCACTGCAAGGTATTATAGCCATAAAATTACCTCCTTAATCATAGGATATTGCATTTTGGTGATATTATTCAGAATTTGATTACAAATTATAAAAAATATATAGAACTTTATGCCTTAAAAGTAAATTAAAACCTCCTAAGAATTTGAACAAGTCCATAAAAAATGGACAATAGAATATCTTAGGAGGTTTTAATTATTTTCCAGCAGTAACTTTTTGTGTATCGGTATTTTCTTTATTTATAGGTTTAAATATTTTCTTAATAATATGCACACCATCATATTTTAATTTGAATTGTATTCGTCCCATAAATGTATTTCCGCAATGTTTACAAGCGAAAGGTGCAATAAATGATTTACACGAAAATTTCCAGGGCTTTTTTCGTTTAGCTCTATAACCGCAAGGACAAGTAAAATACATTTCCTTTTTATCAATAAGAGGGTTATTGAGGTCACAAAGAATAGTATTTTTAAATGTAAGCTTACGATAAAACTCATCATTAAATTTTTGTATATGAGAAAGTAAGATAGGGTAGGAATATAAATTCTTAAAGCACTCATAGGCAATTATGCTATCGTCTAAAGCTCTATGATGAGAAATATTATCTAAGCTTATTTCTAAAAGTTCTGTGGCTGTAGTTAAGCCCATTTGCTTACCTGCACTTTTTTCATTGTTTTTTATGTTCTTTTGTATTAGCATATCCTCACAATAATCCTGAAGATTTGTATAGTTATCTATAAAATACAATCTATCATCTTGAAGAAAATATTTTGTATTTTCCATGAGAACATAAATATCAGTAATGCCCCAAGTCATCAGCACTGAATCGCCAAGAAATTTTCTGAAACCACTTAATGCGTGAGTGTAAGTACAGCCATTTTCTACATCTTCATCAGTTATATGTGTGAGTGTAGTAATCTTTTCATTTAGCTTTTTACCAATTTGAGGTCTTACAAGGGCAGAAAAAGTATCAATTATCTCTAAATCCGAATTAACCTTAATAGCACCAAATTCAATTATTTCATTTATGAAACCCTTAAGTTTTTTGCTATAACTCGGATTCCATTCCAAATCCAATATGACGAAGTTCATTTAGTTTATCAGCCTTTGCTTGCTTTTTTCATTCTCTGCTCTTTATTGAGAATTGTTTTTCGCATTCTGATAGATTTTGGCGTTACTTCTACAAGCTCATCGTCAGTAATAAATTCAAGTGACTGCTCAAGGCTGAGAATTGTAGGTGGTGTAAGTTTAAGTGCGTCATCAGAACCAGAAGCACGAGTATTTGTGATATGCTTTTTCTTGCAGACATTAACAACAATATCATCGCTCTTAGGGCTTGCTCCAACAATCATGCCCTCGTAAACATCAACACCAGGCCCAACAAACAAACGCCCCCTATCCTGAGCAGCAAATAAGCCATAACCTGTTGTAGTACCTGTTTCGTGAGCAATAAGAGAACCTTGAGCTCTTTGCTGAATGTCACCCTTATATTCCTCATAGCCGTCAAAGATATGGTTCATTATACCATTACCGTTTGTATCTGTAAGGAATTCCGGTCTGTAACCCATAAGACCTCTTGACGGGATTCTAAATTCGAGATGAGTTGTGCCTGATTCACGGGTACCCATATTAAGAAGTTCAGCTTTACGAGTACCAAGCTTTTCCATAATAGCACCAACATAGTTGTCTGGTACTTCAATCATAAGAAGTTCCATAGGCTCGCAAAGTTTGCCGTCAATAGTCTTATAAATAACCTTTGGACGGGAAACCTGGAATTCATAGTTTTGTCTTCTCATCTGTTCGATAAGGATAGAAAGATGAAGTTCACCACGACCAGAAACTCTGAATGTATCAGCAGAATCAGTTTCTTCTACACGCATAGCAACATTTGTTTCAACTTCTTTGAAGAGTCTGTCACGAATGTTTCTTGATGTAACAAACTTACCTTCACGACCTGCAAATGGGCTGTTATTAACCATAAACATCATAGAAACAGTTGGTTCATCAATCTTAACAAATGGAAGTGGGTCGATGCAGTCAGGGGAGCAAGCTGTTTCACCGATATTGAGGTCAGGAATACCTGAAACAGCAATCAAATCGCCAAGCTCTGCTGTCTGAGCTTCAACTCTTTTAAGACCCTCAAACTGATAAAGCTTTGTAACCTTAGCATTTTTAGTTGTGCCATCATTTCTGCAAAGTACAATCTGTTGTCCAACATTAACGCGACCTCTTTCAACACGGCCAATACCGATTCTACCAACATACTCATCATAGTCAATGTTTGAGAACAAAATCTGTAAAGGTGCGTTCATTTCACCTGTTGGCGCAGGAATTTCAGATATAATTTTCTCAAAGAGAGGTTTCATATCAGTACCCTTTTCATGTGGATCTAGCGTTGCATAGCCATCTCTGCCTGATGCGTAGACGACTGGGAATTCAAGCTGGTCTTCATCAGCACCAAGCTCAATAAAGAGGTCGAGAACTTCGTCAACGACTTCTTCTGGTCTCGCACCAGGTCTGTCAATTTTATTAACAACTACAAGAGGTTTTTTGCCTAAACCAAGAGCCTTTTTAAGAACAAATCTTGTTTGTGGCATACAGCCCTCAAATGCATCGACAAGCAAGAGAACACCATCAACCATCATAAGAATACGCTCAACCTCGCCACCGAAGTCTGCGTGTCCTGGGGTGTCAACTATATTTATTTTAGTGTTATTATACATAACAGCAGTATTTTTAGAAAGAATTGTAATTCCTCTTTCACGCTCAAGGTCATTAGAGTCCATAACTCTATCTTCAACAGCCTCGTTAGCTCTGAATACACCACTTTGAAGAAGAAGCTGGTCAACGAGTGTAGTTTTACCGTGATCAACATGGGCAATAATAGCAATGTTTCTTAAATTCTCTCTTGTATCCATTTCAGAATCCCTCTTTTTACTTAGTTATATTATCAACAATTTATTATATCATATGGTAAAGGCTCTTGCAATTATTATTTCGGGATATTTTTTAGATTTATGCAGAAATATAGCATAATAATTTGATAAAATCTGTACAAAATCAAAGCTTTGAATGAACATATCAAAAATACTATATTTAGTACTATGAATTTTTGTGCGACTGTGATATAATGATTGTATATTTAAATTTGAATTTGGGTGTATATTATGAAACTCTTTAAAACACGAATAGATAACGATATAAAAAAATTTTTTAATGCTATTTTAGAAAAAGGAAATCCATTAAATAACGATTTTATTGAATTGCTTACAGCAATTAGTACAAAATTTAATGTTGATTCAGCATATATAGCTTTTGCAGATATGAATAAAGATACATTTTTCTATCCTTATTTTGATGCAAAAAACTCTAAGTATAATATGAGCAAAAGGAAATTTCCAATTAATCATAACCTCATAGGCACATCATTAGATAGATATGGGAAAGATAGTTTGTGTGTGTATAATATAGAAACAGATTGTGAGCGGAAATGCATACTTGATTATGCGTTTATTCGTAGTGAAAATTATTATTACTCAATAGGAATTTGGTGTGCTCATAGAAGTAATTGGTCAGACGAAGAATGCCATGCACTGAAAAAAGTAGGACATTTATTAAAAAATGTCATGGTTAATACCGATGGAGTAATTGCTCTTATGCAATATCAAAAAAATCAAGAATTGAAAGAAAAAAACGAAGAACTTATTACAATGCAAAATCAAATAGTAAGTCTTTTAAATTGCGGTATTGTCGCATATACAGTACCAGAGCGTAGACTTTTAATAATAAACGATAAAGCAAAGCGTATTTTTGATTGCGATGACGAAAATTTAATGGGTTCTTTTTTAGAATTTTTACAAACAAAAATTCTAAATGAGGATAAAGGTATTGTAAATCAAGTAATAAAAAATCTTAAAAATTGTGGTGATGAAGTTACCTATACCCTTAAATCTAAAAATTCAAAAGGCGATATAAATGTTATAAGTGTGGTCACAAAGCTTTTAAAATTTGATAGTGGACAGAGATTTATTTTAAGCTCTGTTCTTGATATAACTCGTTTTGCAGAACTTAGCGAGAAGCTTCATACAGAACGAAAGCAATATCGTGATGCACTTGTTAATAACTGTGAGTTTTCCTTTAAATTTGATGTTACGGAAGGAATTATAAATTCTGAAATTTACACAAGAAATAATAGGCATCTATTAAATGAGTTAGGCTTAACTGCACCAGTTTCTTATAATAAATTGGTTGAAAATTGGATCGCTATTCAAAAGCCTAAATTTCTAAATGAAAATATGAATAAACATCTTACAGTAGATTTGCTTATTAAGAATTTTGAGATTGGAGTTACAAATGTAGAAACAGAATATTACGACTGTAATAGAGATGTTTTTATAAGATTATTAGCTTTACTTTCTAAAAATGAGTATAATAACCACATCGAAGCAATAGTTATTGCAACAGACACAACAGCAGCACATAAAGAGGAAGAAAGAAGGAAACTCGAACTTTTATATACTAAAAAAGAACTCCAAAAAAGCATAGAATCCGAACAGAAAAAGCTTGCAATAATAGAAGCTATGAATGATATATATTACTGCAATTACTATATAGACCTTATAAATGATACATATGAACAGATTATAAGTGTAGATTATCTTGAAGAGTATATACCAAAGAACGGTAATGCACAAGAAACTATTAATATGTGGTTAAATTTGGATGTTAGTGATGACTTTATTAAAGATGTAAGAAAATTCACAAATCTTCATACACTTAGAGAGCGTATGAAAAACAAAAGCATATTAAGTATGGAACTTAATAGCAAAAAAGCAGGTTGGGCAAGAATAAGTTTTATTGCAGTAGATGTGGATAATTATGGAATGCCACTTCATACACTTTTAGTATCTCAGTATATAGACGAAGAAAAGAAAAATGAACTTGTTACTAAGCAAGCATTAAAAGAGGCATATGAAGCAACCAATCGTGCCAATCAAGCTAAATCAAATTTTCTTTCGAATATGAGCCATGATATTCGTACGCCAATGAATGCGATTATAGGTATGATAGCTATTGCGGAAATATATTTGAATAATCCTGAGAAAATGGCTGATTGTCTATATAAAATTAAAGTATCAAGCAAACATCTTTTGGCATTAATAAATGATATTCTTGATATGAGTAAGATAGAATCTGGAAAAATCGAACTTAATGAAGAATCAATAATGCTTACAGAACTTATTAATAATGTTATTGATATATGTAAACCACAAGCCGAAGCTAAAAATCATACACTTACTCTTGATATAAAAAGCATAGAGCACAATAAAGTTATAGGAGACGAAACAAGAATTCAGCAGATTTTTACAAATCTTATAAGTAATTCAATAAAATATACACCAGTTGGTGGTAAAATTAGTGTTATTATATCTGAAAAAGCTGTAAACAGACCTCATATGGGCTGCTATGAATTTATATTTGAAGATAATGGTGTAGGTATGGAACCCGAATTTTTAAATCGTATATTTGAACCTTTTGAACGAGAGCGGAAAAGCTATATAGGGAAAATACAAGGAACAGGACTTGGAATGACTATTGCAAGAAATATTGCTCGTATGATGAATGGCGATATTGAAGTAGAAAGTAAAAAGGGCAAAGGCTCAAAATTTACAGTAACTATATTCTTGAAATTTGCTAATGATGAAAATATTTTTAGTAATTCTCAAAATTATTGCAATGAAAATAATGCAAATTCACTTATAAAATTTTCTAAAAAAGATTATTCATCTAAAAGGGCTTTGCTTGTTGAAGATAACACCCTTAATTGCGAAATAGCCGGTGAAATTCTTGGAATGGCTGGATTAAAAGTCGAATATGCTTCTAACGGAAAGGAAGCAGTAGACAGAATCCTATCCTTAGAGCCACA
>ERZ772872.3192-NODE-3192-length-12441-cov-5.884789_pt1 | contig 12441 bp, 10 predicted proteins | sample MGYA00512132_ERZ772872 | MGnify/ENA primary metagenome ERZ772872 (study PRJEB29015, sample SAMEA2737724) | human gut metagenome | biome: human gut; feature: human-associated habitat; material: faeces | place: China | collected 2012 ...
GCGCTGTGCAGTGACGCCGGGATGCCCTGCGTCTCCGACCCGGGCGAAGTGATCGTGCGGGACGCGCTGGCCCGGGGCATCAAGGTGGTGCCGGTGCCTGCGGCATCTGCCTGCGTGACGGCGCTGGCCGTCTCCGGGCAGGACACCTCCCGCTGGGTGTTCGAGGGCTTTCTGCCCGTGAACCGCAAGCAGAAAAAGGAGCGGCTGGCCGATCTTCTGCAGGAAAAGCGCACGGTCATCTTCTACGAAGCGCCCCACAAGCTGCGCACCACACTGGACGACCTGACGAACGCCTTCGGTGCGGACCGCAGCATCACCCTCTGCCGCGAGCTGACCAAGCTGCACGAGGACATCTGGAAAACGACCCTCGGCGAAGCGGTGGAACATTATAAGGTGAACGACCCCCGCGGCGAGTATGTGCTGGTGATGGCCGGTGCGCCGGACTCTGCCGACCCGGAGCAGGAGCTGACGCTGGAGCAGGCCGCGCAGCGGGCGCTGGAGCTGACCGGCCAGGGCTTCGGCCCCACGGCAGCCGCCAAGGCAGCAGCCCAGGGCACGCCCTACTCCAAGAGCGAAGTGTACAAGCAGCTGCTGGTGCTGCAGCAGGAACAGGACTGACAGGCCATTCAGCCCTTCATGAGAGCAAATGATATCTGGTAAATAGAGGAGGACCCCTTTCGTGACAAAACTTCTGGTTCTGAGCGACAGCCACGGCGGACGCAACGCCATTGAGCGCATCCTGAAGGCTGAGAGCAAAAACATCGACGCACTGATCTTTCTGGGCGACGGCCTGCGCGATCTGGAGCTGGCGCTGACCAAATACCCCCGGCTGCGGGCCTACTCGGTGGCGGGCAACTGCGATTACGGCGCGCTGGAGCCCACCGACGGCCTGGCCGCCTTTGACGGCGTGGTCATTTTCTACACTCACGGTCATATGTACGGCGTAAAATACGATCTGGATACGCTGGCCGACGCGGCAGCCGCCCGGGGCGCGGAGGTGGCGCTGTTCGGCCACACCCACGTCCCCCACGCGGAGGACCGCGGCAGCGTGTTCCTGTTCAACCCCGGCTCCTGCGGCCGGTGCTACACCGGGCCGGACACCTACGGCATCCTGACGCTGGAAAACGGCAAAGTGACTGCCCACGAACACAAAGAGGTACCGAAAAAATGAGCATCAATGAGGTGCGCTATCTGCCCGAATGCGGCAGCACCAACGCGTATGTGAAAGAGCATTTTGAGGAGTTCGGCCCCGTGGGGGCTGTGTACACCGAGAACCAGACCGCCGGGCGCGGGCGGCTGGGCCGCAGCTGGGTGAACGCCGAGGGCCGTGCGCTGTACTACACGGTGGCCATCCGGGAGCCGCTGGCCCAGCCTTCCACCCTGCCGCTGCTGGCCAGCCTTGCGGTGCGCACCCAGCTGAAGCTGCGCTACGGCGTGGACTGCCAGATCAAGTGGCCCAACGACCTTTTGCTGAACGGCAAAAAGATCGTGGGCATCCTGTGTGAGGGCGTGAGCTACGGCTACCAGCAGCAGGGCCGGGGCATTTTGTGCGGCATCGGCATCAACCTGGCCCAGCCCCAGAGCTACTTCGACGCGGCGAACCTGCCCAACGGCACCTCGCTGGAGCTGCAGGGGGCCAAGGTGGACCTTGCCGCCGACCCGGCCTGGCTGGCCGATGGCCTGACCGACTTCGGCTTTGACCGCAACATGTATGTCTTTGCCCGGGACGGCTTTGCGCCCTTCCGGGAGGAATATAAAGCCGCCTGCGTCAACCTGGGCCGCCGCGTCACCTTCGACCTGCCGGACGGCAGGCAGGGCGCAGGTGAAGCCATCGACGTGGACGAGGAGGGCCGCCTTGTGGTGCGCACCGACAGCGGCGAGGAACACGTCTTCACCGGCGAAGTTTCGGTGCACGGCATTTACGGGGCCGTGTAAACACCTGCTTCTGCCTTTGGCAGGGGCCTTGCGGAGGGATCCATTATGGATGCGGAATACTACAAGAAATACGAGCCGGTGTTCGGCAAATGGTACATCACAAAGCAGCTGGGGGCCGGCAGCTACGGCAAGGTGTTTGAGATCCAGCGCACCGACGCGCTGGACGGCACCGTTTACCGCGGCGCGCTGAAGGCCATCACCATCCCGTCTTCGCCGGAAGAACTGCAGAGCGTGCTGGACGAGGACGGGCTGGACAGGCAGGGGGCCTCCTCCTACTTCCGAGAGACGGTGGTGGCCCTGAACCGCGAGATCGCGCTGATGAACAAGGTGAAGGGCCACAGCAACATCGTGAGCTATGAGGACCACGACGTGATCGAGCACACCGACGGCATCGGCTGGGATATCCTCATCCGCATGGAACTGCTCACCCCCATCAGCCAGTACTTTAAGCAGTTCGACACCATCCCCCGGCAGGCCGTGCTGCGGCTGGGCATCGACCTGTGCCGCGCACTGGAAGTGTGCGAGAAATACAGCATCATCCACCGGGACATCAAGCCCGCCAACATCTTTATCTCGGACACCGGCGACTTCAAGCTGGGCGATTTCGGCGTGGCCCGCACGGCCAGCGCGTCCACCGGTGCTTCCACCTTTGCGGGCACCGTGAACTACATGGCCCCGGAGGTGTTCCGCCGCGAGAAGTACACCGCCAGCGTGGACACCTATTCGCTGGGCCTTGTGATGTATCAGCTGCTGAACGCGAACCGGATGCCCTTCTACCCGCCTTACCCGCAGCCGCTGACTGCGCTGGCCAAAGAGCGCGCCCACGACCGCCGTCTGGCCGGGGAGCCCCTGCCGGACCCGGTGAACGCCTCCGGCCCGCTGGCTGATATCCTGCGCAAAGCCTGTGCGCCCGCCCCGGCGGACCGCTTTGCCTCGCCCACCGAGATGCGCCTTGCGCTGGAAGCCGTGCAGCGCGGCGCCTCCGACGCCGCCCCGGTGCCGGATGCAGGCGACGCCACCGTGCGCGCGGCCGCACCGGTGGCCCAAGTGCCCGCCGCAGATGCAGCGGCAACTGTGGCTGCCGTGCCCAAAGCGCCGGAGACCCCGGATGCAGCGGACGAGACCACGCGTCTGCCTTTCGGCCAGCAGCCCGCCGCACAGCCCACAGCACCGGCAAAGGCCCCTGCCCCCAAGGCCGAGGACGAGACGGTGTTCCTGTTCGCCCAGCAGGAGCAGCAGCGCCGCGAAGCGGAAGTTGCCGCCCGCAAGGCGGAAGAAGACGCCCGCCGGGCCGAGGAGCAGCGCAAGGCTGAGGAAGCCCGCGCCGCCGCCGCAAAAGAGCAGGCCCAGCGCGCCGAACAGGAGCGCAAAGCCCGGGAAGCCGAAGAAGCGGCCCGCAAGGCAGAGCAGGAAAAGGCCGAGGCAGCCGAAACGCCCGCACCGGCAGGGGAGAAGAAAATTTCCCGCCGCAAAATGCTGGGGGTTATCGGCGGGGCTGCTGCTCTGGCGCTTGTGGGCGGGGCGGGATACGCCGTATATTCGTCGGCATCTGAACCTGCCACTGAGGGGAGCTGCGGCGACGGCCTGACCTGGAACCTTTCCGATGCAGGTGTTCTTACCATTCGGGGCAGCGGCGCCATCACCGGCACTCCGTGGAAGGAGCTTGCCGACCGGGTCACCGCCATCGACCTGAAAGCCTCTGTCCCCACCATTCCGCCCTATTGCTTTGCCCGGTTTACCAGCCTGACCTCGGTCACTCTTCCGGAAGGGCTGCAAACCATCGGTTCCTATTCCTTCTTTGCTAGTGACAGCCTGACCTCCGTCGTGGTCCCGGACGGCGTCTTCTACATCGGAAATTATGCATTCAACGATTGCAGCAGTCTTTCTTCCGTTTCCATTCCGGGCAGCGTCCAGAGAATCTACCAGGGAGCCTTCAGCAACTGTGCACTGACAAGCGTCACCCTCTCCCGGGACTGCAAAGTGCATGAAAGTGCCTTTGACAAGGGCGTTACCATCAACTACTACGACTGAGCCAAAAAGTGAGGAAGTATCATGACTGCGGAATCTTATAACGAAAAATACGCGCCGCTCCTTGGCGAGTGGACCATCAAGCGCTGCATCGGCTCGGGCAGTTACGGCAGAGTGTTCGAGATCGAGCGGCGGGACGCGCTGGGCACCGTGAACACCAGCGCGCTGAAGATCATCAGCCTGCCCCAATCGGAAGACGACCTGCGCTCCACCATCGAGACCAACAACCTCACCGGCGACAGCGTTTCGTCTTACTACCGCTCCTGCGCGGACGCCATCACCAACGAGATCAAGCTGATGAGTGAGCTCAAGGCCCAGAGCAACATCGTGAGCTACGAGGACCACAAGATCGTCCCCCACAAAGACGGCATCGGCTGGGACATCCTCATCCGCATGGAGCTGCTCACCCCGCTGAACGTCCACCTGCAGCGCACCGTGCAGATGCCCCGGGGCGAGGTGGTGCGCATGGGCGTCCACCTGTGCCGCGCGCTGGAACTGTGCCAGCGGCACAACATCATCCACCGCGACGTCAAGTCCGAGAACATTTTCATCTCGGCGGACGGCAACTACAAGCTGGGCGATTTCGGCGTGGCCCGCACCGTGCTGGCCAGCTCCGGCGCGCTGACCCAAGTGGGCTCGCCCAGCTACATGGCCCCGGAAATGTTCCAGGCAGGCAAGACCTACAACGCCAGCGTGGACACCTACGCGCTGGGTCTGGTGCTCTACCGCTGCCTGAACGAGGGCCGTCTGCCCTTCTACCCGCCTTACCCGCAGCCGCTGACCCCCGAGGACCGGAACATGGCCGAGGGCAAGCGGCTGTCCGGGCTGGAGCTGCCCCGGGCGGTGAACGCCACCGCCGCGCTGGACGCCATCCTGCGCAAAGCCTGCGCGCCGGACCCCGCCGGGCGCTTTGCTTCGCCCACCGAGATGCGCCTTGCGCTGGAAAAGCTGCTGAACGCGCCGGAATCCCGGACCATGATCCTGCCCCTGGGCAAGCCGGACGCGGCCGTGAACGCAGCTGAAACGGAAAAGACCGCCGACATGTGGGGCGGCAGCGGCAAAGGCACCGGCGAAAAGGGCTTTGACACCGGCAGGGACCTTGGCGGCTTTGGCGGCAAGACCGGCGGCACAGCCGCAGACGACAACAAGACCCAGCGCATCTTCCCCGGCCCGGGCGGCGACACCGGCAGCGTTTCCGGCAGTACCGGCGGCACGGCCGCAGACGGCAACGTGACCAAGCGCATTTTCCCCGGCCCGGGCAGCACCACCGGCGGCAGCAGCGCTTCCGGCGGGACGGGCGGCGGCAAAAAGCACTGGCAGAACGCCAGCGACCTGAGCAAGGCAGACCTGCCGCCGAAGCCCGATACCAAACCCGAAACCCACAGCCCAGCAGGCGGCACCGGCAGCCACAACGACGCCCCGAAGCCCGATGCCAAACCCGACACCAAGCCTGACGCAAAACCGGAAGAAACGACGCCCTTCACCCGAAAAAAGGTGCTCAGCGCCATCAGCGCCCTGTGCAAGGGCGCGCTGATCTTCCTGGCTGTGATGTGCGGTGTGGCCGGTATGACCATTGCAGGCGGCATTGCGCTGATATGGTTCGGCATCGCGGGCATTTGCCGCTACCTGCAGCAGAGCAAGACCTCCGGTTTCCAGCCCACGACCGGCCAGAAGGTGCTGCTGGTGCTGGACGTGCTGTGCATCCCGGTGGGCTTCCTCATTTTCCTGATCTGAGCAGCGGGGCCCCCGGGTGCCGTTAAAAGAATGTACGCTCCATGCGGACAGTTTTCTGCCTGCATGGAGTTTTTTTGCAGGTTTATGGCCGAATTTTACGCAAAATGCTTGAATTCACGAACTTTTTGTTGATTCCTTGTGAACATTTCCAGTTGCCTTTAGAGTCACACTTTAGTATAATAGAGAATGTGCCAGCGTGTCCTTTCGGGATAGGATGCGCGTGTTTTGGAAATAGGAATAGGAAAACAGACAGCACAAGCGCCTTGCTTTTTTTGCAGCGGGACGTTTGTGCTGTCGCAAGGAGTGCAAGCATGAAAGATCAAGAATCCTTCAAGCCGTATATTCCTGCGGAAAAGATCACCGCAGAAATGACGGCGACCTCTGTGATCATGGGCATCATCCTGTCCGTGGTCTTCGGCGCTGCAAATGCCTACCTGGGCCTGCGCGTCGGCATGACTGTTTCTGCCTCCATCCCGGCAGCAGTCATCTCTATGGGCGTCATCCGCGTCCTGCTCAAGAAGAACTCCATTCTGGAGAGCAACATGGTGCAGACCATCGGTTCCGCAGGCGAGAGCCTGGCCGCCGGTGCCATCTTCACCATGCCTGCGCTGTTCCTGTGGGCAAAGGAAGGCCTGTGCGATAAGCCCAGCATCCTGGAGATCACCCTGATCGCCCTGTGCGGCGGCATCCTGGGCGTTCTGTTCATGGTGCCCCTGCGCAACGCCCTGATCGTCAAGGAACATGCCACCCTGCTCTACCCGGAAGGCACCGCCTGCGCAGACGTGCTGCTGGCCGGTGAGGAAGGCGGCGCAAACGCTTCCACCGTGTTCTCCGGCATGGGCCTGGCGGCCATCTTCAAGTTCATCGTCGATGGCCTGAAGATGATCCCCGCCGACATTGCCGTGGCCTTCAGCTCCTTCAAGGGTGCTCTGGGCATGGAAGTGTACCCCGCTCTGCTGGGCGTGGGCTACATCGTCGGCCCCAAGACCGCTTCTTATATGTTCGCCGGTTCTCTGGTGGGCTGGATGGTCATCATCCCGCTGATCTGCCTGTTCGGCGCGAACATCTCCCTGTACCCGGCTGCAGCAGGCACCACCATTGCGGACCTGTACGCAGCGGGCGGTGCAGACGCCATCTGGTCCAACTACGTTAAGTATATCGGCGCTGGCGCCATTGCCACCGGCGGCATCATCTCGCTGATCAAGAGCCTGCCCCTGATCGCATCCACCTTCCGTGATGCCATGAAGGGCCTGAAGGGCGGCAGCGCAGCCGGCACCTCCCGTACCGAGAAGGACATCCCCATGCCCTTCATCCTTGGCGGCATCCTGCTCATCATCCTGATCATCTGGCTGGCTCCGGCCATCCCCGTCAGCCCGCTGGGCGCTCTGCTGATCGTCATCTTCGGCTTCTTCTTCTCCACCGTGTCCGCCCGTATGGTGGGCATGATCGGCAGCTCCAACAACCCCGTCTCCGGCATGACCATCGCCACCCTGCTGATCGCTACCATGGTCCTGAAGGCCACCGGCAACGTGGGCATTGAGGGCATGATCGGCTCCATGGCCATCGCTTCCGTCATCTGCATCTGCGCTGCCATCGCAGCCGATACTTCGCAGGACCTGAAGACCGGCTACCTGCTGGGCGCTACCCCCATCAAGCAGCAGATCGGCGAGCTGATCGGCGTTGTTGCTTCCGGTCTGGCCATCGGCGGCGTGCTGTACCTGCTGGACAGCGCATGGGGCTACGGCAGCGCTGCCGTTCCCGCACCCCAGGCTACCCTGATGAAGATGATCGTTGAGGGCATCATGGGCGGCAACCTGCCCTGGAACCTGGTGTTCACCGGCGTGTTCCTGGCTCTGGCTCTGGAAGTTCTGCGCATCCCCGTGATGCCCTTCGCCATCGGCCTGTACCTGCCCATCTACCTGAACACCTCCATCATGATCGGTGGCGTGGTGCGCTGGTTCATGGACAGCCGCAAGAAGGTCGATGCCAAGACCAAGGAGGAGCAGAGCACCAACGGCACCCTGTTCTGCGCCGGTATGATCGCAGGCGAGGGCCTTGTGGGCATCCTGCTGGCCGTGTTCGCCGTGTTTGGCATCAACACTGCCCTGAGCTTTGACCTGGGCAACGTGGGCGGCATCGTGCTGATGATCGTGATGATCGCATGCCTGCTGGCGTTTTCCCTCAAGAAAAAGAAGAACTGATGAAGCATAAGAACGAATCCATCAATTATCTGGACCTGATCCCGCAGCGTGCGGAGACCCTGCGCTGGCACACCGACGAGCAGACCGGCCTTATCACCCTGGAGGTGGAGAACACCGGCCTGTTCAATACGATCGCGCAAAAAGTGTTTCACAAACCACGCACCACCCAGGTCCATCTGGACGAGACCGGCAGCTACCTTTGGCCGCTGATCGACGGGCAGAAGACCGTTGCGGACCTTGCTGAATGCATGAAGCAGCAGTACGGCGAAAAGGCCGAGCCGCTGTATCCCCGCATCATCAAGTACTTCCAGATCGTGGAATCCTACCACTTTATCCGGTTCCTCAACAAGTAAAAAAGTAAGCGGCACATCGGGCCTTTTCCGCAAGGCTTGATGTGCCGCTTTTTTTGTTATAGAATAAGGTCAGCGTCTGTGCTTTCTGCGCCGCAGGTTCAGCGAGCCGCCGCCCGCCGCAAGGGTGAGCACGGTGAGCGCGCCCAGGATGACCACCAGCGTGCACAGCAGCAGCAGGGTGGCCTTGGAGTCGGTGCGGAAGTCGGAGATATATTCCGCATGGGTCACAAGGTCCACGGTACCCACCTCGTAGCCGTCCAGATAGACGGTGGCGGTGCCCACCTTCTGGCCGTTTTTCACGGTGGCCGGGATGCTCTCGGGCAGGTCGAAGGCGTAGCTCACCACGTCGTCCGCGTGGCCGTAGCCGCTGACGGGGGCCGCCGCATACAGCGCGGCGGTGGGCTGGGCGCGGCACTTGGTCAGGTCAACGGTGGTCAGCTCGGTCTGGGTGTCCACCAGCGGGCGGTCCGAAAAGCTCTCAAAGGCCCAGTCCAGCAGCTGGTCACACTCGGTGTAGAGGCTGGCGTTGTCCGCGTGGAGGATCACAAGGCCGTAGGTGTGGCCGCCCTGTTCGGCAAAGGCCACGGCGCAGCGGCCCGCCAGGGTGGTGAAGCCGCCCTTGACGCACTTGATGTAGCTGCGGTAGAATTCGCTGCCGGTGTCGGTGAGGGGGTTCGTGGAGTTGATGGTGCGCTCATTCTGGTGCAGGTTGGTGGCGGGCATGGTGTAGGCCGCCGTGCCGGACACCTGCACGAAGGTGGGGTTTTTGTAGCATTCCGCCGCGATCCTGGCCATGTCCTCGGCAGTGGAAACGTTGCCGTAGTCGAACAGGCCGTGGGCGCAGGTGAAGTTGGTGCCGGTGCAGCCCAGCTCCGCCGCGCGGGCGTTCATCTGCCGGACGAAGTCCAGCACGCTGCCGCCCACATCGTAGGCGATGACGCTGGCGGCGTCGTTGGCGCTGGACACCAGCAGGGCATACAGCAGGTCGATGCGGCGCACCGTCTCACCGATGCGCAGGCCCGCGGTCATGCCGTTGGCGTTCTGGATGTCCTTGAACTCCTGGGTCATGGCGGTGGGCACGGTCACTTCGCCGTTCAGGTCCTTGCCGCTCTCCAGCAGCAGCAGGGCGGTCATCATCTTGGTCAGGCTGGCCACATACTGCTGCTGGTCGGCGTTCTGGGCCAGGATGGTCTTGCCGGTGTCGGCGTTGAACAGATACACCGCCTCGGTCTCGCTGGCCGTCTGGATGGGCATGGGGTAGGCGGCCAGCCCCGGCAGCGCCGCCGCGGCGGCAAGCGCCAGGGTGAGCACCAGTGCTGCGGCACGGCGGAAGAACCTGTTTTGAAACATGAGCGTACCCCCTTGATCGACGTCCCGGCCCAAAGTGCCGGAAATGATTTTGTTCTACCTTAAAGAATACCATAAACGAGCCAAAAGCGAAAGAGAGAAAGGCGGTTTTTAACAATGTTCCTGTCTTTTTGTGGAAAATTCCCCCGCGATGAGGGCGCAGTCTTCGTGGCCCCCAACGCCACCGTGCAGGGCGATGTGGTGCTGAGACCCGGCTCCACCGTCTGGTACGGGGCCGTGCTGCGGGGCGACGACGGCACTTTGACCATCGGCGAGAACACCAACGTGCAGGACAACGCCGTGCTGCACTGCGACGTGGGCGGGGCCGTGACGCTGGGCAAAAACGTCACGGTGGGCCACAGCGCGCTGGTGCACGGGTGCACCGTGGGCGACGGCAGCCTCATCGGGATGCACGCCACCCTGCTGAACCACTGCGTGGTGGGCAAAAACTGCATCATCGGGGCCGGGGCGCTTGTGCCGGAGGGCATGGTCATCCCGGACGGGTCGGTGGCTGTGGGCGTGCCCGCAAAGATCATCAAGCAGGTGACGCCCGCCCAGGCCGAGGCGAGCGTGCGCAACGCCGCCCACTATGTGGAGCACGGCAGGCTGCACGCCGCCGAAGCAAAAAAAGATTTGACCTTTTGCCGCTGATATGTTATTCTGGAGAAAAGAATATCCGCTGCGCGGAAAAACGGCGTGCTGAAACGGCGTCCTGACGTTCTGCACGGTCTCTGTTTGAAAAATCAATTGATTTTTCGATTTTTTCACAAAAAAGCAATGACTTTTTACTGAAAATAGGGTATACTATCTTTTGTAGGGATGCGGGGCCGCAACCGCGCCTTACACATGATTCCTCCTCACACCAAAGCAATACCCCAAACAGAGACCCCTCCAGTGTACCGCAAGCGCTGGAGGGTGTTTCTGTTTCTATCCGACTGTTCCACCCAGAAGAAATCTTGAAAAGGAGAATCAATGATGTCTAAAATGATCAGCCGCCGCGTTTTTCTGAAAGCCACCGGCCTTGCCGTTCTGTCTGCCACTGCCGCCGGCGCTCTGGCCGGATGCGGGGGTGGGGGAGCCCCCAGCACCGCATCTCCTACCATGGATGGAAGCAAACAGCAGGGCATGGGTGATATCTACGTCAACATGGGCAGCTTTGTTCCGATGACGTTTAACAACAACTACTATAAGTACACCTTCTTGTATATCGACAACAAAGCAAACAACACTTCTTTTGAATTGAATCTTTCAGATTTCACCACCTGCACAGTCGATGGCAGTCCGGCGTATGTCTGCAGTCTGGATAATATTGAAAAAAATGGCACGCTGCAGTTTACTGATTCCGTTTCTGTCGCCCCCGGAGCAATCGCTCCCCGCATTCCTCTCTATATCAGTCTCACGCCTGAGCAGTATCGGAACGACAATCGAACTGTCATTGTCTTCACTGCTGCAAGCAAAAACAAAAAAGCGACCTTCACCTACGAAGCAGCTTCCATTTACCCTGATATCCTTATTGTAGAAGCATAAAAACATCCCCGGCAGAAAGGGCCTTGCACCTTCCTCTGCCGGGGATATTTTTTGTTATGCAAGCTTCGCAGCGAATACGCTGAGCACGATCTTCGGGTTCACCTGCGCGCCCAGGCGCTGGATGGCGGCTTCGGCCAGCCGCAGGGCCCGCTGGGCGTCCGCGCCCTGCACCGGGGCGTGGGGGCTGCCGCGCAGGCCTGCCGCCGCCACGGCGCGGAAATCCGCCAGCAGGGCCGCCGCACCGGCCTTGTCCTTTTCAAAGGCGGCCAGCAGCACGGCGGCGGCATAGCTGTCGTGGGCGGCGGCCGCCTTTGCCAGCTGCAGGGCCTTTTCCACCTGCGCGGTGCGGGCTTCGTCCCGGGCGGCAGCCAGCACCGTGCCGATGTGGCCGTCGAACAGTTCACTGTACAGGGCCGCCGTCTTTTTGTCCACCCCCTGCGCGACGCAGTAGCGGGCGCACTGCTCCGGCGAGACAGGGGCCACCGCAAAGCTGACGCAGCGGCTGCGGATGGTGGGCAGAACGCTTGCCAGCGAATCCGCCGTGAGCAGGAACAGCACCCCCTCGGGCGGCTCCTCCATGACCTTCAGCAGGGCATTGGCGGACTCCTCGTTCATGCGCTCCACATGGTAGAGCAGGACGGCGCGGCCATCGGCCGACAGGCTGGTGTTGAAAATTTCACTGCGCATGGCCGTGACCTGACCCACCAGATAGCGCCCGCCGCTGCCCATGCCGGACACCGAGATGGCCTCGCGCACGATGCCCGTCTCCACCTGGCCGCTGTCGCGCTTGCCGGCCTTTGCCACAGCGCGGCAGCATTCGCCCCGCAGAAGCGCTTCAGCGGGCGCGCCGCCTGCGGGGTAAAGATAATCGGCGGCGATGCAGCGGGCCGCAAAACCGGCTCCCAGCCCGTCTTCGCCCACAAGAAGCACACTGTGGGTCAGCCGCCGGGACGCCAGCATCTGCCGCACGCTCGTTTTCAGTTCTGCATTGCCTTCCATGCGGTCCAGCATCATAAGCGGGTGCTCCTTTTTTGATTTAGAATTGTCTCCGCTTCGCTCTGACAATATTAGCGGAAAAATTATTTTATTTTGAGAATTTGAAAAATCTGCGGATTTTTCAAATTCTCTTTTTCACGGGTGGGGCCGTAACGGCAAACGGCATCTGCTGCCGCTGGCTCCCTGCGGGAGCATCCGCGTCAGCGGGGAGAACAGGCAGCCCGGCGGGAAGCCAACCCTCTCAGGCGCTTCGCGCCAGCTCTCCCGAAGGGAGAGGTGTCACCGAAGGTGACGGAGAGGGCGCTCCCGCTCCCCTGCGG
>ERZ772872.3194-NODE-3194-length-12438-cov-30.880401_pt1 | contig 12438 bp, 9 predicted proteins | sample MGYA00512132_ERZ772872 | MGnify/ENA primary metagenome ERZ772872 (study PRJEB29015, sample SAMEA2737724) | human gut metagenome | biome: human gut; feature: human-associated habitat; material: faeces | place: China | collected 2012 ...
TTACGATATTTACTGGCGGATGAAATGAATTTGCGAAAGAATCTTGACACTACCTTCAAGACTTCCTTGAGCTGGTTGCCGCAAAGACAGGCGATAACCAGCGTCCGCACCCGGTCGCTCTGCAAATCATAGCCGCCCATATGGGCAATGGCCGCAATCATCTGCAGCTGCATATACAGCACACTGAGGACATTGGCAGGCAAAGCCACGGGTAGCGTAATAGCGCCGCCTAAACTCGTCAGAAAACCCGAAGCCCCGCACTTGATGACCTGATTGCGAATCAGCATATCCACCTGTTTCTCCAAATCATCGCCAGTCGCCATATATTCCGCCGCCAACGCCTCGGCCCCCTTCATGCCGGCAATGCCGCTGAGGGCTTTATCATAAGACAATGACAAAGCTTTTCCCATAGCCGTTACATCCATAATATCACCTTACCCTAACATCTAAATTCTTCCTTTACCTATATCATAGCAGATGATGACGACAAATGCTGTCATTCACGCATCATAGCCTTCGAAATGTCTCTGCTTTTTTTATTTTATTTTGGTGTAACGACTACGATGCGGACAAGCAGAAATTATTTCGACATTGCCACAAAACGGGACTCGCTTTAAAACAGTCCCGTTTTTTATCGTTGCTTACATAGTAGGCAAATCATAAGTTAGCTAAGATATGTATGCTCTAAAGTACGGACCATTTTTACATAAAGATTACGGCATTTTTCGTATTTTTTTTCTTCAATGAATGATAAACATTTTCTCAGATACGTATTCCATATAGTTTCGTATATAGAGGCATGCATAGGATTTTTATTTATTTTTGCCACGATTTTAGGCGCAATATCATAATATTCATGAACAAGAGCCTCTCCGTCCGGCTGATACAAAAGCCAATTATCCCGAAAACTACGGAACATAGTCAGTTCATAGCAATCATCAGGTTTATGAAAGCTGCCGCATACAGCAGTCGTGATGAAGCACATACTATCTAAAACTTTTTTGGCTTCTTTATCCCCTTGATCTACTGCTTTCTTCAACCACTTTTTAGCCGTATTGGAATCGCTCTTTACCCCTTTCCCTTCTTTATAACAAATGCCTATTTCACGCTGTGCATCCATTAAACCCGCTTCAGCCGCCTTTAGATACAATTCCGCTGCAGCTGCCGCATTTGGGGCTACTCCCCGACCTTGTTCATACATGTGTCCTAAATTCAGCCATCCATAAGGTTGACCTGATTCAGCTGCTTTTTGGTACCAGTACATGGCTTTCTGATTATCGCACGAAACCCCTCTCCCTTGGTAATATAAATTTCCCAAGAAATTTTGGGCGTCTGCCATTCCTTCTTCCGCTACGTTTTCCAGCAACTCAGCACCCTTTGTTTCATCTTTTTCAACGCCACGGCCATCAAGATATAAAAATGCTAAATTATACATAGCATATATCTGTCCCTGTTCTGCAGCTGCCTGATACCATTTAGCCGCATCACCAAAACTCTGCGCAACGCCTTTCCCCGCTTCATACAACAACCCCAGCCTGTTCTGAGCATTCATATGACCTTGTTCAGCTGCCTGCATGTACAGCTGAGCTGCATATTCCATATCAGGAGCAACGCCTTGACCGGTTTCATAAAGATATCCCAACCCGAATTCACCATTCGCGTCTCCCTGTTTTGCAGCTTTTTGCCACCAGTTAGCTGCTTCTTCATAATTCTGAGATACACTATAACCATTTTCATACATATACGCTATATTGCATTGAGCAACCGCATCTTCTTGTTCAGCTGCTTTCTTATACCATTCCATTGCAGAATCATAATTCTGAGCTATTCCGTCGCCGTATAAAAAAGCATCACCCAGCTTATTTTGAGCAGCAGCCGACCCCAGTCCAGCCGCTGCCTTATAATAGTCGACAGCTTTTTCACGGTCTTCTTTAACACCCATACCACTACCATACATATCGCCAAGCAGTTCGAAAGCATCATTTTCATTCTGCTCCGCAGCTTTTTGCAGCCATAAAATGGCGGTTTCATAATTTTGTTCCACACCTAAGCCTATTTGATAAAAAAAGCCCAGCAACAATTGTGCCTCAGCAATGCCTTGGCGAGCTGATTTTTCAATCCATTCTGTTCCCTGACGTTCATCTTTTTCCACACCATCTCCGTCAATATATAATTTTCCTAATTCCAGTTGAGCCTGTGCCTGTCCTTTTTGAGCAGCTTTCCAATACCATTCGGCAGCCTTTTCTTTATCTGTCACTCCCATGCGACTGTTAGCGTAGATACCTCCCAACTTATATTGGGATTCGGCATCGCCTTGTTCAGCAGCCTTTTCTAGCCAGGCTATCGCTTTCTCCATATCTTTTACTATACCGACGCCTTTTTCATACAACAGAGAAAGGTTCCATTGAGCAACAACATTTCCATTCTCTGCTGACTGCTGAAACCATTCCGCAGCTTTTTGGTAATCCTTAGGAACACCTTCCCCGCGAAAATATACAGCCCCCAATTCACATTGGGCATTGGCATCACCAGAGTCAGCTAGTTTTTCCAGAGGAACCGTATCTTTGTCGCCATCTTCTTCCAACTTCACACCACACATACAACAAAATCGTGATTTTTCCAAATTTTCAGCACCACAACGAAAACATTTCATAATAACACACCTTTCTTCATAAATGTCTATTATACTCCATCAAATGATCTTCCTGAATTTTCCTTTTCGTATTTCATTTTGTATTTCCTGTGCCGTCTGTTCCGACTGCTGCGTCAAGCTACCGTTCAGAGTAAGTAGTGGAGTATCCAATACTGTCTTGATTGCTTTTGCCAAAGCCACAGTCATAGCTAGATATTGCTTTTCTCTGGCGGTATAGGAATTATAATCTATCCCGGACCGCATGATGGTCTGGTGGAGCCAGGCAACCCAGGGATTGAATAATATAATCAACCGACGCAGGAGTTCTCCGTACAGCATAGTTCGCTCTTGTATCTGCCGACAACGGTCTTGCACCAATTTCAGCTGGGAGCAGGCTTCTTCGATTCTGGCACAGTCGGCTTTAGTGTGCTCCAAATTCGTTTGAGCTCTGGCTTCTTTGACGATGCCATAAATAGCAATAGCTGGTCCAATGGTAAGTCCCCCAAGAACAGCTGTACCTCCTGCTATACCTAAACCGCCGGCAGCTAAAGAACCTCCACCCAGAAATGCCAGAGTTGCATTGGTCGCTGCAGCACCGCCAAGTCCGGAAATAGCAGCACCCGTAGAGGCAATCCCAAAGTTAGCCGCTGCACCATACACCGTAACAGCTGTCACGCCACCAGCCATTGAGCCCCGCATGGCTCCCGCAGCTGATGAAAGGTTCTTGGCTTCACGGCTCATAATAGTAAGTTTTTTCAAATCATCCTCCGTTAGATGAGGAATTTCATATAACCCAGGCGTCCGCCGGAAGTGAATCTGCTTCAGTTTAGAAAAATCGAGAACAAACCGGTATATCTGATTCGACAAAATTCGCAATTTTTGCTGTCCATACTGATTCAGAATACTGTTACAGTACTGTTTACTTCTATCTGTTTGCCTTAATTGGGTCATATATTGGCGTTTTGCTCGGAGAAACAATTCTTCCGCTTCAGCATTGATAGCGCCTGCCTGATGAGATTTATATACGCCTGTTCCTGCTGCAGCAGCAGTGGCAGCTGCGGCAATGACCGGTAGGATAGGAAGTACCATACATATGCCTCCTTGTTTTTTAGAAGTCTAAAGATGTATCCGACTTCATAAAATTGTCAAATTCTTTGACTGAATCAAAAGCTACATGCCCTTTGTTTTTTCGGGTAATAGTATTGACACCGCTGATAAAGGTATCTGCATTCCCTGTTTGGAAGGCCTTTTTTATTTCGCTGAAAGCCGCATCATACGTACTTTTCAAATCAAACATATCCTGTTCGAAAAGCCCATCTAACATCTGGCGATAATTTTGGATTGCCTCAATATTTTTTCGACACGCCTGTTCTACCTGAATACGCTCTTCTTTAGCAAGACGTGCTTCCTTCAAAGCCTGAGTCATACAGCCATAGCTCATACTGCTTAAGACACAACCAATCATACAGCCAACCATCATGCCTGCTACAGGAATAGGAATTAAGAGCTGACCAACTGTTCCATATGCCATTGTAGAAGCTGTCATCAGTCCGTTTTTACCCACACGTTGCATAAATGCAGCGCCGGATATTCTGCCGCAAATCAGATCATAAAAGGCATCTGCTGAATTCAGCAATGTTTGTACTGTGGCTGCGGGAAGATTTGTCTGCCCTAGACTACGTACTAAAGAAGATTGGGAATTTTTCATGAAGGCCATTATGGTTGTCTGACTATAGCCGCTGAGATAGTTACAGGCTTCTTTTTTTCCCAGTGTAAGCGTAAAATCTTTCATCGCTTCTTCAACAGATTTCTTATTCTGACATACCGCAATAATATTGGCCGTACCACTAATGGCCATATCCATAGGCAACGCATGTTCTACGTACGCTGTACCAGCCTGCATGCTTAAATCATGGATGTCTTCAGCCGTTGATAATTTAGGAGACATACGAGCTTTCAAAGCATCTTCATTGGACACTTTACTCTTTTTCAGACGCTTTTTTACCTTGACCAGTTCATTAATCTTTTCTTTCTTATGTACTGCCAAGTTCTGGTTCCCCTGGTTTTCTGCCTGTCGCTGCTGCATCCGCAGACGACGGATATCTTTATCAATTTCTTCGTTTACCCCGTCATAATAATCAGACGGTATGACGAAAGCCACATCGTGGTCACGGTACTTTTGGAACTTGGAACTTATCAATTTATTCAAGCATTCCCGGGAATTTTTGCCTACGAATTTCATCTGGCTTCCCGCCCCCTTGATGACATTACCACTTCCATCAAGAACTTGAAAATCATATAGCGGGTCATTGACGCGTCCCAAATCATCTGTACGGATAAGGCGATTTTCCTTACGCTTTACAATTTGCTCTGCATTATTGCGGGCTACTTCTTTTACTTCTGCCGAAAAACCAGCTTGCTGTTTGATATTCATATCCCGATATTGGGAATTGACCTTGCTCCGGCTAATCTTTTCAAGGCCCCGTTCCAGTCTTTTCCCCTGTGCATAATCAATACCTTTATAGGCTACGACATGCTGCCGGGCTGCTTCGCTATAAATCTGCTCTGTTTCCTGGTTCACCAAGACGTCTATACCGTCAGAAAGGGATGATTGGTCTTTTTTCTTTTTATCATCATACTTCTTTTTTTCCATCAAGGATGTACCTCCTCTCTCAGACTATCCTTAAAAATCAGATTCTGTCAGACGGACATCCCGGTCATTATCATGATACACCTGTTGCAACAGGGGCATCTGTCCTCCGCTATAACCGATATTTTCACCGTACCTATTCGGCATCCGCAGCACCGGTTCGTGATAACAAATACTATAAAATGGAATACTCTCTGGTTTCATTCGAATGATACCATGATTCTGACGCTTTTCGGTTACAGGGCAGCTAAAAAGCTGTTCTACAATAAATAACGAATCATCAGAAATGGTATCTTTATCATTCATTACAAGTGACATGAATCTGTCATATCCCGGCGTATCGATATATTGAATTCTATAGGGATGAATATTCAAATCAGTAACCAAGACGGATTTCATTTTCATCCCATAATTTTCCATACTGATTGGGAAAATCTGTAATTTTTCCTGTAATACTTCTGCAACATCCTGTTGCAGTGTTTCAGGGATATGCGATGCATCGGAACAGAAAAGTACGATTTTATTTCCCACCAGTCGTGCTACAGATACATGTTTTAATTCTACATCGGTATAGTGTTTTAGGATAAACAGTTGCTCGAGGATATTCTTGTTCATCGTACAATATTTCTGCTGGCAGATATCAGCAATACGTTCCTGCATATACGCCAACTGAATCAATGAATCCACTCTTTTACTTAACTGTTCTCGAAAGTCCCCAATCTGTTTGTCAAAAATGTTGGATTCCACGGCTTTCGTCAAATTCGTTCTTAAAGTAGAGAGAATATTCTCTGCATCTTTTGTCATTTCAGAAATTAGTCGTTCTTCTGCTTCCTTTACCTGATCTTCTTCACTTTTCGCAGCGAGAGAAGCAACAGCAAGGGCTATTCCGGCCGCTTTCGTCCCCTTACTCCAAGTTTGTGATTGTGGTTTGGCATTCATCAGCAGCTTGGCTGCACTTTGCAAAGCACTCTTATAATCCCGGATAGTGCTGGCTTTGATAGATGAATTGACCGACAAGGACGCATGGAATTTTAATTCCTGCACCCATTCATCATTAAGTTTCTTCAGCTCTTCTGTTGATTCATCACCAAACTTCCGAAGGAGTTTCTGAGCATCTTCACTAAGCCGTAATCTCTGTATATAAGAAGCCCACTTTTCCCCGATATCTTGATCTTCATAAAGTGAACCTGCAAAAATCTTTATCTGTGCTTCTATCTTGTTACGCCGTATAGAAAAAAACTGTTCAATCCGGTGTTGCACATCCTTTCTAAAACCTTCAGACCAATCGTTAAGCTGGTCAACCTGATTACTGTAAACTGCCCCCTGTTCCAGTGATTTCCCGCTCTGAGCATACAATTCATGCGTCGCCTGTTGCATAACTGTAGAGATACTATCATAGAATTTATGACTTCTCATAAAGGAGCCTTCTTCATGAACTTTTTTTATGATTTCATCCGTTATGAAATGAAAACGACTTTTTTCATAGAGTCCGGTATCGTTTTCCCGCTGTGGATCTGCCAGAAACGCTGCTTGCAAATGTGTAGCTATAAACGGTATATCATCAAAGCTTTGTCCATTTTTTACGCCGAATTCTTTAAATTGTTTGACAATAGCATTCATCGTCTCCGTATCATTCATCTTTTTTTCAAGCTGTTTCAACTGCAATTTCCGCCGGGGACTATGTGGATCTGGACAAAGTGTCTGCTTAACATTCAACACCCCCAAAACTGGTTTACCCAGTTTTTTTATCTGTGCTAGGCTATCACCTTCGGAAGCCTGTGGGGCATCATCGGTGAGAAGAAATAAAATCATATCTGCCGACTTAGCCGCTTCGAAAGCCAACTTATCATCCTCTTTTCCATCATATGAACATGTTCCTGGCACATCTACAACTTTCAAGTCATTCCATATGTATTCCCGTACATCCCTGGTCGTACGCTGACTCCCCTTGCCGATAGAGTTGCCATCACCATGAGTCAGTATTTCCATTAGTGTAGATTTGCCTGCCATGGTCCTACCGTAAACGACAATCGTAAATTTGGATGATTGTTCATGTAAGTTTTTCAACGTTTTTTCCATCTCTGCAAGCTTTTGTTTTTCAAAGTTTTCCAATTCTTTTATCTGGTTTTCAAAATGTTTTTCATGCTGTAATCTCGTTAGACGTTTTTGCTTTTCACCAGCTTGGTCTATGGCTTCCTTTTCTTTTTCAATAAGTTTCTGAATGTCCTCATACTCTCTCTTTGCATCCGTATAGCCCTTTTCAGAATAGGCAGCAATAACATCCAACTGTTTTTTGAAACTATCATATGTATCCATAGTATCTCCTATATCCAGATTCTCTAATCCTGGATTTCTTCAATTAATTTATTTATATCGTCAAGTATCTGCTTTAGTTGTGCTTGAGCTTTATCACATCTATTCGTTTCCTCTTCCAAAGCTTTTACCTGCTGTCTATTTTTCAATAATACAGGTTCTATATTCTGTTCTGTCTGCTTTTTAATTTCTGATAATAATTCTGTTCTAACGTCTTGCGCTCTCTTGTCAAAATACTTTCGTATTTCTTGGCGAACACGTTCGCATTCTCGTTCGGTTTCGCTTTTTCGGTGTGTCCCGGCACCATATATGAGAAGCCCTGTCCCTATGGCGAATGCACCTGCAGCGGCAATTCCTTTCCACTGATCACTGCGCTTGGTAAATTTATTCTGTATCATCTGCATGAATCCCTGAGGCTGATACATCTTCTGCAAACCATTCGTTACCGTGTTCAATTGCTGCTGTTGAAATTCCACCAAATTATTTCGCACATCGTCACCCGACATGTTGTCATTCTGTTCGCGGATTGCAATGGACGGCATCGCCATATTATGAGAAATCGACGAATCCATGACAGGACTCAATTCATTCATTTCACCACCTATATTCTGCATAACATCCGCTAATAAATATCCAATTTGGTTACATGCATCCTGAATAAAACAATCACACTGCGACAACGCATCACTAATAGCGTAATTCACATTGTCCTGTACAGCCCCCGGTGTAATCTGCATCGCTGCATTAGCACCTGCATTTATAATTTTTGCAGTGCACTCTTCTATTGATTCATCTACCTTCTTTTTCAGATTACTCTCTACATTTGTGAGCATATCACTTGCATCCACTGCCATAAGGCCACTCTCTCTGTCCATGCCTTGGATGCTGGAAACAATAGCTCCCCGCAAGGAAATGAGAGGATCTAGAATTTTAGATGCCAATTTGTGTTCATCTACAAAGTGATTCAAATTTTTATAGAATTGTTCATATCCACTCATCTGATAGTACAATGCTCTCTCTTCATCATCATCAGCATTCTGGGCGTCTATAAAGGACTGAGCATCAATAAAAGAAAGATATACATCCTGTGGGCTAAGGGGCTCAATAACTTTTTTAATATCTTCTGCAATGATAGCCTGCTGTTCCGGTGTATTGCCCTCGCTAGTCCGTTCCATTTTATTGACGACGAGGACCATGTTTTTGCCCCGTCCCTGTTCGATAGCCAAATGGCGAAAGTGGCTACCAATACGGTCATTGAATCCTTCATTGGTTATGACAAAAATTAAAAGAGACGAATGATTGATTTCTTCATAAGTCTTTTCATCATGATCCTGACGAATTTCCGTATGAATTCCTGGTGTATCTACGACATACATCCCGTCATTCCAAGGATAACTTCGAGTTTCCTGTGTCTGTATCCCCGCACCAATACCTGTATCGATACCCGTCAGCGTCTTTATAATAGTAGATTTTCCTGAACTATACTGGCCAACAAAAACCAACCGTATCGCATCATCCGGAGATAGTTCCATTGTTTGTGGCAGTGCTATATCATCTAAGCCGCACTCCATAAATACATCTTGTGTCTGTTTCAACAATTCTTCACTGCGTTTGACGTATTCGTCAAGTTTAAAATTCTCCATATTATTTACACCTCTCTACTTTGCATTAACCCTTTAAAATCATTCATTATGTAAAAACGACGGAATTGGCTTGCAGCCTGATTCCAACAACATTATAGAATGAACCAGTCTTCCTTAGTGTCGATGATACGATGGGGCCGAAGTTTGGCAAGAAGTTAGATGCCATTTCTCTGTTACATGACCATGTCTACCATACGGTAGACCCTATGTAAATGGCCATTGCTTCGTCAATTTGACGCTAAGCGTCCCTGCCCTGAGCCAGCGTGAAAGACCCCCGATTAGTCGCTATTTGGCGGTTACCGCAGGGCATCGGATGTGGCCGAAAGAACGGACCAAACTCGAATTAACCGGTAATCTCACCGAGAAGGTGATGCCCTTGCTGAAAGACTGACAGATACTGCTTTCCTTTAACAGTTGATACACCAAAAGCTCGCTGATAGAGCAGGTTTTGCAGTATCCCCCTGACCATCACCTGCAACGTCCGCAGTGATTCGGCGATGTATGAATTGCCACCATTGCCTAGCGGTAAGCCGGGACGCCTGAAAAAACGAGGAAAGCGGATTCATCTGGATGATTTTACGCTGGCCTGGAATGTGGATGGCAAGAAGGTAGGCCATTGGATTATTTTGACCCATATCTGCGGAAATCGCCGTATTCATGCCTATGTAAGCTGCACTGCATCGGGTTCCCGGCGACTTTTCTTCAGCACCTTGGACCCAAGCATCCTGCATATGAGCTGCGCTCGGCAGGAACGAAAGATATTACGGGACGCACCGGCAGAGGGCATGGACTATTATCCTTTGAAGCTATACAAGCTGCGCTGGGCCATCGAGACCAACTACTATGAACAGAAGAGCTTCTGGCCGCTGAATGCCTACCGGATTCGCCGTCAAAATGGCATTGAACATATGGTGAATCTGGTAAACCTTGTTCACAGCAGCCTGAAAATGCTGCCTTATCTGGATGAACAGTTTTCGAAGTACCAAAACGTCAGCCCGCAAGAGCTGCGAAGCCATATAAGCTGGCAAATACAGCGTGAAATATTTTTTTGCAGTTTGGTCGCTAAGGCCCAAACTGCAAAAAACCCAACGGACTTAGTTCAGGCCTTGTGTAAACTCGCTTCGTCAACTTCCGAGGCAGCATAAAAGTTGTAAAGTGCTGATAATTATTTAAAATATCAAAATATTATTATAAATATACTTTTAATCAAATATTTTTTTCTTATATATTTCTATGGTTTTGCGTATTCCATATTTTTTTATTCTCAACCGCGCACCTTCTTCCCAATGCACGGGCTTGGTTATTATATTGCCAACTTGCATTCCAAATATAGAATTTACAACTTTATAAAATTTACGAATCGTTTGTTCATGTTTTGTAAACCAAGAACCAGTAAAATGATGTATTGTAAAAGTATTATCTGTCACTTTTACCTTACCAGTATTCATGTCTTTAGCACAAAGATAATCAAAGGGCAACAAAACCATATTATTCCCGAAAGTTTTCTTTTCTCCATCAAATACTAACCCATATTTTTGACTAGTTAAATGGGTAATGACTTCGACATTTGTAGTTAAATCAAAGCTACCGTCTTTCTTTAAAAAATGGCGATTATCATAATACCGTAACAACATGCCAATCCATTCATTATCCCGACAGGAACCCATGGTTCCTGTCGGGATACGAGTCGGGGCCTCGTATCCAGACACTGCATCAAAAATTCGCAATGGTTCCAAAGACTTGACAACTTCTACATCTGTATCCATATAAAAGCCACCGTATTCATATAAAGCCTTTAGCCGAACATAATCTGTAATAAAAGCCCATTTCTTAGCTTCATAAGCTTCTTTACAATAAGTATTTTCATTTAAATCAAAATTCGATTCATTCCATTCTTTGATTTCGTAATCAGGACAATACTTTTTCCACGACTCAATATATTTTTCAACATTTTTAGGCTTAGGATTTCCCCCAAACCAACAATAATGAATAATTTTAGGTATCATTTTTTTATTCTCCTATTGTACTTTCACTTTAATTGCTAAAATCCCTAAATATTCCTTAATAGCCATTGCCGTGTTATCCAAATTGCCAGAAGATGGAACAAAATCAACAAAAGAAATTCCTCGCTTGTCAATATCGCATCGGTAATACGTAGGATATACAACTACATCGATGCCTTCTCTCTGGAAAAGCATAGCAGCCCTAGGAGCATGCATCGCTGCAACTAATAGAATCGGCTTTTTCCAATTATGTTCTTTACATATGATAGCTGAATTTCTAGCATTTTCAGCCGTGTTTCGACTATCAGTTTCTATAAATATTTTATTTTCTGGAATGGATAAATTACAAAAATCTCGTTGAGCTATTTCGGCTTCACTAATATCAACATCATGAGTTCCTCCACCAGAAATCAAAATAGGATATTTTGTCTTTTTATATAACTGAGCTGTTGTCAGCATACTTTTAGACATAATCGGAGATGGCTGTCCGTCTCCATCAACATCTGGGATATGTTGCATAGCTCCACTTCCCAACATCAATAGCACATCTCCATCAATTTTTTCAGGATATGTGTATACAGTTTCTAACGGCTTTACAAGTAAATAATTACCTATGCCTGTCGTCGAAAAATAGAAACATATTAATAAAAAGCTAAAAAACAAATGTCTCTTATAAGAATACTTTTCATAGACAAGATAAATAAAAAACAATAGTAAAAAGATCCCGGGTGGCAAAAGAAATTGATAAATTAGTTGAATCAAATATATCATTGCTTATCTCTTTTTCAATGAATTGATCATAGCGAGAAGACGGCAGGTAATATCTGTTCCGAAAATCGCAATGCCTTGATAAGTTAACTTGTAGATGGATCTTTGAGCCGACTTCATATATATACGATGCTCAAAAATTTGTTGCAATAATGTACCATACTTTTTATTACCTTTATATAGCCTTGCATCACATATAATACCAAAAAAATAACTTCTGCATACGTTGGTAGACAATAGCTCGAACTTCATCAGAATACTTACCTTTCTGGAATTCATTATGCAACAAATCAATAATTTTTAACTTATCAAATTCTCTCTTAATATTTAATGTCGCCGTAATAGAGCCTTCTCTTTCTATACGGTTACAATATAACAGCACTTTACAACTTTTACGCCACCTCGGAAGTTGATGAAGCTAGTTTACAC
>ERZ772872.3195-NODE-3195-length-12433-cov-3.345048_pt1 | contig 12433 bp, 7 predicted proteins | sample MGYA00512132_ERZ772872 | MGnify/ENA primary metagenome ERZ772872 (study PRJEB29015, sample SAMEA2737724) | human gut metagenome | biome: human gut; feature: human-associated habitat; material: faeces | place: China | collected 2012 ...
CAAAAGGCCCCAGCAGATGACCGGCAGGTAGTCCGACCGGCCGCACCGCCGATTTACCGCCAGCAGGATGTCACAGATTTCCCGGCCCAAAGGGGTGCTGCGCAGCACGGGTGGCTTGCATACCGCGCCATATAGGCAGATGCGATTTGCTGGGCTGGCGCCGGGCGTTAGTGCCAGATTTCGTGCAAAGACAGAGAGAATGAGCCGCCGTCCCTGGCCGCTGCGATTATTGAAGGATCGCAGCTGTCCTGTTACGGAGACAGTATCCCCCTCTCGCATTTCCTCCGGCAACAGGCTCTGCCGCACCAGCACAGGCAGCTCGTCACTTTGCCCGGAAAGACGGGGCACGGCCAACATAAAGCGGTAAAAAGTCTCCCCGTGGTTGGTGTGGGACGGTTCCGGGAGTGTAAGAACCTCTCCGCAGAGCTCCACGCGGTTATAGCAATCCTCCATGGCATTGACCATTCCTTTCGCTTTGACGGTAGATTTCCATGGAACACTATATGGCTTTGCTTCAGAGAATATACTCTTTTCAATCTGGAAAAAATGCGGTATAATAACCGTCAAATAAAAAACAACACGCAGAAAACGGAAGGAGAAATGACCGTGAGATATAAAGGAAAAGTGTACCGTCCACCCAGCGAGGCCTACAGCCTTATTATTCAGGTGACCTATGGCTGCAGCCACAATCGCTGTGCCTTTTGCGATATGTACGATGACAAGCATTTCTCCATGCGGCCGATGGAGGAGATCCGGGAGGATTTCCGCCTGGCCCGGCAGGTATACCGCCGGGTGGAGCGGGTCTTTCTGGCCGACGGCGACGCCCTGATGCGGAAAACCGATGAGCTGCTGGAAATTCTGGCCATGGTGTACAGCCTGTTTCCGGAGTGTCAGCGGGTGACGTGCTACGCCTCGCCCCGGAGCCTGCAGGTGAAAACCGATGACGAGCTGCGTCAGCTGCGGGAAAACGGACTGAAAATGGTGTATATGGGCCTGGAATCCGGGTGCGACGCGGTGCTGGAGCGGATGCGCAAGGGCCACACCGCCGCAGCCATTGTGGCGGCGGGGCAGAAGGCCAAACGCTGCGGTCTGACGCTGTCCGTGACGGCCATCTCCGGCCTTGGCAGTGTGGAGCTGTGGCAGCAGCATGCGCTGGACACCGCCAGAGCCGTCAGCGAGATGAAGCCCGACTATCTGGGGCTGCTGACGCTGATGGTGCCCCACGGCACGCCGCTGGAGGGCTGGGTCAAGGACGGCAGCTTTACGGTGCTGGGCCCGCTGGAGGTGCTGAAGGAGACGGAGCTGTTTTTGCAGCACGTGGACAGCGAGGGAACTGTGTTCCGCGCCAACCATGCCAGCAACTACCTGACGCTGAAGGGCACCCTCAACGGCGACCGCGAGCGTCTGGGCCGCGTGATGGACGAGCTCAAGGACAACACCTTTGCGGGTCTTTCGGGCAACTTCGAGAGCATCTACAACGAGCTCATGAACAACAACGACCCCGACCTGGTCATGGCGGACTTCCGCAGCTACGTGGATGCGTGGGAGGCGCTTACGAACAGCTATGGCGACCAGGAGACCTGGAACCGCAAGGCCCTGCTCAACACCGCCTCCTCCGGCTGGTTCTCGAGCGACCGCACCATCCGCGAGTACCGCGACGAGATCTGGCACGCGTAAAGGCGCGCGAGCTCCCTTTGCCGCACGGCATTACTCGACGGGCGTGACAGAGCGCCGCGCCCGTCGCAAATGGGTTTAGGAACATCGATGACAGAAGGAGAAATCGATGAGTAAGAAAGAATGCATCGCGATGCTCCTCGCAGGAGGACAGGGCAGCCGATTGGGGGCACTCACCCAAAAGATCGCCAAGCCGGCGGTTAGCTTTGGTGGCAAGTTCCGCATTATCGACTTTTCGCTGTCCAACTGCTCCAACTCGGGCATCGACACGGTGGGCGTTCTGACGCAGTACCGTCCCTACCTGCTGCATGCCTACGTGGGCTCCGGCGAGGCGTGGGATCTGGACAGCCGCGACGGCGGCGTGTCGATCCTGCCGCCGTACGAGACGCAGACCGGCGGCGCCTGGTATGCGGGAACGGCCGACGCCATTACGCAGAACCTCGACTACATCAAGGCCAACGACCCCAAGTACGTCCTGATTCTTTCGGGCGATCACCTGTATCGCATGGACTACCGCAAGATGCTCAAGACGCACATTGAGAACAACGCCGACCTCACGGTGAGCGTTATGCCCGTGCCGTGGGAGGAAGCCAGCCGCTTTGGCATCCTGACCACCGACCCCGAAGACGGCCGCATCACCAAGTTCACCGAGAAGCCCGAGAAGCCCGATTCGAACCTCGCGTCCATGGGCATCTACATCTTCTCGGCCGACGTGCTGATCGAGGCGCTCGAGGAGGACGCTCTGGACCAGCGCTCGAGCCACGACTTTGGCAAGGACATCATCCCCAAGCTGCTCGGTGAGAACAAGCGCCTGTACAGCTACGAGTTCCACGGCTTCTGGAAGGACGTCGGCACCATCGCCAGCTTCCATGAGACCTCGATGGACCTGCTGGGTAACAACCCCGAGTTCGATCTGTTCGACAAGAACTTCCCCATCATGTCCAACATCACCACGCGTCCGCCGCACTACATTGGCCCTGACGGCCGCCTGGACGACTGCCTGGTCTCCAACGGCTGCAAGATCTACGGCACCGCTCGCCACTCGATTCTTTCGACCGATGTCATCATCGAGGAGCGCGCCGTGGTCGAGGACTCCGTGCTGCTGCCGGGTGCGCACGTTAAGAGCGGCGCGCACATCTGCCGCGCTATTTTGGGCGAGAACTCCACGGTCGAAGAGGGCGTGAAGCTCGGCTCTGTCGATACCACCAAGGATACGGCCGTCGTTGGAAATGACGTCGTTATCGGGAAGGGGGAATGATCCGATGATCAATCGCAAGGCCATCGGTTATATCACCGCTAACTACTCTTCGACCTACGGCAGCGTGCTGCTCAAGGACCGCCCCATCGCGTCCGTTCCGTTTTTGGGCCGCTACCGTCTGATCGACTTCCCACTGTCCAACATGATGAATGCCGGCATTAAGACCGTCGGCGTCGTCATGCCGGGCAACTACCGCTCGCTGATCGACCACGTGGGCTCAGGCAAGGACTGGGGCCTGGACCGCAAGAAGGGCGGCCTGTTCATGGTGCCCGGCAACGCATATGGCACCACCAAGGGCGGCATGCGCTTCCTGCTGCGCGACATCATCTCCAACAAGACGCTGTTCCAGCGCTCGGAGAAGCCCTATGTCGTGATGATGGGCACCAACATCATCTTTAACATGGACCTCAACACCATCATCGAGGCGCACGAGAACTCCGGTGCCCAGATGACCGTGGTGTACTGCAAGGCCACGCGCAATGTCGATGACGAGACCAAGCTCGAGATTAACGAGAACGGCCGCCTGACGGGCGTTAGCGCCGGCGTCGTGTACGGCGATAACGCGTCTATGGACTGCTGCATCGTCAACCGCGAGACGCTGCTCGAGATCATCGACCACTACCAGGCCGCCGACTATCTGGACCTGCTCGAGGCACTCCAGGGCGACTTTGGCAACATCGATGTGTGCAGCTACGAGTACAAGGGCGAAGTCGTGGGCGTGTTTAGCGAGAGATCGCTGTATCGCCGTAGCATGGACCTGCTCGACCAGACCGTGGCCGATCAGCTCTTCGATCCCGAGCGCCCGATCCTGACCAAGGCTCACGACGTGCCGCCTTCGCGCTATGCGACCGGCAGCCACGCGTGCAACTCGATCATCTCGGCCGGCTGCATCATCAAGGGCACCGTGCGCAACTCGATCCTGTCGCGCGGCGTCGTGGTCGAGGAAGGCGCTTCGGTGACCAACTCGATCATCAACCAGAGCTGCATCATCAAGAGCGGCGCACGCGTCGAGAATGCCATTCTGGACAAGAACAACGTGGTTCCCACCAACACCGAGCTTCGCGGCACGCCCGAGAACATCCTGGTGCTGGGCAAGGCTCCGTTAACCTCCGACACCACCATCGTACGTTAACGTTGGCACCGCAACATCGCTCGTAACATGTAGAATAGCCGCCCGGTTAGCGCCAGGCGGCTATTCTCGAATTGCAACATGGGAGACAATATGGCAGATTCCAGCAAAAAGATGCAGATCGTGTTTGCCTCGGCCGAGTGCGCACCGTTTGTAAAGACCGGTGGCCTGGGCGACGTGGCGGGCTCGCTGCCCGCGGCGCTTGTGCGCGCCGGCGCCGAGGTTATCGTGATGGTGCCCAAGTACGCCACCATCAAGGACGAGTACAAGGCGCAGATGGAGCACTTCTCCGACTTTTACGTGAGCCTGGGCTGGCGCAATGAGTACTGCGGACTCGAGAAGCTCGAGCACGACGGCGTCACCTATATGTTCATCGACAACGAGCGCTACTTTGCGCGCGACTATCCGTACGGCTTCTTTGACGACGGCGAGCGCTTTGCGTTCTTCTCCAAGGCCATCACCGAGAGCCTGCAGCACCTGCCGGCCGGCTTTGAGTGCGACATCCTGCACTGCAATGACTGGCAGACGGCGCTGGCGCCAGTGTTCTTGCGCGAGTTTTACCAGGGCCTGCCGCTGTATGACCGCGTCAAGACCGTGTTCTCGATCCACAACGTGGCGTTCCAGGGCCAGTTTAGCGACACCGTGATGGAGGATATCCTGGGCGTGGCGCACATTCCGGCGGCCGCCTCGCAGCTGCGTTGCGACGCCTGCAGCATCAACTACATGCTGGGCGCCCTGCGCTATGCCGACGCCATCACCACGGTGAGCCCCACCTATGCCAACGAGATCCAGACGCCCGAGTTTGGCGAGGGCCTGGACGGCGTTCTGCGTGAGCGTTCGTATGCGCTGCAGGGCATCCTTAATGGCATTGATGTGGCAGGCTTTGACCCGGCGACCGACAAACGCATTGCCGCCAACTACACGGTTGAAGACCGCTCCGGCAAGGCCGTGTGCAAGGCCAAGCTGCAGGAAGAGCTGGGGCTCGAGGTTCGCGACGACCGCCCGCTCATGGTGATGGTCACGCGCCTGACGCGCCAAAAGGGCATGGACCTGGTCATGTACGCGCTCGACCGCATTCTGGCCGGCGGCGTGCAGGTGGCGGTGCTGGGCACCGGCGACCGCGACTACGAGGACGGCCTGCGCTACTTCCAGGACAAGTACCCCGGCACCATGGCCGCGCGCATCGAGTTCGATCCGGCGCTGTCGCAGCGCATGTATGCTGCCGCCGACATGTTCCTGATGCCGTCGAAGTTTGAGCCCTGCGGCCTGTCGCAGATCATTGCCATGCGCTACGGCACCCTGCCTATCGTGCGCGAGACCGGTGGTCTGAAGGACACGGTGATTCCGTATAACGAGTTTACCGGCGAGGGCACGGGCTTCTCGTTTAGTAACTTTAACGGCGACGAGATGGGCGACGCCGTGTTCCGTGCGGCACGCCTGTTCTGGGACAACCGCGATGCCTGGAACCAGCTGGTCACGCAGGCCATGAGCCAGGACTTTAGCTGGACGCGCTCGGCCGACAAGTATCTGGACCTGTACTTCTTTATGCATCCGGAGATTGAGAGGCCGGCGGCTGTTGTCGACGAGCCTGAGGCTGTTGCTGAGCCGGTGGCCGCTGAGGAGCCCAAGGCCGAAGAGAAGCCGGTTGAGGCTGAGCCTGTTAAGGCCGAGCCTGAGGTGAAGGTCGAGGCCACTCCCAAGCCCGAGCCCGAGGTGAAGCCTGCTGCGAAGCCTGCGGCAAAGAAGACCGCGACTCGTAAGACGACGGCTAAGAAGACCACGACCACAAAGGCCGTTGCGAGCAAGGCCACCGCTGCCAAGGCAACTACTGCCAAAGCAACGACCACGCGCAAGCGTACGACCGCCGCTGCCAAGAAGGCCGCCGAGGCCGAGATCGTTCCCGAGGTAAAGGCCGAGGTCGCAGAGGCCAAGCCGGCCGCCAAGGCTCCGGCAAAGACCGCTGCCAAGAAGACAACCGCAACTAAGACCGCGGCCGCCAAGAAGACCGCGGCAACGAAGTCGACGACCAAGGCCAAGCCGGCCGCCAAGACCACCACGCGCAAGCGCACTGCAACGACGGCCAAAAAGACCACGACCAAGGCTGCTGCTCCCAAGGCGGAGGCTAAGGCCGAGGCCAAACCCGCAGTAAAGGCCAAGCCTGCGCCGAAGGCCGCCGAGGTCAAGCCCGCTGCCGCCAAAGATGAGCCCAAGGCCGAGGTAAAGGCCAAGCCCGAGCCCGCCAAGGAGGCTCCGGTCTCCCCCGCCGCTTCGACCGAGGAAAAGGCTCCGACCAAGAAGACCTCCGTCCGCAAGGCAACGGCCACCCGCAAGCGTCGCTAGCCCACAGACGATCCAAAACCTCATCAAACCCTAAGCAAGGGGCGCTCCAACCGGGCGCCCCTTCTCTGTAGGTAGTGGTAAAACGATTTTCTAGGACAACCGTTCGCCGATGGTAAACGGATGTTGTTTATACACCCTGTGTACTACAGATATACTTACATCTTAGGCGTAAAACCCATGGCCCGCAGGCCATGATTCTATTGAACTGGACCGTACTATGAGATTGATACACAACAGCCGTCTACCGCAGTTTCGCACTCCGTTTGGCGCTGTGACCACTGGAACTTCCGTTGCACTCTCGGTGATTTTGGAGGATGCCGACCCCAACCAGGCAACGCTTACGCTGCGCACCTGGGTCGATGAGATCGGTGAGTCTCGGTATCCCATGACGCACGAGGGCGACGGCATTTATACCGTAGAGCTTGAGTGTACCGAGTCCTGTCTTATCTGGTACAGCTTTATCTGCAATATCGAGGGCCAGCCCGAGGTCCGCTTGGGCGCACCGCAGGGTCGCACCGGTGGCGAGGGCGTAACTTACGACTACGCCGAGGTGCCGTCCTTCCAGATTACCGTCTATAAGCACCGCGAAGTGCGTCCCGAGTGGTACGAGCGTGGCATGGTCTACCAGATCTTCCCCGATCGCTACGCCCGAGATGAAAACTGGCGCGAGCGCACGCTGGCCGAGGTCGAAAAACCACGCAACGGAATCCAGCGCCGCATGGTCGAGGACTGGAACGAGCCGCCCGTGTACGAGCGCGCCGAAGACGGCTCCATCAAAACCTGGGACTTCTACGGCGGGTCGCTCAAGGGCATCCAGGAAAACCTGCCTCGCATCGCCGAGCTGGGCTTTACAGCCATCTACCTCAACCCCATTTTTGAAGCCGCGAGCAACCACCGCTACGACACGGCCGACTACACCAAGATCGACCCGATCCTGGGCACCGAGCAGGACTTTACCGAGCTGTGCCAGGCGGCCGAGAAGCTGGGCATCTCCATCATTCTGGACGGCGTCTTTAACCATACGGGTGACGACTCGATCTATTTCAACCGCTACGGCAACTACCCCGGCGTGGGCGCGTGGCAGAGCGAGGATTCGCCATGGCGCGATGCGTTTTATTTCCACGAGGACGGCTCATACGACTGCTGGTGGGGCGTGGGCAATATGCCCGCCATCAATGAGAGCTCTGAGCTGGTACGCGAGCGGCTCCTGGGCAAGGACGGCGTGATCCGTAAATGGCTACGTGCCGGCGCTCATGGCTGGCGCCTAGACGTGGCCGACGAGCTTTCCGATGACTTCCTGGCCGAGATCAAAAAGGCCGTGCTCGCCGAGAAGCCTGATGCACTGTTGCTCGGCGAAGTCTGGGAAGACGCCTCCAACAAGATCAGCTACGGCCATCTGCGCCGCTATCTGCAAGGCTCCGAGCTGGACTCTGCTATGGATTACCCCTTCCGCGACATGGTCATCGGCTTTTTGATGGGCTACAAGAACGCCTACCAGGCAGCCGAGGATATCGAAACCCTGCGCGAGAACTATCCCCGTGAGGCCCTGTCCTGCGCACTTAATCTGCTTTCAAGCCACGACCGTCCGCGCATTATTTCGGTGCTCGGCGGCGGCCCCGACGAGTCGCAGCTGCCCGAGTGCGAGCGCAGCAAATGGCGTCTGGACGAGAACTCGATGGGCCTGGCCAAGAGCCGTTTTTGGCTCGCAACGCTCATGCAGATGACGTTCCCGGGCGTGCCTTCGATTTACTATGGCGATGAGTACGGCCTGGAGGGTCTAACCGATCCGGGCAACCGCCGCACCCTGCCGACCAAGGACCAACTGCACGACTTCGACACGCTGGCTATTGTCAAAAACGCCTCCGCCGTACGCCGCGCACTACCGTTTATGATCGACGGCGAGATCAAGGCCTTCGCGCTCAACGACGAGGTGCTGGCATACAACCGCACGGGCAAGGATGGCGAGTCCGCGACGGTTATCATTAATCGTAGTCTGCGCAATTCGCACCGCGTGACGATTCCGGCGCTCGATGAATGCGCGAGTGACGTGATCAGCGGTCACGAGTGCGAGATCCACAACGGCACGGTCACGCTCGATTTGTATCCGCTGGGCTCGTCGATCATCTATCACCATGCCGAGCAGCGCTTGCAGGAGCCGCTCGATCACGGCGCGGGCGTTGTGTGCCATATCACCTCGGTACCGACCGATGACGGCAAGCCCGGCACGATCGGCGCACCCACGCGTCGCTTTATCGACCATCTGTCCGCTATGGGCATGCGCTACTGGCAGGTCCTGCCTGTCAACCCGACGGACTTCTTCCGCTCCCCTTACGCCGGGCCTTCGGCCTTTGCGGGCAATATTGACCTGCTGCCCGAGAGCCACGAGGAGCTGGCGGCCGACTTTGAGACTTGGAAGGCCCGTGGCGGCGAAGATGCCGATCCGCTCTACACCGCGTTTAAACATCGCAACGCCGATTGGCTCGAGAAATACTGCGTCTACATGGCCGTTAAGAAGTACTTTAAGGGCGAGTCGCGCCACGATTGGCCGACGGATGTCGCGCGCTACAACGAGCACCTGATTGACGACAAGCGTTTCCACGACGAGGCAGAGCTGCAGGCGTACATGCAGTACCGCTTTGACCTAGCCTGGTGCGAGCTCATGAACTACGCGCACAAGAAGGGCATCGAGGTCATCGGCGATATCCCGATGTATGTCTCGGACGATTCGGCCGATGCATGGAGCGAGCCCGAGAACTTCTGGTTGTCCGATACCGGCAAAGCGATTGAGATTTCCGGTGCGCCGCCCGACAACTTTGCGCCCGAGGGCCAGGTGTGGGGCAACCCGACGTTCCGCTGGGGCCACATGAAGCAGAACGGCTACCGCTGGTGGATGGACCGCCTGCGTCGCGCGTTCTCGCTCTACGACCGTGTGCGCCTGGACCACTTCCTGGGCTTCCATAGCTACTTTAGTATCCCCGCGGGCAAGGCTTGCGCCGACGGTCGCTGGCTGGCGGGCCCGGGCAAGGACCTGTTTCAGACCGCCTACGACGAGCTAGGTCCGCTCAACTTTATCGCCGAGGACCTGGGCTATTTGACGCCCGGTGTTCGCGCCATGGCTTCGACCTGCGGTTTCCCCGGCATGGACGTGCTGGAGTTTAGCGACTACGACGTTCGTTGCGGTGTGCATCCCACGCCCGGCAAGATTCTGTACACCTCGACGCACGATACGTCGACGCTGGCCGGTTGGTGCACGCGTTCCTTTGCGGGTGGCGACGTGCCGAGCGGTGTTGAGGTGGCGTCCAAGCTGATGAGCGACGCGCTGGCAAGCGACGCTCCCCTGGTGATGATGCCGCTGCAAGATGTCTTGGGGCTGGGCGACGACGCGCGCATGAACGTACCGGGCGTGGCCACGGGCAACTGGACCTGGCAGGCTGACGAGGCCGACGTTGCGGCCGCCGAGAGCAAAACCGCACAGCTCCTGCGCAACACGCATAGATTCTGGGGCGAAGCGTGATAAAACGCCCGATATAGGGTACAGTTACTGCTGTTTGAATTTATGCGGGCAGAGCGATCTGCCCGCTTTGTGCTGAAAAGGAAGTATTATGGCGCGCTACGATTACAAGTGCTCGAGCTGCGGCAACGTGTTTGAGGTTGAGCATCCCATGTCCGAGACCCCCGAGGTCGTGTGCCCCAACTGCGGCGCTCCGGCCGCCAAGACGTTCTCGGCCAGCGGCATCAAGTTTGAGGGCAGCGGCTTCTACAACACCGACCAGCGAAGCGGCGGCTCCAGCACCAGCGCCACGAGTGGCTGCTGCGCCAACTGCCCGCATAACCACTAGAAACCAATCAGCCCCGCGACCGACACCAATCGCGGGGCTGATTCTTTAACTGCCCAGGTTCCTTATGAGTTGCGGTGAAATAAGGACTGTTTGGCGGGCAGAAGCCGCTATTCAATCCCTATTTCACCGCAACTTAGTCGTTACTTGTGGACCAGGCGGGCGCAGAAGTGGCCGTCGTAGGAGTCGGCGTTTACCGGCACGCTTTGGAAGAGGCCTCGATCGTTCTGGCGTACGGATACGAGCTTCTTGGCCTGGGCGAACTCAGGCAATTGAAGAATCTGCGCCTCGGAAAGCGGTGCAACGCTAAAGCCGGCACCCTCGGGAGAGCTCAGGAACGCTTCCACGACCTGCGTGTTCTCCTCGTCGAAAACCGAGCACGTCGCATAGATGAGCTCGCCGCCGGCAGCCACGCGCGCAGCAGCCTCTTTGAGCATCGTCAGCTGCAGCTTGGGCAGCTCAACCGTCACATCCTTTTCGGTCAGACGCCACGGAATCTCGGGATGACGGCGCATAGTGCCGGTGCCAGAGCACGGCGCGTCGATAAAGACCGTGTCGAACTTAACCGGCTCGCCAAGCATGGCATCAAATGATGTGAGCACCTCATCAAGCTCGCAGGCATCACCCGAAACCGTACGAACGCCCTGAATACCGGCCTTATGCAGACGAGCGAGATTCAGATCGCACTTGCGATCATGCAGATCGAGCGCCGTATGCTGACGCTCATAGCCCGCACGCTTGGCCTGGCACATCATCACATAGGTCTTGGTGCCACGGCCGGCACCAATCTCAAGGCAGCTGCCAGGGCGCGTGGCAGCTGTGGCGATAAGCTGGGCGTTAAGGTCCGAGGCCACGGCAGCAGCACGCTCAAATACGCCCGACGCAACCGTAACCTGAGCATCGACCGGAGTATGGCAACCCGGGAATACGGGTGCCACAAGCTGCGAGATATACGGATCGGGCTTGGACGCAAAGGCGTTCTCATGCAGGGCCAGCGGTGCGGGGGCCAGATTGCCGGCAAAGTTAAGCGCACCCTCTGGAGTGTCAAACGACGCCATAATGCGAGCGCATAGCCAGCGAGGTAGACCCATCAGGCGCGACAGACGAACCAAACGTCGCTCAGACTCATCCACATCGGACGCAGTAGCAAAGTCCTCAACATTGTCTGCAACCTTATGCAGTACAGCATTGGCCAAGCCAGCGGCAGACTTAGCCCCGCAGCGAACCAGCTCAACACCCTGACTTACGGCAACGCGGCCCGGCGTATGCAGATAGAGCATCTCGAAGGCCGAGATACGAAGCGCCATGCGAACACGCGGCGCAACCTTTTTAGGCTTGTCGAGAAACTGATCGAGCAGCTCATCCAAAATACCCTGCGTGGCGGCAACACCCAGCGCCAAGCGGGCGGCAAAAGCGGAATCGCGCTGGTCAATAGCCTTGGCCGATGCGCGAGAGGACAGCACGTCGCGTGCATACATGCCGCGGCGATCGGCCTCCATCAGCACATCGAGCGCAAGCTTGCGCGCGGGAGACAGCTTGCTCATGACAAAACACCCCAGATAAGATCGGCACCCTGCAGGCCAGCAGACCAAGCAGAAGCAGTCATAGCACGCTTGCCATCAGGCTTAACCTCGAGCAACTCAATCGAGCCATCGGAAAGACCCAGGTAAACACGCTTGTTCTTAACGTCAACAGCGCCCTCGCCAAGCGAAACATCAGCCGCCGCAGCATCGAGCACACGCACGGTCTTGCCGGCAATCACGCAACGAGCAGGCGCGGTATCGGACGAAGCCAGCACATGACGCACGCAATCAAGCGCCGCCATGTGCGGATCTAGACGCATCTCCTGCTTGGAAATCTTCGCAGCATGGGTGACAAGCGACTCATCCTGCTCGATCCACACCGCCGTACCATCGGCAAGCGACGGTAGCGTATCGGCCAGCAGCTTACCGCCAAGCTCACCAAGCTCCATCGTCAGCGTCTCGGCATGCTTACCGGCAACTGACGTTGAGGCCTGGGCGCAATAAGCGCCGGTATCCACGCCATGCCCAATACGCATGATAGAAACGCCAGCAATCTCGTCGCCAGCGAGAATCGCACGCTGAATAGGGGCAGCCCCACGCCAGCGAGGCAGCAAGGACGTTGCCGCTTTGCCAGCTGCCACTGTAATAGTGGATGCCGAAGGTGCGCGGTGTC
>ERZ772872.3196-NODE-3196-length-12432-cov-48.628747_pt1 | contig 12432 bp, 9 predicted proteins | sample MGYA00512132_ERZ772872 | MGnify/ENA primary metagenome ERZ772872 (study PRJEB29015, sample SAMEA2737724) | human gut metagenome | biome: human gut; feature: human-associated habitat; material: faeces | place: China | collected 2012 ...
CCAACTACGAGCTGCACAAGGGCCTGTGGAGCGGCCACAACGACCACAACTATTTTGAAATTGCCCACACCATGCGCCGGCTGCAGGGGCTGTGCCACGACACCCGGCTGTATCTCTTCTCGGATAACCACGACGTGGAGCGCCTGCCCAACAAGCTGCGCAACCGGGAGCACATCCGGCATATCGCCATTCTGGTGTACAGCCTGTGGGGCATCCCGTCCATCTACTACGGCTCGGAGTTCGGCATTGAGGGCAAAAAGGAGTGGGGCAGCGACTGGCCGCTGCGCCCCTGTCTGGAGCTCAGTGACTACGCTGATGCAGAACGTACAAATCCTGTTACCAGTGTATACAAAGCGCTGGGGAAATGCAAGGCTGAATTGCCGGAAATGACCTATGGCGAGGTAAAGGAATTGCAGCTCACCACCCAGTGCTACGCCTTTGCCCGGGTGCTGGACGGCAAGGCGGTGGTAGCGGTGCTGAACAACGGCGATACCCCCGCACAGCTGGAGTTCCAGCTGCCGGTGGAAACCGCCAAGGTCACCGACCTGCTGGCGGACACCGTGGGTGCGCAGGAGGTGCTGGTCTCCACCGAGTGGGACCGCATGAAGGTGCAGCTGCCCTCCAATTACGCCACCCTGCTGCGGGTAGAATAAAGCAACGCCTGCGGCGTGACCGGCGCAAAAGCCTTTACCCTTTGGAGATAGGTTTCCCCCTTCCGGGGGAAGCCTTTGTTCAGAAAGCTGAGATTGGAATAACCTTGCACATTTTGCCGCGTTTTGCTACAATAAGGAGAGAAAAGTCGTTTTACGGAAAGGAAGCCTGACCCCCTATGAATGCAGCACAGCGCAGAGAACGCATCCTGACCCGGCTGAACAGCGCCGGTGCCCCTTTAAGTGCCAGCACGCTGGCGGCAGAGCTGGGGGTGTCGCGGCAGATCGTGGTAGGGGATGTGGCGCTGCTGCGCGCCGGTGGGGCGCAGATCGATGCCACCCCCCGGGGCTACCAGCTGCACCCGGCGGAGAAGGGCTATACCGGCATTCTGGCCTGTGTGCACCGCACACAGGAGGAGATGCGCCGGGAGCTGTACACCGTGGTGGATCAGGGCGGCACGGTGGTGGATGTGGCGGTGGAAAACAGCCTGTACGGCGAGATCCGCGCCACCTTGAACCTGTGCAACCGGTACGACGTGGATAACTTTATCCGTCAGGCTGCGGATGCACCCGAGAGCCTTTTGAGCCGCATGACCGGCGGCGTGCACCTGCACACCCTGCGCTGCCCGGACAAGGACACCTTTGCCCGCATCCGCACGGCTTTGGAGCAGCAGGGGCTTTTGTACCGCAAGGAGTAACGCCGCTCCGCTTATACCCAGTATAAAAAGGGCTGCGGGGCTTGTCTATCCGCAAAACCGGAAAAATGTTGGAAAATCAACAAAAATGCAAAAGAGGTGGGTTTTCTGGATATCCGCATTGAAAAGACCGAGCGCGCCATCAAGCAGGCCTTTATGGAGCTGCGCCGCGAAAAGCCGGTGGAAAAGATCCGTGTCAAGGAGCTGTGCGACCGTGCCTGCATCAATAAATCCACATTCTACGCCCATTATCAGGATATCTATGCGCTGGCCAACGCCATGGAGGACGAGATGGTGCACGCGGTGGTGGAAAGCTTGCCCCGCCTGACCGCCAGCGATGTGAGCGAGCGCACCGAGTGGCTTGCGCGGGAGATGTTCCGCGCCTTCACCGCGCATCAGGCCGAGATCAGCGTGCTCTTCTCCGGCTCCCGGCAGGGGCTGTTCATCAACCGGGTGGAACAGGCCATGTGCCAGTGCATCGCCCAGACCGACCCCACCTTTGAGACGGACGTAGTGCGCAAGGTGGTGCTTTCCTTCTGCGTGCAGGGGTGCTACTACACCTTTACCACCTACTGCGGCCAGATGGACGAAAAGCGCCTTGTGACCCTGCTGGCCTCCATCGCCCGCGCCGCGCAGCGGATACGCATGTAACGGGACTGGCTTTGCATGCGCTCCGCGCTGCTCTGCGCATAAACAGCGGAAAAATTAGTTTTATTATCGGGATAGCGGAGCGTCTGCGGACGCTCCGCTATCCCATTTTTATAGGGGACGCGTGCTTTTGGCAGAACTGCCAAAAAATAAGACGAAAATTCGTCATCTGCACTTTTTTACCAGATTTTTTAAGAAAGAGTTTACACTATGCCGGAAACGGTGGTATTATATAAAATAGTATGGTATGGGGTAAAATGCGCCTGCGTACTCCGGGAGGGTATGGGATGAAGAACAAGATCTCGCGCCGCAGCTTTCTGGCGGCGGCTGCGGTCTCGGCGGCGGCACTGGCAGTGACCGGCTGCGATGCAAAAACGAGCAAAAAAGCAGTGACCGACATCACGGTGTGGAACTACTATAACGGCGACCAGCTGGAAAGCTTCAACCGCCTTGTGAGCACCTTCAACGAGACCATCGGCAAGGCAAAGGGCATCCGGGTGTCCGGTTCCAGTCAGGGCACGGTGAACGATCTGGAGGCCAACGTGATGGACGCTGCCGAGGGCAAGGTGGGCTCTGCGGAGATGCCCACCATTTTTGCCGCCTACGCGGATACCGCTTATAAGCTGGACCAGATGGGCATGGTGGTGGACCTGAAGGACTATCTGACCGAGGATGAAAAGGCCGCCTTTGTGCCCGGCTATATCACCGAGGGCGATTTTGACGGCAGCGGCAGCATAAAAATTTTTCCGGTGGCAAAATCCACCGAGCTGATGTTCTTTAACGATACCGACTGGCAGCGGTTCGCAAAGGAAACCTTTGTGCGTTACGGTGCCCTTTCCACCATGGAGGGTGTGACCGCAGTGGCCGAGCAGTACTATAACTGGTCCGGCGGCAAGGCGCTGTTTGGCCGGGATGCGCTGGCAAACTATATGCTTGTGGGCGCAAAGCAGCTGGGCTGCGAAATTTTTGAAGTGCACAACGGCAAAATGACCCTGCACTTCGACCATGATGTGGTGCGCAAGCTGTGGGATAACTACTATGTGCCCCTCGTCAAGGGGTATTTTGCTGCGAATGGCCGCTTCCGCAGCGACGACGTGAAAACCGGTGCACTGCTGGGCTGTGTAGGCTCCTGTGCCAGCGCCACCTTCTTCCCGAAGCAGGTCATGCCCGGGGATAACCAGGTCCACGATATTGAGATGAAGGTGCTGCCTGCGCCCCGGTTTGCCGGGAGCGAAAAGGTGGCGGTGCAGCAGGGTGCCGGCATGGTGGTCACCACCGGCACAGAGGCCGAGATCAACGGCGCAGTCACCTTTTTAAAGTGGTTCACCGAGCCGCAGAATAACATCGCTTTCGCGGTGGAGTCGGGCTATCTGCCGGTGACCACCGCCGCCAACGACATGGACGCCATCCGCGCAAGCGGGCTGGAGCTGACCGACAATATGGAGCAGACCCTTTCCGGCGCGGTAAAAACGGTGCGCGAAAACGAGCTGTACACCCCTACGGCCTTTGCAGGCGGCAATGCAGTCCGCAAGATACTGGAATACAGCATGGGCGATCAGGCCAGTGCCGACCGGGACACGGTGCTGGAACGCATCGCCGCAGGCCAGAGCGCGGAGGCAGCCACGGCAGAGTTTTTGACCGACGACTATTTTGAGGCGTGGTATCAGGCCACCCTTGCGCAGTTACAGCAGTACGAGGGCTGACCGCCCGCAAAAAAGACGGAAAGGAGGCAGGGCGATGTTTGACGCATGGAAACAGCGCCAGCGGCAGCGCTTGGAAAACAGACCGGAAAGAACCGTGTTCTACAATATTTTTGCCACCATGATGCTGGTGCTGGCGGTGGAGCTGCTGATGGCAGTCGCCAGCATCCTTGCCATCAACGTGACCGAGCAGCTGGACGAAAACGCCAAGGATCTGCTTACCATGCGGGTGCGCAACCGCGCCAGCTATGTGCAGGAGATCCTGCGGAACGCGGAGGATCTGGAGCAGCTGAGCGAGCAGATCACCGCCACCACCCAGCAGCTGCTGAAAAGCGGCGATATCTCGCTGGACACGATGGATAACGGCAGCGAACAGAGCGATGCCCTGCTGGTAGCGCTTGCCCCGCAGCTTCTGGACACCCTGCGCACAAAGCAGGTGACCGGCATCTTTCTCATCCTGAACACCCATGATCTGGACACCTGCGAGGTGGGCAAAAAAATGCCCGGCATCTACCTGCGGGATATGGACCCGGACGCCCGCCCTTCGGAGCGCAACAGCGACCTTTTGCTGGAACGCGCCAGCGCCACAGTGGTAAAAGAGCTGGCCATCGGCACGGATAAGGGCTGGCAGCCCGCTTTCCCCTATCAGGGAGATACCAAGGGTGGCATCCTGCGCACGGTCTTTCAGACCGCGTATAAGAGCGATGCCGGCCTTTCGGCGGAAAGCTATGGCCGCTGGACCACCAACTCCTACTGTCTGGCCGGGGACGACCGGCACGCCATTGCCTACTCGATGCCGCTGATCCTGCCGGACGGCACGGTATACGGCGTGGTGGGCGTGGAACTGCTCACGGACTATCTGCAGACAAAACTGCCCTTCACCGAGCTGGACGAGGACAAGGCAGGCACCTATTTTATCGTGACCACTACCGATGATGCGCTGACGGACGGCGTGCTCTCCCTGCGCAAGACCGTGACCTCCGGCGAGGATCTGGTAACGGCAGATGCACCGCTGGGCGTTTTGAACTGCCGCAGCGATGGCAACGGCGGCAACTGGGTGGAGCTGAACGATAAGCGCTATTATATGGTGCTGGAGCCGCTGCAGGTGTATAACCGCAACGCGCCCTTTGCCGCCGAAAAGTGGTTTCTGGCCGGTACCATGGAACAGTCGGTGCTGCTGGCTTTTTCCAGCCGGGTGCGCGAGGTGCTGCTGACCACCATAGCGATCACGCTGGTGCTGAGCGTTTTGGGCAGCCTGCTGGTCTCGGCACGGCTGGCCAGACCCATCAACCGTTTGTACCGCGAGGTGATAGACGCGCAGGAGAAAAAGACCTTCCCCCGCCTGTCCCGCACCGCCATCCGGGAGGTGGACCGCTTTGCCGAGACCATTACCGAGCTGAACAAGGAGCTGGTGACCAACTCCACCAAGTTTTTGCGCATCATGGATATGGCCAGTGTGGAGATCGGCGGCTACGAGCTGCGCACCGACACCGGCAGCGTGTTTGTGACCGATAATTTCTTCTCCCTGCTGGGCAAGCCCGAGATGCAGGGCGAGCCGCTGAGCGTGCGCCGGTTCGAGGAGGTGCTCAAGGGCATCCGGGAAAAGAATCCCTGTGACCACACCGCCGAGGGCGACGAGCTGCTGACCATTCAGCAGCCGGACGGGGGTGCGGTACATCATGCTGCGCAGCACCATCGAGGGGCACGCCAAGATCGGCCTTGCCGAGGACGTGACCGCCGCTGTGCTGGAACGGAAGCGCATCGAGCACGAGCGCGATCACGATATCCTGACCGGGCTGTACAACCGGCAGGCCTTCAACCGGGTGTGCACCGCGCTGTTTGCCGCGCCGGAGCGCATGGGCGTGGCGGCGCTGATGATGATGGACTTGGATAACCTCAAGCACATCAACGATACCTACGGCCACGACTGGGGCGACCAGTACATCCGCCGCACCGGTCAGTGCCTGCGGGACAATACCCCCGCCGGGACGGTGTGCGCCCGCCTTTCCGGCGATGAGTTCCTTGTGCTGTTCCACGGCTACCGCAGCCGGGACGCAGTGCGGGAAAAGATCGACTGCCTGACCAATGCCATGCGGCAGAGCGTGGCGCTGCTGCCCAGCGGCAACGCTTTGCACATCAGCCTTTCCGGCGGCATTGCGTGGTACCCGGACGACGGGCAGGACTGGGAGACTTTGAAAAAATACGCCGACTTTGCCATGTATCAGGTCAAGCATTCGGAGAAGGGCCGGGTGGAGGAGTTCGACATCGGGGTGTACAACCGCGAAGCCTACGCCGAGCGCACCCGCAGGGAGTTCCGGCAGCTGCTCAGCAATGCGCAGGTGTTCTACTGCTTCCAGCCCATCTTCTCGGCACGCAGCGGCAGGGTAGTCGCCTACGAGGCGCTGATGCGCTCCGACCTGCCCACCCTGCGCTCCCCGGCCACCATCATGAAGCTGGCGCGGGAGCAGGGGGCACTGTACGAGATCGAGCGCATCACCTTTACCAAGGCGCTGGAGACCTTCGACAGCCTGTGCCGGGCGGGCAGTGTGTCCGGGGATGCCATGCTCTTTGTCAACTCCATCGCCAACACCTGCCTGTCGCATGAGGACGGCAAATATATAAACAGCCATTGGCACGAGCTGTGCCACCGCATGGTTGTCGAGATCACCGAAGAGGAAGAAATCGACTACGAAGCACTGGAGAGAAAGCGCAATGCACCGGGCTTTTCCGGGATGTTTGCACTGGACGATTACGGCAGCGGCTATTCCAACGAGAATACGCTATTGCAGCTTGCACCCCGGTTCGTCAAGGTGGATATTACCATCATCCGTGGCATCGACACCTCGCCGGACAAGCAGCAGATCCTGCGCAATGTGGTGTCTTACGCCCACCCCCGCAGCATGAAGATCGTTGCCGAGGGCGTGGAGACCGCCGCCGAGCTGCGCACGGTCGTCGAGCTGGGCGCAGACCTTTTGCAGGGCTATTTTCTGGCACGCCCGGCCATTGTGCCGGGAGCGATCGCGCCGGAGGCAGTGGCGATCATCCAGGAGTTACAGCGCCGGGCAAAAGATTAAAAAAACAAGCCCTCCCGGGCGCTGCTGCGCAGGGAGGGTTTTTGCAACGGAGGTAGAAAAATATGGTACAGGTGGATCTCATCACCGGCTTTTTGGGCGCAGGCAAGACCACCTTTCTGCGCCGCTATGTGCGGTATCTGGTACAGCAGGGGCATAAGGTGTGCATTCTGGAAAACGACTTCGGCGCGGTGAACGTGGACGCCATGCTGGTGCAGGAGGTGCTGGGCCCCGGCTGCGATGTGGAGACCATCAGCGGCGGCTGCGACTGCGACACCCACCAGCGCCGGATGCGCACCAAGCTCATCGCCATGGCCATGCGCGGTTTTGACCGGGTGGTGGTGGAGCCCAGCGGCATCTTTGATGTGGACGAGTTTTTCGATATCCTGCGGGACGACCCGCTGGACCGGTGGTATCAGCTGGGCAGCGTCATTGCCGTTGTGGACGCCCTTCTGCCGGAAACGCTTTCGCCGCAGGCAGAGTACCTGCTGGCGTCCGAGACCATGAACGCAGGCTGCGTGCTGCTGAGCCGCGCCCAGCTGGCAGCGCCCGCCCAGTGCGCTGCCGCCGCTGCCCACTTGGAGCGTGCATTGGAAGCCGCAAAATCCTCCCGCCGCTTTGCGCCAGGGGAGATCCTTGCCAAGGACTGGGACGCCCTGACCGATGCCGCCCTTGCCGCCCTTGCCGCCTGCGGCTACCGGCAGGCCAGCTGCGAAAAGCTGCATTTTGACCAGCACGCGGCCTTTACCTCCCTTTGCTTTCTGGAACTGCACCTCACCCCACAGCAGCTGCAGGCCGCCGCACAGCGGCTGTTCGCAGCGCCCGAGTGCGGGCGGGTGCTGCGGGTCAAGGGCTTTGCGCCCGCCCCGGCAGGTGGCTGGCTGGAGCTGAACGCCACCGCCGCCGGCTGCACCCTTGCGCCCATCCCGCAGGGGCAGGAGGTAGTCATCGTCATCGGCGAGGCACTGGATAAAGCCGCCATTGAAGCAAACCTGAAGGGGTGAAAGGCAGTTTTCCCCTATAACAAAACGCATTGTGGAAAAACAGGAGGGAGCATCATGCAGGAAGTACGCGCAGCCGTTATTGGCACCGGGGTCATGGGGCGCAAGTATGCCCAGATGATCGCAGAGGGAAAGGCGGGGGCATTGCGTCTGACCGCCGTGGTCTGCCGCAGCGCCGGGGCGCAGCAGTGGGCAAAGGATACCCTGCCGGATACGGTGCGGGTGTGCCCCAGCGCCGAGGCGCTGTACGATTATGCAGAAGAGTTTGACGCCGTGCTGGTGGTCACTCCGCACAAGACCCACCCGGCGCTGGTGATGCAGGCTTTTGCCCACGGCAAGCACGTCTTGTGCGACAAGCCCAGCGCAAACGCGCTGGCACCGGCACTGGAAATGAACCGCGCCGCCGAAAAAAGCGGCCTTGTTTTCGCCATGATGTTCCATCAGCGCCGCTACAAAAAGTATATGCGGCTTAAAAAATTACTGGATGATGGGGCATTGGGCGAGATCAAGCGGGTGCAGCTGGAAAACAGCCGCTACTTCCGCACATGGATGTACCACCGCTCCGGCAGCTGGCGTTCCAGCTGGGCAGGGGAGGGCGGCGGTGCGCTGCTCAATCAGGGCCAGCACATTCTGGACATCTGGCAGTGGCTGTTCGGGATGCCAATCAGTATTTATGCCGTGATCCCCTACGGGAAGTATAACGACTTTATGGTGGACGACGAAGCCACCCTGCTCATGAAGTACCCGCAGCAGCGCACCGCCACCTTTATCCTTTCCACCGGCGAGGGCAGCTACACCGAGCGGTTGGAGATCGTGGGCACCAAGGGCACCGCCCTGCTGGAAAAGGACACCCTCACCCTGCACACCTACGCACCGGACACCGAGACCTACCGCCGTACCGCCGACTGCACCGAGCGTCAGCAGCTTACCGAGACCACCGTTACCGAGCAGTTCGCGCCGCAGGCCGAGCCTTACCCGGAGATGTTGGCAAACTTTGCGGATGCCATCTTGCACGGCACGCCCCTGACCGCTCCCGGCGTGGAGGGCGTGCGGGCTCTGGAACTGACCGACGCGGCTTACCTGTCCGCATGGCTGGGGGAGAAGATCACCCTGCCGCTGGACGCAGACCGGTTTGAACAGGAGCTGCAAAAGCATATTCAGGAGGAACAGGCAAATGGCTAAACTGCGGTTTATTGTAGTAGGCTCCGGCTGGCGGTCGCTGTTTTACTGGCGCATCGCGCAGGCGCTGCCGGAACGGTTCGAGCTGTGCGCCATGCTTTGCCGCACCGAGGAAAAGGCCGAAAAAATGCACCGGGAGTACGGCGTGCCGGTAAGCACCTCGGCGGAGCAGTGCATTGCCCTGCACCCGGATTTCGTGGTGGTGGCAGTGAATAAAGCGTCCATCGCCGCCGTCAGCACCGAATGGCTTGCCCGGGGCTTTGCCGTGCTGTGCGAGACCCCGGCGGCGCTGGAGGAGGACGCATTGCGCGCCCTCTGGCAGCTGCACCGGCAGGGCGCAAAGCTGCAGGTTGCAGAACAGTACTGGCTGTACCCCACGCTGGCAAAACGGCTGGCAGCAGTGCGCAGCGGCGCACTGGGCACGCCGCAGTTTGTCCGGCTGTCGGTGGCGCACGGCTACCACGCGGTCAGTCTGGCGCGGCAGTTCCTGAACGCCGGGCAGCAGCCGGTGCGAGTGACCGGACGCAGCTGGACGGAAAGGATCATCGAAACGGATTCCCGCTGGGGTGCGGTGCATAACGGCGCATTGGTGGAAAAGACCTTGCAGCAGCACACGCTGGAATTTGCGGGCGGCGGCACAGCGTTTCTGGATTTTAACGGCGTGCAGTACCACTCCTATCTGCGCAGCACCCACACCAGTGTGCAGGGAGAGCGGGGCGAAGTATTCGACGACACCCTGCGCTGTCTGGATGCCGCCGGGGAGCCGGTGTGCCGTCAACTGACCCCGCTGCCCGACCCGCTGGCAGCAACCGCCGCGCAGGCAGGGCTGAACGAGGACGAGACCGCCATCGCCTGTTTTCTGGACAGGATGCAGGGCTATCTTGCCGGCGGGGCAGAGGTGTATCCGCTGGCAGACGCCTTGCAGGACGCCTACCTTGCTTTGCTGATGGAGCGCGCCCTTGCCGTCCCCGGTCAGTCGGTGGAAAGCACCCCGCAGCCGTGGAACACAGAAGAACGATAAAAGAGGCTCAGGAGCACCTGTCGGCGCTTCTGAGCCTCTTGATTTATAATGATTGGATCACATCAGGTCGATCAGCGCTTCCACCTCGTCCATGTGGGTGGCCCAGCTGGTGGCGATGCGCACCACGGTGTGGGTGTCGTCGAACTTTTCCCAGAAGCCGAACTTTGCCTTGCCTTCCAGCGCAGCCAGCTGAGCGTTTTCCAGCACAAGGAAGATCTGGTTGGTGGGGGAGTCCATAAAGAAGCGGTAGCCCTTTGCCGCAAAACCGGCCTTCAGGCGGTTGGCGGTGGCAATGGCGTTTTTGCTGATGGAGAAATACAGGCCATCGGTGAACAGCACGTCAAACTGGATGCCCAGCAGCCGCCCCTTTGCCAGCAGTGCGCCCTGCTGCTTGACCATGGTCATAAAGTGCGCCGGTGCGCCGTGGGGGAACACCACAGCCTCGCCGCACAGCGCACCCACCTTGGTGCCGCCGATGTAGAACACATCGGTCAGCCGGGCAAGGTCGGCCAGCGTCACGTCCGTGCCCTCGGCAGCCAGACCATAGCCCAGCCGTGCACCATCGAGGAACAGCGGCATCTTGTACTCCTGACACACAGCGTGCAGGGCTTCCAGCTCCGCCTTGGTGTACAGGGTGCCGTACTCGGTGGGGTGAGAGATGTACACCATGCCGGGGAACACCATGTGGTCGTGGTTGTCGTCGGCGTAGAAGGTGGCCACCAGTGCCCGCAGCTCGGCAGCGTCCAGCTTGCCGTTGTGCTGGGGCAGGGTGATGACCTTGTGGCCGGTATACTCGATGGCACCGGCCTCGTGCCCGGCTACATGGCCGGTGGCAGCAGCCACTACGCCCTGCCACCGCTGCAGCATGGACGCGATGACGATGGCGTTGCTCTGGGTGCCGCCGGAGATGAACTGCACATCGGCCTCCGGGCAGGCGCAGGCGGCGCGGATCTTCTCGCGGGCGCTGGCGCAGTAGGGGTCGGTGCCGTAGCCGGAGACCTTTTCAAAGTTGGTCTCGGTCAGCTTTTGCAGAATGGCGGGGTGTGCACCCTCGCAGTAGTCGTTTTCAAAATACAGCATGGCAAAACGCTCCTCTATATAATTGTAAGAAAACAGTACCTCTATTCTACATCGCCGCGAAAACCCTGTCAAATCCAAAACCGTGCACAGCGCACGCAAGGCACCGCAAAAACGCTTACAGGATACCCGGTGCGACACTATGTTGACCGGAACTACAGCCTACGACAGCTTTTTTTACGAAAGTATGATCCTTTCCAAAAAGATGAAAAGTTTTTCAAAAAAGTGCTTGACAATTCTGCTGCATCTGGTATAATAACTATCGTTCCCGGCGCAACGGCGCAGGAACACAACAGAATATGCGGATATGGCGGAATTGGCAGACGCGTTAGATTCAGGTTCTAATCGGGGCAACTCGGTGGAGGTTCAAGTCCTCTTATCCGCACCAAACCATGAAAATCCGAACCTTTTCTCGATAGGAGAAGGGTTCGGATTTTTTGTTTTCTTCGGAAACGAGAACAACGGCTCTTCCCTGACGGCTGTGTGCCCAAAACCTTATCAGAAAGACCGTATCACGAAGGTCACAACTGTAAGAGTGCCGTAAGGCAGGAAGGACACGATTATGAAGTACGATGCAAGAGCCTGTTCGTTCAACATGGATACCGGCTGTGTGGAGCTGCTGCTCCGGGATGGCAGAAAAGTTTCTATCGACTGCACCGGGGTCGAAGATGCACTGGATGTTACCATGGCACAGCGGACTGAATTGGACTATCTCATCTACAATGACCCGCTGGCGTATGCCGAACTGATCTTGAACGGTGAGCCGGACGAGTATCTGAGGAATGTAACAGGTAGTCACGGATTAGAGGATTGAACGCAAAAACAGGGTGCGCCCTGCCGGACGCACCCTGCAAAAATCCACACACGATAAGTAAGGCAGGGAGTTCCCCAGAGCAGAGTTCCCATAAAACAGTATTTGCAAAAGTTCCCGCAATGGGGCAGATTTGGCGTGACTCCGGTCACGCCTTTTCTTTTGCTTCCAGTTCATCCAGAGGGATATACCCCAGCCCATCATACTTAATATGGATGTGCTGCACCCGCTTTCCGCTGGACTTATCCGGGGCATCCACATAGATGGCCGACACCAGTTCACGGAGAGCATAAGGGGTGAGTTCTTCAATATGAACGTACTTGTGCGCTTTCTGGATGAACTTCTCAATATTCTCGATCTGCTGTTCCTGTACTTCGATTTCCTGCTGGATAGAGAGGGCTTCCTCTTCCAGATGCTTCTGTTCGGCATCGTAGCTTTGGCTCATCATGTCAAAGCGTTCATCGCTCAGCTTTCCGCTGGCGTTATCCTCGTAGATTTTCATGAACAGCCGTTTGAGGTCTGCAATCCGCTTCTCATTCCGGGCAAGCTGCTTCTTCAGGACAGTCAGCTTTTCGGTGC
>ERZ772872.3197-NODE-3197-length-12431-cov-3.365546_pt1 | contig 12431 bp, 8 predicted proteins | sample MGYA00512132_ERZ772872 | MGnify/ENA primary metagenome ERZ772872 (study PRJEB29015, sample SAMEA2737724) | human gut metagenome | biome: human gut; feature: human-associated habitat; material: faeces | place: China | collected 2012 ...
GCACTGTACTGTACGGCGATCACCGGAGCGCTCTGCATGGAGATCTGGAGTCTCTTTTTCTTCATGCGCGCGGTGTGGGTGGAGCAGGAGGAGAAAAAATCCATCCGGCTGGCATTTTTCGGAAGTCTGTTTGGTGCGCTGGCATTCGGATGCAGACCGCCGGTGGCACTCGCCAACCTGTTCGTGATTCCGATGCTGGTGGTATATCTGAAAAAACATAAATTCACGAAAAAGCTGTTCGGCGAACTTGTGGTTGCGGCGATGCCGTACGTTGTCATCGGAATTCTTCTGATGTGCTACAATTATGCCCGCTTTGAGAGTCCGTTTGAGTTCGGACAGGCATACCAGCTGACCGCGGCAGACCAGAGCAGCTACGGAAGCATTGCGTCCTATTTTTCACAGACGAAGATGATCGCGGTTGCCAACGCGGTGCTCTACAATTTCGTGAACTATAATCCGATCTGCGAGGCGTTCCCGTATGTGATTTTTAACGGTATTCTGCTGAATTTCCCGATCTTGTGGTTTGCGGTGATCGGACTGTCGCCGGAGGGCGTCTTAAAGCGCATGAAGGAACAGCAGATGCGCGCGTTTATCGTCATGCTGTTTGTGATTCCGCTTGTGATTGCGATTATGGATGCACTCTGGTCGCCGTTTATGACGGAGCGCTACCGCATGGATCAGTATTGGATCATGGGTGTGCTGTGTTTTCTGGTGATCGGATTTTATCATGACAATCTGTCCGAGACGGCGGGAAGAAAGTTCAGCTGTTTTATCTCGCTCTGGGCGTTTATCACGATTGGAAAGAGCATTCTGCTGTATCTGGTCCAGAATGATGGAAATGTGACTTATACATATCCGGAAGTGGTGGAGCAGATCAAGATGATCCTGCGTCTGGGAATCGGTGCAGGCTGATGCACCTGGCAGCAGTTCGTGCCGGGAAGCGGTAACAGAAGAAAGGTTTGGGAGTGAGAATGGATAAAATAGCAGTATTGATTCCCTGCTATAATGAGAGCAGGACGATAGAGAAGGTTGTGACGGACTTTAAGCGGGTGCTTCCGGAGGCAACGATTTACGTCTACGACAATAATTCCACCGATGGAACGGACGAGCTGGCGCGCGGCGCCGGTGCGACGGTGCGCTATGAATACCGTCAGGGAAAAGGCAACGTGTTGCGCCGGATGTTCCGCGACATCGATGCAGAGTGCTATATCATCACGGACGGGGATGACACCTATCCCGCAGAGTCTGCAAGGGAGATGGCGGATCAGGTGCTCGAGCGCAGGGTGGACATGGTGGTGGGAGACCGCCTGTCCTCCACATACTTTACGGAGAACAAGAGACCTTTTCACAATTTCGGCAACTCTCTGGTGCGAAAGAGCATCAATACCCTGTTTAAGAACGACATCAAGGATATCATGACGGGATACCGGGCGTTCAGCTATGAGTTCGTCAAGACGTTTCCGGTGCTCTCGAAGGGCTTTGAGATTGAGACGGAGATGAGCATCCACGCGATCGACAAGAATATGTTCGTGGAAAATGTGGTCATTACCTACCGCGACCGCCCGGAGGGAAGTGTGTCCAAGCTGGATACCTATTCGGATGGATTTAAGGTGCTTAAGACGATTGCGAGACTGTACCGCGCCTATAAGCCGATGGGATTCTTCGGAATCATTGCACTGATCCTCGCCGTGATAGCGACCGCCTTTTTCATCCCGGTGATGGGTACTTACCTGGCAACCGGTCTTGTGCCGGATTTCCCGACCCTGATCGTCTGCGGCTTCACGATGCTCTCTGCGATCCAGTCGCTCTTTGTGGGCGTGACGCTTGAGACCATGGCGCAGAAGAACAGGCAGGACTTTGAGATGCAGCTGCAGAGAGTGACCGCCGAGAAAAAGCGTCTGTGCGGGGAGAAAAATGACGCAGACTGATCACCACTGCTTTTATGGTTAGATGCGTGTTAGTATTGAGGGATGATAGAATAGTATAAAAGACGAAGACTACACGGGAGAGACGAAAGATGGAAAGTAAACAGAATAAGAATTCATATATATATATATATATGTAGTTTTGATAACTGAGCTGATAGTATTATTTTGGGGCGCAGGAATGTTGCATTATGCGGGATCTAATTTGAAAGAGAATTATTATGAAGGTAGTGCAGTTCCTGTATATATAGAAAAACAGACAGAGGTTCCTGAAAATGCAATTTCCTTATCCTATGGTTCCTGGGAGATTGAACTTACATATGAAACGGAAAATGAAACAAACTGTACATCGTATATGCAGACAGCGCATGGCGAAGACTATGGGGACACGGTTGTATTGCTTAAAGAGGCAAATGAGAAAAAGTTTGATCTAATGTTGTATGGCAATGTGACAGAGTTTTATATTGTATCAAATGAGCCGACGCTGAATGTTCACAGTATTACGGTTCGTGAGACCAATCAGTGGAATCGGATGATGTACACTCTGCTAGTTCTGATCGTGGCATCGATAGATTTGTTTTTATGGCAAAAACAACATAAAAAGTGGAAAAACCTATCTAATGAAAAGAAAACCGTATGTCTGGCTGTTTTATTTATTGGAATCGTGGCATCGATACCGCTGTTTACAGATTACCTGATATCTGGGGTAGATATGAATTTTCATTTAATGCGTATAGAGGGACTTGCAGAGGGACTGCGCAACGGAGATTTCCCAGTAAGAATGCAACCGCTATGGATTAATGATTATGGATATCCGGTTTCAATTATGTATGGCGATTTGTTACTATATATACCTGCGGCATTTCGCTTAGCAGGATTTACACTTCAGACTGTATATAAACTCTATATTGTTGGAATCAATATACTCACAGCGTATACGTCATATAAGTGCGGAAAGAAAGTGAGTGGGAATTATAGGATTGGCATTGTAATGAGTCTTTTATATACATTGTCAGGGTATCGTCTGACCAATGCAATTTACAGAGCTGCCGTCGGTGAGTTGACTGCAATTGCGTTTATACCGCTTGTTTTTTTGGGATTGTGGCAACTGTTTCAAGAAGATGATAAGACAAAGTGGTATCAAAGTGGCGTGTTATTGGTAATAGGTTATACTGGTATACTTGAGTCACATTTGTTGAGCTTTGAAATGGTGATTTTGTTTTCTGCATTGTATTGTCTGGTAAATGGCAGAAATTTTTGGAGACGGTTAAAAATGTTGTTTCAGACAGCATTATTTACAATAGGTGTGAATCTGTTTTTCTTAGTACCGATGTTGGATTATATGCTTACGCAGGACATGCAGGTTTTGAATGGTAGCACAGTAGACATGCAGGATTACGGACTTTTTTTTCCACAACTTAGTCAGATGTTTACATTTGCAACAAATGGATCTCAATTAGGAATATTAGGACCAACTTCTTACGGAATAGGAAATGAAGTATTGATGGGTATGGGCCTGCCGCTTGCCATAATTGTATGTTTGTATCTCTGGGAGCAGCTTGTGTATAAAAATGAGAGAATAGAGCATAGTAATAAGGTATTTGGTCTGATGCTATTGAGTATGTGGATGACAACGTATCTGTTTCCGTGGGAAATTTTGGAGAATATTCAAGGGATAGGTACATTGGTTGCACCATATCAGTTCCCATGGCGTTTTACCGGTCTGACGTTAGGACTTGGAATTATTCTTGGGTCTGTTGCATTGAAAAATGTGCAAATAGTCGTTGGAGATACGACGAAAAAAGTAATAATTGCATCCATAAGTATTCTGGCGATAATACATTTTACATCTTATAGTGAAATGCTTATAGCAAATGCAGTTCCAGTGAAAATTACGAGTTATGCAGGAATTGATACAAGGGAGGCTGTAGTAGCTGGGGAGTACCTATTACAAAATACATATGCAATGACAATTGGTGCGGCTGAGCCGCAAACGGAAGATGGAATGACTATCAATAACTATAAGAAAGAAGATGGTATAGTTACACTTTTATATGAGAATTTGACGGGAAAAGACAGTTATATTAAGGTACCATTTTTCTCATATAAAGGATATCACGCAGTTGATTCGGCAAGTGGGTATGAACTTACAATATGGCATGATTGGCAGAATATTGCAATGATTCTTATTCCGGTAGATTGGAGCGGGGAACTTAAAGTGTATTTTGAGGAGCCGATATATTGGCGAGTGGCGGAATTTATATCCTTTACGTTGGTACTATGGAGTTTGATGCACTGGGTAAAAATAAGGTGGAAGAAATATTTGCAGAGATAAGAAAGTGGCGGAGGGTTACCACCGCTTCCGGTATTCGGAAGCGGTACAGCCTTCCATTTTTTTGAAAACTTTATTAAAATAACTTGCATCATCTATGCCGCAGAGTCTGGCAATCTCCTCGATAGAAGAATTGCTGTACCGCAAAAGCTCTTTGGCAGTAGTGATTTTTTTGGTAAGAATGTATTGGATGATTGTCGTGCCATATTCTTTTTTGAATTCGTGGGATAGATAGTATTTGCTGATAAAAAAACGTTCCGCAAGTAGGTCTAGGGAAATATCTTCTACATAGTATTCGTCAAGATAGTGAAGAATACTTTTAAGTTTATCGCTTAAGACAGAGTCTGTGTTTCCTTTTTCGTTTGCCTCTATGCAGATGAGTGTTAAGATATTGACGATCTGCTGGGCGGTCAGAAGGTCGGTGTCGTCGGTCGGCTCCTCGTGAAAGCGGATGACTGACTGGATTGCGGCGGTCAGCTCGGCCAGGTGCGCCGTGTGAAAATGCCACGTCTGCTGTTTGAGAAAATAGTCGTAGTAGGCATCGCACTGCGGACCGTAAAAATGAATCCACATCAGTTCCCAGGGATCGTCCTCACTGCTGATGTGGGTATATTCGTTCCGGCAGTCCAGAAAAAAGCAGTCCCCGGCCTTGGCGTGCACAGTGGCAAGGCTGCCGTTTCCGCCATCGCCGGCGGCGGAGGTGCCGCTCCGTCTGCCCATATCGCTGCCGGTGGCAGGAACTGGCTTGGCGGTGTCGCGGTATGCGACCTCGCCGCTGCCGGAGAGCACGATCAGAAACAGGTAGGACTGCAGACCGCTCCGCCTGCTCATGTGCGGCTTTAAACTTTTTAAATACCCTGCCTCCTGGATATAGAAAAAATGCTCGCGCGTGAAGGCGGAGGGGGTGTTGATGACACGTCTGGTATTGGTGACCTCGGAGGTCTTGTATTTTTCAAAAAAAGAGTCTCTCATCCGTATTCTCCCGGTTTTTAAGTATAGCAATATAATACTATTTTTGCGCAAGATATTCAATTATCAAATCAGAAAAATTAGATTATACTAAACAGCGGCTTTGAAACAGGATATAAGCAAAATAATTATAGAATCAAAAAGGAGATTTCAAATGAACAAAAAAGCATTGATTACAGGCGTAACCGGACAGGACGGAAGCTATCTGGCAGAGCTTCTTCTGGACAAGGGCTATGAGGTACACGGCATGGTGCGCCGTTCCTCCACGGAGAAGAGAGAGCGCATCGATCATTTAGAGGGCAACCCGAACTTTCATGTACACTATGGTGATCTGTCCGATTCCATGAGTATCATGCGTTTAGTCGGTATGATCAAGCCGGACGAGATCTACAACCTGGCAGCACAGAGCCATGTAGGTGTCAGCTTTGATGTGCCGGAATATACAGCGGATGTTGTTGCAACAGGTGTGCTCCGCATCTTAGAGGCGGTACGTCTCTGCGGACTGGAGAAGACCTGCCGCATTTATCAGGCATCCACTTCCGAGTTATACGGAAAGGTAGAGGAAGTACCGCAGCGTGAGACCACGCCATTCCATCCGTACAGTCCGTACGCTGTAGCAAAGCAGTATGGCTACTGGATCGTAAAGGAGTACCGTGAGGCATACAACATGTTCTGCTGCAGCGGTATCTTATTCAACCATGAGTCCGAGCGCCGCGGAGAGACTTTCGTTACCAGAAAGATCACACTTGCAGCGGCAAGAATCGCACAGGGCAAGCAGGACAAGCTGTATCTGGGCAATCTGTCCTCCCTGCGTGACTGGGGATATGCAAAGGATTATGTAGAGTGCATGTGGCTGATCTTACAGCATGACAAGCCGGAGGATTTCGTGATTGCAACCGGCGTACAGCATTCCGTCAGAGAGTTCTGCGAGTATGCGTTCCGCGAGGCGGGCATCGAGCTGGAATTCAAGGGAGAGGGCATGGACGAGGTCGGTATCGACAAGGCAACCGGCAAGGTAGTCATTGAGGTATCCAAAGAGTTTTATCGTCCGACCGATGTTGTCAATCTGTGGGGAGATCCGACGAAGGCGAAGACGGAGCTTGGATGGAATCCGACAAAGACAACTTTCGAGGAACTGGTAAAGATCATGGTAAGACATGATATGGAACTTGTTGCAAAAGAGAGCTAAGAGAAGAATTATATAACAAAAACGCAACATCGGTTGGAAGTGTAGCTGACAACCGATGTTGCGTTTTTTGTCTGTGACTAATATAAACGCTAAAGAATTGAAAAACACAGGTGCCTGTGTTATGCTTTAATAAACGATTACAAACGACGGGAAAAGAAAAAAGAACACAGAGGAAAACTGCGATGTATCAGTATGGAAATTTGTCGGACTTTGAATTTGAACTGTTGTGCCGGGATATCATGGAGCAGAAGATCGGCTGTCCGCTGCGTTGTTTTGCGCCCGGCAGGGACGGCGGCGTGGATATTACGGAGACGAGGTTATCGGGATGTCATATGGTGCAGGTAAAACACTATATTGACAGTTCCTACAGCACACTGCTCTCCAGCTTAAAGAAAGAACTCCCGAAGGTAAAACAGAAACAGCCGAAACACTATTATGTGTGCTGCGGAAAAAAGCTGACGGCACAGAATATTTCCGAGATTTATCAGCTTTTTTCGGGTTATATGGACGATGCGGAAGCGGTTGTGGATCTGATGGAGATTGACAGTTTCCTGCATAAAAAAGAGAACGCGGATATTCTGGAACGGCATTATAAGCTGTGGCTGGAATCGACCAGTGTTTTGGAACGGCTAGGCAATCAGGATATCGCGATCGACTGTGATGCCTTTTTCTATCAGATTGAAAAGGAGCAGAAGCTTTTTGTGAAGACAAAGTATTACGAGGAAGGCAGACAGATTTTGGAAAAAGAGCATATGTTGATGCTGTTGGGCGATCCGGGAGTGGGAAAGACCATGCTTACCAAGATGCTCGCATTAACTTTTGCGGCGGAAGGATACCGTATTCGCTATACGACAAACGGCGAGCTGTCGGATCTAAAGCGCGCGCTCTCCGCCGACAGGGAACGAAAGGAACTGATTGTTCTTGATGACTGCCTGGGACAGCATTATTTTAAAATGCAGGAGACGAAAGAAAATGAACTGCTGGCGCTGGTCAAGTATATCATGCGCAACCCGGCCAAACTTCTGATTATGAATTCCCGTGTTACGATTTTTCACGAAGCAAAGGAACGATCGTGTGATTTCCGGTATTTTATGGAGGATGAGAATATAAAAATCCGCAAGATAGAGATGAATGGGCTGGATGAGGAAGAGAAGGGCAGGATTTTCTATAATCACCTGTATTTTGCGGAGATTCCGGAGGAATATTACCGGAATGTTTATGAGGACAGACGTTATCGGGCAATAGTCAGGCATGTAAATTACACGCCACGGTTGATTGAGTTTGTCACCAAAAAGAAAAATTACGAGCAGGCTGCACCAGATCATTATGCGGCGTTTATTATGGACTGTCTCGAAAATCCCAGAGAACTATGGAAGGATGAATTTACGAGAAAGCTTGGACCGGAGGATCGGGCGTTGCTGCTGACGTTGTATTCTCTGACTGATACAAGTGTGGAGGAACCGGTTCTGGTACGGGCGTTTTTAAAGCGTCTTTCCGACCTGGAAGGGATGGATACCACCAGAAATCTGTATGATGAGGCGCTGAGACGGTTGACAGATTCCATGGTGCAGATGATAGAACAGAACGGCAGAAAGCGTATTGGCGTATGCAACCCATCGATCAATGATTTTTTGAAAAATTATATCCGGGAGAATCCGATGGAGCAGGCAAATATGCCGGCATATGCGACAGAGTATGTGCAGCTGGAGCGGATCTGCCCCGGCTGCGTGGAAGAACTTGTCCGGAATGGGCGGATTTACCAGTATCATTTTCGCATGTTGGAAGCAAAGCGCGGTAAAATTCTTGGAGTTATTTGCGATAACAGCATACGGGATATGTGTCATATGGAGTTCGTGCAGGCATTCCTGGAGGAACCGGGGAGCTGCTACACCAAAAAAGGAGATAGAAGCGAAGAAATCCTGTTCGCTTTGCTGCAGGAAAAAATGGACGTGTTCTATCATACAAGAGCGAAACTGAATCAGGAGACGCTGGAAGATTTTCTGATGGAACGGGGGCTGTGGGAGTATCAGACGATTGCGCGGGAGGCGAAAAAAACTGGTGGGGAATGGCTGTTTACAAAATACCGGAAAAGTTTTGTGCGGGGATTACAAAATGCTGTTGAAACGTATGCCAGGGACGTGGATCAGTCGGACTATTATGATGGATATGATGTGAATACAGCGATAGAGGAGAGTACTTTTTATAATGGTGAAGCTCTGGAATGTGATTTTTCAAGTGTAGCATTGGAGTGGGAGGAATACATCCGCGAAGACATTTATAATGAGATCATGGGGATCGTAAATAAATTTCCGGTCGAGATTGCCGCACAGATTGTGTATGACCCCAGGGATGCGGATATCAGTACCAGTTTGATTGAGTCTTATCTGGAAGACTGGACGAAGCCGGATGACTACGACGATGATCCTGGAAGGCTTGTGCCGGGCAGAAATGAAGCTGCCGGTGGTGGGGGAATGCTGGATGTGATTTTTCGGGGAAAAAGGTAGCCTGGTAGCCGGCTTTAATGGGAAAGGGAAGCACTTTGTGCCGGAAATGTGAGGAATTTATGGAAAATAAAAACTCTTGCAAAGAAAATTTTGAAATGGCAAAAACAGAGCTGCAGGACATGGAAGCTATTGCAGATTTTTTCTCAAATCCGATGATAAAAAGCGGAATGGAGATGCTGGGTGAGATTCCGGGGATCGGCAGTCTGGCAAAGAATCTTCTGGAACAGGAGGTTGCCGGGTTTCAGAAAAGGAAACGGGAAGAATTCCTAAGTTATATTACAGAGTCGGGGGAGCTGATTGTAAAAAGTGACGTGGCAGATGTCCCGTTTCTCATGGAACTGGCGCGCACGCTGGAGGTATTGAACCGGCTGGCAACCAATGAAAAGGTGCTGTATATTGCCAATTTATTTAAACATACATTTTTGCTGGCAGGGGACAGAGACATTGACCTGTATGAGGAGAATCTGAAACGGCTGGAAGAACTGTCCATCAGAGAAATTACAATTCTGGCAAAATTACATCAATATAAATACAACAATGAAGCATTTTATGAAGATATAAGAAAAGATTGCGGGATCGAAAAAGATGAAGTGAAAAATATTCTGTCCGCTGTCACAAGAACCGGGTTTTGTAAAGAAAAGGTGGGGGCATATCTTGGATATGAAGGAGACGTATATTATACAACGTCACTTTTTGAAAGCTTTTTAAAATGCATCGGGGTATGTGCGGAAGAAACAGAAAATTCGTGATTTCGCCCAATAGACAATCAAATGTAATCCGGTCTATAATACTTCCATAGACAGGCACTTCCCACAGAGGAGGTACCCGTGTATGGGAGAAAGTTTTCAAAAACTGAATTTGACAAATGCGTACTTGTTTGCGGCAGCCATGCAGGATGAGGAAATCTGCAGAAATGTATTGGAGATTGCTTTGAATAAGCGGATTTCCAGAGTGAAGGCACACGTAGAGCAGGTGTTATTCCTTGACAGCGAGTTTAAGAGCGTACGTTTTGATGTGTATGCGTCGGATGAGGAAGAAGTCAGCTATGACGTCGAGATGCAGAATGACGATACGAAGAATCTGCCGAAGCGATGCCGCTATTATCAGGCGGAGCTGGATGTTACATCTTTACGGCCCGGGGAGGATTATCAGCAGTTAAAGCCAGGCTACATTATTTTTATATGTTCGTTCGATCCGTTTGGAAAAGGAAGATGTCAGTATGTGTTTGAAGAGTACTGCAAGGAAGCGGACATTCCGCTTGGGGATGAGACGCAGAAGATCTTCTTTAATACCAATGGCACAGATACGGAGAATGTGACACCGGAGCTGCTGCATTTGTTTGAGTATCTGAAGCAGAGCACAGAGGAAGTAGCTGTCAGACATCAGGATGAGAAAATTCTTAAAATTCACGAAAGAGTGAAATACCTAAAGCGCGATCGGAAATTGGAGGCAGGCTATATGACAATGGAGGAGTATATCCACCAGGAAGCAGAGCGAAGGGCAAAATTGATGGCAGAGTCAATGGCGGAATCGATGGCAGAGTCGATGGCAGAGTCAATGGCAAAGTCGATGGCAGAGTCGATGGCAGAGTCAATGGCAGCATCAAGAGTAGCACAAAACATCCTTGCACTGCTGGAAGATCTTGGAACACTTCCGGATCAAACAAAAGAGCGCATTGCAAAGGAACAGAATGAAGATGTGCTATCTGCGTGGCTTAAGCTTGCAGCACGCGCGGATTCTATTGAAGAGTTTCAGTCTAAAATGTAGAGACAGATCTGTCTCATTCTTAATCGGTAATTTCAACCGATAAAATCTACAAAAATAATTTCGGAATGTGTCTGCCGTATGAAATAGTGTGGCCCAAGAGATGGCAAAACGGTTTCAGCCTTGTATTTTCGGAATGAGTTCGCTATACTTAAAATTGCGTTTAAGCAATACAAGAGTAGAAGAGGAAATGAAGAATGCAGGAGAAACGGGATATTTTTGACCGGATGATGGCTTTGCCGATATTGAATATCTTTGAGCCATTTTATAAAAAAAACAAGGAAGTATTGCTGTATTTGTTTTTTGGCGGGCTGACTTTTATTGTCAGCATTGCTACTTATGCGGTATTTAATGTATCCATGGGGATCAATGAGCTGATTGCCAATGTGATGTCGTGGGTGCTGGCAGTATTGTTTGCGTTTGCGACGAACCGTGTGTGGGTATTTCAGGCACCAACACATACGATCACAGAATTTTTAAAGCAAATGCTCTCATTTTTTGGCGGGCGAGTGGTCACACTGGTGATAGAAGAGATCATTCTGCTGGTATTTATTACCTGGCTGGGCTTTAACAGCATGGTTGTGAAAGTGATTGCACAGGTGATTGTGATCGTGCTTAATTATGTAATCAGTAAGTTTTGGATATTTAAGGATAAAAGGGTATAAAAGAAACAAATGGCGACATATGTAATTGGTGATTTTATAAGAGAAACCAGAATACGAAAAGGATATACACAAGAAGAAGTCAGTTACGGAATCTGTACACCGGCATCACTGTCTCGCATTGAGAACGGAATGCAGACTCCCGGCAGATATATATTAGATAAGCTGATGGAACGTCTTGGTATGGAAAATAGCGTATTTAACGTGTTTGTAAGCAAGGAGGAAATGGAACTTTACGAGCGCGTACAGGAAATGGTCAGAAACATGGCTGACGGAAATTATGAAGAACTAGAATATCAGATTCAAAAGGTTGAAGATATGACAAGAAAAACGTCACAGTTGGAACGTCAGTATCTTTATTTTGCAAAGGCTGAATTATTACGTCATAAGAGGGGAAAGTCAGAAGAAGTGACAGAGTTGTTAATGAAAGCGGTTCATATTACTTTGCCTCAATTTGATGGAAAAACACCTTTATATGATAACTTATTGACATTTGATGAAATTATGATTATCAATGCAATTGCGGTACAATATGCAGAAAATCGTAAACAGACAGATTCTTTAAAATTGGGATATTGGTTAAAACAGTACATGGAACAACGAGTGCTTGACAGCAGACAAAAAGCTGCAAAATATCCAGTAATTGTGTACGATATTAGCAACTGGCTTGCCCTTAGTAAAGAGTATGAACAGGCATATAAAATTTGCGATGAAGGAGTTGCATTTTGTGTCAAGTATGGTAATTTGGTAATGCTGCCTCTACTGATATACAATAAAGCGTGTGCACTTGCAGAATTATGTCGTAAAGATGAGGCTAAAAAGTATTTTGCCCAGTCAATTACCCTTTTTGAGATAATGAAGTTAGACGAAAAAGCGCGTAGGGCAACTGACTGGTGTAAGTCACAATATGACATTGAACTTTAATAACCTTCGATCATATCGCCAAAGATAAAGCATACACTCACCCCGGCATTTTCTGCAAAGGATGCTGCAACGCCCGGTACGGCGGCTGCGGGGAGAACCAGTGTAAGAGCTGCAATCAGAATCATTTTTTTCATTTGTGAAGTCTCCTTTTCATTTTTTCTT
>ERZ772872.3201-NODE-3201-length-12426-cov-3.567052_pt1 | contig 12426 bp, 10 predicted proteins | sample MGYA00512132_ERZ772872 | MGnify/ENA primary metagenome ERZ772872 (study PRJEB29015, sample SAMEA2737724) | human gut metagenome | biome: human gut; feature: human-associated habitat; material: faeces | place: China | collected 2012 ...
ATTTTTAACCGCTTTATACATTTTCGAACGTTTATCTGCTTCCTCTTCCACAAAGATAAAATGTGTCGCTGGCGCCACCTGTGACAGATATTCGGCAAGATCCTCACAGGAACTTTTAAAAAAGCCACTGTCCTCGATCAGTATGACTCTTTTATCCGCAAAAAAAGGCAGTGTCTCGGCAAGATCGATCACTTCTTTCGGATTGATATTTTTCCCTTCAAACCTCGTAAAATTCATGGTATCATCCGGCGCTGCCATTGCATTTTTCAGTTTATCTTTGTATTGTTTCTTTAAATATGCTTCCGTTCCATACAACAGATAGATCTGTTTGAAATTTCCGCTCTTAATATCCTCATCAATCGTTTTCATTTTATTCCATCCCTTTTTGTCCGTTTCGCTTTATCACAGTATAGCATACATTACCTTACAAATACAAACTGCTTATCCGGCACCAGATATTTTTGTACTGTAAGCGCATGTTTCTTTGACCGTGTCACAGTAATCTGACCATCTTCCATCGTATAAAACAAGGCACTTCCCGTATCTTTTATATTTTCAACCGCTTCTTTGCCCGGATGACCATACCGGTTCTTTTTCGCACAGGAAATAACAGAAATCCGCGGCGATACTGCGTTCAAAAATGATCTTGTATTTGAATATTTTGAGCCATGGTGAGCTGCCTTGTAAAAATCGATATCAGAAACTTTTAACCAGTTTAAAATCTTTTTTTCCTGCATTTCCCCTATATCGCCGGTAAACAGTGCCGAAAAACCTTTTTCCTCATATAATAGCACAAGTGATTCCTCATTTTTATCCGCAGATGTATCACTCCTTTTTTCATCTCCTGCATGGTATTCCGGTGAAATGGCTGTTATCTTTCCTTCTTCAAGGAATAATATATCCTCACGGTTCATTGTACATATATTGGTTCCATGTTCTTTTGCAAGCAAAACCAGCTTCTTATAACTTTCATCCTGTACCATTCCCTTCCAAAATACGAGATTTCTGATCCTGTATCTTTCTTCAAAAAGTTCCGACAGACCGGATATATGATCCTGATCCGTGTGGGATACAAACCAATAATCGATTTCTTTTACACCATTTGACTTTAAATATGGTAAGATGCGGTATTTTCCCACACTCTGCACATCCGTACTTCCACCGTCTATAAAAACATCATATCCATTGTCCGTATGCAGATAAATTCCGTCACCCTGTCCGACATCAAGCACAGTGAGTTTCATGTCTTTTTGAAATGGTACAAACAAAAAAACAAGCAGACCAAAACCACAGATAAAAGGTATCCACCCATGTGACTCTTTTTCCTGTCGTTTTGTCACACAGAAAAGTAAAAAAAGTCCTCCAAGCAGCAACAGATAATATAGCACTATTCTTACTGCGGATGGTCTTCCTGTAATTACCATTGCTTTTGGCAGATCCGATGCGATCGTACAGATTTTTTCACAGCCGCTTAAGATCACATGACATGGTAACAATACCATACGTACCATCTTCCATTTCCATCCCATACCGTTGTACATATGCGGCAGGGTTTCTATAGCAGAAACCAGTGATCCCCCGGATAACACTGCCGTCTTTGGTATCACGACACTTCCCAGCAGGCCTCCCGCTATCCCTGATGCCAGCGCAATACCGACAAACGGCAGCACAAGCAGATTTATCAGCATCGCATATACCGGAATTTCAAAAAAGTACCACGCTGTGACCGGCAGTATTACAAGCTGAAGTACGAATCCCATAGCAATTTTCTGTAACAATACATGCCCCTGGTATGCACTTTGAACGATTTTTCCAGCCCAGACCACACCAGATACCGCAATAAACGAAAACTGAAAACCTGCATCACATAGCGCAAACGGCTGTTTCCACAGAATGAGCAGTGCTGCAAAACCCATTGCATTTAACGAATCATAGCTTCGTCCCACTGCCTGTGCCAGCAGAAGAATACAAAACATACTGACTGCCCGGAAAGACGAATATCCCATTCCTGTCATCAGACCATATGAAACCATAAAAACTGCTGCAAAAATTCCCGCTCCCCAGAAACCAAGACTTCTCTTTCGCAAAAAACGGTAAAATGTCATACCGATCATAGATATATGCAGACCTGATATCGCCAGAATATGTGAAATTCCGGACGTACGGTAAAGCTGTTTTATCTCTGCATCCAAAAGATTTTTCTCTCCCAGAAGCATCGTATTTAAAATTCCACCCTCCCGTGCTCCAAGTGCGCACTCATACACGCCAGCAAGGTAATATTTCCATCCATACATTGTCTCTGCAATGCGATCCCTTTTTCCGTATGCATTCTTTACATCCACATCATTTACAGCAAATGAGATTCCCCGCGCTTTATAATAAGCCGCCTGATCAAAGTTTCCCTCGTTGCGTGCCCGGTTAAATAATTTTGTTTTTCCATGTAATACAAGCGTTTGTCCGATAGAATATGTGTCGGACTCACAATAGATAATGACGTTTGCAGATACCCTCTGCCATTCTTTGATTTTAAGATCCTGTCTGATCTGACAGGATGACATATAGTATAAGTACTGTTCCTTTTTTTGCTCTTTGCCTGTAATCTTTCCTTTTAAGAAGATTTCTTTTCCATCCTCTAAATACGACAAATACTGATTTTCTGCCGCCTGCACCGCCCGGCAATGATACCAGCCCAGGAAAAAAAATGCCGCACATAACACCCCCACGCAGCATCGCCGCTTCCAGGCAGGATATCTGTCATTCTCCGACCGCCCCAGACCATATCCCGCCAGGATTGCCGTCCATAACAAAATTCCAATACATCCGGGCACGATCATCCACGGTTTTCCATATACTGCAATGAAAATACCGCAGATAAACCCGGCCGCCATTTCTAAAAATGGTCTTTTCCCCAATCTACTCCTCCTCTGTTGTTCCTGTCTCCTCCAGTGTAACGACATAATCAAGATTCCTGTCATACATGTCGCTCAATTTAAAATTATCACGGTAAGTGCCACTGGTATCTCCGTTGACTGAGATCTGTACTTTACTGATCGTAGACAATTCTGTCAGGGAATCCACAATTGAATAAATGACAACTGCCTCATTTACCTGATAATCCTGATTTTTAAAGTTTTCATCCAGACTCACATAGCAGACACCATCCACCACTGATACATTGATCAGTTTCGTTCCTGCCGGGATTGCAGACTTCGCCCCCTCTGTCTGTGGTCCCTCCAGAAGCTGTTCCATGATCAGTTTTTCCATTGACACATTGCTGCTGTAATATACGTCACTTCTTGTCTCTTCTACCAGACCATCACCGGCTTCATTTGCAAAATAAAGTTTTAATGTCGTACACTGAATGGAATTAATCTGTTCCCCCGGATTCTCAATAAAGCTGTCCTGATTCATACTTCCGACAATATTGCCTCTGACGTCCGTAAGTGGTGCGTCCGCCACATAAAATGATACGCAGTCCACCCCAGGAATCTGCGTCATTGTAAGAACAACTGCTGCCCGGCACAATACCTCCTCCACCTCTGCCATACTGCTGTAATCTGCATCAAAATGAATCGAAAGCATTACACCGTCAAGTGAATAATCGGTAACCTCCACCCCGTTTGGTATCGGTTTACGGTACTCAACATTGTCAGAATCCGAGCTTAACTTTGCTAAAAATTCTTTGATCAAACCTTGCGTATCGGAAGCCTGTGGCTCATAAGGAACATCTACGATTTTTGTTTTTTCTTTATTCAGATATTCAATATGATATTCACTGGCTACCTCATTGTTTCCACATCCTGTCAGCAAAATAACTGCCAGAATAAATCCTGACAACAGGATAATTATTTTTTTATCCATAATCTGACCTTTCATTTTCAATAGATCCAATCTGTTATGAAATATAGTTGAGCGGAATACGAACATTAAAGATCGTTCCCTCTCCCTCTGTACTGAATACCTTGATCGCACCACGATGCATCAGCACTGCATTTCGCGTTATGGCAAGACCAAGTCCTGTTCCACCGATCTCTCTGGAATGTGACTTGTCCACGCGGTAAAAACGTTCATAAATATGTTCTAAGGAATCTTCCGGTATTCCGATTCCGGAATCCTCAACTTTCAGATAAAAATACTGATGATCAGCATTCAGCGAAACATGTACCCAGCCATCTTCTTTGTTATACTTGATCGCATTTTCAATCAGATTGGTAAAGGCAAGCGTGATCTTGACCTCATCGACATCAGCACTGACCGGCCGGAAACTCTCAAGCACAAGCTCCACTTTCTGCTTATCTGCGATCGGACGCAGGCGTTTTAAAATCTGCTCTAACAATTCATTAATATTAATATTCGTGATATTTAAATCCCCTGCTGCCTTGTCCATCTTGACCAGGGAAAGCAGATCATTGATAATCTTCGTCTCACGATCCACCTCGTTACCGATATCTCCCATAAACTCTTTATAAAGCTCTATCGGAGCATCCTCCATACTGTTGATGGAATCCGCCAGCACCTTCATGGAAGTAAGCGGTGTTTTTAATTCATGCGACACATTCGATACAAATTCCTGTCTCGAATCGTCTAACACCTTCATCCTTCCCAACATTTTATTAAACTTCTCACTGATCATTCTGGTTTCTGTATAATCATTGACAGAAAGTGCATCCTCTCCATAACCTGTCTGAATCTCATCGATCGATTTTGACATCTTATGAAATGGTTTCACCATCTGCCCTGCAATGATCACACTCGCAAAAATAACCGAAAAAATACAGATCAATTCAATAATCCTTGTATTGGTTGCAAGATATTCTAAATTCAGACTGATTGTGTCCGTCGATACACTTACCATCATGACACCGATCACCTGTCTGCTTTCGTTTTCCTGATCTGTGCGCACAAGTGGTATCGTCATCTCAATATAACGATATTTCGAATCATATTTTGTAATCTCTTCTCCATAAAAACTCTTAATGACTTCCTCTGAAATGATCGTCTTTTTTTCATCGAGCTTATAAGTATCTTTCACTACCTGAAACGTGTCGCTGATGATCATGACACGTCCGTCATAAATAGTAGAAAGCTGCTCTAACTGCGCATTGATAGTAGGAGAACCGGAATTTTCCAGATAATCATTTGACACGATCTGATTTGCTAAAATTTTCGCCTGACTTAAGATTTCACTGGTTCGAAGTGAAACAGCCCTGTTTTCATATGAATTCAGCATCCCAATCCGTAACAGAACACACGGTATCACACCTATAAGAATAAGTAAAAGAATCAGCCTGAATCTCAGGCTGTTCAGAAAATCGGTAAATTTTTTTAATTTCGTCATGGCTGCACCTTACTAATTCTGAGAATAATAATATCCAACACCCCATTTGGTATGCACATACTTCGGCTCACTCGGATTACTCTCGATCTTTTCTCTCAGACGTCTCACATGAACATCCACTGTACGCACATCTCCCGGATATTCGTATCCCCACACAAGATTCAAAAGGTTCTCCCTGCCATAGACTTTGTTTGGGTTATTGACAAGAAGTTCTAACAGATCAAACTCTTTTGCAGTAAGATTCACTTCTTTTCCTAAAATAAAGAGTCTCCTACTCTCACAGTCTAATTTCAGATCTCCCGCTTCTATGACTTTGCTGTCCTCTTTTTTCGGCTGACTTGCTGCTGTACGCCGCATGATCGCCTTAATTCTTGCTTTTACTTCAAGGATATTAAATGGTTTTGTGATATAATCATCTGCGCCATACTCCAGACCTAAGATCTTATCCATGTCATCTCCCTTTGCGGTAAGCATGACGATCGGCATATTAGAAAACTCCCTGATGTGCTGGCATACTTCAAATCCGTCCATCTTCGGAAGCATGATATCAAGCAGCACCATATCATAAGCATTTTCGGTTGCCATTTTTAATGCTTCTTCCCCGTCATATGCGCAGTCTACTTCCATTCCGTCCTGTTCAAGGCTGAACCGGATACCCTTTACAATTAACTTTTCATCATCTACAACAAGAACCTTTTTTGCCATTTTACTTCACCTTTATATTATCTTTTATTCGATTATAAACGCCCTCTTTGATTCCCTCTACCTGCTTGATCTCCTCTATAGAAGAAAAAGCACCATTCTTCTCGCGGTAACGGACAATACTGTCCGCTTTTGCCTGACCAATTCCGGGAAGCGTCATGAGTTCTGCCACAGTTGCAAGATTCAGATCGATCCTGCCGTCTGAATCATTTGCTGTTTCTGCTTTCACGTCATTCTCTGCCCCTTCCCCTGCTTCTTCATCACCAGCCTGCGCTGCCTCTTCCTGTGTCAGGATGCGTATCATCTCTCCGTCCTCAATCTGACGTGCCTGATTGACAGACTCTTCTGCCGCATCCTCCCTCAGACCACCGGCAGCTTCAACCACCTCATAGAGTCTTGCATTCTGTTCCACTTCATAAACACCTGGCACATTTACAGCTCCACATATATACACAAAGCGTTTTTTATCAGCCCCTGCCGTCTGTGTATCATCCGCGTTATTCTCTGTCATAATCTCTGTCGCCGCCACATCCTCGTTCTGCTGTGTTCCAGCCACAGATGTTTCTGTCTGAAAATAGACGTTTTCTCTTTCTCCACATGCTGCTGCCAACAGGCAGAAACATGAAAAACATAGTACTTTTATAATTTTTTTAATCATAAGCATCTCCTTCTCTTATATTAGAAGGAGTCCTCAATGCCCACTCTCTATATTTTAACGAAATTTTTCATTTATTACAAGAGTGTATAAAATTTATTTCATTTATTTTTATAAAATTTAAAAATACTCGGCAATTTTTTCCTTTAAACCTACCCAGAAGTCTTTTGCATCCTGGGAATCCGGCAGTAAAATGGCATCCTCATATGCCTGATATGCAGTTTTTTCCGCATCAGACGCATTTTGCGATAAAAATACGGAATAATGACCACTCATATCATGCAGCACGTCTGCAAGCTGTACAGTCACAAACTCTGCAAAATCTGCTGCATCGGGCGCATTCTTTGAAAAATCATTAACAACCAGCATATCCGTAGATGCACATGCAACAGATGGAAGTTCCTCATTCAATGCCGGAATCTCCATCACAGAATAAGATATATCATCTAATTTTTGCAGGGAATCTGTGTTCACAAATGCACAGAGTGTTTTTCCATCTTTAAAATGTTCTAATATACTGTCCATGGAAACTGTATTGATATCCAGGGAAAATGAGCCAAGAATCGTCTCAAAATACTCAAGATCTTTCTGATACAAATCCTCATCATAGGTTACATTCATCATTTCCGGTGCTGTTTTTTCAAATGTCACGCTGTTGCCAATGAATGGGAAATCATAAAATGCATCATTTACATCCCACTCCAATAGGTATTCCACATTTTCACCCGGTTCATTCTCATTCGAATAATCAATAATTGCCTGCAGTGATTCCGGCCGATTTTCAAAATATCCATTCTGATAAACAAACACATTTGCATCATAACTGAGCGGATATCCCAGCAGCTTTTCTTCGTAAGAGGAAGCCTCCAATGCCTTTTGTGATGCACCTTCATATGCTTTTTGTGTCTCATTTAATGCGGCAAGTCCATATAAATATGCCTCCTCAAGTCCGTCACCATTCAGCAGATAAACATCCGGATAATCCTCTCCTTTTATGGTGTCATCATAGATCATTCCGATATAATCTAATGTATCCTGACATTTAAAAACTGCCTTAACACCGGTCTTTGCAAAATACTGTCTTGCTGCATATTCAAAGAAATCCATATAAGATGCATCCTCATACCACACCGTCAGATCTGTTTCTGCGGCATCATATGGATCTGTTTCTGCACCCGGCTGTTGTTCTTCTGCATTCGTCTGTTTTTCCGGCAAACGAAATGCCACTTCTTTTTCAGGCTGTTTTGAAACGACACCAGCCATAATGGCTGCTCCTGCACATACCACTATGGCTGCAATTACACTTCTTTTCTGTACATTCTTCATAATCTCTTTCCTATTCCTCATTTTACGACAATAGACTGCACAAATCCGTGTGCAGTCTTATTTTCATCCATTCATCAATCATGCAGACAGGTCAGCTATTCCATGATCCTTACATCTGATCCAGGGCTTTTTTCAGTTTTCCGATCATCTCATCTACATGTTTCTTCTCAATGATAAGTGGCGGTACAAAACGAAGTACATTCGAACCTGCTGTGATCACGATCAGTCCTGCCTCCAATGCTTTTGCTGCAATCTGGCCTACCGGTTTTTCACAGACAACACCCTGCATGAGTCCCATACCTCTTCGCTCGGTCAGGAAATCATACTTTGCAACCAGTTCATCTAATTTTTTCTCCAGATACGGTGCGACCTTTTTCACATGCTCTGTGATATGGTCGCGCTCCATCATCTCAAGTACTTTATCTACAGCGGCTCCCACAAATGGATTGCCTCCATAGGTCGTACCGTGATCTCCCGGTGCCAGAGATTTCTCTGCGACTCTCTCTGTCATAAGGAAAGCGCCGACCGGGACACCACAGCCAAGTGCCTTGGCACTCGTCATAATATCCGGCTTCACACCATAATGCTGCCATGCAAACATTTCTCCTGTTCGTCCCATACCACACTGGATCTCATCTAATATCAGTAAAATATCATGCTCATCACAAAGGCTTCTTACACCTTCCATAAACTCTTTCGTCGCCGGATAAATACCGCCCTCACCCTGTACTGTTTCAAACAGGATCGCACAGGTTTTATCCGTGATCAGCTTTTTCACACTGTCGAGATCATTGTAATCTGCAAATTTCACACCCGGCATCAGTGGTTCAAACGGTTCCTGGTAATGTTTATTGCCGGTGACGGAAAGCGCTCCGATGCTTCTTCCATGGAAAGAATGATTCATTGCAATGATCTCATGACCTGCATGACCATCTCTCGTATAGGCATATTTTTTTGCAGCCTTGATCGCACCTTCGATTGCTTCTGTGCCACTGTTAGTAAAGAATACACGGTCCATACCGCTTGCCTTTTTTACCCGCTCTGCTGCATGGATGATCGGCACATTATAATAAAGATTTGACGTATGCATAATTTTATCGATCTGTGTTTTTAATGCATCCCCATACTCTTTATTACCATATCCGAATGCCTGCACAGCAATACCTGCCGCGAAATCCAGATATTCTTTGCCATCTGTATCGTACAGATACACTCCCTCTCCATGGTCTAATACCAATGAAAACCGGTTATATGTATGGAGGATATTCTCCTCTGCTTCACTTATATATCCTTCTTTATTCATGATAAAACTTCGTCTCCTTATCTCCTAATATAGCAGTTCCGATTCCGCGGTTTGTAAAGATTTCAAGAAGCAGGCAGTGTGCGATACGTCCATCTAAGATATGGACTCTTGAAACACCGTTCTCGATTGCATCAATACAGTTATTTAACTTCGGAAGCATGCCGCCACCGATAAATCCATCCCCGATCAATTCTCTTGCTTCTGATACACGAAGTTCAGAGATCAGGGTATCTTTCTCTTCCGGATCTTTGTAAACACCCTCTATATCGGTTAAAAATGCCAGTTTTTCAGCCTTTACTGCTTTTGCGATCGCACATGCAGCATCATCCGCATTGATATTGTAACTGTTGTATTCTGCATCCATTCCGACCGGACAGATGATCGGCAGGAAATCTTTTTCTAACAGATCATATAAGATCTGCGGATTTACCTCAGTGATTTCACCAACGTAACCGATATCCTCACCGTTTGAATATTTCTTCTCTACTTTTAAAAGTCCACCATCTTTTCCACTGATACCGACCGCATTTACTCCAAGTTCCTGTACCAGTGTCACAAGTGACTTATTGACTTTGTTCAGCACCATCTCAGCAATCTCCATGGTCGCTTTGTCTGTTTTGCGCAGTCCGTTGACAAATACAGGCTCCATACCGACTTTTCCGACCCACTTGCTGATCTCTTTTCCACCGCCGTGTACAATAATTGGTTTAAATCCAACCAGTTTTAACAGGGTAACATCCTGGATGACATGTTTTTTTAATTCTTCATCTACCATGGCGCTTCCACCATATTTTACCACAATGATCTTACGGTTAAAACGCTGTATGTAAGGGAGCGCTTCAATGAGCACTTCGGCTTTCTGCAAAATTTCTTTCATATTGTTATTTTCTTCCATTGCTTTGGTTCTCCTCTTCCCCTCTATAAAATGTTGATATTGCCGTGCGAAACTCTATCCATATTTTGTTTGCTGTGACCACCTGCCAGATAAAATGAAGGCACGCCTTTTTATGAACGGTAGTCGGCGTTGATTTTTACATAGTCGTAAGTCAGATCGCAGCCCCAGGCGGTAGCTTCTGCATCTCCCATTTTGATGTCGGCGATGGCGGTGACTGCCGGCTCGGATAAGATTTTGGTTGCTTCTTCTTCGCTGTAATCGACGGCGACACCGTCTTTGATGATCTGCATTTTTCCTGCGGCACTCTCAAAGAATAAGTCTACTTTTTCCGGATCAAACTGTGCACCAGAGTAGCCCATGGCACAGAGGATTCTGCCCCAGTTTGCATCATGTCCATAGATAGCTGCCTTGGTAAGGCTTGATGTGATGACGGATTTGCTTAAGATCTTTGCCTGTTCTTTTGTCTCGGCTCCGACTACTTTCACTTCAAACAATGCAGTTGCACCTTCTCCGTCTCCTGCCATCTGTTTTGCAAGTGTCTCGTTGACAAAACGGAGTGCTTTTGTAAATGTCTCATAATCCGCATTTTTCTCTGTGATCTTTGTATTTTCTGCCGTTCCGTTTGCCAGCAGAAGACAGGTGTCATTTGTGGATGTATCGCCATCTACAGAGATCATGTTATAGGTATCTTCCACGTCCGCTTTTAATGCTTCTAATAACAACTCCTGTGAAATCGCAGCATCCGTTGTCACAAAACTTAACATGGTACACATATTCGGATGGATCATGCCGGAACCTTTGCACATACCGCCGATCGTGACCGTCTTACCGGAAAGTTCGATCTCAACTGCCACTTCTTTCTCATGCGTATCCGTTGTCATGATCGCAAGTGCAGCTTTATGTCCGCTTTCGATATCGCCATTTAATTGTGGAACCATCGTTTCAACTCCCGCACAGATACGTTCGATTGGAAGCTGCATACCAATGACTCCGGTTGATGCCACAAGTACCTCATCCGTCGGGATATGAAGCAGATTGTTTACTTTTTCTGCGGTTGCTTTACAGTAGCCCATTCCCTCTTCTCCGGTACATGCATTTGCGATACCTGCATTGACAACAACTGCCTGCGCCATTTTGCTGTCATAGACTACATGCTGATCCCATTTTACCGGAGCGGCCTTTACAATATTTGTGGTAAATGTACCTGCCACTGCACACGGAACCTCGCTGTAGATCATTGCCATATCTGTTCTGTCTTTATATTTGATTCCTGCTGCTGTGCTTGCTGCTTTGAATCCTTTTGCTGCGGTAACTCCGCCTTTGATCTGTTTCATCGTTTCCTCCATTCCTGCACTGCTTTCTAATGCAGACAAAGTTTTCTTTTGCATCTCAAGTTTGTGCGTAGCTCAAATCCTACGTGTGAAAATTGTATTTTTACGGATTAAATACCGTCTGGTTTTCTTCATTTGTGACATATTCATAATAATTAACATCCTCACGGAATGTCCATCCCATCCCCTGCCAGAAATGATTTCCAACATCATTTTTTTTGAAGGCGATCAGATTTACTTTATTGACATGTTCACGTTTTAAAGCTGCAAGACAGGCCTCCACCATCTTTTGTCCAATGCCCTGCTTTCTGTAATCTTCGTGAACGCAGACATGATATAAACATCCGCGTCTTCCATCATGACCACACAGAATCGCACCGACGATCCTTCCATTTTCGCACGCCACCATGCTGGTAGTCGGATTACGTCTGATAAAACGTTCCACACCTTCTTTCGAATCGTCAATGCTCCGGATTCCAAACCCGTGGATTCCCATCCACAGCGCATGTACCTCCTCAAAATCCTCCATTGTCATCTCACGGATATTTACCTTGTTCTCTTCCATGTCTTTTATTCCTCTTCTAGCATAACTGTCTCATCCAGTTATTTTTTACCACATAAAATTGTAGTCACAGACTCCAATGTAATCGTCCATCCACTTTATGGGAACATCGGAACCATATTTAAGCCTTCTGCCTCATCAAAACCAAATAACAGGTTCATGTTCTGTACCGCCTGACCTGCTGCACCTTTTACCAGATTATCAAGTGCTCCCATCATCACGATACGGCCGGTTCTCTCATCAATCTTAAAGTTGACATCCACATAGTTGCTGCCCTCTACCCATTTCGTCTCCGGGCAGATATCTTTCTCAAG
>ERZ772872.3205-NODE-3205-length-12412-cov-5.069353_pt1 | contig 12412 bp, 10 predicted proteins | sample MGYA00512132_ERZ772872 | MGnify/ENA primary metagenome ERZ772872 (study PRJEB29015, sample SAMEA2737724) | human gut metagenome | biome: human gut; feature: human-associated habitat; material: faeces | place: China | collected 2012 ...
GCGGTCTGCGCCGCCGCGGCTACACCCCCACCTCCATCTTCACCTTCGTGCGGGAGGCCGGTATCTCCAAGTCCGATAACCTGATCGACATGCGCCAGCTGGAAGCCTGCATCCGCAGCGAGCTGGACCTGACCGCCCAGCGCCGCATCGCCGTGCTGGAGCCCGTGAAGCTGATCGTGGACAATTACCCGGCCGACAAGACCGAGTACTTCGACGTGGCCAACAACCCCAACCGCGAAGCAAACGACACCACCACCCGCAAGGTGGCCTTTACCAAAGAGCTCTGGATCGAGAGCGAGGACTTTGCCGAGGTCCCGCCCCCGAAGTTCAAGCGCCTGACCGTGGGCGGCGAAGTCCGCCTGATGGGCGCTTACATCGTCAAGTGCACCGGTGTGGAAAAGAACGCCGACGGCAGCATTGCCGCCATCCACTGCACCGCCGACCTCGAGACCGGCAATGGCAACCCCGCCGACGGCCGCAAGGTGAAGGGCACCATCCACTGGGTGAGCGCCGCTCATGCTGTGGACGCCGAGGTGCGCCTGTACGACAAGCTGTTCACCGAGGCCAACATGAACGCCATCCCCGAGGGCAGCGATTACAAGGACTACCTGAACCCGGAAAGCGTTGTTGTGTGCAAGGGCTGCAAGCTGGAAGAAAGCCTGAAGGACGCAAAGCCCGGCGAGAAGTTCCAGTTCGTGCGCACCGGCTTCTTTACGCCGGACTCCAAGAACCCCGGCGTTTACAACCGCGTCGTCACCCTGCGCGACAGTTTCAAACCCGCAAAGTAAAAATATATCACGTCAAAAGGGAGCATTTGATCTTTTATGAAGAAACTCACCCGGAATGTTATCATCATGGCTGTTGTCACTGTCATTATGGCAGTTGTGCTCGGCCTGTACATCAAGTACACCGGCACTGTGCCCGCTGCCGACAACGCCGCCAGCCTGACGGATGGCATCTATACGTCCAGCGCTCAGGGCTGCCTGAGTGATGTGACCGTCACCGTCACCGTCACCGGCGGCCGGGTGACCGGTGTGGAGATCGATGCATCCGGCGAGACTCCCGAACTGGGCGGCACCGCTGCTGAAACTCTGGCAGACCAGCTGACCAAGGCCGGTTCCACCAGCGGTGTGGACGCTGTTGCCGGTGCTACCATGACCAGCGACGCTGTGTTCACCGCCATGGACGACTGCCTGAGTCAGGCAGAGTAAAGACCCGAAAGACCGGCATGGCTCACAGCTCTGCCGGCCTTTTTTCTTAAAATACAGCACAAGGAGAGGGAACATTATGGGCGTATTATCCAATCTGGAACCAGCTTCGGTTTTTTATTACTTTGAGGAGATCTGCGGCATTCCGCACACCTCCCACCACGAAAAGGCACTGAGCGACTACTGCGTGCAGTTCGCCAAGGCCCACGGCCTTTCCTGCCGTCAGGACGAGATGGGCAATGTGCTCATCAAGGCACCGGCCACACCCGGATACGAGAAGGAGCCGGGCCTGATCCTGCAGGGCCATCTGGACATGGTGGGCGACAAGACCGCCGACTGCCCGCTGGATCTTGAGAAGGATGCCATCCACCCGGTCGTAGACGGCGGCTATGTGTGCGCCGAGGGCACGACCCTTGGAGGCGACGACGGCATTGCCGTGGCCTATGCGCTGGCTGTTCTGGACGCAAAGGATATTCCCCACCCGGCACTGGAAGTGGTGCTGACCGTCTGCGAGGAGGTGGGCCTGCTGGGTGCATCTGCCATGGATTTTTCCGACCTTGAGGGCCGGATTCTGGTGAACATCGACTCCGAGGAAGAGGGGGTGCTGACCGCAGGCTGTGCAGGCGGACGCCGCGTTGAATGCCATCTGCCCATCACCCGTGCGGCTGTGACCGGCACCGCCGTGAAGGCGGATATCGTGGGCCTTGTGGGCGGCCACTCCGGCACCGAGATCCACAAGGGCCGCGCCAACGCCATCGCTCTGCTGGGCCGCTGGCTGACCCTGCTGGAAGACCACGGCGTGCAGTACGCTGTGCTGGCCCTCTCCGGCGGTGCGAAGGAGAACGTCATCCCGAAGGAGAGCAGCGTCACGCTGGTGCTGCCCACAGGCATCACCGAAGCCGTGCATGCCGCCGCGGCCGACTTTGCGGCCCAGATGCAGGCCGAATACGGCACGGCAGACCCCGCCATCCGCCTGCAGCTCACCGAACAGGGCTGCAGCGAGTACAGCGCGCTGGATGCCGATTCCACCCAGCGGCTGCGCAAGGCCCTGCTGCTGATGCCCTGGGGCGTGCAGGCCATGAGCATGGACGTGCCGGGCCTTGTGGAGACCTCGCTGAATCTGGGCGTGGCGGAGCTGGGCGACGCCGAAGCCATTCTGCGCTTCTCCGTGCGCAGCTCGGTGCCCTCGGCCAAGGAACTGCTGGCCCGCAAGGTACAGACCCTGACCGAGCTGCTGGGCGGCAGCGTGCGGTTCCACGGCGACTACCCGGCCTGGACCTACGCCCGCGAGAGCGCCCTGCGGGACCGCTGCGTGGCCGTCTATGAAGCGCAGTACGGCGCAAAGCCGCAGATCGTGGCGCTGCACGCAGGCCTCGAGTGCGGCATCCTCTCGGGCAAGATCGACGGGCTGGACTGCATCTCCTTCGGCCCGAACCTGCTCAACGTCCACACCCCCAACGAGCGCGCCGACATCGCCTCGGTGGCCCGTGTGTGGGAGTACCTGAAGGCGATTCTGGCGTATAAAGAGTAATAGCAACAAAAAGAAGGGCTGCCGCAGCAGCCCTTCTTTTTGTTGCTTAGATATAACGAATCTTGCCCGGCTCAATGCCCTTGATGCCGAGACCCGGCTCGTCGGAGACGGTGATGTCCTTTTCGTTGAACACGGCACCGCCGAGGATGGGGTCCTCGCTGCACAGCACGGGGCCGTCCAGATCGACACGGGTGATGATCTGCTTGGCGCAGGCCAGATGCACGGCCGCGTTCACGCTGATCTTGGCTTCCAGCATGCAGCCGATCATGCATTCCACGCCGTAGACCTCGGCCGCAGAGGCGATCTTCAGGGCGTTGTACAGGCCGCCGCACTTCATCAGCTTGATGTTCACGAGGTCGGCTGCGCCCATCTGCATGATGGTCAGGGCGTCCTGCGGGGAGAACACGCTCTCGTCGGCCAGCACCGGCACATAGGAGCGCTCGGTGACGTACTTCAGGCCGTCGAAGTCGTGGGCCTTGACCGGCTGCTCCACAAACTCGATGTCCAGGCCCTTCTCCTGCATCCCGTTCAGGATGCGCACGGCTTCCTTCGGGGTCCAGCCCTGATTCGCGTCGATGCGGATGCAGGTCTCCTTGGGCACGGCGGCGCGGATGGCGCTCAGGCGGGCGATGTCCTTTTCCGGCTCCTTGCCCACCTTGACCTTCAGGCAATCGTAGCCGCGGTCGATGGCGTTCAGGGCGTCGCGCACCATCTCCTCGGGGTCGTTCACGCTGATGGTGATGTCGGTGACGATGGACTTCTTCGCGCCGCCCATCAGCTTGTAGACCGGGATCTTATACAGCTGGCCATACAGGTCCCACAGGGCCATATCCACGGCAGCCTTGGCGCTGGTGTTCTTCTGGATGCAGCCGTTCAGCGCGATCATCAGGTCTTCGAACTCATCCACGTCGCGGCCGACGATGGTCTTGGCGATGTGGTCGCGGATGGCACCGATGATAGCACCGGTGGTGTCGCCGGTGATAACGCCGGTGGGAGGTGCCTCACCGTAGCCCACCGCACCGGTGTCGGTGTGGATCTCAACGATCACATCCTCCACGCTGCTGACCGAACGCAGGGCCGTTTTGAACGGCACACGCAGCGGCACCGAGATCAGGCCGAGACGCACTTCTGTGATTTTCATAGAAAACCTACCCCTTTCGATAAAAAAATATTGCCAAATTATGAAATCCATGGTAACATTGTATACGAAGTTGTCAATCTTGTAAAGACAATTGTCCGCAATTTCACACAAAAGAAAGGGGATCGGGTCCATGATCACAAACGGTTTCACCTACATCGCGGTGCTGGTGTTCATTGCCGCACTGCTGGTGTGGCTGCAGCGCTACACAAAGTCGAAGTTTTTTGACTATGCGCCGCCCATCGTTCTGCTCTACCTCATCACCATGATCCTGTGCACGCTGGGTGCATGGGACATGGAGGCCACCAAGCCTGCCTACTCCGTGCTGAAAAACAACCTGCTGTATGCAATGATCTTCCTGATGCTGCTGCGCTGCGACATCCGCAAGATCATCAAGCTGGGTCCCAAGATGCTGGGCGGCTTCTTTGCCGCTTCCTTCTCCATCGCGGTGGGCTTCATTGCCACCTTCGCCATCATGAAGGGCTTCCTGGGCTCTGAGGCCTGGAAGGCTCTGGGTGCGCTGTGCGGCAGCTGGATGGGCGGTTCCGGCAACATGATCGCCGTGCAGGCTGCTCTGGACATCGGCGAGGGCGACATGGCGTATGCGCTGGTCGTGGACTCCATCGACTATTCCATCTGGGTCATGTTCCTGCTGTGGGCCATCAATCTGGCACCCAAGTTCAACAAGTGGGCCAAGGCCGACACCACCACGCTGGACGAAGTGTCCCGCCGTCTGGAGGAGGACGCCAAGTCCAACGAGGACAAGGCGACCTTCGTCAACCTGATCTTCCTGCTGGGCCTGGGCCTGGTGGTCTCCGCCTTCGGTCAGGACATCGGCGCTTCCTTGAACAGCGCGATGCCCTTCCTGGATAAGTCCACCTGGACCGTCCTGATCATCACCCTGGCAGGCCTTGTCGGCGCTGTTACCCCCGTGGGCCGCATGGCAGGCAGCACCGAGCTTTCCAACCTGCTGCTCTACTCCGTCGTGGCACTGCTGGCATCCCGCGCAAGCTTCCTGGAGCTGACCGACGCGCCCGCATGGATCCTGGCCGGCTTCATGATCCTGGCCATCCACGGCATCATCCTGGTGCTGCTGGCTAAGATCTTCCACCTCGACATGTTCACCTGCGGCGTGGCTTCGCTGGCGAACATCGGCGGTTCCGCTTCCGCTCCCATTCTGGCCGGTGCCTACAGCGGCGCACTGGTCCCCGTTGGCGTTCTGATGGCCCTGATGGGCTACGTCATCGGCACGGCAGGCGGCCTGATCACCGCAAACATCATGTCGCTGCTGGCATAAGCGTTCCCGCAACCAATACTGCAAAAAAGACCGGACACCGCAGGGTGTCCGGTCTTTTGCTGTTCAGGGGGTCAGGCCTTGTGTACGGCCAGGGTGCCGAAGCCGGTCTCCTCGAAGTGGCTGCTGTAGAACTCCTTCATCAGCCGGATGAGAGAGACGGTGTCCTTGGCACCGGCGGTCTCGTAGCAGGAGTGCATGGCCAGCTGCGGCAGGCCGATGTCCACGCAGTTCATGGACACCTGCGCCATGGCCAGGTTGCCCAGGGTGCTGCCGCCCGCCTTATCGGAACGGTTGGCGAAGTACTGCAGGGGCACCCCGGCGCGGGCGGCCAGCTCCTTGGCCACGGCCATGCTCATGCCGTCGCTGGTGTACTTCTGGCCCGCATGGACCTTGACCACAACGCCCTCGTTCATGTAGGTGCAGTTGTTGGCGTCGGTGTGCTCCGGGTGGTTCGGGTGCACGGCGTGGGCGTTGTCGGCGCTGAACATGAAGCTGGAAGCCACCGCGCGGTGGAAGTCCTCGTCGCTGGGGCAGACGTTCTGCGCGATGCGGTGCAGCACGTCGTACAGGAAGGTGGAAGCCGCACCCTGCTTGGTGCCGGAGCCCACTTCCTCGTTGTCAAAGAAGGCGGCCACGTTGACGGATTCGGCGCTGCGGCCCTGCAGCAGGCCCTTCAGGATGCCGAACACGCACTGCTGGTCATCCAGACGGCCGGAGGAGATGAACTCCTCGTTGCAGCCCCAGACGGTGGCCTTCTCGCGGATGCAGAGGAACAGGTCGCTGCCCAGGATCTGGTCTTCGGCCACGTTCAGCTCGGCGGCGATGAGCTTTTTCAGCACGCCTTCCTCGGCGGCACCGCCCAGCAGGGGCAGCATGTCGATCTGCTTGTTGAAGGAGGCCTTGTCGTTCACCTCGCGGTTCATATGGATGGCCACGCTTGGGATGAGCAGCAGGTCGCGGTCCAGTGCCACCAGACGGGAGGTGATGGCGTCGCCGTCCTTCACCAGCACGCGGCCGGCCACGGACAGCGGGCGGTCCAGCCAGGTGGAGCAGATCATGCCGCCGTAGCCCTCGGTATTCAGGCGGGTGTACTTCTGGCCCATGTGAAGTTCTGCGTTCTCCTTGATGCGGAAGCAGGGGGAATCCGTGTGGGCAGCGGCCACGTTGAAGCTGTAGCGCTCCAGCCAGGTGCCCATGCGGAAGGCGATGATGCTGGAGCCGTTGCGGCAGACGAAATAGTCCCTGCCGGGCTCCAGCTGCCACTTGCCGCTTTCCAGCAGCTCGGAGAAGCCCGCCTTCAGCAGAATCTCCCGGACGGATGCGGTGGTGTGGTAGGCGGTGGGGTTGCCGTCGATGAAGGAAAGCAGCTCCCTGACTTCGGTCTCGATCATAAATGTGAACCTCCGATCGGTGATCTCAGAAAAGGCCGGTCGAAATCAGAAGATTTGACCGGCTCGTTCAAGTACTTTTGATTGATCTTATTTTACTTCTGCTGCTCGCGCTTTGCAATAGCCGGCAGGATGAAGCCCAGAACCGTCAGCACCACGGGGGTGATGACGTTCAGCGCAAAGGTGAAGGGGTCTTTGTCGTACATGCCCATCACGCAGCAGATGGCCGTGACGGCAAAGCACCAGACGCCGAAGAACTTGGCGACCTTCTGGTTCTTCACGAAGCGGTACTCGGCGGGGATGGTGTCATAGGCATTGCGCAGGGCAACGTAGGCCACGAACACCCACAGGTAACGCATGGGCATACAGACAGAGTTCAGCTTGGTCAGCTGGCGCAGCACGGCGGCAGCGCCGGGCACGAAGGACTGCACCAGAATGATGGAACCGGACAGCACAGCCACCATCTTGATGCCGTTGCTGTGCACGCCGTGGGCGTTGACCTTGTGCAGGCCCTGCGGGATGAACTGCTGGGTGTGCTCGTTGTCCAGCAGCATACGCAGCGGGGCGTCGATGCTGAGGATCAGCACGGCGAACTGGCTGATGACATTGCACAGAGCGTAGATGATCATGAACAGGTCGCCGACGTGGTAATACTGGCCCAGCTTCTGGAAGGCCCAGTAGGAACTGTTGGCGGCATAGGCGTTAAAGCTCGCGGTGCTTTCATTGATGATGGCGGGGTCGAACATGCGGCTCATGGCCAGCGTGCCCAGAACGGCGCAGACCACCACCATGCCGGCCAGTGCGATCATGCCCTTGGGGAAGCCCTTGCTGGGGTTCTCGACCTTGTTGACGTAGGGGGAAATTTTCTCGCAGCCGCCCACAGCGAACACCAGAATGGACAGCGAGGTGAAGTAGGTGACGTTGAAGTTCGGGATGAGGCTGCTGAAGCTCAGGTTCGCGTGCACATATTCGGCGGTGGGGTTGATAGCCGGGGCGGCAAACATCATCACGATGTACAGCAGCGACATGATAAAGGTGCAGGTGCCGGCGGCGGTGAGCAGCTTTTTCAGCGGGTTCAGGCCGAGGCTGGCGATGTAGCAGCCCAGCAGCAGGATGCCGAAGGTGGCCAGCTGGATGTACAGGGTGGGGAAGGAGTCGTAGGTCTCCGCGTTGCGGAAGACGGCCCAGCTCAGCGCCTTGAGGAAGCCGCTGCCCTTGCTGGCGATGTAGGTGATGTGGCAGGCCCAGTAGGTCCAGCCGGCGTAGTAAGCAAGCTTTGCGTTGGTGGTCTGGTGCAGCCAGGAGCTGACGCCGCCGCCCTCGTTCTTGAAGGCAGAGCCCAGCTCACCCACCATCAGGGCATAGGGGATGAAGTAAAGCGCGAACATCAGGATCCAGCTGAAGATGACCTGCGGGCCGTTGAAGTAGACAAAGCCGTTGGTGATGTTGCCAAAGCCCCACACGGTGGAAAAGGCCATGAACGCAAGGACCGGCCAGCTGATCTTGGTGGTTTCGGCTGCTTTTTGGGTAGATGTTGACATGCGGATAATCCTCTCTTTCTTTTCCGGCTGTTGCAAAAGAGGGCCGGAAGTCCTCCGCCAAAAGCGATGCGTCTGGCCAAAGAACGACAGATTTCGATCGTTTACCGATATAGTATAGCACAATTGTAGATTGTAGACAATCTGCAATTTAAATAAAATAACCGCCCAGTATTTAGGCGGTTATCCGAATTTCAGGGGAAACGCGCAGCCCGGGCTCAGCGGGCGGCGGCGCTCTTTTCCGCTTCGCGGAGTGCTTCCAGCGGCTTCATGTAGTGGTCGTAGACGGCCTGACAGGCGGCCTCGGTGTCGCGGGAGGCAAGGGCATGGTAAAGCTCGGTGTGGATCACGTTCTGCCGCACCGCCAGATCGCCGTGGTAGGGGCCGCTTTTCACCCCGGCAATGAGACTGCCGTAGTTCAGGTCATCCCAGAATTTCAGCAGCCGGGGCAGTCCGGCCCGCTGCACGATGATGCGGTGGAAGCGGTTGTCGTTCTCCACGATGGCCAGAAGGTCCCCGGAGGGAACTTGCAGCATCTCGTCCAGAAGGCCGCGCATGGCGGCAAGGTCTTCCGCCGGGAACTGGCAGTCGAACTGCCGCAGGGCGGTCATTTCCAGATTGGCCCGCAGCAGGTAGATCTCGTAGGCGTCCTCAATGGTGATCTTTTTGACCGAGCAGCCCACATTGCGGGAATACTCGATCAGGCCCTCCTGTTCCAGCTGGCGCAGTGCTTCCCGGATGGGCGCGCGGCTGGAGCCGAACTCCTCGGCCAGCTTTTGTTCGGTGAGCTTGCAGCCGGGCTGCAGCCCGCCGGTGAGGATTTTTTCCCGGATGGCGGAGGTGATGCTTTCCCGCAGCGTGTGAAAGGTGAATTCGCTCATGATAATGTTCCCCTCTAAAAATTTCCCATACCACAGAATACCATGAAATACGGGAAAAGAAAAGCGAAAATCTTTTCAGAGCAGCGGGGCTTTGTGTTCCTGCGTTCAACTCTGGCGGGGGAGAGACGGCGCTTCGGCGGTCACACCAGCGCTTCCCAGAGGGTGCGGGTGCGGCTGTTGGGGCTGGCAATGCCGTGGGCCCCGCTCAGGGCATCGCCCACCGCAAACACAGCGGCTTCGCTGCCGTCCTTGGCGGCGATCATCCATGCAGTGCCCAGGCCGTTGGGTTCCGGGTCCACCAAGCGGTGCAGTTCGCCGCCGCGCAGCAGGGCACCGTGCTTGCGGTACCACGCCACATAGGGGCGCAGGGCGGCCAGTTCTTCCTCGGTGTACTTTGTCAGGTCCAGCTCAAAGCCGAAGGTGCCGGTCAGGGCCGCCGCCATGCGGGCTTCCGGGGTGGAGATGTGGCCGGTGCAGTGGTTCGGCACCGTGGAGAAGTGGGCCCCCATCACGCAGCCGGGGTAGAACAGACTGGTGCCGTACTGGATGACCAGGCGGCTGCGGGCGTCGGTGTTGTCGCTGCACCAAATTTGGGGGCTGTAGTAGAGCATGCCGCAGTCGAAGCGGGCACCGCCGCCCGCGCAGTTTTCCAGCAGCAGGCCGGGGTACTTTTCGGTCAGGCGGTGCTGTAGCTCGTATACGCCCATTACATAGCGGTGGTACACTTCACCCTGCCGTTTGGCCGGGAGCTTTGCGTTATAGACATGCGCCAGCGAGCGGTTCATGTCCCACTTGAGGTACTTGAGCGGGCAGCTTTCCAGAATGGTGTCCAGCTGCTGCCAGATGCCGTCCACTACCTCCGGGCGGCTGAAGTCCAGCGTGTACTGCTGGCGGATCTCCAGCGGTGTGCGGCCCGGGATGGCAAAGGCCCAGTCGGGGTGGGCACGGTAGAGGTCGGAGTTTGGGCTGATGGCTTCCGGCTCCACCCACAGGCCCATCTCGAGGCCCAGCAGGTTGAGCTTTTTGCACAGGCCGGGCAGGCCGTCCGGCAGTTTGCGGGTGTCGGCCACCCAGTCGCCCAAGCTGGACGAAGTATCGTTGCGGCCCTTGAACCAGCCGTCGTCCAGCACGAACAGGTCGATGTCTGCCTGTTTGGCGGCCTGCGCCAGCTCCAGCAGCTTCTTTTCGTCAAAATCAAAGTAGCAGGCTTCCCAGCTGTTGATGAGCACCGGACGGGGGGCGTCATATCCTGCCAGCGCGGCGGCAGCAGCCGGGTGCGGATGGCAGTGTGGAAGCGGCGGCTCATTTCGCCCAGACCCTGATCGGAGTAGACCATAGCGGCTTCCGGTGCGGTGAAGCTCTCGCCGGGGGCCAGTGTCCAGTGGAAGTGATACGGGTGGATGCCCATGACCAGCCGTTCACCGGCGTCGGCGCGTTCTACCTCAATGAGGTAGTTGCCGCTGTAGACGAAGGCAAAGCCCCAGGCTTCGCCGGTGGTCTCGGTGGTGTCGGCATGGCACAGGGCCACGGCGGGGTTATGGGCATGGCCCGGGATGCCCCGCATGCTGCCGATGCTCTGGATGCCGCACCGCAGAGGTGCACGCTCCGGGGTACGCTCTGCCGCCCATGTGCCGTTGAGGGTAATAAGCTCCAGCGCGTCCGGCGCAAAGTCGAGGGAAAGGGAAGCGGCTTTGTGCAGCGTGAGCGGCTCCGCGCCCGTGTTGGTGTAGACCACCGTGCGGGTGATGAGGTCCTCGGTTTCGTATACGGTGTAGCGTACCTCAGCGGAAAGGCCGCCTGCGTCCTTGAGGAAAACGGAAAGGGTTTCGACGCCATTGCCGTCACGGAACATGGGCAGGCCGGGCAGCTGGGGTTTGCCGACATGAGCTTCTGCACGGTCGAATACAAACGCCGCCGCCTCGGTGCCGTCGGCATATTCGGGCACCACTGCCGGGGTGCGGTTGTCCGCCGTGCCGCTGCCGGAAAGCTCCTGCGGCAGCAGGTCCGGCCAGCAGCCGGGGTCGCTGTGAGGCATCCGGGCATCCGCAAGGCTGGGCACATCCTCCGGCAAGCGGCTGCCGTAATAAGTGTGCAGCACCATGCCGTTGGGGGCAACTGCCAGTTGGTAGCTGGTGTGGGCGGTGTGCAGGGTAAAAACGGTTTCAGAACGGACGATCATGCTCAGAACTCCTCCGGGTCAGTTTCTTCTTCTTTGCGGCCTGCTTTTTCCAGCTTGGCGAAGGCGGGGCGCATCAGGGCCGCCATGCCCAGCGCCGAACCGGAACCGCCGATGAGCAGCGCGAGCGGGGCCAGATACACGAACCACGCCGGGGCGGCCTTTGCCAGCAGCGGCAGCCACGCCAGAAAGGCGAGGATGCCCACACTGGGCAAGAGATTTGCCAGCGTCATGCGCCCGCCGTCGGCCAGGGCGCTGAGTGCTTTCGGATAGCTGAACCGGGCCAGCAGGGCAAAGGCCCAGCTGCCGCAGCAGCCCACCACCAGCAAAAGCAGGAAGGACGCGGCCGCAAGGACGCCGTTGGACGCAGTATCCTGCGCCGTGGCGATCTGCAGGCCGCGGAAACCGGCCAGACCGCCGAGCAGGACCACCAGCCAGAGGGCGGTGCTCTGTTTGAAGTCTCGTTTGAACGCCTTGAAAAAGTCGGTGCGCACCGTGTAGTCCTCCCTGGCGGCCAGCTTGTTCACCACGGTGAACAGCCCCAGCGTGGACGCGCCTGCCGTCACCACAGGGATGCAGCACACGAGCCACAGGACGTTGGCGAACACAAGGTCGCCGATCTTGCCCATCAGGAGGAAAAACGGGGCATCGGTGTTTGTCTTTTTCATGGCGGTTCCTTTCACATCGGGGCGTTACTCCCCGATGCTTTTGAGATATTCGAGATTTTTGTCGATGAGCTCGCACCGCTGCTTCACGCAGTCTACACTGCGCAGCGGGTCGGCCGGAGTGTTGAAGGCGAAGTCCAGCAGCTTCTCGATGGTGGTGGAAGCCACATGCAGGCGGGTGTCGCTGGATGCATAATAAATATACACACTGCCGTCCTCGTCGGCAATGGCACCGTTGGTGAACACCACGTTGGAAACATCACCCACGCGCTCCCAGTCGCGGGGTGCGATCAGGAACCCGGCGGGTTCGGCAATGACCTTGGCGGGATCGTCCAGGGCGGTGACGAACACATAAATGACATACCGCAGACCGGCGGCGGTGTTGCGCACGCCGTGGGCGATGTGCAGCCAGCCCTTTTCGGTCTTGATGGGGGTGGCACCTTCGCCGTTCTTGGCCTCGGTGATGGTGTGGTAGCGGCGGGGGCTGGTGATGATCTCCTCGTCGATGACGGCATGGGTGATGTCGTCGCACAGGCCAAAGCCTACGCCGCCGCCGGAACCGGTGTCGATGAAGTCATCCATGGGGCGGG
>ERZ772872.3207-NODE-3207-length-12411-cov-2.609663_pt1 | contig 12411 bp, 14 predicted proteins | sample MGYA00512132_ERZ772872 | MGnify/ENA primary metagenome ERZ772872 (study PRJEB29015, sample SAMEA2737724) | human gut metagenome | biome: human gut; feature: human-associated habitat; material: faeces | place: China | collected 2012 ...
GGACATTCTGGACTGCGAGGCCATCAGCCGGAGGGTCAGCGACCTGCTGGACGAGGCCGACCCCATCGAGAGCAGCTACGTGTTCGAGGTGGGCTCCGCCGGTCTGGAGCGGCAGCTGAAGCGGCCCTCGGACTTTGCCCGCTTCATGGGCAGCCCCGTGCTGGTCAAGACCTACCAGAACAGGGACGGGCGCAAGGAGTTCGCCGGTAAGCTGGCGGGCTACGAGGACGGCGCGGTGCTGCTGGACATGGGCGGCGCGGAGCCGGTGCGGTTTGAAAAGAACGAGGTGGCGCTGGTGCGCCTGCGCGTGGCCGAAAAGTAAACCCCATTTGAACATCAAACGCCGGCCCCGGGCAGCCGGAAGGCTGGCCGGGGGCGGGCGCTTGTGTTTTTTGGGGGGAATGAACGCGGAAGACCGCCCGGACAGGTTCACCCGGGCGGCCTTTGGAAGGAGAATCCGTGGATTGCGGCCCCGGTTGTGGTATGATGAATTTGAAATTACGAAGGAGAGCAAGCGGACGCCAGGGAGGCAGAGCGATGAACATCACAGTGAGAACGTATCAGGATTCGGATGTGAGCGCCATGGTGCGCATCTGGAATGAGGTGGTTGAGGAGGGCCTTGCCTTCCCGCAGGAAGAGAACCTCACAGAGGAAACCGGAAGAGCGTTCTTCCGGGAGCAGACCCACTGCGGCGTTGCGGTAAACGAGGCCGGAACGGTGCTGGGGATGTACATTCTCCACCCCAACAATGTGGGGCGGTGCGGGCATATCTGCAACACAAGCTACGCTGTTGCGGCGGCGGCCCGCGGGCTGCACATCGGCGAGCAGCTTGTGATGGACTCGCTGAAGCAGAGCAAAGCCGCCGGGTTCCGCATTCTTCAGTTCAACGCGGTGGTGGCCACGAACATTCATGCGCGCCACCTGTACGAGCGCCTTGGTTTCCGGCAGATCGGCACCATTCCCAAGGGCTTCCGGATGAAGGACGGGCATTATGAGGACATCTGCCCCTATTACCGCGAACTGGGACGGGCAGGGGCAGAACCAGCCGGCCCGCTCTGTGATAAAACCGAAACTTTGCCGCATGACGCACACTGCCTTTTTGGGGCGGTGTGCTTTTTTGTGCACGGAAACGCAAAGCGTAAAAAAGGGCTTGCCTTTCTGAACGAGGTGTGCTATACTGACAGCAATAGAAATTTAGACAATTTTCTAAATATCAAAAAGAGAAAGGAGCGCGGCGCAATGGGCGAACCCTTTAAGGCCCTGGCAGACCCCACCCGGCGGCGCATTTTGCAGCTGCTGAATGAGGGCGACCTAACGGCAGGGGAAATTGCCGAGCATTTTGATATGACAAAACCCTCGGTGAGCCACCACCTGGCCATTCTGAAGCAGGCGGGCCTGGTAACGGACGAGCGGCAGGGGCAGAACATTCTGTACCGGCTGAACCTGACGGTGTTTCAGGAGCTGCTCAAATGGTTCTACGATTTCGGTTTGGTGCCGGGCCAGGCGGACCCGGAAAAGGAGGAACATCATGAAGATGAATAAGCGGCTGTATTTGATTCTTGGCCTTGTGTGCCTGCTCAACCTGGCGGCGCACCTGTACTTTTACCCTCAAATGCCCGACATCATTCCCACCCATTGGGGGGCGGACGGCACGGTGAACGGTTACGGCCCCCGCTGGACGATGCTGATTCTGGCGGTTCTGCCGCTGGTCTGCCTGGCGCTGTTTGCCCTTGTGCCCAGGATGGACCCCAAGGGCGCGAACTACGAGAAGTTCCGCCCGCTGTGGCAGGGCTTCATCATTGCCATCACGCTGCTGATGGCGGCGGTCTCCTGGCTGACCGAGGCAGCGGTGTTCGGCCTTCTGCCCCAGCAGGGCAGGCTGCCCGGGCTGCTGGTGGGCGGGCCCATCGGCGTGATGTTCATCTTGTTGGGCAATTATATGCCCCGGGTGCGGCAGAACTACACCTTCGGCATCAAAACACCCTGGACGCTGGCGGACGAGGTGGTGTGGCAGCGCACCCATCGGGTGGGCGGCCTGGTGTTCGTGCTCATGGGCGTGGTGATTTTCCTCAACGCGCTGTTCCCGACGGCGAGCACCGGCGGCATCATCGGCGGCATTGTGATTCTGGGCGTTGCGGTGATGTACCTGTATTCCTATCTGCTGTACAAAAAGCGCCACCCCGGCGGGGAAAAATGAGCTTTGACCCGTTGAAAATTTCATAAAAAACCGGCGGCAGGCTCCCCCACGGAGAGCCTGCCGCTTTTTGCGCCCCGCCGCAGGAAAACGGGGCTTGCACAAAAGGCGGCGGTGGGCTTACAATAGGGCCATACCAGTGAATTTCAGACGGGCAGGTGCTGCCCGATGCAGCGAACACTTGAAAACGGCGGGGCGCTGGCCCCGGGGAGGGACGTATGAGCGAAAAAACCTTTGGATTCATCGGATGCGGCAACATGGGCGGCGCGCTGGCCGCGGCCGCCTGCAAGAGCGGGGTAGGCCGGGTGCTGCTGGCCAACCGCACCCGGGCCAAGGCGGAGGCACTGGCGGCCCGGCTGGAAGAGCAGGGCGCGGCGGTGGCCGTGGCCGAAAACCCGGGCGTGGCCGAAGAGGCCGACTATATCTTTCTGGGTGTAAAGCCCCAGATGATGGCGGATATGCTGGAGAGCATTGCCCCGGTGCTGGCGGCCCGTGACCGGGATGGGCGGCGCTTTGTGCTGGTGACCATGGCCGCAGGCCTGACCATTGCCCGCATCCGGGAGATGGCCGGGGCCGACTACCCGGTGATCCGCATTATGCCCAACACCCCCTGCGCCATCGGCAAGGGCATGATCCTCTGCGCCGCCCACGGCGTGAGTGAGGAGGAAAAGACGGCCTTCTGTGAGGGCATGGCCGCCGCTGGCCGGCTGGACTGGCTGGAGGAGCACCTGATCGACGCGGGCAGCGCTGTGAGCGGCTGCGGCCCGGCCTTTGCCTACCTGTTTATGGAAGCCCTGGCCGACGGCGCCGTGGAGTGCGGCCTGCCCCGGGCCAAGGCGCTGGAATACGCCGCCCAGACGCTGGCGGGCGCCGCCGGTCTGGTGCTGGAGAGCGGCCAGCATCCCGGCGCACTGAAGGACGCGGTGTGCAGCCCCGGCGGCAGCACCATTGCCGGGGTGCACGCACTGGAGAACGGGGCTTTCCGGGCCACGGCCATCAACGCGGTGGCGGCCGCCTACGAAAAGACCCGCGCCCTGGGCAAGAGCTGAGGGGCGGCGTATGGAACCGAAAAAATTGCCCATCCGTCTGGTGGGGCTGGACCTGGACGGCACGGTGTTTGACAGCCAGAAGCGCATTTCGCCCCGCACTGCTCAGGCCATTGCGCGGGCCTGCGCCATGGGGGTGCAGGTGCTGCCGGCCACCGGCCGCCCGGAAAACGGCGTGCCCGCCCGGTTTCTGGCCATTCCCGGGGTGCGGTACGCGCTGACCAGCAACGGGGCCCGCGTGGTGGACCTGCAGGAAAAGCGCACGGTGGTCAGCCAGCTGATGACGGTGCAGCAGGGGCTGGAGGCTGTGCGGGCCATGGGGCGCTACGATGCGTCGGTGGATGTGTTCTGGCAGGGAAAGGCCTATGCGGACCCGGAAAACCTGCGCCGTGCAGTGGAAAACGCCGACCCAGCCATGCGGCCCTACATCAAAAACAGCCGCACGGTGGTGCCCGATATGGCTGCCTGGCTGGCGGAACAAAGCGAAGGCCCGGAGAAGATCAGTATGTTTTTTGCCCAGGTCTCCCAGCGGGAAGAGGCGCAGAAGCAGGCCGAGGCCATGGGGCTGGAGGTGACCAGCAGCCTGCCCACCAACCTGGAACTGAATGCCGGCGGGGTGAACAAGGGCCGCGGCCTGCTGGCGCTGGCCGAAGTGCTGGGCTTTGCGCGGGAGCAGGTGATGGCCTGCGGCGACTCGGGCAACGACGCGGCCATGCTGAAGGCCGTGGGCCTGGGTGTTGCCATGGGGAACGCCGCCCCGGACATTCTGGCCGTGGCCGATGCCGTGACCGACACCAACGACCGGGACGGTGTGGCCAAGGCGCTGGAGCGCTTTGTGCTGAACCAGTAAAGAGAAATGTGCCGTGTTGGAGGTGTTCTGATGATTACCTATGAATCGATATGCAAAAAACTGGGATTCGACCCGATTGTGGATGACATTGATTACTTTCGCAACATTCCGGATCATGAGGATGATTCCCGAGTAAGCCCCTTCAGTGTTCTTTCGCTGGAAGAATTGCAGGTACTCACAGAACACCTTATTCAGAATCGTGATAAATTGGAACGATATGTCATGCGAGAAGAAAACTAAAATCGACCTTATGGGGCGATTAAAAAAAGGAGAAGCAGTATGAAGATCGAATTTGCCAAGATGGAGGAGAAGCTGCTGCCCAACTTCAAGGGCGGCGAGAAGAACCTGGGCATGCGCATGTTTGACGACGGCGCCTGCAAGATCATGCGGGGCCGGCTGGAGCCGGGGGCTTCCATCGGGCTGCACACCCACGAGGGCAACAGCGAGATCATTTACATTCTGGAGGGCACCGGCAAGGTGGAGTACGACGGCGGCGTTGAGACGCTGGCGGCCGGGGACTGCCACTATTGCCCCGAGCACCACACCCACCGCCTGATCAACGACAGCAGCGAGGACCTGAACTTCTTCGCCGTGGTGCCCCAGCACCATCTGTAATTTGCCGGAAACGAAAGGAGCGCACCCCATGCAGCTGATTGGATATCCTCCCTGTTCCACCTGCAAAAAGGCGGCCAAATGGCTGGCAGAGCAGGGCTATGCCCTGCCCATGCGGGACATCAAGGCCCAGCCGCCCACGCTGGAAGAGCTGACGGAGTGGACCGCCGCCGGCCCGGAGCTGAAGCGGTGGTTCAACACCAGCGGCCAGGTGTACCGCGCCCTGGGCCTGAAGGACAGGCTGCCCGCGATGCCCCGCGAGGAACAGCTGGCCCTGCTGGCCAGCGACGGAATGCTGGTGAAGCGGCCCATCCTGCTGCTGGACGACGGCCGCGTTCTAGTGGGCTTCAAGGAGAGCGAGTGGCAGGCGGCGCTGGAATAACCCTGGAACAACCTGCTTGATTTGTAGGGAATTTGCCCGAACGGACGATTTTGAAAAACTATTTGTTCAAAACGCCAAATTTTGGATGTAATTATTGACGTTTTGAACAAGAACACCTATACTGAAACCAGTGAACAGGCAAAGGGGCCGGAGAAAGGGCCGCTCTGCCTGTTCACTTTTTCTCTGCCCAGAGAGGGCTGCCACACACAGCCTTCCGGCATCAACCGGGCAGGGGCGTTTCTCACAAAGAGGCGGCCGGCTAGCGAGCCGCCGCCGGGTTCTCAAGGCGTGAATGCAGCACGCTGCGTGAATTGCGAAACCTCCATGAGTTGTATACAAAGTTTGGGCGAAAAAGAGCGCTTCCGGCATCCGAAGCGCTCTTTTTCTGTGTGTGCGGGCCTTGCGCCGGGCAGTGGTTTGCGCTACACTGATACACGGGCAAAGCGCCCGAACCACAGGGGAAAGGAAGGCGGGGGCATTCCGCCGGGCGGCAAACCTGCCCGCGGCCCCCGAAAAGCGCCATGGAGTATTACGGGACCATCGGCCCTGCCTGCGCGGACGAGGACGTGCTGCGCCGGATGTTCCGCGCAGGAATGACCGGCGTGCGCATGAACCTCTCCCACGGCGGGCTGGCCGAACATCGGGACTGGCTGGAGCGGATCGCCCGGGCCGCCGAGGGGCGGCCCTGCCGGCTGCTGATCGACCTGCAGGGGCCGGAGGTGCGCATTGGCCGCCTGCCCGCGCCGCTGGTGCTGAAAAACCGGCAGGCCGTCACGCTGGGGCAGGGCGGCATCCCCATTCCCGAGACGCTGACCGGCCTGGCGAAGCCGGGCCAGACCCTGCTGCTGGACGACGGAAAGCTGGAGCTGACCGTCACCGGCGGGCGGCCGGGGGCGCTGTTCTGCACCGTGGTGCGGGGCGGAACGCTGGAAAGCCGCAAGAGCCTGGCGGCCCCCGGGCTGGACCTGCACCTGCCCACCCTCACGGATGAGGACGAGGAAAACCTGGCGCTGGCGAAGGCCTGCGGCGTCACCGGCGTGATGCTGCCCTTTGTGCGGGGCCGGGAAGATCTAGAGCACCTGCGGGCGGCCCTGCACCGGGCCGGGGCCGACGGGGTGCGCATTCTGGCCAAAATCGAGAGCCGGGAGGGCGCCGAGCATCTGGAGAGCCTGTTCGGTGCGGCGGACGAGATCGTCATCGCCCGGGGCGATTTGGGCAACGCCATGGACCTGTGGCAGCTGCCCGGGGTACAGCGGCGCATGGCTGCGGCCTGCCGCCGGGCAGGGGTGCCCTTTATGGTGGTGACCCAGATGCTGGACTCTATGCGGGAGAACCCGGTGCCCACCCGGGCCGAGGTGTGCGACGTGTACACGGCGGTGATGCAGGGGGCGGCCTCGGTGATGCTCACCGGCGAGACCGCGGCGGGCAAGTGGCCGGCCGAGGCCATGAACTATCTGGTAAAAACCGGTGAGGAAGCCCGGCGGGACCGGGCGGCCGGAGAAGGATGAGCAAATCAGGCAATGTGAGAGAGGAACGGAAAAAACAATGGTTGTACAGGCGATTCAATCGGTGATTTCCATGCTGATCCTCATGCTCATCGGCGCATGGCTGGCGGGCAAGGATTGGTTCCGGAAGAGCGGGGGCACGGGGCTGCTCTCCAAGCTCATTGTAAATGTGCTGGTGCCCCTGTATATGCTGAACAACGTGCTCACCAAGGTGGGCAGCCGGCAGAAGCTGTGGGAAATCGTGGTGTGCCTGCCGCTGCCCATGATTACCATCTTCATCAGCCTGGGGCTGGGCATCTGGATGGCTGGCCGGCTGAACATCCACGCCCCCCGGCGGGGTGTGTTCATCAACGTGATGACCTTCACCAACTGCGTGCTGGTGGGCTTCCCCATCATCATTTCGCTGTTCGGCGAAGAGGCCGCCGCCGTGGGCATGGTGTATTATATGGTGAACACCATCTGCTTCTGGACCATCGGCGTGCAGCTGCTGCGGGAGGACGGCGGGCAGAAATCCTCGCTGTTCAGCAAGGCGGGGCTGAAAAAGCTGCTCAGCCCCCCGCTGCTGGGCTTTCTGCTGGGCGTGGTGCTGGTGATTCTGGGGCTTTCGCTGCCGGCGGTGCTGGCAAACCCGGTCAGCCAGCTGGGCGGCTGCGCCACCCCCATGGCCATGATGTTCGTGGGCTGCATCCTGCGGGATGCCGACTGGTCGAAGCTGAAGATCAGCCGTGACCTGCTGCTGGTGCTGCTGTTCCGCTTCATTGTCTGCCCGGCGCTGATGCTGGGGGTGGTGTACGTGATGCCGCTGCCCGCGCTGAACAAGCAGGTGTTCTTCCTGCTTTCCTCCATGCCGGCCATGACCCAGCTGAGCGTGATGAGCAAGGAGAGCGGCAGCGACGCCGAGTTTGCCTCGCTGCTCATTGCCGTGACCACGGTGCTGAGCATCTTTATGATCCCCGTATACACCTGGATCGTTACCCTGGTGCTGTAAAAGAAACGGGGCGCGGTGTGCGCCCGGAACAGGAGTGCACTTATGAGTCTGCCCATCGGAAATGCCGTGCATCACATCGCCGTCATCGGCACCAACTACGAAGCCTCCCGCCATTTTTATGTGGACGTGCTGGGGTTTGAGGTGGTGCGGGAGGTCTGGCGGGAGGAAAAGCAGGATTGGAAGATCGACCTGGCCCTGGACGGCTGCGAGCTGGAGCTGTTCATCCTCCCGAAGGCCCCGGCCCGGCCCAGCTGGCCGGAGGCAGCGGGGCTGCGGCACCTGGCTTTCCGGGTGAAGAGCGTGGCCGAGGCCGCCGCCCGGCTGAACGCCCTGGGCGTAGCCACCGAGCCGATCCGCCAGGACCCCTACACCCACTGCGCCATGACCTTTTTCCAGGACCCGGACGGCCTGCCGCTGGAGATTCACGAGTGACCCGGCGGGTGTGCGGCCATTTTGAAGCTTTGAATTGCAAACGCAAAAAGCAAATAAGCAAGGCCCTGCCTTCCCCGTATGGGAGCGGCAGGGCCTTGCTGCTTTTTTGTCGGGTTTTCCACGGGGAAGTAAAATCTGGTGGAAAACCCGGGCGTGGTAAGCGCCGTTTGCACCCCGGAACGCCGGGCATGGCCGCTTTGGTCGGCCTGCAGAACAGAATCGGAACCGAAACAAACGGCGAAAAACCAGGGTGGCCCGACTGATTGCAGCCGGGCTTCTCCGGTTTTTCGCCGTTGTGCTTTCAGGGCGTGTGTAGTATACTAAAATTGTATTTGTCTGTGCATTTGCACGCAGACACCGCGCAAAAAGCGGCCCGGCCCGGGCCGCTGTCAATAGAAAAGAGGAACCGCATCCATGCTGCACGACCCGAACATTCATTACCTGGACAATGCCGCCACCACCATGGTGAACCCGGACGTGATCGAGACCATCACGAAGGCGATGGCCGAGCACTGGGCCAACCCCTCCAGCCTGTACACCCCTGGCGCCCACAGTGAGCTGGCCCTGAACAAGGCCCGGGCCGATGTGGCCCGCACTTTGGGGGCCACGGCGGGGGAGGTGTACTTCACCGGCTGCGGCTCGGAGGGGAACAACCTGGCCATTCTGGGCGCGGCCCGCACCCGCAAGTGGGGCAAGCGCATTGTGTGCACCGGCTTTGAGCACCCCAGCGTGGCCCTGCCCATGCAGCGCCTGGCCCAGGAGGGCTACGATGTGCAGTTTGTGGCCCCGGAGGCGGACGGCCACCTGAATGTGGACAAGATGCTGGAGCTGGTGGATAAAAACACCATTCTGGTGGCCGCCATGCAGGTGAACAACGAAACCGGCACCGCCGTGGATGTGGCCCGCCTGGCCGCCGGGGTGAAGGCCCGCAACGACCGCACCGCCGTGCACGTGGACGGTGTGCAGGCCTGGATGCGGGTGCCAGTGCGGCTGGCGAACATCGACAGCTACTCGGTGAGCGGCCACAAGATCCACGCCCCCAAGGGCATCGGCGCGCTGTACCTGCGCAAGGGCTACCACATTGAGCCGCCGTATCTGGGTGGCGGGCAGGAGAAGGGGGTGCGCCCCGGCACCGAGAACCTGCCCTATGCCATCGGTATGGCGAAGGCGGCCACGCTGCTCAGCCGGACGCTGCCCCAGCGCCATAAAACGCTGGTGGAGCTGAACACCCGCCTGCGGGAGGGGCTGAAGCAGTTTCCGGAGGTCACCCTGAACAGCCCGGAGGACGCGGTGCCCGAGGTGCTGAACTTCAGCCTGAATGTGATCCGCAGCGAGACCATGCTGCACCATCTGGAAACCATGGGGGTGTATGTATCCAGCGGGTCGGCCTGCAGCAAGGGCGCGGCCAGCCACACCCTCACCGCCATGGGGCTGGAGCCCCGGCGCATTGATACGGCCATCCGGGCCAGCTTCTGCGCCGACAATACCCCCGAGGATGTGGACGCGCTGCTGGAAGGGCTGAAAACCGGCCTTGCCACCCTCAGCCGCATTCGATAAAACGGAAGGAACCGGAAAAAACGGGCCGTTCGACAAAACCATACAGAAAGTAAATGAGAAAAGGAGCAGACTACTCCATGAAAGAGATCATTCTTTGTTATCAGGGCGAAATGGTCCTGAAGGGCCTGAACAAGGCGAGTTTTGAATCCACTCTGGCGAAAATCCTGCGCTATCGGGTCAAGAGCTGCGGCAACTTCAAGGTCTACCGTGCCCAGAGCACCATGTACATTGAGCCGCTGGATGAATTTGCGGATGTGGACGAGGCCTACCGCCGCGTCAGCAAGGTGTTTGGTCTGGCGGCACTGTCCCGCGCGGTGGTGTGCGACAAGAACTTCGAGACCATCTGCGAGACGGCCGAGGCCTACCTGGGCGATGCACTGCGGGGCGTAAAGACCTTCAAGGTGGAGGCCAAGCGCTCGGACAAGACCTTCCCCATGAAGAGCCCGGAGCTGTGCGCCGAGCTGGGCGGGTACCTGCTGTCCAAACATCCCCACCTGCGGGTGAAGGTGAAGGATCCCCAGATGACCGTGATGGTGGAAATCCGGGATTACGGCGCCTACATCCATGGCCCCAAGACCCCTGGTGCGGGCGGCCTGCCCGTGGGCACCAGCGGCCGGGCGCTGAACATGCTCAGCGGCGGCATTGACAGCCCGGTGGCGGCCTACCGCATGGCCCGGCGGGGCCTGGCGCTGCACCACATCCACTTTGCCAGCCCCCCGTACACCAGCGAGCGCGCCAAGATGAAGGTGCACAGCCTGGCCCAGATCGTCAGCGGCTACACCGGCAACTGCGTGCTGTACGTGGTGCCCTACACCGCCCCGCAGGAGTACATTCGCGACCACGCCCCCGACGTGCTGTTCACTGTGCTGATGCGGCGCAGCATGATGCGCATTGCCTCCCGCATTGCCCATGAGATCGAGTGCGACGCCATCATTACCGGTGAGAGCCTGGCCCAGGTGGCCAGCCAGACCCTGAAGGCCCTGCAGTGCACCGACTGCGCCCAGGACCTGCCCATTCTGCGCCCCCTCATCGGCATGGACAAGAGCGAGATCACCGAGACCGCCCGGGCCATCGGCACCTTCGAGACCAGCATTCTGCCCTATGAGGACTGCTGCACCATCTTCACCCCGCCCCATCCCAAGACCAAGCCCTCGGTGGAGGAGATTCTGGAGGCGGAGGCCGCCATGCCCGGTCTGGCCGAGCTGGAGGAGAAGGCCGCCGCCGAGGTGGAGCGCATTGCCGTGCGCCAGAATGAGCCGGTGGAGCTGCTGTGAGCGGCCCGGCCAGAGAGGATAAAACGCCATGACTGCTGAGATTATTGCCGTGGGCACCGAGCTTTTGCTCGGTGACATTTTGAATACCAATGCCCAGTACCTGAGCCGAGAGCTGGCCGACCTGGGCATCACCGTGCTGCATCAGCACGTGATCGGGGACAATGCGGGCCGCCTGGCCCAGCTGGTGGAGGAGGCCAAAAGCCGCAGTGACCTGCTGGTGTTCAGCGGCGGGCTTGGCCCCACCGCCGATGACCTGACCAAGGAGACCGTGGCCGCCTGCTATGGCGACACCCTGCGCTTTGACGCAGAAGAGATGGAGAAGATCGAGGACTTTTACCGCCGCACCGGCCGCAGAATGCCCGAGAACAACCGCAAGCAGGCCATGGTGCCGGTGAAGGGCAGAAAGATCCCCAACCACCACGGCACGGCCCCGGGTGTGTGGTTTGAGGATGAGGGCGGCCGCTGCGCCGTGCTGATGCCCGGCCCGCCCCATGAGCTGAAGGCCATGTGGCAGGAGGGCGTGCGCCCCCTGCTGGCCGAGCGCACCGGCGGCACTCTGCACAGCATCACCCTGCACGTCATCGGCGGCGAGAGCACGCTGGAGGCCATGGGTGGCAAGCTGTTTGCCAACGAGAACCCCACCGCTGCCATCTATGCCAAAACCGGCGAGTGCCACATCCGCATTACGGCCCGCGCCAAGGACGTGGAGACCGCCGAGGTCATGTGCCACCAGTACGCCGAGAATTTCTATGCGCTGTACGGCGACGCGGTGTACGACGAGGACGTGCCCGGGCTGGAGTACACGGTGGTGCGGCTGCTGGCCCAGAAGGGCTGGACCGCTGCCACGGCCGAGAGCTGCACCGGCGGCCTGGTGGCCGAGCGCATCACCCGGGTGCCCGGCAGCAGCGGGGTGTTCCGGTTCGGCTTTGTTACCTATGCCAACGAGGCGAAAGAGAAGCTGCTGGGCGTCAGCCATGAGGTGCTGGAGGCCAAGGGGGCCGTCAGCCCCGAGGTGGCGGCCCAGATGGCCCTGGGCGCGCTGAACAACGGCGAGGCCGATGTGGCCGTGGCCCTCACCGGCATTGCCGGGCCGGACGGCGGCACCGCCGAAAAGCCTGTGGGGCTGGTGTGGGTCGGCGCGGCCACCAAAGACGGCGTGTGGGTGAAAAAGCTCACGTTGGGCAATCGGGACCGGGAGAGCGTCCGGCAGCGGGCTTCGCAGGCGGCGCTGGACCTGGTGCGCCGCCTGACGGCCGGGCTGCCCCTGCGCCATGCCCGCGCCCTGACGGCGGAAGAGGCCCTGGCCGGGGACGAAGCCCTGTGGGCCAATCCGGCCCCGGCGGGGGAGAAATAAGTTCCCCATAGGAAAAGCAATTGGAGCGGAGGAGATCAGATGGCAGAGGAGAGCAAGCAGAGGGTGCACATTCTGCGCCTGTTCGGCATGGAACAGGCGGCGCTGGTGCGCATCCTGCGGGAGGCGGCGGCCCAGGGCTGCCCCGGCCTGCGCCTGCTGGAGCACCATAATTCTTGCCACCGTACCAATTAGAATCCCATCCTCTGATAATTCCTAA
>ERZ772872.3222-NODE-3222-length-12368-cov-2.898319_pt1 | contig 12368 bp, 9 predicted proteins | sample MGYA00512132_ERZ772872 | MGnify/ENA primary metagenome ERZ772872 (study PRJEB29015, sample SAMEA2737724) | human gut metagenome | biome: human gut; feature: human-associated habitat; material: faeces | place: China | collected 2012 ...
ACAAAAAAATGCTGCATTTTCTCTTTACTCCTCTAGGCATTCTTTCTTGCTACAACAGATACCCACTCGCCCTGGTGATTCACTTCCAGAACTTCCAGTCCGGCAGCCTTCACAGCTTCTACTACAACATTTTCTTTATCTTCGATAATTCCACTTGTAATATATACAGCACCCGGCTTCATCTGATGAATGATGACCGGCGTCAGCGGAACAAGGACATCTGCCAGAATATTTGCTGCTACAATATCATATTTTTCATATCCAACCGCATCCTGAACAGCCTTATCGTCAATGATGTTTCCGATCATGACCTCATACTGATCCTTGCGGATCCCATTCACTTCCATATTCTCGTGAGTCGCATCAATGGCGCATGGATCAAGATCTGTTCCAAGAGAATGCTTTGCCCCGAATTTCAGCGCCAGCATTCCAAGAATCCCGCTTCCACAACCAACATCTAAAATCTCCGTCTCGGATGTCACATATTTTTTCAACGCCCGGATGCAAAGCTGTGTCGTCTCATGCATACCTGTTCCGAACGCTGTACCCGGATCAATGTGAATGACCATCTTGTCGCTGTCCTCCGGCTTTACATTTTCCCAGGATGGGATTACAAGAATGTCATCTATATAGAATTGATGGAAATACTGCTTCCAGTTATTGACCCAGTCTACATCTTCCGTCTCAGATTCCTCGATGGTGCACTCCCCAACATCAAGAAATGCACGCATATCTTCCAGTTCTTTTCTCACGTTCATAAGTACCGGCGCCACATCTTCTTCCTCATCCAGATAAAATGTTAAATATGCTGTTCCGTCATCATCTGGGATATCTGGCAGAATATCCACGAACATCTGCTCCTTATCCTGTTCTGTAAGCGGGATCTTATCCTCAATCTGCACACCTTCAATTCCAAGATCTGCCAGCATACTGCTCACAATATCCTCCGCCTGTGTCGTTGTTTTTAAACGAAACTGCTTCCATTTCATAATACTTTCTCCTTCTTTACATTCATTATCTTCCTTTGATGATACCCGGTTTCTAACCTCGTTATCATTTATTTCATTTCTTCTCTTACAGCCTGTAACGCCGCATCCACTACATGATGCATATCCATATAACGGTAAAGTCCCAGACGCCCTCCAAAGATTACGTTCTCTTCCTTCTCTGCCAGCTCTTTGTATTTTGCATAAAGTGCTGTATTCTTCTCATCATTGACCGGATAATAAGGTTCGTCCCCTTTCTTCCATGTCACCGGATACTCTCTGGAAATAACGGTCTTCTCCTGGGTTCCAAATTCAAAATGCTTATGCTCAATGATTCTTGTATATGGAACTTCATACTCTGTATAATTGACCACCGCATTTCCCTGATAATTGTCTGTATCCAGAATCTCTGTCTCAAAACGGACCGTACGATATTCTAATTCACCAAAACAATAGTCAAAATATGCATCTACAGGTCCAGTATACACTACTTTTTTACCGAGTGGGCGAAGATTTTCTTTTTCTTTCAGATAATCCACATTCAAACGGACCTTGGCGCCTTCCAGCATCTTCTCAATGATCTGCGTGTAGCCTCCCACCGGAATCCCCTGATAAAGGTCATTAAAATAATTGTTATCATAAGTCAGGCGGACCGGCAGTCTCTTAATAATCTCCGGCGGCAGCTCTGTCGCACGCCTTCCCCACTGCTTCTCAGTGTACCCCTTGACCAGGATCTCATAAATATCTTTTCCAACCAGGCTGATTGCCTGCTCTTCCAGGTTCTTCGGCTCCTTTACTCCACATTCCTTCACCTGTTCCTCAATCTTAGCCTTCGCCTCTGCCGGTGTGATCACACCCCAGATCTTATGAAATGTATTCATATTGAACGGCATATTGTACATCTGGCCTTTATAATATGCCACCGGGCAGTTCGTATAACGGTTAAATGTTGCAAACTGTCCAATGTAATCCCACACCTCTTTATTACTTGTGTGGAAAATATGTGCTCCATACTGATGCACCTGGATTCCTTCCATCTCTTTTGTATAAATGTTTCCACCGATATGCGAACGCCTCTCTACAACGAGGCAGCTCTTTCCTGCCTTCATAGCCTCATGGGCAAAGATTGCTCCATAAAGCCCAGACCCTACAATAATATAATCGTACATAACCCCTCCTGCTGCCTTTTAAGCTCCATTTATGCCTTTCAAACTGCATTTATGTCTTTTAAGTTCCATTTATTAAGAGAGGAATGCATCTTACATTATGCATTCCTCCCTGGTTACTCATTTCACTCTTATTAATCCAGATCAATATAATCTACCTGGAATGTGTCATCCTTCTCAGAATGGCTGCGTCTCTCCTTCGGACGCTCACTAAGCAGATCATCTAAATCATCTACCATATCATCCTCTTCTTCCTCATCCATCACAAATGATTCGAAGTTCTCATCTTCATATAAAGACATATCCGTAATGGTATTAAAATCATCGAATTTCACTGTACGAAGCGGTGCTTCTCTGACTTCATCAAATTTCTCTTCTTCGAAGTCATCATCTGCATAATCATCTTCGTCATCATAACGCTTGCTATCATAACGATCGTCATCATAATCGTCATCATCGTCAAATTCGTCATCATCGTAGTCATCGAAATCATCTTCGTCTACGACTTTTTTCTTTTTGCCTTTTTTCGGAGCCGGCTGAGCTTTCTTTTTATTTTTCTTCTTCGGAGCCGGTTCCGGTTCTTCCTCTTCTAAGTCAATTCCATACTCATCATACAGATCATCCAGCTCAATATCACGGTTACGAAGCTTCACACGAACCACAATCAAACGGATAATGAGAAGAAGTAAAATAACAATAAAGATAATCGCAAATACTTTAAAATGTCCGTCAATCACATTCTGCATCTTGTCAAAGAAGCCATTTGCCTTTTTCTTAGCATTGCTTGCTCCGGTATCCTGCTTTACATCACATCTCTGATACGTATTCTCCTGAGAATCATACTCGTAGAAATTCTTCGTACCATTGTTGTTTACAGCATACATCAGATAGAATCCATCTTTGTCATTATCCTGCCATACAGGGAATTCCTGTCCGTTCAGCGTCAGTGTTGTCTGCGCATAATTAGATGGCAGCTTCACACTTGTATCACTTAACAGAACAATCGTTGTTGTATCGGAAATATCAATCTCTTCATATGGTGCAAATGTTGCATTTGAATCATCATATAAGAAAAAATTGGAATTACCATCCGCTGATGTCAGATAAGCAAGGTAAACACCATTTGTCTCGTTATAAGCCATTGGGCGGTCAGCGCCCTCATAATTCATTGTTGTCTTTGTAAATCCTGCCGGAACAGAAGCTTCTACAAAATCACTCAGTGTATAAGATGTACCGTTCACCTCAACGGTTGCATCGCCACTAGCTGCTGTGTCAGCACCTTCTGCTGCCTGAGTATCATCCACGATCTTAGAAGGATCTCCGGCAGCGATTGTCACTGTAGATTTCCCTTCTGTCAACTTAACCTCTGAACCAGAACTGGATTTCACATCCTGAGATGCTACCGTAATCTCTGTAGAACCTTCTTGCAGTGCCTGGAATGTCATGGTAAATGACACTTCTGAAGAACCGCCATTTCCTGAGTATGTCAGGGTTCCATCGCCACCGGTCACTCCATCGCCGGAATTAAACTTCAATGCACTGGCATCATAAGAAAGTGTTACTGATGAACTTCCAAGAGATCCACTGCTGGATTTTAAAACACATTTTACGTCTACCATATCTCCCACAGCCGTACTCGGATCTGCAAAAGAAATTCTGCCGCCAGCTGCATGGGATGTCAGTGTCACGCTGGTAGCCAGCACACATACACAGGCAACTGCAGCCAGTACTTTCTTTAAAAACTTCATGTACTTTACCTCTTTTTTCTATAGTTTCTGTATTTTAAGAATGGTTATACATTATTCTGCACTTTCACCACCGGAAGATTCTCCGCCGCCGGAGCTGCTTCCGCCAGATTCACTTCCTCCACCGGAACTGCTGCCACCAGAACTGCTTCCGCCAGATTCACTTCCGCCACCGGAGCTACTGCCTGAACTACTGTTGCCAGAGCCACTGCCTGATCCGCTGTCTGATTTACTGCCACCGGAGCTTCCACTGCCAGCGGAATTGCCGCTACCGGAGCCTCTACTTGAAGTTCCTGAAGATTTATTGGAACTGCTTCCTGATGAACCCTTAGAAGAACTGTTGGAGCTGTCATCGTAATAACTGTCATTATCTTTTGTTGTACCTTTACCAACATCAGTTGCTTTCTTTTTAACACCTGCATCAATACTCAGCACAACATCTGATGGGGTGTAGCCATCATCTCCAAAGAAGAATTGATGAAGCTGTTGCACATCTCCTGCTAAATCAGTAGGAAGTACGGAACTTCCAATTCCACTTAATGTTCCAGTTGATTTATTAAATGGAAATCCCGTAGTTTCTCCCAATGTATACTTTTTAAAATCTTTTGCATAAGAAAGAATTTCCGGTAATGTAAAGTTAGTACCTACCTCTGCAAATACGTCGTCTGCAATTTTATTGATTGTTGCAAGATTAGCTGCCTGTAATTTTTCTACAATCTTCTCAATCACAAAGCGCTGACGCTCAGTTCTTTTGCCTTTCGTGTAACGAATACGACAGAAAGAAGTAGCCTGAACACCATCTAGATGATGCACCCCAGCACCAACCAGGTCTTCTTCAAATGGACGTCCTGTTACTACAGCAGTCTCATCACAATACATGTTCGTATACTTAACTTCTTCTTCTGTAAGTTCAATATCCAGACCACCAAGTGTATCAATCACATCAATCATAGCATTAAAATTCACTGCAACATAATGTTCAATATTCAAATCCAGATTTTTGTTCAACAGTGCAACTGCCTCTTCTACTCCTCCAAAGGAATATGCTGCATTCGCTTTATTGTATGTACCATCTGACTGTTGCAAAATCGTATCACGATATACGGAACTAATCTTTACTTCTCCAGTCTCCTGATTCAGGCTTGCGATCATGATTGTATCACTTCTGGTACCTTTTCCCAAAGAAGCCTCTCTGGAATCCACTCCAAATAACGCAACATTTAAGTATCCCGTCTTATGTTCTACTTCTTTATTAATTTCCAGCTTATTCACATCTAGCTTCTGGACTTCCATCTTGTCTACCTTGCTGGTCACATAAGCCGCTGCCGCTGCTCCTCCACCAATCACGAGTACTAATAGTATGCTAACAGCAATCACACCAATCTTCTTACCTAACGACCAGGTAGAAAATCCTCTTTTTTTTCTTCTACCTCTATGTACCTTACGATTACTTCTTCTTTTCTTAGCCATCGAAACTTCCTTTCTTTGAACAGAATTAAACAGATTAATAATATCCTATTTTTTTACAAATTTCAACAGAAATTATGTTTCTTAAGATTTTTTCCAGTATTTTGGACTTGATGTACATTTTAATACGAGCCATTTTGGTAATTTTTCATATCTCTTTCCTAAGAAATATCCCATATATTTACATCCTGACTGATATATCAAATTCCATATTCTTAAAGGTTGTCCGCTCCGGGTCAGGTATTTTGCAGTCGCTTTTACCATACGGATTCCTTCTCCTTCTGACGGAACTCCTTCAAACACTTCCGGATGTTGCGCCTGTGACACTGCAAGATCAAAATTACGATGAAACTGTTGGTTTCCCGTATAATTATGTGAATGTATCACTTTCGCTTCTGCCACATATGCCACCTTATCTCCAGCTAATATCCTCTTTCCGGCAAAAATCATATCTTCATTAAATATAGTTGGATCTTCAAATCCTCCTGCACTCAAAAGATAGTTTCTTCGATAAGCTGCACATACATCTGAGCAAAAAAATGTTTTAATTCCAAGCTGTGGCAAATCAACTTTTGATTTGATCCTGCTTTTTTCTGGGTAATTAAACCTTCTTGTATATCTTTCTATTATGTTGCAATCCTCTCTTGGCAATTGTCTTCCATATGCAATTCCAATCTCTGGATTACTTTTAAACACTTCCACAAATCTTTCAGTCAACCGATTATCTGCTGGGATTGCATCCTGCGTCATATAGAGAACAATATCTGCCTGTGAAATACTAGCTCCCATATTTCTTGTTCCCCCATGATCAAACTCTTCTTGTCTGATGTGAGTAACTTCAATCTGATATGGTTCTGATTCAAGCATTTGTGGAAATTCTCCTACTTCCGTATTAATTATGATAATTTTATGAATCGGATATTCCTGCTTTTGTAACTTGCTAATTAATTGTCCAAACTCACTTCCTGGTCTGTATGTTGGAATAATTACATCCACCTGCATTTAAAATTCCCCTTTATTTACTATTTTGCTTTTCTGAAGTGTCCGATTCTTCTCCTCCACTCTTATAAGTAAAGTCTGTAGTATCTTTATAAGTTTCCGGATCAACCCCTGTCAATTCTATAATTGCATCATTTGCTTCTTTCACTTCATCAGAAGGATCATAATCTTCTTTTCCAAATAAAAATTGATGTAATTCTGTTACATTTTTAGCCAATCCAACTGGAGCGACATAAGACCCTTTGTGTCCTTTTACATTGTCACATGTTGTCACTTCAAATGGGAATCCAGACATCTCACTAAGTTTGTAATTTGTTGCTTTTGATGCAAGCGCCAGGAAATTACCTGTTGTCAGATTTGTAGAAATCTGTGGAACGATTTCATTAATCAACTTGTTCAATGTAATCATGTTTGCACTCTGTGCTTTTTCAACTATTTTTTCTAATACAATTCTCTGACGATGTGTTCTCTCAAAATCCATTCCGCTTGTATATCGAATTCTCGTATACGCTACTGCCTGAATACCATCTACGTGATGTGTTCCTGCTCCTTTAAGTCTGGAAGTTTCACGACCTACTACAATTTCAGTTTCATCGCAATACATATTGGTGTATTTAATTTCATCTTCTGTAAAATCAAGATCAATTCCACCCAACGCATCTATAATATCTGCCAATGCATTGAAGTTGACGCTGATATATTTTTCAATATCAAGATCTAAATTACGATTCATAAGCGCAATTGCTTCGGCTGGTCCTCCTGTATGATATGCAGAATTAGCTTTCTGATATTTCCCATTTTCCTGCTTCAAAAGTGTATCTCGATAAAGTGAAATTAATTTCACCTCATTGGTCTTATTATTAATACTGGCTATCATCATACAGTCACTCTGTACCCCGCCATCCAGCTCGCCTTCTCTGGAATCCAGACCAAATAATGCAATATTCGTATAATCTCCTGTACTCTTATAAATATTAAGATCATCTGTGTTCAACGTAGTCGTATCCATCTTATCCATAACGAACATTCCATAAGCTACAACTCCAAGTCCTGCCAAGATCAATAATTCCACCATAATAATGATGATTCTTTTTCTGCGTTTCTTTTTTAGCCTTCGTTCACGTTCCAATCTTTGCTGTCTTTTATTCAATCTCTTTTTATCCATACTTACACTCCTCTTATTCGAACCTTCTTATTTCCTGTTTAATATGCGTTTCTGTTAATAAAGCCTTTAAAAAATGTCAGGAAAATAATTTTAAAATCAAATCCCATTGTCCAGTTTTCGATATAATAAAGATCAAATTCTATACGCTTCTGAATAGATGTATCTCCCCTGTATCCATTCACCTGCGCCCAACCTGTAAGTCCAGGTCTTACCTGATGCTTAATCATATATCTTGGGATTTCCTCTTTGAATTTTTCAACAAATTGCGGTCTTTCCGGCCTTGGTCCGACAAGACTCATGTCTCCTATTAATATATTAAAAAGCTGTGGCAATTCATCAATACTTGTCTTACGAATAAATCTTCCAATTGGTGTCACACGTGGATCATTTTTCGTCGTCCAGCCTTTCTTTTCATCTTTTTCATCCTGAACAACCATAGAACGGAACTTATACATATAAAACGGACGATTATGCTTTCCAATTCTTTCCTGTTTAAAAATAAGTGGTCCCGGTGAAGTTACTTTAATAATGATTGAAGTAACAAGCATTACCGGCGAAAACAATATAATCGCAACCAATGCTCCAAAAATATCCACACAACGCTTTGCCACTGCGTTTAACATATTATTCAAAGGTACCCGTCGAATATTTATGACCGGCATTCCCATCAAATCTTCGGTGTACGGTTTTGTCGGAATAATATTATTATAATCCGGAACAAATTTCGTATGCACACCAGACTTTTCGCACATATTAACAATCCGTCCCAGTTTATGATACTCAGCCAGTCCAAGCGTAATTACAATCTCATCCAATTGGTTCTGCGGAAGAATTTCTGCCAGTTTATCTGTTCCGCCAAGAATCTTTATTCCTCGATATTCCTCTCCTTCAGGCTTATTATCTGCCAATATTCCTTTTACAATATATCCCCATTCTGGATGTGTTACCACGCGATCCAGATATCCTTCTGCTGCACGGCTATATCCGACCAACAAGATATGTTTCTGATTATATCCCTGCTTTCTATACTTTCTGAGAATCCATCGTAACACATTTCTAAACCCTATCTCAGCAACTACATTTACACAGAAAAATACAAACAACATCTTTCTGGAATAATCTGTCATTTTTGCGAGATAAAGTATTAGAATAAATACTAAGAGACCAATAATATTAGCCTGTACGATATGCCACGCTTCAATTCTTCTTCCCTGTCCACGCTTTGGAGTATACAATTGAAACGCATAATATAGAATCAAATAGATAGGTACTACAAACACCAGCACTTTCATATATTGGTTCAAAGAAAGATACCATGAAGACAGCGCGAATAATCCACTTTTAAAACGGATAAACCACGCTGCTCCATAAGAAAATATAATAATAAGTGCATCTATCAACACATGTAATCTATTAAATAGCTTTTGATTATCTTTAATCACAATTTTCACCTGACTTTTCGAAATATAGCTCTTTATTCTACAAATTATACTATATCTTTAAATTGTCTACAACCCTAATCAGATGCATAATTCTTAACATTTCTTTAATATTTACGTAATATTTTTATATAATTTTCATTCAGATATTGAATAATTTCATTCATACGCTCTGCTTTTTGATTCTTCAACACCCTATAAATCATCTTTTTTAATTTATAATATCTGTATTCAAAACGAATCTTCTTCTTATAATCCAGCCCATATTTTTTTCCATAATAAATACAAGAATCCATTTCGTGCCCAATCATATTCATAGACATCGGCGTACTCTTCTTTTCCAGATGAATCATTCGAATTTCCGGTTCATACACAATCTTACAATCTTTTTGCACCTTTCGAAGTCTTCGAATCAAATCCGGCTCCTCATAATACATAAAAATATTCTCATCAAATTTTCCCGCCTCATAAAAAGCATCTCGTCTTACAAACAAATCTGCCCCAGCAATATACATGTTCTTTTCATCATAACGGTCTTTCCGATTCCATAATTTTAATGACCATTTTTTTATTATAGAAGGCTTGTAATCAAAGTAAAATGAAAAGCCCGGTTTTAGATCTTCAAACAAAAGTTTCCCTCCCATGAGCATCAGATCTTTTTCCTTCTGGAATTTCTCCCAGACTTTTTTAAATATTGGTTCAATTAAAATAATATCCGGATTCAAAAATGCAAGGATTTCCCCGGTTGATATATCTACTCCCTGATTATTGCCGGCACCAAATCCTCGATTGTCCGATGGAATATATCGATAATTTTTATATTGTGATTTTGCTAAATCTCGTTCTATTCTTTCATCTTCTGGACTATTGTCTACCACAATCACTTCCAACTCATCTTCAATATCATTGTATTTTGCAATAGAATCCAAACATTTCACAAGAATGTCTCCACTTTTATAAGCTACGATAATGACCGAAATTTTCATTTCTAGACTCCCTTTTCATAAATCTGCAGCAGATTTTTAATGTATACATCATTTGAATAACTTTTTTCATCGAACAATTCAAATGTATTATATGACATCTTCGCTACGATTTCATCATTCGCCATCTTAGCAATTGCGCTGCACATTTCTTTTCCATCTGCTTTTACAATCAAACCATTTTTTTCTGTCACAATATTATCAACTGCCGCACTGCAGTCTGTCACGATACATGGAATACCATAAGCTTGAACTTCCGGTACCGTAAGTGGTGATCCCTCATACCATCTTGACGGAAATATCAGACATCTGCTTTTTTCAATCCATTGATCTATCTGTGCTTTTTCCAGCCAGCCTGTAAACGTAATGTCTGGATACTTTTTTTCCAAATCTTTTTTTAATCCGCCATCTCCGACTACAACTGCTTTTACTCCCGCATTTTCTACTGCCTCACAGAAAAGCGGTACTCCTTTTTCTTCAGATACTCGCCCAATGTACAGATATATCTCATTCTTTTCTGCCATTACTCGTTTTCTTTCTGAAAATGTACTTGGGTTTTTTAGCATAAACTGCCACTTAGGTTCGCCAAAACGTCTCACCAATTGCTTTTTTTCAAATTCAGATATAAATATATACCGAATATTTTTGCAATTTCGCATAACCCGATTCTGTCTGAACTGCCTCATGCATCTCCAGACTTTATAATAATAATGCCTGGAATCACAATTGCAAACAACACAATTAAAAGACATTGGCTTCCTCTCACAGATTTCATTTTTTACATAATCGTAGCAGCCTCCATTGGGACATGTAAGAAAATAATCATGCACAGTCAAAAATACTGGTATATTTTTTTTATCCGCAATAGCAAAGATTGCACTGGATAACACTTTTGTCCATGTATGCACATGGATAATTGTTTCATTTTCTTTCAAAGTATTTAATAAATCTTCCAGCAATTTTCCAGCTTTCCGATTATAAATTCCTTTTTTCATAGCATCTAATTTGCTTGGATTTCCGAGCAGATCATACATTCCCAGCGAAATCACCTGTACAGAACTTTGAACTAACTCCTGGCATGGTTCACCACAGCCCGCAAAAAAATAAACCTTCAAATTACTTCGCTTCGACAGCTCAACCGCAGTCTGAACAGCCACTCTGGCTGCGCCTCCTTCTATATAAGCATAATCACAAGCTACTATCACATTTCGTATTGTCATTTTTTACTCCTACTCCAGAATATAAAGTGCTCCCTGTTTTGCATAATTAGAATTGTAATAAGAATCTCCCATTCTTAAAACTTCCTGCCATTCTTCATAAAATCTTTCACGTTCTTCATCATTGATCATACCAGTTTTCATCGAACCTTTTGATTCCCAAACTGTTGATGCCTGCATGACACATCTTTTCCCATGCATTCTCAGTTTTAAACAATAATCTGCTGCCGCAAAACTTAAAGAAAAATGTTTATTAAATCTGCCTAATTCTTCAAATGTATTTTTGTGTGTCATGAAACAATTCAAAGATAAAATGCTATAATTGCTCATTACTTTTGCCCGAAACATATCTCCATAATCGCAATCTCCAATACCATAATTCGCTTTGCACAAATCCCCATTTGTTCTAAACACAACTCCTACATCTTCTACAGTATGTTTTCGCCCAATCACCTTTCCGCTCACGGCACCAACATTTTGTATCTGTAAAACTCCAGCCATTTGTTGCAATGCGTCTCTTTCTACACTCTCCAGATTTTCTGAAACAAAAAACAGATAAGATCCTCTCGCTTTTTCTGCAAGAGCATTAATTTCTTCAACGTTTATTCCTGCAGAAGCTAAAATTTCCAAATTCGAATAATCTTTTCTTTTGAACCACTCTGAACATCTTTTCTTTTTTTCATCATCTTCCCCATATATAATCACAGATATCAAAGGCTGCTTTATCATCTTGTATTCTGTGTGATATAGTCCCAGTCGCTCCATATGCTCTACATTAGCCTGAATACCAACTCTCTCATAATGTGATTGAATTGCTTTCTTGCCCGCATCGTACGCATACATTTTACTTGTTGGATCTCCTGCTACTGAGCCTCCATGCATCCTCCAGTGATACAAAACTTTAGAAACGTGTCCTACTTTTTTTGCAAGTTCTACACACCGAAAGATAAAATCATAATCCTGAGATCCATCATATTCCTTTCTGAATCCTCCCAACCGATCTACAATTGATTTTTTAGCCACAAAAAAGTGAGTGATATAATTATTAGCGCATAACAATTCCGGGCTGTAATCCGGTTTAAACACTGGCTTTTTATAATCGTGACTATCTTCTGAGATTTTGTCCTCATCTGTGTACAACACATCATAATCATAGTCATTAATTGCCTTTACAATCTCATATAAAGCGTCTGGCGTCAGC
>ERZ772872.3224-NODE-3224-length-12366-cov-3.490537_pt1 | contig 12366 bp, 9 predicted proteins | sample MGYA00512132_ERZ772872 | MGnify/ENA primary metagenome ERZ772872 (study PRJEB29015, sample SAMEA2737724) | human gut metagenome | biome: human gut; feature: human-associated habitat; material: faeces | place: China | collected 2012 ...
TTTTACGTTGCGTGGGAGCACACTGTGCTCCCCTACGAGATAGATTGTGCCAGTCGTTAGATGCGGTGCGCCGAGGTCGTACCCCAGGGCACCTTCTCTTGCGGCGTTGCCGCAATTCACCTTGTCGCACCCTACAGAAAACCGCTCTATTATATTTCTCGAAATGAAAAAATGGAGAATGGCTGACCGTTACATCAATTCTCCATTCTCCATTTTCAATTCTCAATTATTTACCAGCCGAACGAACCAAACGGACTCGAGAATCCATAGCTGCCGTAGCCGTCATTCTGCTGCGAATTATCGCTCTGGCTGCTCTGGCTCTGCTGGGTCTGGGCATTCGGGTCATTGCCCTCGAGGTCGTGCGAATCGGTCAGCGTGATGGTGATATTGAGCGTCTTGCCGGTCGAAATGCGGTATACGCTCAGCGTCAGCTTGTCGCCGGCCTTCTTATCCTGCTTGAGTTCGTTTACCTTATCCATGTCCGGGGTCGGGGTACCGTCAACCGCGGTGATGACATCACCGACCTGCAGACCCTCACTGGCTGCCTTTGCGCGGGAATCAATGGAATATACCTGCACGCCGGACACCTTGCCGTCCGCGGACTCGACGTTCTGGCCGGTGATGCCGATGGACGGACGGCCGGAAACGTAACCGTTCTGAATCAGCTCATCAACAATATCCTTGGCGGTGTTGATCGGGATGGCAAAGCCCATGCCCTCAACGGTGGCGCTGCCGAATGCATTGCCGGACAGCTTAGCGGACGTGATGCCGACCACCTGACCGTACTTGTTGATGAGTGCGCCGCCGGAGTTGCCGTTGTTGATGGAAGCATCGGTCTGAATCAGCGTCATAACACGGTCATTGACGGTCAGATCGCGGTTGATGGCGGAAATACGGCCGCCGGTGATGGTGTTCGCAAACTGCACGCCGCCGGGAGAACCGATCGCGTAGGCATACTCGCCCGGTTCGAGCTCATCCGAGTCACCGAACTCTGCGGCGGTCAGGTCGCTTGTCGGCGTTACCTTGATGACCGCAAGGTCGGTCTGCTCATCCGTGCCGATGATCTCGGCATCGAGAGAGGTGCCGTCGCTCAGCTGTACGGAAACCGACTGCGCGCCGTCCACAACATGGTTGTTGGTGATGATGTAGCCGTCCTTGCTCATGATGACGCCCGAGCCGCTGCCCGTGCCCTCAGCGGTGGTGGAGATAACCGATACGACCGACGGATTGACCTTTTTGTAGATATCCTCACCGGCCATGCCGTCCGCGGTGTCGTAGTTGTCCGAGGAATTGCTCGAATCCGACTCCGGCTTGCTGTTGATCTGCAGCGTCGGCGCGGAATCCGAGGTTGATGCCGAAGTGCCCGAATCGTTGTTTGCATTGCCGCCGAACGCCATATTGCCGACAACTGCGCCGCCTGCAAACAGCAGGCACGCTGCCGCTACGCCGCACAGGCCGAGCGCTAAGCCTCTGCTGTGCTTTTTATTCTTCGGGGTGTGCGGCTTCTGGCTCATCGGCGGAACCTCACCGAAGCCGGTCTGCTGCTGCGCCTGACGGAACTCCGGATGCTGCACCGGCGTCTGGAACGGCGTGCGCGGCTCTTCTGCCTGCGGCTGCTCGCTCTGCGGAGCCTGTGCGGGCTGTTCCGCCTGCGGCTGCTGCATCGGCTGCTCACTCTGCGGGGCCTGTACGGGCTGCTCGTTCTGCGGTGCGGTGTTCCGGGTTTCGGCGGCCGGCTGTTCGTTATTCTGATCGCTGCTGTTCAGCGGTGCTTTGTTGTTCATGTTGAAGTCGTCCATGATACTGACCTCCTGTTGTTATTCGCGGGAACATTCCGTTCCCTCTGTTGATGCTTCTATCATAGTTTCTCAATGTGGCAGTTTGTTGAAAACAATATGAATATTTTTTGAACACTGCCTGTCGCGAAACTAAGGGGGCTACATGCTCCCCCCTTTTGAGCATTTGCAGAGCAAATGCCATTTCATGTGCGCTGCCGCGCGAAACGCTTCAATATAGCACATGCAGAAAAAGGACTTCCATGCACAGTGATAGCACATGGAAGCCACTTTTTACGCGTTATTCTGTCGGTTCTGCTCCGGTGCGAGCGGCAGGGTGAACTCAAATTCGGTTTCGCCGCCGCCCGAGCGGACGGAGATCTCGCCGCCGTGCAGGTTGATGATGTTCTTCACAATGTACAGGCCGAGACCCGCGCCGGTCTTATCCATCGAGCGCGAACGGTCGGTCTTGTAGAAGCGGTCGAACACATGTGGCAGATCCTCCGCCGAAATGCCGATGCCGGTGTTGCTGATGGCGAATACGCACAGCTGTCCCTCCTGATGGACCTTCAGCCTCAGCGTACCGCCGTCCTCGATGAACTTTACCGCGTTATCGGTCAGGTTGTACACCACTCGGTACAGATGGTCGCGGTCGCCCATGACGGTCAGCCGTTCCTCGAGGTCGCACTGCACATCCAGCTTCTTTTTCTCAATCTTCTGCTCGAACGAGAGCAGGATCTGCGCCGTCATTTCGGTAAAGTCGAACGGCGCCGGACTGAGGATCAGCTCGCCGGACTGAATTTTTGCGGCATCCAGCATGCGGTTTACCATGCGGGACAGGCGTTTGGTCTCCTCCGCGATGATCTTCAGATACTTGTCGCGCTGGTCGAGCGGAATCGTGCCGTCGATCATGCCGTCCACAAAGCCGCCGATGGTCGTCATCGGGGTCTTAAACTCGTGGCTGACGTTGGAAATAAAGCCGCGGGTCAGCTCCTCGAGCTGGTCAAGGTCGCGCGCCATGTTGTTGAACGAGACCGCCAACTCGTCAATCTCGTAGCAGCGGTTGTCCTCGGGCACACGCACATCGAAGTTGCCGCCCGCAAATTCCTTGGCGGCGGCGGCAATCGTCTTGAGCGGACGCGTGACGTGCTGAGAGATCATGAACGAAATCACCAGCATAACGACCAGCGTCACCAACATGATGAGCACGAGCGTCTGCGTGGAGTGGCGCACCACGCCTGCCGAATTCGGGTCCTGCGTGGAGACGAAGATCATCAAATCAGCATCGCCGTTATCATCCTTGACACAGGTGCCCACCGTGTAAAACGAGGACTCACTCAGCACGCCGAGTGACCCGACAGACGCATAACTGCCGTTTTTGTGCATCTCCGCGACCACTTCGTTTGAGATATGATAGCCGGGCAGCGTATAGGTCGTGCCGTCCGGCTTAGCGCCCATTTCAATGTTGCCGTCTGCGTCCGTGATGAGCACGGTCAGCTCGTCCTCCTTCGCCACGCGCGCGATAGACAGCACGTAAATCTGACGGATCACGTCAGAGTCCGTACCCTCGAGCAGCTTGCTCTGCTCGGCAAGGCTCTGCACGGTCGTGCGCAGCTCGGTCTGCTTGGCATGCAGCGCGTAGCTGCTCATCTGGTAGCAGAACACCACGCCGGCCAGTGCAAACGCGCACACGATCAAAATCAGGTGGGCCACATAGTCCTTGAAGAAAAAACTGCGTCTGCCCATGGCTTACTCCTTGGTCTCAAACTTGTAGCCGACACCCCATACGGTTTTCAGCTCCCACTTGTCCGAAACGCCCTCCAGCTTTTCGCGCAGACGCTTGACGTGTACGTCAACCGTTCTCGTGTCACCGAAATAGTCAAAGCCCCATACATCGTCGAGCAGCTGTGCGCGGGTGAACACACGGTTCGGACTGGAGGCGAGAAAGTACAGCAGCTCGATCTCCTTCGGCGGCGCATCCACGCGCTTTCCCTTGATGACCAGATCGTACGCCTGCTTGTCGATCACCAGATTGTCAAACGACAGCTTTTCGAGCGCATCATCCGGCGCCATGCGGCGGAATACCGCACGCACGCGCGCAATGACCTCCGGCATTTCGAGCGGCTTGACGATGTAGTCGTCCGCGCCCATCTCCAGACCGGAAACGCGGTCCGCGGTCTCGCCTTTGGCTGTCAGCATGATGATCGGCACATCGCTCTCCGCGCGGATCTCCCTGCAGACCGCCCAGCCGTCCATCACCGGCATCATCACATCGAGCAGCAGCATGTCCGGCTTGTCCGACTTCCACTTTTTGATGCCCTCCACGCCGTTTTCCGCCTCGAGCACCGTGTAGCCTTCGCGCTCCAGATACAGGCGCAGCAGCTCACGGATGTTGGCCTCGTCCTCTACAATCAATATCTTCTTGGGCATAGTTCTCCCCTGCTTTCCCAGTTTAATCTGATTCTATTATAGCGCGTTTTTGAGGAAAAAGCATTAACAATCTGTAAAACACCGCTTTGCACCTGACAGTTCCTGTGCTATACTGAATATATCACCCAAAAGGAGAATTCTTATGTCACAGACGGTAGAAATGCATATTATTGCGCGGATACACAGCGATTTCCCCACCAAATTCGGCATTCCGCGGCAAAGTGGACTGGCGGACGTACCGGCACGCATTGTATTCGAGCCGGAATACCGCAACGCGGACGCGCTGCGCGGCATCGAGGAATACTCGCATCTCTGGCTCATCTGGCAGTTCTCCGAAGCGGTGCGCGAGAGCTGGTCTCCGACCGTTCGTCCGCCCAAGCTCGGCGGCAACCGCCGCGTCGGCGTGTTCGCGACCCGCTCGCCCTTCCGGCCGAACGCCATCGGCCTGTCCTCGGTCCGCCTGCACCGCGTCGAATACGGCACGCACGAGGGCGCGGTGCTGCATATTTCGGGCGCGGACCTGATGGACGGTACGCCGATCTTCGACATCAAGCCCTATCTCGCCTACACCGATTCGCATCCCGAGGCGTCGGGCAGCTTTGCCCTCGCGGGGGACGCCGTGCGCGTCGAGTGCGCGGAGGGCGTTCTGGATGCCCTGCCGCAGGAAAAACGGGAGACTCTGCTGCGCGTTCTCGCGCAGGACCCCCGTCCCGGCTATCAGCATGAGGCGGGCCGCATCTACGGCTTTCCCTTCGGCGGCTTCGAGGTTCGCTTCACCGTTGCGGACGGCGTGCTGACCGTGCTCTCGGCGGAAAAAGTTTGAGCGGTTTAACATTTTGTTAATGCAATCGCTTTCCGGCTGCGTTATAATTATCATAGATATTTTTATCGAAAGCAGGGGGGAGAACTATGCCAAAAAAGATACTCATTGTCGAGGACGAGGCCAACATCCGCGAGCTGCTGCGCCTGTATCTCGAACGCGAGGGATATACCGTCCTCGAGGCTGAAAACGGCGTCGAGGGCATTAAAAAATGGAAGTCGGACAAGCCGGATATGCTGCTGCTCGATGTCATGATGCCGGTCATGGACGGCTGGGAGGTCTGCAGGGAGATCCGCGCGGAAAGCGACGTGCCGATCATCATGCTGACCGCCAAGGGCGAAACGGCCGACCGCGTTTCCGGTCTGGAGATGGGTGCGGACGACTATATCGTCAAGCCGCTCGAAATGCCCGAGGTCATCGCACGCGTGCGCGCGGTATTTCGCCGTATTGCGCCCGATGACGCACCCGAAAAGCTGTCGTTCGACAATCTCGTGATCGACAAGCAGGCCTACGATCTCGTCATCAAGGGCAAGCGCGTGGACGCGCCCCCGAAGGAGATCGAACTGCTGTACTTCCTCGCCTCCAGTCCCAACCGCGTATTCACACGCGCACAGCTGCTCGATGAGGTGTGGGGTTTCGACTACTTCGGAGATACGCGCACGGTCGACGTGCACGTCAAGCGCCTGCGCGAAAAGCTCGAGGGCGTGTCGGATAAATGGGAGCTGAAAACGGTCTGGGGCGTTGGCTACAAGTTCGAGACCAAGGAGTAAGCGATGAAAAAACGCAGCTTTTTCTTCAAGGAGTACCTGACCCACTTTATTCTGATCGTCGTTGCATTCACGCTCGCCGGCAGCGTGTTCTATCATCAGATGGCGAGCTACGCGCTGGGCGCCAAGCAGACCGAGCTGAAGACCACGGTTCAGAGCCTTGCCGAGCAGAGCAAGCTCATGCAGGGCACGGACTCGGACGTGATACGCGAGCTGTACATGCTCTCCATCGCGCGCATCGCCAAGGAGGACGAGCTGACCGTCCTCGTCACGAACGAGAGCGGCGAGGTGCAGATGGCGGCGCATCCGAACGGCTCCACCTACAGCGTCAGCGGCTACCGCGTGCCGGCCGAGGTGGTCTCCGAGGTCACACGCAGCGGCAGCTATGCCGCGGTCGGTTCGGTCGGCGTGCTGACCGAGGCGACGAGCTACACAGTCGGCAGCTGCGTGCGCGACACTGACGGCAATGTCGCGGCGCTCATCTTCGTATCCTGCGAGGACCCGGCAACGGCCGGCGTAGTGCGGCATTCGACGCAGACGCTCGTGCTCATCCTGCTCGTGACGCTCGCCGCGATGCTCATTATCTCGTTCATTCTGTCGCAGCATATCACGCGCCCGATCAAGAATATCGCGGCGGCGGCGAAGGAATTTGCCTCCGGAAACTTCGATGTGCGCGTTCCTGAGGACAATCACTGTTATGAGATCGACGAGCTGGCGGTCTCGTTCAACAACATGGCGCGCGACCTCGATCAGCTCGAGGAGCTGACGCGCGGCTTCATCTCGAATGTCAGCCATGAGTTCAAAACGCCGATGACGACGATCGGCGGCTTCGTGGACGGCATGATCGACGGCACCATTCCCGAGGAGCAGCGCGACAAGTATCTGCGCATCATCGCGGAGGAGACGCGCCGTCTGTCGCGCATGGTCAACCGTATGCTCGACGCAGCGAAGATCCAGTCGGGTGAGCTGCTGCTCAGTCCGGCGCCGTTCGATTTCTCCGCCATGACGAGCCAGATCATCCTCTCCTTCGAGCAGAAGATCGAGAAAAAGAAGCTGGAGGTAGAGTGCGAGCTTGATGACCGGCTGATCGTCATGGGCGACCGCGACCATCTGTACCGTGCGGTATACAATCTGGTGGACAATGCGGTGAAGTTCATCGACGAGGGCGGCAGGCTGACGCTCCGCGCCCATCCGGAGGGCGACTTCTGTGCGTTCTCTATCTCGAACACCGGCGCAGGCATTTCCGCCGAGGATCTGCCGCACGTGTTCGACCGCTTCTACAAGGCGGATCGTTCGCGTTCGATGGACAAGACCGGCGCAGGCCTCGGTCTGTACATCGTCAAGAATATCATCAACCTGCACGGCGGAGAGATCTCCGTTCGCTCGGACGGCGGAGAGACCGAATTTGAGTTTACGCTTCCGCTCGCGAAGATATAAAAAAGACTGTCGCGAAACTGACGTTTCGCCGACAATCTGTGTTCTGACTACGCAGAACACGGACGTCCGAAAGTTCCCATGCGGAAACTTTCTCCCTCTCAAAGTATGAAAACCGAGGCGCATGTCCCCGGTTTTCATGCGTTTGCGCAGCAAACGCTTTTGAATGCGCGCTGCCGCGCGATTGCTGTTCTGGTGTGAAAACAGACTTTATCGACAGACAAGGGCATGGACGAAAGTCCATGCCCTTGTTATTATTGTCTTGAGGTTTTACCAACCGAAGCTCGAGAACGGGGAGGAGAAGCCGCCGAAGCTGCCGTAGCCATTGCCGTAATTGCCGTAATTATCGTTCTGGCTCTGGTTCTGCTGCTGTGTCTCAGCCGGATCGTCGCCCTCCAGATCGTGCGCATCGGTCAGCGTGATGGTGAGGTTGATGGTCTTGTCCTCGGAGATGCGGTAGACGGAAAGCGTCAGCTTGTCGCCGGCCTTCTTGTCGGCCTTGACGGTGTTTACCTCGTCCATGGTCGGGGTCGGGGTGCCGTCTACTGCGGTGATGACGTCGCCGACCTTGAGGCCCTCAGAGGCGGCTTTGGCGCGCGAGTCGATCGAATAGACCTGAACGCCCGAGATGCTGCCGTCCTGCGAGGAGACATTGCGGCCGGTGATGCCGATGGACGGACGGCCGGAAACGTAGCCGTTCTGGATGATCTCGTCGACGATATCCTTTGCGGTGTTGATCGGGATGGCGAAGCCCATGCCCTCAACGGTCGCGCTGCCGAAGGCGTTGCCGGACAGCTTGGCCGAGGTGATGCCGACGACCTGACCGTACTCATTGATGAGCGCGCCGCCGGAGTTGCCGTTGTTGATGGAAGCGTCGGTCTGGATCAGGCTCATGACGCGGTCATTGACGGTAAGGTCGCGGTTGATCGCGGAGATGCGGCCGCCGGTGATGGTGTTCGCAAACTGAACGCCGCCGGGGGAGCCGATCGCGTAGGCGTATTCGCCCGGCTGGAGCTGGTCGGAGTCGCCGAACTCAGCGGGGGTCAGGTCGGTGCTGCTTTCGACTTTGATCACGGCGAGGTCGGTCTGCTCGTCCGTGCCGACGATGGTCGCATCGAGCGAGGAGCTGTCGCTCAGCTGAACCGAAACCGACTGTGCACCCTCGACAACGTGGTTGTTGGTGATGATGTAGCCGTCCTTGCTCATGATAACGCCCGAGCCGCTGCCCTGTCCTTCGCTCGTGGTCGAGATAACGGATACGACCGAGGGGCTGACCTTTTTGTAGATGTCCTCGCCGGACATGCCGTCAGAGGAGCTCGAGCTGCTGTCCGAGGGCTTGCTGTTGATCTGCATGGTCGGCGTGGAGCCGCTGTCGGTCGAGGCAGATGCGGAGCTGTCCGTCTGGCTGCTGCCGGTGACGAAATAGGTGGCTACCGCGCCGCCTGCGAACAGAAGGCAGGCCGCGGCAACGCTGCACAGGCCGATGACGAGTCTGCGGCCGCTTTTTTTGCTGCGGTGCGGCATTGCGTTCTGCTGATTCTGCTGATGCCATGCGTCACTGTACGGAATGCCGTTCTGCTGCTGCGGTGTCTGCTGAATCGGCGGCTGCTGGAAGGACTGGAACTGCTGTGCATTGCTGCGCTCACGCGGAGACTGATACTCCGGGTGCTGCACCGGTGTCTGGAACGGGGTGCGCGGCTCCTCGCCGGACTTCTGCTGCGCCTGCGGCGTTTCGGTCTGCTGCGGCTGCGCAGGAGAATCGTTCTGCTGTGCCTGCGGCTCTGCGGCGGGAGTCTGGGTTTCCGCTGCCTTGTTTTCGGCAGTCTGGTTTTCGTTTTCCAATTTATTAATGAAGTCGTCCATTTGAATGGCCTCCTTATCGTTTACTGTCTCTATTGTAAATTTGCTGTGTGGCAGTTTGTTGAAAACAATGTGAACATACTTTGAACAATTATTTATTATAGCACGCGCAGGTGCATATGAAAAGGGCGGACCGAGGTGCGCCCTTAGACTGTCGAAGGAGGAAGGCGGCTATGCTACCGGAGCATTTCGCCCGCATAGGCAAGCCCCTGATGAATGTTGACGCCTGCGCTTTCGATCGCACCGGCGATGATGACCGCCGCGATGATGATGGCGGCTGCGATGATGATCTTGCCGATCAGGTTTTGATATTCTTTCATTTTAGTTCCTCCCTCTGGTCTGGTATTCAGTTCAGCTCGTCGAGCGGCGTCAGCACGGCGTCCTTCGGCGGCGCGGAAACCGGTGCCGAGGACGGGGCGAGGCTGAGCGAGAGATCGAACGTGAGCGTGCCCTGATTGCGCAGGTGGTTGGAGAGGGTCATTCTGCCGCTCGTGCCGGAGAAATCAAAAGTCAGACGGGTGCGGTTGGCAACCGGGAACAGGCTGCCCTTGATGTCGAGGGTCAGATCTCCCGACGCCGCGCCGGTGGCAGTGTTGAGAGTATAGCTTCCGCTGACGCCGACCATATCATCCTCTTCGCCGCCGAGCAGAGATTTGACCGAGGGCTGCGCAGTACAGCGATCGCCCGAGCGCGTGAACACCGCATCGCCCAGTACAGCAGACAGGCTCTGCTGCCTGTCCTCGAGCGAGCTGTAAAAGCCGCTCCAGCCGCCGTATTCCTCCGCATACGCCTCGGCGGAGGCGAGCAGCGCAGCGCCGCAGGTGTTTGGGGTATCAGCGTTCCGGTACAGCGTCAAAAGATCGCCGAGCGCGGTCTTTTCGCTGAAATGCTCCTCATAATACCAGCCGTCCGTCTTTTTGTCCGTACCGCTGCTCGAGGTGAGCGCGGAGAACAGCAGCGGACTGCGCACATACAGCGTGTCCGTATCGGCGTTGTAGATCAGGTCGAACGCCGCGTTCCCGAGAGCACTCTTATAATAGGAAAGCATGGACGCGGAGAAGAGCTGCGAGGTCGGGCCGTCCGCGCTGCTGATGAGGTCGGACGAGAGAAGGCCCGCGAGTGCGGAAAGATCGGCGGACGCAGAGAGCGAGGCGCTTTTTCCGTCCGAGACGAGCGTCATCGTGCCCGAAGCGCTGTATTTTTTGTCGCCGCTGATCGTGTCGAACGCGGTGCAGTCCAGCTTTGCGGTGAGCCCCATACGCACGGCATCGGTGTTTTGCAGCCTGGGCACGGCGGCGAGCCAGCGGTTCGCGGTCGTAAAGCCGCTGTCGATGCTCCCGAGCAGCGCGTCCCGGTCATACAGCACCGCGCACTGTGCGCCGTCGTCCCATTCGACGGTCAGACCGAGGCTTTCCGCGAGAAAACGCACGGGGACGCAGGTGCGGCCGTCCTTTTCGATGGGCGAGGCGTCGAGCGGAACGGTTTTCAGCACCTTGCCGGTCACCCTGTCGGAAACGGTGAGGGTGTCGCCGCCAATCGCGAAGCGGCAGACCGTGCCGTCAAGCGAAGCGGAAACCGTGCCGCTGTCGTAGCCGACCTCAGCGCCGAGCGCTTCCGCGACCGTGCGGAAGGGTACCATGGTGCGGCCGTTCTCGAAGAACGGCTGAACGTCGGGGAACGTGAGCGTCTTGCCGGAAAGCTGCACGCTGAGTGCGGGGACGGCGTACAAATCGTCCTGAAGCGTCATGTCGAGCGCTGTGCTGCGGTAGAAGGCCTCGCGGTCATCCCAGTAACCGCTGTCGAGCCATTCCTCGAGGTCGCTCTGCTCGGCGTCATGGAAGCGGAGCGCGACGGACGGGTCGCTATGTATCTCGTCGAGATGGCGGCGGTAGCAGTCGCTTGCCTGATCGTAGCTGAACTTGTCGAACCACCAGTCATAGGAGGAGGTGTACGCCTCCGCGCTGTCGTAGCCGAACTGCTGGTACATGGGCGGCGCGGTGTCGAGCGCAAGCGCTGCGGGCAGCGAGGACACGGCAAGAGACGCCGCGAGAGCGGCAGTGAGCAGTCGTTTATGCTTCATAGAGATCCTCCTTTGTATGCAGGTGTGAATACTGCTTTATTTTTCTATTGTACTACATATGCCGCTGAACTGTCCATTGCCCTTTTGAACGGATTTCGGCGCGAAAAACCGTCATGATTTCCGGGGCGTCCGCGTAGCATGGAGAGAGGGAGGGGAGAGAAATGTTCATCACCATCACGCGCTCCATGCTGCGCCGTGTCGCGGCGGCAGCGGCGGCTTTTGCGGTCGTCGCGGCGCTTTTCATGATGTTCCCGCAGGGAAAGACCGAGCAGACCGCAGCGGCGGACGGAAACTGGGGACTGTCGTTCCGCGCGGAGGGGCAGCAGCCCGAAGGCAACGTCTCCGCCGGAGAGCTGCGGCAGTGGGATGCGTATTATGTGGGCGATCCGGCGGAAAAGGTTATTTATCTGACGTTTGACGCCGGATATGAGAACGGCTGCACAGCAGCGATTCTGGACGCGCTCAAAAAGCACAGCGCGCCGGCCTGCTTTTTCGTCGTCGGCAACTATATCGATACCGCGCCCGAGCTCGTGCTCCGCATGGTGCAGGAGGGGCACATCGTCGGCAATCACACGCTGCACCACCCGGATATGTCCGCGATACAGGACGAAGCGTCGTTTTCGGCGGAGCTTGACGGCCTTGCGGACAAATACCGGGAACTCACGGGCGAGGAGATGAAGAAATTCTACCGTCCGCCGCAGGGAAAATTCAGCGAGAGCAATCTCGCCATGGCGCAGAAACTCGGCTACCGCACGATTTTCTGGTCGCTCGCCTATGTGGACTGGTACACCGACGATCAGCCGACCGATGAGCAGGCGTTTTCCAAGCTCGTGCCGCGCATCCATCCGGGCGCGGTCGTGCTGCTGCACTCGACGAGCGCGACCAACGCGCGCATCCTCGATGAGCTGCTCGCAAAGTGGGAGGCGCTCGGCTACCGCTTCGCCTCGCTCGAGGAGCTCGCAGGCGAAAAGGCGGAATGAAGGTGCGTCACGAGTAGTCCTCGAGCAGCTGCGTCAGCTCGGTCTCGCTTTGCAGCGTGATGCCGCGGCGGAGCGCTTCCCGGTCGGCGCTCGGCAGCGTGTGCACCGCGATGGCTGTGATCTGCCGCGGCAGCGTCCGCTCATCCGGCGCGAAGATCGCCACGCGCCCGTGGTATTCCCCCAGCGAGCAGTATTCCGCCTTCTTCCCTCCCGAAAGCGC
>ERZ772872.3226-NODE-3226-length-12363-cov-4.019987_pt1 | contig 12363 bp, 8 predicted proteins | sample MGYA00512132_ERZ772872 | MGnify/ENA primary metagenome ERZ772872 (study PRJEB29015, sample SAMEA2737724) | human gut metagenome | biome: human gut; feature: human-associated habitat; material: faeces | place: China | collected 2012 ...
CACGCTCGATCTCGTTGCGCTGAATGCCGCGCAGCAGAGCGCCGATGTTGTCGCCCGCTTCCGCCTGGTCCAGCAGCTTGTGGAACATTTCCACGCCGGTAACGACGGTAGACTTCGGCTTGTCCATCAGGCCGACGATTTCAACCGTGTCGGACACCTTGACCGTGCCGCGTTCCACACGACCGGTGGCAACAGTGCCGCGGCCAGAGATGGAGAACACGTCTTCAACAGGCATCAGGAAGGGCTGGTCGGTCGCGCGCTTGGGTTCCGGAATGTAGTGGTCAACCGCGTCCATCAGCGCCCAGATGCACTGGCATTCGGGAGCATGGTCCACGTCGGTGCCGCCGTTGGCGACATATTCCAGTGCCTTCAGGGCAGAACCCTTGATGATCGGGATCTCGTCGCCCGGGAAATCGTAGCTGCTCAGCAGTTCGCGGATTTCCATTTCGACCAGTTCCAGCAGCTCTTCGTCGTCCATCATGTCGGTCTTGTTCATGAAGACCACGATGTACGGCACGCCAACCTGACGGGCGAGCAGGATGTGCTCACGGGTCTGGGGCATCGGGCCGTCGGGAGCAGACACCACCAGGATAGCGCCGTCCATCTGGGCAGCACCGGTGATCATGTTCTTAACATAGTCAGCGTGGCCGGGGCAGTCCACGTGAGCGTAGTGACGGGTAGCCGTCTCGTACTCAACGTGAGCGGTGTTAATCGTGATGCCGCGGGCCTTTTCTTCCGGCGCCTTGTCGATTTCGTCATAACGCATCGCCTGCGCTTCGCCCTTCTGGGACAGCGTCATGGTGATGGCGGCGGTCAGGGTCGTCTTGCCATGGTCAACGTGACCGATGGTGCCGATGTTAACGTGGGGCTTTTTGCGCTCGTAACGTTCCTTAGCCATTGGGAAATTCCCTCCAATTTATTCGTTTCGTACCCTGCGGCGCGGCGGAATCCGCTTGGGCGCCGCAGGGAAAATCCTGTTTCAAAAGGTAATGGGCGAAAAAATTACTTCTTCGCGCGTTCGCCGATGACCTTTTCCGCCACGGACTTCGGCACTTCCTCGTAGTGGTCGAACTGCATGGTGAACATGCCGCGACCCTGCGTACGGGAACGAAGGTCAGTGGTGTAGCCGAACATTTCGCTCAGCGGGACATAGGCGTGGATAATCTGGTCGGGTCCGCGGGATTCCATGCCGTCCACACGACCGCGGCGGCTGGACACGTTGCCCATGACGTCGCCCATGTACTGTTCCGGCACGATAATCTCGACCTTCATCATCGGCTCCATCAGCACGGGGTTCGCCTTCTCCAGTGCGGCCTTGAAAGCCATGGAGCCAGCGATTTCGTACGCCTGCGCGGAGGAGTCAACGTCGTGGTAAGAACCATCGACAACAGCCGCCTTGAAGTCAACAAGCTCGAAGCCTTCGTAGCCGCTCTTGGCCGCGCCCTGAATACCAGCGTCGATAGGCGCGATGAATTCCTTCGGAATCACGCCGCCGACGATGCGGGATTCAAATTCGTAGCCCTTGCCGGGTTCGTTCGGAGAAATCTCCACCCAGCAGTGACCATACTGGCCGTGACCACCGGTCTGACGGACGAAACGGCCTTCAGCCTTAACCGTCTTGCGGATGGTCGCCTTGTAGGTAACCTGGGGCTTGCCAACCGTCGCCTCGACCTTGAATTCGCGCAGCAGACGGTCAACGATGATTTCCAGATGCAGCTCGCCCATGCCGGCGATGATGGTCTGACCCGTTTCCTGATTGGTGTAGGTCTTGAAGGTCGGGTCTTCTTCCGCCAGACGCAGCAGCGCCATGGTCATCTTGTCCTGACCAGCCTTGGTCTTGGGCTCGATGGCGACTTCAATAACCGGGTCAGGGAACTCCATGGACTCCAGAATAATCTGGTTGTTTTCATCGCACAGGGTGTCGCCGGTGGTGGTGTCCTTCAGACCCACAGCGCCGCCGATTTCGCCGGTGTAGATGCAGTCCACTTCTTCGCGGTGATTCGCGTGCATCATCATGATGCGGCTCATACGCTCGCGCTTCTGCTTGGTGGAGTTCATGACGTAGCTGCCAGCGGTCAGCGTGCCGGAGTAGACACGGAAGAACGCCAGCTTGCCGACGAACGGGTCAACCATGATCTTGAACGCCAGCGCGGAGAACGGCTCGCTGTCAGAGGGGTGACGAACCATTTCCTTTTCGGGGTCATGGGGGTCAGTGCCCTTGATGGCGGGGATGTCCAGCGGGCTGGGCATGTACTCGACGATGTTGTCCAGCAGCGGCTGCACGCCCTTGTTGCGGTAAGAAGTGCCGCAGCAGACGGGGTTCATGGTGCAGTTGATGGTGGCCTTGCGGATGGCGTCCTTGATTTCTTCCTGGGTGAGTTCCTCGCCCTCGAAGAACTTTTCCATCAGCACTTCGTCGGTCTCGGCAACCTTCTCGACCATTTCGGCGTGATACTTCTCCGCCAGTTCCATCATGTCGGCAGGAATTTCTTCCTCGCGGACGTCCTTGCCTTCATCGTCATAGTAGATTTCCGCCTTCATCTTCACAAGGTCGATGATGCCGCGGAAATCAGCTTCAGCGCCGATGGGCAGCTGAATCGGAACAGCGTTGGAGTGCAGACGCTCCTTCATCATATCCACCACGCGGAAGAAGTTTGCGCCGGTGATGTCCATCTTGTTCACATACGCCATGCGCGGAACATGATAGGTTTCGGCCTGCTTCCACACGGTTTCGGACTGGGGCTCAACGCCGCCCTTAGCGCAGAAGACGCACACAGCGCCGTCCAGCACGCGCAGGGAACGTTCAACCTCAACGGTGAAGTCAACGTGACCGGGGGTGTCGATAATGTTAATACGATAGGTGCGATCCTTGTTGTTGGGGTCGCGGGGGTCGCGCCAGCGGCAGGTGGTGGCGGCGGAGGTGATGGTGATACCACGCTCCTGCTCCTGCACCATCCAGTCCATGGTGGCAGAGCCCTCATGGGTTTCACCGATGCGGTGCACACGACCGGTGTAGAACAGAATACGTTCCGTGGTGGTCGTCTTGCCGGCGTCGATGTGCGCCATGATACCAATGTTGCGCACCCGCTCAAGGGGATGACTGCGAGGCATATGGTTTGCTCCTTTCAGCAGCGCTGCAGCGGCATCGGGCGTATCAAGCGCTCATGCGGCGGCAGCAGGTTGGCGCATTACCAGCGATAGTGGGCGAAAGCCTTGTTCGCTTCGGCCATGCGGTGCATTTCTTCCTTGCGCTTCACAGCCGCGCCGGTGTTGTTGGCAGCGTCCATGATTTCAGCGGCAAGACGTTCCGCCATGGTCTTCTCGCCGCGCTTGCGGGAGAACATGACCAGCCAGCGCAGGGCCAGCGTCTGACGGCGTTCCGGACGGATCTCAATCGGGACCTGATAGGTCGCGCCGCCAACACGGCGAGCCTTGACCTCCAGAGAGGGCGCAACGTTGGCCAGAGCAGCCTGGAACACTTCGTTGGCATCCTTGCCGGTCTTTTCCTTGATGGTATCGAAGGCTTCGTAGCACACGTTCTGAGCGACGCCACGCTTGCCGTCGAGCATGATCTGATTGATGAGCTTGGTCACAACCGTGGTCCCGTGTACGGGATCCGGCAGCACCTCGCGCTTGGGTACAAAACCGCGACGGGGCATAGTAAATACCTCCAATTAGACGTGATAGTCAGTCGTAAAGTGTGGATTGCGGAAGCATCCCCGGATGTGGGTCATCCTCTCCCAGTCGGAATGCGCGTCAGCATCGCGCGTCATCGGTCACGATTCAGGCCGACCCAGCCGCATCCGGCTTCTGCGCGGGCGTCTTCCCTGTTCCACAGGCAGGCGCTGGTGCGTCAAAAGCGGTTCTCCGGCTGACCGAAGGCTGCAAAAGGGATGTTGTGAAGCAGGCGGATGCTTACTTCTTCGGGCGCTTTGCGCCATAGAGGGAACGAGCCTGCATCCGCTTGGCCACACCGGCGGTATCCAGCGCGCCACGGATGATGTGATAACGAACGCCAGGCAGGTCACGAACGCGGCCGCCACGGATCAGCACAACGCTATGCTCCTGCAGGTTGTGGCCGATACCGGGGATGTAGCAGGTACCTTCGATGGAGTTCGTCAGACGAATACGGGCAATCTTACGAAGAGCGGAGTTCGGCTTCTTGGGCGTCATCGTCTTGACGCTCAGGCAAACGCCGCGCTTCTGAGGGCAGCCCTGAAGAATGGGCGCGGTAGACTTGTTCGTCGTCTTCTCGCGGCCCTTGCGAACCAGCTGATTGATCGTGGGCATGAGAGCACCTCCAAATTTATGTCCAAAAGTTCCGCAACCCTCGGAAACTGTTTGGCGAATGGAATAGAATGAGGCTTACTTGAGGATCGCCGCAGCGGCGCAGGGAATGTCCAGCCCGCACGCCGCACCGAGCGCCTTCGTTTCATCCACGCGGCGAATCGGCACGCCCGCATCCTCGCAGGCGCGGGTCACCTTCTGGTAAAGGAAGGTGTCGATGTCGCGGGCGACGTACACCCGCTGGGCGGAACCGGCTTTCAGCGCACGCATGACCGCCTTGGTTCCAACTGCTTTTGAGACAGAATTTTTCAGGTCTTCCACGCTGAAATCCCTCCTGTTGCTGTTCTTGGCTGACCGCTCAATGCCGGCAGAAAAGCGCACCGAAAAGACACACTTTGCCGCAGCAAGCGCTCAACTCGTATATTGTAGCATTTTCACCTCGGCTTGTCAACTGGTTTTCGCGCCTCAAACCCTGTTTTTTGCAACGTTTTTTGCGATTTTGAGTTTCATATTCATGAACACGTTTTCGGGAGGGGACAAGCGCACAGGATCCACTGATTTTTCTTTCCTCGGTTCACCATGAAAGCGCTTTCCTGTTCATTCCCCAAACGAGCGGCACACGGCGGCTTTCTCCCGCAGAACACGATTCCCAAAAGAAAAAAGGCAGCCTGCGCCGCCTTTTGGGAGAGTCGTTTTTCCGCCGACTCGGCTGATTCCGTCAAAAAAAAACGCCGACTGTCTCGCTGAATCGCTTCCATTATAATATGCGTCAATATTTCACATCCGACACAATGCGGTCGCACACCCACATCTCTCCGTCCGTCGTCAGGTGAATGAATCCCGGCACTGTCCAGACCGTATCAAGCGCCGTCCGCCGGATGTACTTCTTGCCTTCCGTCTCGCGCTGATTGCAGGTCACAATCGCCAGCTCCGGCGAAACCGCCGCGCGGTACTCCGGTGTCAGCGCCTTCAGGCCGTGGTGCGGGTACTTCAGCACATCCGCCTTGAGCATCTCCGCGCCGACCTTCTCAATCAGCCCGTTCTGCCCCTTCTGCTCCAAATCGGCGGAAAAGAGGATCTTCCGCTGCCCAAACGTCAGCATGATTTGCGCCGAGCGGTCGTTGAGGCGGGTGTACTCCGGCTTGTCCAGCATCCACACCTGCATCGTCGCTGTGCCGAGCGTCAGTGTGTCGCCGTCGCCGAACATCCGCACCGTCACACCCGCACGCTCCGCCGTCTTCATCGCGTTCGCGCAGTGCACCGTCTCCTCCGCCGGGAAGCAGAGCCACAGTTCGTCCACAGTAATTTCCTTAATTAATTCCGCGAATCCACCGATGTGGTCGGCGTGCGGGTGGGTGTTGACGATTTTGTCCACATGGGTGATGCCCAGCTGCTTGAACATGTTCAGGATGCGCCGCGCCTGTCCAGATGTCGCGCAGTCGATGAGCATCGTCTCGCCGCCGCAGCGCAGAAACGCCGCGTCGCAGTCCAGAATCTGCGGGAAGATGATTTCCAGCAGGTCAGCGTCCTCCGCAAAGGCAAAATCCGCCGATACATCCGGCGCGTTGATACGGTTGATGACCGTCTTGTCCGCACCCTCGCCCGCCGCCGCCCCCAGCAGCATCAGCACCGTCAGCAAAAGTGTCGCCGCACGCCTGCCGAATCGTTTCCACCATGCCATTATCTCATACCTCCTGCGTCGTATTCCCATACATTTCCAACAAAAAAGAGTGCACTTCCCCCTTGACATTCCGGGATATGTATGTTAGAATTTTAAATTGCATCAGTATCTTTGCATACTGTTGATTTTTCCTGCGCTTGTATTGTACACGGAAACGCGGAAAAATGCAAGCGGGAATTTTCGACTGCCATACATTTTCGCGCTTTTTCGCCAAAATTCCTGCAAAGCGGCGAAAAAAACGCACGTTTTCACCAAGCAGAGGATGCTGGTTTTGACTGATGAAGGGGTGATCATACATCATGGCGCATGAGGTTGCAATGGGTAAGCTCCGGAAACGCATGAGCTTCTCCCGCATCAATGAAGGTCTGGAAATGCCGGATCTGATCGAGGTGCAGAAGAGGTCGTATCAGCGGTTCCTCGAAACCGACCTGAAAGAGGTTCTGGCAGACGCCTCGCCCATCACCAACTACAACGGCAATCTGGAATTGACCTTCACGGATTATTCTCTGGGTGAGCCGAAGAACTCCGTGGAGCGCTGCCGCGAGCGGGATATGACCTACGCCGCGCCGCTGAACATTCACGTCCACCTGTACGACAGCGAGACTTCCGAAATTAAGGAAACCGATGTCTACATGGGTGACTTCCCCCTGATGACGGAAAACGGTACGTTCGTCATCAACGGTGCTGACCGTGTCATCGTCTCCCAGCTGGTTCGTTCGCCGGGCTGCTATTATACCCGCACGCTGGACAAAGCGGGTGTGCCGCTCTACTCCAGCCAGATTATCCCCAACCGCGGCGCGTGGCTGGAATACGAGACGGACTCCAATGACATCATCTGGGTTCGCCTTGACCGCGCCCGCAAGCTCTGCCTGACCACGCTCCTGCGCGCGCTGGGCTACGAAACGGACGACGACATCCGCAATCTGCTGGGCAACGACAAGCGGCTGGAAGCGACGATGGCGAAGGACACCACCGTGGCGGAAGCAAGCAAGGATCGCGGCGGCGCAGTGCGCACCCTGCGTGAACAGGCGCTGCTGATTATCTACAAGAAGCAGAAGCCGGACGAACCCGAATCCGTCGAGAGCGCGACGAACATGTTCAAGTCGCTGTTCTACGATCCCAAGCGCTACGACGTCATGCGCGTAGGCCGCTACAAGTTCAATAAGAAGCTGTCCATTGCCACCCGCATCAACAAGCATATCATCGCTGAGGACATTATTGACCCCCGTACGGGCGAAGTGATGTTCCGCGCGGGTCAGGTGATTGACCTCGAAACCGCGCGCCGTGTGCAGAACGCCGGCGTCAACCGCGTTGTGGTGGACTGCGAAGGCGAAAAGCGCATCGTCATCGGCAACAACTTCGTGGATGCGGCGGAGTATCTGCCCTTTGACCCCAAGGAAGTCGGCATCCTCGAAATGGTGCACCTGCCCACTTTGAAGGCGATTATCGACGGTTTGGGCGAGGATGTGGAAGAAGAGCAGCTCAAGCAGGTGATTGCGGACAACGTGCAGCACCTTGTGCCCAAGCACATCACCGATGACGACATGGTGGCCTCCATCAGCTATCTGCTGGGTCTGCCCTACGGCATCGGCACGACGGACGACATTGACCACCTCGGCAACCGCCGCCTGCGCAGTGTCGGCGAACTGCTGCAGAATCAGTTCCGCACAGGGCTGAGCCGCATGGAGCGCAACGTCCGCGAGCGCATGAGCGCGCAGGACGGTTCGACCGACTATCAGCCCGATTCCCTGATTTCCATCCGTCCCGTGACGGCGGCGATTAAGGAATTCTTCGGTTCCTCCCAGCTGTCGCAGTTCATGGACCAGAACAACCCGCTGGCTGAATTGACCCACAAGCGCCGTTTGTCCGCTCTGGGCCCCGGCGGTCTGAACCGTGACCGCGCCTCCTTCGAGGTTCGCGACGTACACTATTCCCACTATTCCCGTATCTGCCCGATTGAAACGCCTGAAGGCCCGAACATCGGTCTGATCGGCTCTCTGGCGACCTATGCCCGCATCAACGAGTACGGCTTTATTGAAGCACCGTACCGCCGCGTGGACAAGGAGCACCGCCGCGTCACCAACGAGCACGTCTACATGACGGCTGACGAAGAAGACCTGTACCGCATTGCGACGGCCACCGAGCCGCTGGATGAGAACAACTGCTTCGTCAACGACATGATTACCGTCCGCGAAGTGACCGAATATGTGCAGGTTCCGGGCGATCAGGTTGACTTCATCGACGTGTCGCCGCGTCAGGTCGTTTCCATTGCGACGGGCATGATTCCCTTCCTGGAAAACGACGACGCCACCCGCGCCCTGATGGGTTCGAACATGCAGCGTCAGGCTGTGCCGCTGCTCGTTCCGGAAGCGCCGTATGTCGGCACGGGTCTGGAGTTCAAGGCTGGTCACGACTCCGGCGTGGAAATTCTGGCGCGTGAAGACGGCGTGGTCGAGAAAGTGGACGGCAACACCATCGTCATCCGTGATGATCTGGGCGAACGCCACGTCTATCACCTGACCAAGTTTGCCCGCACGAACCAGTCCAACTGCGCCAACCAGCGCCCGGTCGTTTCCGCGGGTCAGCGCATCTGCAAGGATGACCTGCTGGCGGACGGCCCGTCCACCGAAAAGGGCGAAATCGCGCTGGGTCGCAATGCCCTCATCGGCTTCATGAACTGGGAAGGCTATAACTACGAGGACGCCGTCCTGCTGTCCGAGAAGCTGGTTAAGGAAGACATTTACACCTCCATCCACATGGAGGAATTTGAATGCGAAGCCCGCGAAAGCAAGCTGGGGCCGGACGAAATCACCCGCGACATCCCGAACGTCGGCGAGGACGCGGTGAAGGATCTCGATGAGCGCGGCATCATCCGCATCGGTGCGGAAGTTCGCGCGGGCGACATTCTGGTCGGCAAGGTCACGCCCAAGGGTGAAACCGAGCTGACGAGCGAGGAGCGCCTGATGCGCGCCATCTTCGGCGAAAAAGCGCGCGAGGTGCGTGACACCTCCCTGCGCGTGCCGCACGGCGAATGGGGCGTTGTGGTCGATGTGAAGATTTTCGACCGTGCGCATTCTGATGAGCTGTCCCCGTCCGTACAGCAGATGGTTCGCGTCTACATCGCCCAGAAGCGTAAGATTTCCGTCGGCGACAAGATGTCCGGCCGTCACGGCAACAAGGGTGTCGTTTCCCGCGTCCTGCGCGAAGAGGACATGCCCTTCCTGCCCGACGGCACGCCGCTGCAAATTGTGCTGAACCCGCTGGGTGTTCCGTCTCGTATGAACATCGGTCAGGTTCTGGAAGTGCACTTGGGTCTGGCTTGCCGCGCGCTGGGCTGGCACATTGCCACGCCTGTTTTCGACGGCGCAACCTACCCGGAAATCCGCGAATGCCTCGAAATGGCTGCCGACACGATGGCCAAGCCGGTGGACGAGAGCAACCCGCGGATGATGCAGAGCTACTTCCACAATGGTCGTCCGCTCCGCCTGAATCTGGATGAAGAAGGTCGCCGCCTGTTCCTGGACGGCAAGATTCGCCTGCGCGACGGCCGTACCGGCAACTGGTTCGAGAACCCCGTTACTGTCGGTGTCATGTACTTCCTGAAGCTGCACCACCTGGTTGACGACAAGATGCACGCCCGCTCCGTCGGTCCGTACTCCTTGGTCACGCAGCAGCCGCTGGGCGGCAAGGCGCAGTTCGGCGGTCAGCGCTTCGGCGAGATGGAAGTCTGGGCGCTGGAAGCCTACGGCGCGGCGAACACCCTGCAGGAAATTCTGACCGTGAAGTCCGACGATACCGTGGGCCGCGTCAAGACCTACGAAGCCATCATCAAGGGCGAGAACATCCCCGCCCCGGGCGTGCCGGAATCCTTCAAGGTGCTGATTAAAGAGCTGCAGGCGCTGTGCCTGGATATCAAGGTGCTTGACCGCGACCGCAACGTGATTGAGATTCCCGAACTTGACCCGGAGGACATGGCGCCGCCGAGCAAGAACAATGCGCCCGAACAGGACAAACAGGAATCGCTCACGACGCTGCTGCCGGAGGACGAGGACGCCGATGCCATCAGCAACGACTTCCCGGACAACGACTTCCCGCTGAACGATTTGGATTCCGACAGCGAGGACGACGATTTGTCGATTCCGCTCTCCTTCGATGACGACGAGGAAAACGACGATCTGGACACCATGCGTCTGGACGATTTGGGCTTTGACGACATGAATCTGGATGACGACGATCAGTAATTGACACATGAGCCTATCAGCCGGACAGGAATCCCCTTCCGGCTGATGGCTTTCCCGTACAGGACATACACCGGTGTTACAATGAAGGGAGTGTGAACCCTTTTGTTTGAGCTGACCAATCTTGACGCCATCCAGATCGGCATGGCCTCTCCTGAGCAGATTCGGCAGTGGTCTCATGGTGAAGTCACCAAGCCCGAAACCATCAACTATCGTACCCTGAAGCCCGAAAAAGACGGTCTGTACTGCGAGCGCATCTTCGGCCCGACGAAGGACTGGGAGTGCGCCTGCGGCAAGCACAAGCGCATCCGTCCGAAGGACAAGAACCTCGTGTGCGACAAGTGCGGCGTGTCCGTCACGCGCGCCAAGGTTCGCCGCGAGCGCATGGGTCATATCGAACTTGCTGCGCCCGTGAGCCATATCTGGTACTACAAGGGAATCCCCAGCCGTATGGGTATGCTGCTGGAGCTGTCCCCCCGTGTGCTGGACAAGGTGCTGTATTTCGCGAATTTTATCGTCCTTGATCCCGGCAACACCGCCGTGACCAACGTCGCCCTGCATGACCTGATTAACGACGACCAGTACCGCGCCATCATGGAGAAGCCCGACCGCGGCAGCTTCAAGGCGATGATGGGCGCCGAAGCCGTGCAGACGATGCTGCGCGAGCTGGATTTGGACAAGCTGAGCGCTGAACTGAAGGCGGAAATCGAAACCCTGACGAGCAAGGAGCGCAACCGCGACACCGAAGGGCAGAAGCGTGCGCACGCCGTGAAGCGTCTGGAAGTTGTCGAATCATTCCGCGCCAGCGGCAACAAGCCCGAATGGATGGTGCTGACCGTCCTGTCCAAGTCCGCCAACTTCAAGTGTTGCCCATACAGGGTCACCGGAGAAGAGCTGGTTGTAAGCTGGGATACGTCCGAACTTAACCATACGGAACTTCATCGTCATATGGTCGATTAATTCCTGCGCTTCTTTCTCTGTAAGGATTCCTTTATCCATATCACGTTTGATATAAATATCAAGGAAAGTAGCGATACGTCCGATACTCATAGCAGCACCGTTCTGTGTCTTGATTGCTGCAAGGTATCCGAAATATGTCCACTGAACAGCTTCCTTTGCGTTAGAAGCAGGTTCGGAAATATCATAGCCATAGCTTTCAGCCATAACTTTCATATCTTTTAATGCTTTAATCTGCATGGAGATTTCTTCTCTTAAACGGATAACGTCATCTGACATTGTTCCGTCACCGCAGTTTGCGAAATCTTTTTGCTTGTCAGCAACTAACAGGTCAATACCGTAAAGAGCTACACGACGGTAGTCACCAACGATACGTCCACGTCCGTAAGTATCTGGAAGACCAGTAATGATCTTATTGTGACGAGCTTTCTTCATTTCAGGAGTATAAGAATCAAATACTGCCTGGTTATGTGTCTTATGATAATCTGTAAAAATCTTGTGGAATTCTGGATTTGGTGTGTAACCATAAGTTGTACAAGCTTCTTCAGCAGTACGGATACCACCAAATGGCATAAATGCACGTTTTAAAGGTTTATCTGTCTGAAGACCTACGATCTGTTCTTTCTCTTTTAAAGACTCAGAAATGTAACCCGGTTTATGGGAAGTAAGGCTTGATACGATATCAGTATCCATATCAAGAACACCACCCTTTTCACGCTCTGCTTTCTGCAGCTTCTGCAGTTCGCCCCACAGTGTGTCAGTAGCTTCGGTAGGACCTTCGAGGAAAGAAGCATCTCCATCATATGGAGTGTAGTTATCCTGGATGAACTCTCTTAAATTAATTTCTTCTCTCCAGATTCGTCCATTAAATCCCTGCCATTGTTCTTTTTGTAACATCTTAATTGACCTCCCTGTTTGTTAAAAAAATCCTTAAGTCAAGGTTTTGAAATATGTTTGCTAAAAAATCAACAAAATTGTTCAGATGATTTACTGTGATTAGTTCTAACTTATTTAAGTTTTAATCATCTAACAACATTATTAACATGATTTTTGGCAATCGTCAAACAATTTTTTGATATTATGTGTTCTTTTTTCTGAACATATACACAAAAATGCTTGTAGAGCCTTTAAAATAAAGGGTTTTAGAGCGTTGATAAAATATTATCAAATTGTAAAAATGTACTAATATAAATACAATGA
>ERZ772872.3235-NODE-3235-length-12350-cov-2.808540_pt1 | contig 12350 bp, 12 predicted proteins | sample MGYA00512132_ERZ772872 | MGnify/ENA primary metagenome ERZ772872 (study PRJEB29015, sample SAMEA2737724) | human gut metagenome | biome: human gut; feature: human-associated habitat; material: faeces | place: China | collected 2012 ...
AAGATACTTATAATATGGTTTCGGTAGACGGAGATACCTCCACAAACGACACCGTACTGCTTCTGGCAAACGGAGCTGCAGGCAATGATGAGCTTACAGAAGAAAATGAAGACTATCAGACCTTCCTGGATGCGCTGCTCTATGTCAATACCTGTCTGGCAAAGAAAATTGCCGGAGACGGAGAGGGAGCAACCGCATTATTTGAAGTTAAAGTGGTTGGCGCCGAGAGCAAAGAACAGGCGGTAACTTTAAGTAAATCCATCATCACTTCCAATCTGACCAAGGCAGCCATCTTCGGTCATGATGCGAACTGGGGACGGATCCTGTGTGCGATGGGATACTCCGGCGCACAGTTTGATCCGGAAAAGGTAGATCTGTATTTTGAAAGCAAAGCAGGAAAACTGCAGATCATCAAAGACGGCGTAGCGACCGATTACAGTGAAGAGGAAGCGACAAAGATTCTTTCCGAAAAAGAAGTAACAGCGATTGCAGATGTGAAGATGGGAGAGGCGACAGCTACCGCATGGGGCTGCGATCTGACCTATGATTATGTAAAGATCAACGCGGACTATCGTTCATAAATAGATATACAAGAACCAGAAAGAGGAGAACAAAAGAAAATGGTAAAGACAGAATATCTGGAAAAAGCACAGGTGTTAATCGAAGCACTGCCTTATATTCAGCGGTTTAACCGTAAAATTATTGTGGTAAAATACGGCGGAAGCGCAATGGTGGATGAAAATCTGAAACGTCAGGTCATCCAGGATGTGGTACTTCTGAAACTGGTAGGATTCAAGCCGATCATTGTACACGGTGGTGGAAAAGAGATTAGCCGCTGGGTAGGAAAAGTCGGTATGGAACCAAGATTTGTCAACGGTCTTCGCGTAACCGATAAAGATACCATGGAAGTCGCAGAGATGGTTCTTGGCAAAGTCAACAAAGAACTGGTAACACTGGTAGAATCTCTCGGTGTAAAGGCAGTGGGTATCAGCGGAAAAGACGGTGCCCTGTTAAATGTAGAAAAGAAATATTCCAACGGGGAAGATATCGGATATGTGGGAAATGTAACTTCCGTGAATCCGAAGATCATCGAAGATCTGCTGGAAAAGGATTTCCTTCCAATTATCTGTCCGATTGGTCTGGATAAAAACTTTGATACTTACAATATCAATGCAGACGATGCGGCATGTGCGATCGCGAAGGCAGTCCATGCAGAAAAATTGGCATTCCTGACCGATATCGAAGGCGTATATCTGGATCCGAATGATCCGTCCACCCTGCTGTCCAAATTATTTGTAAAAGAAGCAAAAGAACTGATCGACAACGGTAACGTAGGTGGCGGCATGATCCCGAAGTTACAGAACTGCATCGATGCGATCGAAGAAGGTGTTTCAAGAGTACATATTCTGGACGGAAGAATCCCGCACTGTCTGCTGCTGGAAATCTTTACAAATAAAGGAATTGGAACCGCAATTCTGAGAAAGGATGAGATCAAAGATTATGACATACAGTAAAGAATATATCGACCGGGCAGAAGAAGTCATTCTGCATACCTATAACCGTTTCCAGCTCGTACTGGACAAAGGAAACGGTGTCCATCTGTATGATGTAGATGGCAAAGAATATCTGGACTTTGCAGCAGGAATCGCTGTATTTGCCCTGGGATACAATAATCAGGCATACAATCAGGCATTGAAGGATCAGATCGATAAAGTGATCCATACCTCCAACCTGTATTACAATGTACCGATGATGGAAGCCGCAGAGAAACTGGTAAAAGCAACCGGACTTTCCAAAGTGTTTTTCACAAACAGCGGAACCGAGGCCATCGAGGGTGCGATCAAAGTAGCAAGAAAATACGCTTACCTGAAAGACGGTTCCAACGATCATGAGATCATCGCGATGAACCATTCTTTCCATGGAAGAAGCCTTGGAGCGCTTTCTGTAACAGGAAATACGCATTATCAGGATCCGTTCAAACCGTTGATCGGCGGCATTAAATTTGCGGATTTTAATGATCTGGAGAGCGTAAAGGCACAGATTACCGACAAGACATGTGCGATCATCATGGAGACTGTACAGGGCGAGGGCGGTATCTATCCGGCAACGAAAGAATTTTTACAGGGCGTGCGCGATCTGTGTGACGAGCATGATATCCTGCTGATCCTCGATGAGATCCAGTGCGGCATGGGAAGAACGGGAAAACTGTTCGCATGGCAGGATTACGGCGTACAGCCGGATGTCATGACGTGTGCAAAAGCACTTGGCTGCGGCGTTCCGGTCGGCGCCTTCGTGCTGAATAAAAAGACGGCAGAGCATTCGCTCGTTCCGGGAGACCACGGAACGACATACGGCGGAAACCCGCTGGCCTGCGCGGCTGTCAATGCTGTATTTGAATGCTATGAGAAACAGAATGTCGTAGAACATGTAGCAGAGACGGCTCCGTATCTGGAGAAAAAGCTGGACGAGCTGGTGGAAAAATATGACTGCCTCGCAGCACGCCGTGGAAAAGGCTTTATGCAGGGCCTTGTCGTAACGGGCCGTCCGGTCGGAGAAGTCATCAACCGCGCGATTGAGAACGGACTTCTTGTGATTTCCGCCGGAAGCGACGTTCTTCGTATGGTACCGCCGCTTGTGATTACGAAAGATGACATCGATGAGATGATTGAAAAACTGGAGAAAGCATTACAGTAATGTGAAATAGACAGCCGTCTGGTTTCCTATGCAGGAGACCGGGCGGCTGTTTTTCTGCTGTCCCTGAGTTCTGTATAAAAACGGGGAAAAAAGGAATAGTATAAAATGTACTCTCGGGGCCTTTCTGCACTTGCTTTTACGGCCGATTTTCCGCCAGCTGCACCCAAATTTCATCAACGTACGCACTGCGTACGCCTCAGAAATTTGGGCACAACTGACAAAAAATCTTCTCGTAAAATCAAGCGCAGAAAGACTCCGAGAGTACATAAAAAAACAGCAGGAGGAAAAATCAATGGCGGGAGTTTTAACAGCGCTGCTTTCCGGCGCACTGATGAGTATTCAGGGCGTTTTCAACACAGAGGTGACGAAACAGACGAGTACATGGCTGGCGGCCGGCTGGGTGCAGATTAGTGCGTTTGCCGTCTGTCTTGCGGCATGGTGCATCACCGGGAGGGAGCCGATCGGGGATTTGTTCCGCGTAAAGCCGTGGTATCTGCTGCTCGGCGGGGCAATTGGCGCGTTTATCACGATCACGGTTATCTGGAGTATGGCAGGCCTCGGCCCGGCGAAGGCGGCGATGCTGATCGTCATTTCCCAGCTCGCAGCGGCGTGGCTGATTGAACTGTTCGGCCTTTTCGGTATGGAAAAAACGGATTTCACCGTGCGCAAGCTGCTCGGCATGGCAGTGGCAGTTGTGGGAATTGTAGTGTTTCAGTGGAAATAAAGGTACAGATTTCTACTTGTATTTTTGCGGCATCTCCGATACAATAGAAACGTAGTTATGCGTACACAAGGGACCCTTGCGCGTCAGATGCGAAGCGGAAGGGAGTACACAGCATGAAATTGAAAAAACAGCAGGACAGAGGCAGAAAACATGCAAAAATACTGGCGGCGATGCTGGTTTTTTTGCTCTGCGGATGCAACCACAGGGATACAGAATACAAACTGTCAGATAGCACAGGCGGGAGCACGGCGGAAACCGTTTTCGGGAATCAGAAGGAAGTGGATGAGGAGCAGACGGTTTCCGAAAAAAGCGCCGGAGAAACCACAGGCATTCCGGAAAAACGTGAGGCACAGGAGGCAGCACCGGAAGAAACAGTGCAGGTTTATATCTGCGGTGCGGTCGCTTCCCCCGGTGTCTACACGCTGCCGGGCGGAAGCCGCGTAGTGCAGGCTGTGGAAGCGTCAGGCGGATTTCTGCCGGATGCTGAAGAAAAAATCCTCAATCTTGCACGGAAAATCGAAGACGGAGAGCAGATCACCGTCTGGACGCGCGAGGAGGCAGAAAACATGGAAATCACGGAAACGCCGCAGCAGAATACGGGCGGCACGGAGCAGGCTTCCGGTTCCGGCAAAGTCAACCTGAACACGGCCGGAAAAGAAGAACTGATGACACTCTCCGGCATCGGAGAGAGCCGTGCGGATGCCATCATTGCCTACCGCGAAGCAAACGGCCCGTTTGGTTCGATTGAGGAGATTATGAACATTGAGGGCATCAAGGAAAAGATGTTTGAAAAGATAAGGGGTTCTATCGAGGTTTAGAACAAGAAGGAGAAGAAATGGCAAAGAAAGTTCTTGTAGTTGATGATGAAAAACTGATCGTAAAAGGAATCCGCTTCAGCCTGGAGCAGGACGGCATGGAGGTTGACTGCGCATACGACGGCGAGGAAGCACTCTCCATGGCAAAAGAAAAAGAATACGATATGATCCTTCTGGATCTGATGCTGCCAAAGCTGGACGGGTTGTCCGTCTGCCAGCAGATCCGTGAATTTTCCAACGTTCCGATCGTCATGCTGACCGCAAAGGGCGAGGACATGGACAAAATCCTGGGACTGGAATACGGCGCAGATGATTACATCACTAAGCCCTTCGGGATGATGGAATTTGTAGCCAGGGTCAAAGCGGTCCTTCGGCGCTGCGCAAGGCAGAGCGAAGAGAGGGAACTGCACTGTAAGGGTCTTCGTGTCAATGTGTCCCGTCACGAAGTCAGCTATCAGGGTGAGGTGAAGGAGCTGACCAGAAAGGAATTCGAGCTTCTGGAATATCTTATGGAGAACAAAGGACTGGTCATGTCCAGAAACCAGATCCTGTGCCATGTGTGGGGCTATGATTTTGACGGAGAAACAAGGACTGTAGATGTTCATGTACGGACTCTTCGACAAAAGCTGGGGGAAGCCGGAAATCTGATCGAGACAGTGCGTGGCGTGGGATACCGGATCGGAGATCATGTATGAAAAAGAAAATTCTGCATCATACAAGCATTATGATCATTTTTGCTGTTCTTGTCACGTTTCTGGCAGCAAGTGTGGTCACCTACAATAAATTAAACACATACATGCAGCGGGGAGTTCGTGAGGAAGCGCAGTATATCTGCCTTGCCATGGATGAGTATGGAGATTCCTTTCTCACAAAAAAGCTTCAGACAGTATCATCAAGTCGTGTGACTCTCATCCGTAAAGACGGAACCGTTCTCTACGATTCTGAGGCCTCTCCGAAAAAACTGGCAAATCACAGTGATCGTCCGGAATTTATACAGGCAGAAAAAAACGGAAAAAGCGAAAGTATCCGTTATTCGGAAACCTTTGCAAAAAAGACCTTTTATTATGCGGTGAAGCTGGATGACGGAAACGTGCTCCGGGTGGGAAAAACCGTAGATTCCATATATTCCACATGGATCTCAAGTCTTGCAGTGCTGGGACTTCTGATGCTCCTGGTACTGATCCTGGAGTTTGTTTTTGCACAGAGACAGACCAGAGAGCTGATCCGTCCGGTCAACGATCTGGATCTGGAGCATCCACTGAACAATGTGTGCTATGAGGAACTACGTCCTCTTCTTGTGCGGGTGGATGAACAGAACCGGCAGATCCGGCAGCAGGTAAAAGAACTGAAGGAGGCAGAGGAGATCCGGAAGGAATTTTCTGCAAATGTTTCCCATGAGCTGAAGACTCCGCTGATGTCCATTTCCGGTTATGCGGAGCTTATGATGAACGGCATGGTTCCGGCAGATCATATACAGGAATTTTCCGGAAGGATCTACCATGAATCAATAAGACTTTCCAATCTGGTAGCGGATATCATCCAGCTTTCCAGACTGGATGAAAGCAACAGTGAGGTTCCTTTTGAAGAGGTGGATCTTTATGAGCTTGCAGAAGACGTAAGAAATAATCTCAGACATCCTGCCGGAAAGAAAAATATTTCCCTTGAGCTTGCCGGAAGTACAGAGAAGATCCAGGGCGTCCGCCATGTACTCTATGAGATGCTTTTTAATATTGCAGACAATGCAGTTCGCTATACAGAACAGAATGGTCATGTGCGGATCATGGTAGGCAACCGGAAAGGGCATCCGTTCTACTGTGTGGCAGATGACGGGATCGGAATCCCGAAAAGTGAACAGGGAAGGATCTTTGAGCGCTTTTACCGGGTAGACAAAAGCCATTCCAGACAGACCGGCGGAACAGGTCTGGGTCTTTCCATTGTGAAGCATGGAGCAACGCTTCATCATGCACAGATCAACGTGGAAAGTGAACAGGGAGTTGGAACCAGGATGGAGATCGTTTTCCCGGAGAGTACTTCTGACCGAAAATAAACTGAAAATAATCAGTAGGATTTCACGGTGAAGTGTAGTATAATAAAAAAAGGTTCAAAGGCCGGTCGGATGAGAATCTGACCGGCTTAAACTATGTATGGGAAAAAATCCCTGTATTTCTAAAAAATCAGGAGGAACAAGATTATGAAAGAGCCGGTTCTGGTAGTAATGGCAGCAGGAATGGGAAGCCGCTACGGCGGACTGAAACAGATCGATCCTGTAGATCAGGAAGGTCATATCATTATGGATTTTTCCATTTATGATGCCGTACGTGCAGGCTTTAAGAAAGTGATATTCATCATAAAAAAAGAGAATGAACAGGATTTCCGCGATGCCATCGGCGACCGCTTAAGTGACAAGGTGGAGATCGTTTATGTGCATCAGGATCTCAACAACATCCCGGAAGGCTTCCAGGTTCCGGAAGGCCGTGTGAAGCCATGGGGAACCGGACATGCGGTATTAAGCTGTGCCGGAGAGATCGACGGACCGTTTGTGGTGATCAATGCAGATGATTATTATGGAACCCATGCCTTTAAGATGGCGTATGATTTCCTGATCCAGGCCCAGGAGGACACCGTACCTGCCCAGTATATGATGGTAGGCTACCGTCTTGAGAATACCCTGACAGACAACGGCTACGTTTCCAGAGGTGTCTGTGAGACAGATGAAAATGGATATCTTGCAGATATCAATGAGCGAACACACATTGAGAAACGTGACGGCGGAGCAGCTTACACAGAGGACAATGGAAAAACCTGGACAAGTCTCCCGGGAGAGACTCCGGTATCCATGAATATGTGGGGCTTCACCGGTGGATTTATGAAAGAGCTGGTAAAACGCTTCCCGGTATTCCTTGAAAAGAGCATCCCGGAAAATCCTCTGAAATGCGAATATTTTCTTCCGTTTGTAGTTGACGAGCTCCTCCAGGAAAAAAAGGCGGCAGTCAGGGTCCTTACCACACAGGATAAATGGTACGGAGTGACCTATAAAGAGGACAAACCGGTAGTGGTAGCCGCGATCCAGAATCTGAAGGATCAGGGACTTTATCCGCAGGGACTCTGGGATTAAGTAGTAAACCTGGTTTTCTGCTATTGTGGAAACAAAGGAACAGTGCTAAAATAAACAGGAACAGTTAGATCCAATAGAGGAGGAGAAAAACTATGGCAATTTTAGTAACAGGTGGAGCAGGATACATTGGAAGTCATACCGTTGTAGAGCTGCAGAGCGCAGGATATGATGTTGTAGTAGTTGACAATTTATGCAATTCCAGTGAGAAGGCTCTGGACAGAGTATCCAAGATCACAGGCAAACCGGTGAAATTCTATAAAGCAGATATCCTGGACCGCGATGCATTAAATGAAGTTTTTGACAAAGAAGAGATCGACTCCTGTATTCATTTTGCAGGACTGAAAGCAGTTGGTGAATCTGTTGCCAAGCCGTGGGAGTACTATGAGAACAATATCGCAGGAACCCTTACCCTTGTAGACGTGATGAGAAAGCATAATGTTAAAAATATTATTTTCTCTTCCTCAGCAACCGTATACGGAGATCCGGCAATGATCCCGATCACCGAGGAGTGCCCGAAGGGACAGTGTACCAACCCATATGGCTGGACCAAATCCATGCTGGAGCAGATCCTTACAGACATCCAGAAGGCAGACCCGGAGTGGAACGTAGTTCTTCTTCGTTACTTCAACCCGATCGGTGCTCATAAGAGCGGAACCATCGGTGAGAATCCAAATGGTATCCCGAACAACCTGATGCCATATATCACACAGGTAGCAGTAGGCAAGCTGAAAGAGCTTGGCGTATTCGGAAACGATTACGATACACCGGATGGAACAGGTGTCCGTGACTACATCCACGTAGTAGACCTTGCCAAAGGACATGTAAAAGCTCTCAAGAAACTTGAGGACAACTCAGGCTTAAGCATTTACAACCTTGGAACAGGTAAAGGATACAGCGTACTCGATATTGTTAAAAATTTTGAGGCAGCTACAGGTGTTAAGATCCCATACGTGATCAAACCACGCCGCCCAGGCGACATCGCAACCTGCTATTCCGATGCAACCAAGGCAGAGAAAGAACTCGGCTGGAAAGCAGAGAACGGAATCCGCGAGATGTGTGCAGACTCCTGGAGATGGCAGAGCCAGAACCCTAATGGATATGAGGCTTAAGGAATAGAAAGCTTAATTACATAAAAACATAAAAGCGATATAAAACACGGCAGACAGCCCCGGAGGGATGTCTGCCGTGTTGCTTTTTTTGAGGGTAAAAAAGTCGCTTATCATTTCCATAAGCGACAAACAGGCCGGAAACCCGTATAAATGCGGACTTCCGGCCTGCGTTGACCATAATTCTGACTGCTAATAGTTCAGCTTTTCCATGCACTTCTGTTTTTGTTTTATGCTGCTGTGCACATAAATATCCATGGTGATCTTGACGGACGAATGTCCCAGAATTTCAGAAAGTGTCTTGCTGTCAAATCCCATTTCCGTACAACGGGTGGCAAAAGCATGCCGGAGAGAATGAATGTTGATACTGGGGATTTCACATTGCTGAAGGAGCTTCTGGAATTTACGCTGTATATTTCTGGGCTCCATACATTTACGATTCGTACCCGTCAGCAGGTATGAATCAGGTTCAGCAGCAATCCGCTTCATTTTTTTCAATAAAAAATCAGGGATTGGAATATCCCTGATGGATGAGACTGATTTAGGAGGACCTATCATTAAAACGGTTTTGGGTTCGTCATCAGATTCACCAGAATAATCAAGATTTTTTATCCGTGAGATCGTTCGCCTTATATGTAGCAGCTTTTTATCAAAATCAATATCTTCCCAACGGATGCCGCTGAGCTCGCCAACGCGGATCCCTGTATAAATACATAGCAGGATGCCGATGGGGAATTCTGAGTCCTCAGCAGAGAGAACTGTGATCAGCTTTGTGAGATGTTCATGAGAAATAAGCTGAAAAGGACTGGTATTTATTTTGGGATACCGAAATTCAAGCTGTGAAAGATTCAGATACCCCTGTTTTTCACCATAGCGTAAAATACTGTGGAACAGGATCAGAAGATTTTTGATGGTACGTGGCGAAAGCCCCTGCTGTTTCAGCTTTTCAGAGAAGGAATATACAGAAGCAGAAGAGATGTATTTCAACGGCATAGCACCAAATTCCGGAAGGATATGTGTATCAAGAAGTGTTTCGTAGCAGGCATAGGTGCTGAGCTTTACAGCATAACGCATGGATAACATCCATTCTTCACTGAGGTTTCGAAATACATAACACTTTCCCGGAGAGTTTTGAAGATTATTCTGACATAAAATAGCCAGCTTTTTCTTTTTTACAGCCTCGTATGTACGACCATACAGATATCCGTACTGGATCCGTCCATTCTGGTCACGACATTTTTCATAGCGCGCCTCCCATCTTCCGTCTTTCCTTTTTCTGATATTTTCCCCTTTTCTAGGCATAATCGTAGTCTCCTTTTCGCACTATTATAGCAAAAGTCTGACCATTTTTGTGACCACTAATAAGCGAAAAAAAGAAAAATTTGTCGTATATAAAAAAATTTAACCGAAAAAAACTGCATTTTTGGTCGAAAGTGGTGCATTTTTCGTATCTTGACAGTGACAGGGTGCAATGCTATCATTGATTAAGATTCAAAAACTATGCAATTTGAGAGAAAATCACCTGTCGCTTATGGAAATGATAAGTGACAAAAATAATAATTTAGATAAGTTATATTATAATGATTTTTCTTTGCAAAAAACGGAGAACCAAAATGAAAGAACCGGAAACCGGCAAAAAAGAAAACACCGGAAAAAGCGGCTACAGCATCACAACCTGGCGACTGCATCTCTGGTGCAGACATCCGGAATGGCTGCGGACCACACAGGAATTTTATAACCGGATCGCTGAATTTTATTACAACCTGCTTCTGGATCATACGGATCTCTGGGAAATGGGAAGCCAGCAGACTTTACGCGAGCTGGAAATCATGAGCATTCCGGGACGAGGCGGACGCATACCATCAGATCCTCTCCCCTGGCAAAAGGTTCCGCTGTATTTTCGAAGAGCAGCAGCCAATGAAGGAATTGCTTCAGCCAAAAGCTATATCAGCCGTTTTGCCCAGGATGAGAAGATCGGCAGAGCAGAGAAACTAAATGCAGCAGTTACCTATTACAAAGGAATGTATCAGGATTTTTCCGCTAAAGAGATCACGTTGCGTGTCTGGACAGGAGACACATGGATCTGGATGCATTGCCGGCTGTCAGGCAGAGATTTTCCGGAAAACGCCAGACTCATGTCACCATCCGTAGTTTTTGAATACAAATATGACATGCTGCATGTTCCAGTACGTCAGAACAATGAAAATACAGCAACCGTACGTCAGAGGATGCAGGCAGGATGCAGGATACTCTGTATTCAGTTTACAAACAGTGATGCCTTTGCGGTAGGCGTTATTCTGGACGGAACCGGTCAGGAGATCGCAGTGAAGTTCTGGAAAGGCGGAAATGAATACAGCCACCATTGCAGAAAGCTTCTGGAAAAGATCCAGAAGTCCCAGGAAGCAACCGGAGGCAGACAGACAGGCAGAGTTGATCAGAAATACTGGATGCATCTGAAACATCTTTCTGAACACTATGGACACCAGGTCACAAGCCAGATCTTACGTTTTGCTGTAGAGCAGGACGTTTCTGTGATTGTACTTCCACGTTATAACCAGGAATATTCCAGAAACGTCATGAAAGGCTCAGGAAACTGGGGCCCGCTCCACTTAAGCACCAGGATTCGCCAGTACCTGGACTACAAAGCCTGGAAAAACGGAATCATTGTTATCGAAGTCCACGCCACCGGCATCAGCAAAATCTGTGCAAAGTGCGGTGCAGATATTATACAGACAGATGTCAAAACAAACTTGTGCATTTGTGAAAATAGTCATCAGGCCAACCGGTATCTGAACGCAGCCAGGAATCTGGGCAGAAAATGTCTGACACAGTTTGGCAGACATACACAAACAAAATAAGTCAGCACATCAAAAGAGCAGGTGGATTGACCTTATGACATACCAGATAACCAGGTGTCATAAGGTCAGTGCATCGGCTTTGCCGTGCCGACAAAAGCGAAAGCAGAAAACATTGCTTATCAGCGATAAACAATGTCAGGTTGAACACCGCCTGTCGTGTGTGTGCTTTTTGAAAAAGCATGGGCACGGCGAAGAAAGAACTGGTCTGAACGTATGTGTGTTCGGGTGAGGGAGTGTGTTTGAAGTTATTTTTTTAGAAAAAAATTTGATTTTTATTTTATTGAATCAGCAGTAAGTGAAAATTGAGGAGAAATGAATATGAAAGTTTGTTTGGTAGGATCCTCCGGGGGACATCTTACGCATTTATATATGCTTAAACCATTCTGGAAAAATAAAGACAGATTCTGGGTCACTTTTGATAAAGAGGATGCAAGAAGTCTTCTGGAAGGTGAAAAAATGTATCCGTGCTATTATCCGACAAATCGTAGCCTGAAAGCACTGATTAAAAACACAAAAATTGCATGGAAAGTACTGCATAAAGAAAAACCGGATTTGATTATTTCGTGTGGTGCGGCGGTTGCAGTACCTTTTTTTTATATTGGGAAGTTAATGGGAGCAAAGCTTATTTATATTGAGGTTTTTGATCGCATTGACAAGCCGACAATGACTGGAAAAATGGTATATCCGATTACAGACAAGTTTGTAGTTCAGTGGGAAGAGCAGAAAAAAGTTTATCCGAAAGCAATTAATCTTGGAAGTATTTTTTAAAAAGGCGGAGAAAAAATGATCTTTGTAACAGTAGGAACACATGAGCAGCCGTTTAATCGTCTGGTTCAGAAAATGGATGAAAGCGGTCTGATCACCTTGATTTCCAAAGCCGCTGGAATCATCGGCCTGACGATGGTCGGCGCCATGGTCGCCTCCAACGTGAGCTTGTCGACTCCGCTTACTTTAAATTTCGGCGACGTTCCGTTTGAGCTGCAGAGCGCCTTCGATATGATTATGCCGGGATTTCTGCCGCTGATGCTTTCACTGCTG
>ERZ772872.3236-NODE-3236-length-12348-cov-4.843732_pt1 | contig 12348 bp, 8 predicted proteins | sample MGYA00512132_ERZ772872 | MGnify/ENA primary metagenome ERZ772872 (study PRJEB29015, sample SAMEA2737724) | human gut metagenome | biome: human gut; feature: human-associated habitat; material: faeces | place: China | collected 2012 ...
CAAACGCCATGAAGAGCTGGTACAAAAACTGGGATGTGATCTCACCGATCTTCAAATTTTCCGCTGACGTGAGAAAGGTCATTTACACTACCAATGCAATCGAGAGCCTTAACAGCGGCTATCGTCGTCTGAACAAACAGAGAAGCGTGTTTCCCAGCGATACGGCACTTTTAAAGGCTTTGTATCTGGCAACCCACGAGATTACAAAGAAGTGGACGATGCCGCTGAGAAACTGGGGCAGAGTTCTTGGCGAGCTGGAGATCATGTACCCCGACAGACTGAGCTGATCCGGCACGGTCAGTCTGCTTCCATTCCGCTACGCTCCATTTCAGCAGACTGACTGTTGAAGAAACTTGACAAATTACGGTATTTGTTGTATACTGTAAAAAAATTGAGCGGCTGTTTTTCAAGCCGCTCCACAATATCGTTTTTTATCACTGTTGTTAAATTTACAGAAATTTTTTCGCAGGACCGCGGTTTTTATGGAATGTCCATAGCCGTTGTTCGTTTTTGACGGTCACTTTACGTTATGTGTTGTATAGGTCGTGCATGAGCATTGCTCCATCTTTGAATCCAGCTATATACATTTCGGATTGCATTTTTTCTTGGCACTGGTCTCGTAGTTCCATGATAATGTTAAATACTTCTTCCTGCTCGGACGATAATTGTTGAACCATCTGATCTGCCAGTATTAGCCACTGATTATGTAGCTTATCGTATTGGGGACTGTCAGAACTACATGCCTTGTTGCCGAATCTCATTGAATAGAGATTTTCAATCATTGCAACCCCTCCTTTCAGCATTACATGATACCACAAAAGCAGAAATATAGCTATTATCAGCGTACACAAATCTATCAAGTACAATTATAGCAATACAAACAAACAGCGGCTCAGAACTACAAAATCTGAACCGCTGTTCTCTTATTTCTTCATAACACTACTAAGCTGAACTAGTGGACTGTATCATTTAAATTTAATCTAACGAATAAAGGCTATATTTAATTGTTTAGCAAGTAAAGCAAGGCATTTGTTAAACATCAACGATACAGCACACTAGAGCCGGAGGGATGGCACTACACGATGGTGTGGTCTGCTACGCTGGGACTTCCTCTATTTCTTGTTTTTTTAATATCGATTTTGTATCTAAAAATCATATTTTATAAATGACCTGAAATGACATGAAAAATGTTTTTCGTTTTGTCCACTAAATATTCGTTTTGTGCATTGAATTCTGATGAAATTACTATTAAAATAAAAGAGTAGTTTACGATTAATAAAAGAAAATGCGTTTTCTTATAAATTACAAAAGGAGGAATATCCATGAAAAAAATAACATCTATTGTTTTGTCGGTTGCGTTGGCAGTGTCGATGTTACCAAATGTTGTTCAGAAAGAAACAGCAAATGCAGATAACCCATTAGCACAGAATGTTTACACGGCTGATCCAGCGCCAATGGTTTATGATGGCACACTATATCTTTATACAAGTCATGATAAAGATGGTTCGGATTATTTTTATATGCCGGATTGGCAGTGCTATTCTACCACGGATATGCAGAACTGGACTCACCATGGAACTGTACTTTCAGATACAGATTTTTCATACGCTGAAAAAGATACTGCATGGGCAGCTCAGTGTGTCGAGAGAAATGGCAAGTTTTACATGTATTGTCCGCTTTCAAATGCAGAAGGAGGAGGACGTGTTATAGGTGTTGCCGTTTCAGACAGTCCAACAGGTCCGTTTAAAGACGCTATTGGAAAACCTCTTTTAGGTCCAAACTGGGATTATATTGATCCGACAGTTTTTATTGACGATGATGGACAGGCCTATCTTTATTTTGGCAATCCTCAGCTTTATTATGTGAAACTCAATGAAGATATGACTTCCTATTCCGGAGAGATACAAAAGGTTGATATGAGTCAGGGTTTCGGTGTCAGCAGCGATACTGAAAGTCGTACAGGCGCTCTTTATACTGAGGGACCTTGGTTTTATAAGCGCAACAATCTTTACTATATGCTTTATGCAGCAGAGGGAATTCCGGAGAATATAAGTTATTCTATTAGCAGTTCTCCTACAGGTCCATGGACATATAAGGGTGTCATCATGCCCAAAGGCGAAGATGGGTCAGCTTTTACAAATCATTGCGGTGTAATTGACTATAAAGGTCATTCATACTTTTTTTATCATAATCAAAGACTTCCCGGCGGAGGCGGATTCACTCGTTCTGCTGCAGTAGAGGAATTTTCCTATAACAGCGACGGCAGTTTTCCTGTCATCAGGATGAGTAACGACGGACCTGAACAGCTCGAGGCTTTAGATCCATATGTACGAAATGAAGCTGAAAAGATTTGCTTTGAAGCTGGTATTGAGACAGAAAGTTGTTCTAATGGAGGCATGAATGTTGCCAATATTGAAAATGGTGATTATATTAAGGTATCTGGTGTTGATTTCGGTACAGGAGCTGAAAGTTTTACTGCAAGTGTTGCATCTGCAACAAATGGTGGGAAAATAGAGATACATCTTGATAGTATAGATGGACCGCTTGCCGGAACTCTTGACGTTCCCGGAACAGATGGCTGGCAGAATTGGGTGGAGCTTTCATGTGATATCAGTGGAACTGAAGGAAAGCATGACGTTTATTTCAAGTACATTGGCGGTGATGGTTATCTCTTCAACGTGGACTGGTGGAAATTTGAAAAAAATAATGCGGAAACTTCAACCGTTTCAAATCCTATCATTTGGTCGGATGTTCCTGATCTTGATGCTATTCGTGTAGGGGATACCTATTATATGGTCAGTACAACTATGTTTTTTAATCCCGGTGCTCCTATCATGAAATCTAAGGATCTTGTTTCATGGAAGATATGCAATTATGTTTATGATATTCTTGCCGATGGAGATGTACAGAATCTTAAAAATGGCAAAAACGATTATGGTTATGGACAATGGGCTTCAAGTCTGCGTTATCATAACGGAACTTATTATGTCTTCTTCGGAAGCTATGGAACCGGAAAATCATACATATATAAAACTAACGATATTGAACATGGTACATGGACGAAAACCGAATTGAATGGAATGTATCATGACGCTTCACTCTTCTTTGATGACGATGGAAGAAACTATCTTATTTACGGAGCAGGCGGTACAATTAGAGCTAAGGAGCTTAATTCCGAAATGACCGGCTTCAAGGAAGGAGGAGCTGATAAAGAACTGTTTTCAACAGGTCTTGACGGGCTCAGCGGAGAGGGTGCCCATATCCAGAAAATAGGAGATTATTATTATATTTTTCTTATTGCATGGCCAAGCAATAGCGGAAGAATAGAGCTTTGTTACAGAAGCAAGGATATTCTCGGAAATTACGAAGGCAAAACTATTCTTGACTCGGAAGGAGCAGCTCAGGGTGGTATTATAGATACTCCCGACGGAAAGTGGTATGGACTTGTCTTCAAGGATCATGGGGCAGTAGGACGTGTACCTGTACTTGTTCCGGTAACGTGGCAGAATGACTGGCCGATCATGGGTATAAACGGAAAAGTTCCTGCAACCGTTAAAATTAACGGCAGCTATAACGGTACTTTTCTTGCGACTGATGATGATTTCAGTTATGATTCAAATAAACTTGCTCTGGAATGGCAGTGGAATCATAATCCAGATAATACGGCATGGTCGGTAACCGAACGAAAAGGTTATCTTAGACTGAGAAATAAATCGCTTGCAACAAATATTCTTGATGCGAAAAATACGCTTACTCAGCGAACAGAAGGTCCGTTTTGCAGTAGTATTATAAAGCTTGATGCATCAAATATGAAAGCAGGCGATTATGCGGGACTTTCTGCTTTCCAGTATAAATACGGAAATGTGGGAGTTTATATTGCCGATGATGGTTCAAAAAAGATTTATATGGCTGAAAATGGCATTGCTTCAAGCGGAGGCGAGATTTCGGAAAGCTATAATAGAATCATTGAAGAAGTAGATATGACAGGAAACGAAATATATCTTAAAGTTGATTTTAAATTTAATGATGTTAATGGGAATAATATTTCGAATAATATTGATAAGGCTAATTTCTATTATTCCTATGACGGAAGTAATTGGATAAAAATAGGAAATGAATTGATCATGAGCTATGACCTGAAAATGTTCACAGGTTACAGAAGTGCAATTTACAGCTACGCCACAAAAACAACAGGAGGCTATGCCGATATTGATTCTTTTGATTATGAGCGTGCTGAATGGAATCAGCCAGAAGAGATAAAACCAAATAGTCTTGGCTGGTACTTTAGTAATGGTTTTGAAAACGATACGGAGGATTGGACAGGAAGAGGTACGGCAAATGTTGCTTCCAGCGCTAATACAGGATATGTAGGCAATCATTCTCTATTTGTTTCAGGCAGAACATCTTCGTGGAACGGAGCACAGAAAATTCTTAGCGATAGGGTTTTCAAGCCGGGAAAAGAATATAGCTTCAGCGTAAATGTGAAATCTGATTCAGAAAAAATCACTGATAAATTTTTTATGAAGCTTGAATATTCCGATGCAGATGGCAAAAAACAGTATGCTCCTATTGCAGAGGGAATAGCTGTAAAAGGAGAATGGATGCAGCTTTCAAATCCGAATTTCAAGATACCGTTAGACGCAGAAGATATGCATCTTTATATTGAAACATATGATAGTAATAACAACTTTTATATTGACGAGGCTATAGGTGCAGTCGGCGGGACAGGAATTCTTGGTGCGGGAGTGCAGAAATTTATACTTGGAGACATTAATTTTGACGGAGTTGTTGATGCTTATGATATGATACTTGCAAGACAAGGATGTTTAAGTAGTTTTGACAGTACATTGGCTCAGGCGGCTGCGGATGTTGATCAAAATGGTGTTTATGACAAAGCAGATCTTGTATTGATTCAGGATTTTATTCTTGGAATAATTAAAAAATTTCCGGTGGCTTGAATGTTGATAATTTAATTTGAGAAGGTTGTTAGAACTTGTGTTGATATGGAAGATGTGCGGATTTTCAAGTATAATTTTTCTGAAAAGACGTGTATAAAAAAGATATTGAACATGATTTGATACAAAATTAAAGGCAGTGTTGCATAGTAAGTGAGCAGCGCTGCCTTTTTTCTATAGTATGTTATTCTTTCTGCTATTGAAAATGATGCCGAACAGAATTATCTGATAGCTTGCAATGGCAGTGAGTATGAATATTTATAGGCTTTTAATATGGTTCGATGAAATAACTTTGAGAACCTGTCTTCACAAGCTAAAATCTGCGTAATAGGGTAGCAAAATTAGATATAATGCAGATATTTTCCTGATAAAAAGACTTGATCTCATAGTCTTTAGAAAGTCTTCTTGAGCCGTTAAACCAACTGAATGTACGCTCAACAATCCAACGAAGAGGCTGAATTTCAAACTCGTTTTTGATACGCGGAGAAATGTCCACAGGAAGATTATGAAACACCTCAAAGGTGTTCTTAAATGTTCCTCTATACCCTTGATCTGCACGCTCCTTTGATTGTCGGATAGCGATAAAGAGCCTTTTCAAAAGTATATACTCCGCCCTTGGTACCGTGAATATTAACTGCATGAACGTGAACGGCAAGAAGATTTTCCATAGTATCAGTTACTATGTGTCGCTTCCGTCCTTTTGTTTTTTTCCTCCGTCATATCCACGTTTTTCATTTGAATATGCTGTTTTGGTGCTTTGGGAATCAATCAGAGCATATGTTGGTGTTTCTGCTTTACCTTTTTGTCTTCGCACTTTTTTGACAAGTTCTTTTTGCAGCATATCCCATGTTCCACTAAGGCACGCACGACGATAAAAACTATATACGGTTTTCCAATTCGGAAAATTTTTGGGAAGATTTCTCCACTGGCATTCTGTTTTTACGAGGTACAATACTGCGTTAATTTGTTCTCTCCTCTTTTCTATGCTCCTGTACCCCTTCTGTTTTAACAGACGTCTTATCATTTCCCATTGTTTTTCGCTCATATTGCTATTATATCACTTTTTCCTTGTGAAGACAAGTTCTGAATTGTTTAGGAGTCATTCCGGTGCAGTTTTGAAATTGCCTTAAAAAATACCTGTCATCTTCGTAACCGCATTGATCAGCAACAGATGCAATGGGAATGTTGGTGGTGTATAATAAATATTTGGCTAATGAAATACGGCTTCTGATGCAATCCTGATGAAAACTTACTTTAAAGCATTTTTTATAAATTGTTCTGAGATGACCTGGGCTGAATGTATACTTTCTGCATATTTCGTCTGTTGACGGCGGTTTTTTTGAATTAAGATAAATCGAATTACGTATTTCCAGCATTTGCTTATAATGCTGAATCATAAATCTTTTACTGATCATTTCTATTTGTTCAGTTAAAGCAGAAAAATGTTTTTGTTTCATTTCATTATATTGCTCGGTGTTACACAAAGGAAAAATACTGTAAACATATGAATCCATTCCATAGTTGGAAATATACGTTTTGTGCTGAGTAATAATAGATTCTAATTTGTCGGCGGTTATATGTTTTGATTCAATGTTGGTTTTTACGAATAACAGGAAGGTCGAATCATCAATTCTTCCGCAACTATCGCATTTATGGTTTGTAATTTGAAGGATGGCATCAGTAATATCAAGCAACGATTGTATCTTATGTTTTTTATTAAAATCATCGTGAAACAGACAGGTTTTGAGCATAACAGAGAAAATAGTGCCGTTTTTATAATCGTCGTGCCTTAGGAGTTCATAAACTTTTTTCATTCCTGAGTCGTTTCTGAGAGAAGTCAGAGAGTCGAAGTTTTCAGTCATGGATTGACATTGCATCAGATAATTGATATCATGTTTCATTCTCAGAAATTCAAGTCCGTTTGCAACAGAAGTAATCCAGTTTCTGTATATATCGTCATATACATCTGATGAATTATATTGTAATACAATATATCCAAAAAGTCTTTCTTTGAAATGGAGTGGATTGAAATAGTATACGGCAGCTTTATTATTTTTATGAAATATTTCGCTTATGTAATATTGGCTGATTTGGAAAGGCGTATTATCTTTATCAAAAACAATACTGCGACATATGAGTGTATTTTTGTTTATTTCAGATATACTTTTATGCCAGCCGTCGAATAAACATAAAAAAATATTATCTACATTGCGTACAAGATATTGAAAACTTCCAAGCAACTTTATAAATTCCTTCAAGTTATGACATCCGATCAGATGCTGATTCATCTGACTGAGAAGATTCCACTGTTCGTATGTTGAATGCATACGTGCAAATTGCAGCTCTTCATTCATTGTTTTTTTCGAACAATTGCAAAAGCAGCTTGTTCCAGGCTTGAATAAACCTTTTGGGGAATGAATCTCTCCGCATTCGATGATTTGTAATTTGCTGAGTAATATTCTAACCGCATTTCTTCCAAGCTGTTCTCTGTTACGCTGATATGTAGTGAGCAAAGGCGAATGTTCGTAACGATTCCATGCATAATCGTATCCGGTAACAGCAAAATATTTACTGATATCTATGTTTTTTTCAGCGAATTCGTCTAATAACCCGTGAGCCATATAATCATTTGCGCACATTACTGCTTCAGGATACGGACTCTGTTCGCTGATGTATTCATTTGCAAGCTTACGTCCTGAAGACATCCAGAAATCTCCGTAAATAACTTTGCGGCTGTCAAAGGATATTCCATGTTTTTCTAGTGATTTTTTGTAACCGTTTAACCGAATCTGAGAACTCTGAATGTCGCTGGGACCGGTAAGGAATTCAATATTTGTAAATCCGTGATAATCTATAAGGTGATCTGCAATATACTCAATGTCACTTTCGTCATTTGTATCGATCAAAGTTGCATTGGGTAAGTCAAAATCAGAAATGAATGCTCCGCAAACAATGATAGGTATAGATTTTTGTTGAAGAAGATATTCACGAACCTTAGCTCTAGGTTTATCGCATCGGAAAGGTTCTGAAAGCACAATTAATCCATCAAATTCCTCAGAAAGGATTAGTTCGTATATCTGATTTTCATAAGGAAGCGGATAGTCCCAGCAATTTAAGTTGTATGTATTTGATATTACGGCGGTATCAATATTATGCAATTGTGCTTCTTTGACGATGCCTTTGATAATTTCACGTTGAGCTGAGCCGTTTACTTCTGCACCAATGACTCCAAATATCATTCTTTTTTTCATGTTTATAATCCGCATTTCTGCAAAAGGCACCAATGATGTTATGAAAAAGGTGCTTTCGCTGTGAGGTTTTGTATGCCATTTTGTTTTAAATGAATTACGCTTTGTTTTCAAACGTATCTCTGCTTTGTTAAAGATGAATATACTATACATTTTTATTAGAGCCTGTTCACATAAAAACAGCATCAAAAATCATGGCGAGCATGATAACAGAAAGAAAAACAACATCGAGTTTATCGTAACGAGTGCATACTTTTCTAAAACGCTTTAATCTCAAGAAAAAGCGTTCAACCTCATTACGGTGTTTGCAGAGTTCTTTATCATACTTCCAAGGGCCTTTACGATTCTTTTTTGGAGGTACAACAGGAATAAACCCATTTTCTGAGGCTAAAGTACGAGTTTTGTCATCTTCATATGCTCTATCCATGAGAAGATTGTGATTATCCTGCGAGCAGACTGTTTCAATAAGCTTTCTGCCCTCGGGAGCATCATGATGATTTCCGGGAGACAGGTGAAAAACAAACGCATATCGATCAAAAGCACAGCAAAGATGTAGCTTCGTTGTCAGCCACCTTTTGAACGTCCGATACTCTGAGTTTACGAGCTCCTGACGCATCAGGGTGAACCTTTATGCTTGTACTATCTATGCAAAGCACATCGGTTCTTATATCAATGATATTCATCTTCTGCATTTTTTCAAAGACTTTTTGGATAGTTCCGTTCTTTGACCATCTGTTGAATCGCATATATATCGTGTGCCATTTACCATACCTTTTTGGCAATGCCCTCCATTTGCAGCCGTTTTCTATCATGCATAGTAAAGCACAAAGAAATTGATAACTCGATATCTCAGCTGGTTTTCTTGTTATCGGCATTAAACGCTCTATTTTTGCAAATTGTTTTTTGGTTAATTTCATACCCTTATTTTATCATACTTTTTTGCTTTTGTAAAGCTTTATGTGAACAGGCTCTAGAATGTCAATATAAATCAAGTCGTTTTGTCCACTTTTTTTTCGAATTGTGAGTTGATATTGTATTCAATTTAAAATATAATAAAATTATAGGATATCATTTTGAAGTTGAGAAATAGGAAAGCACTGATTAAATATGGTGCACCAGATTTTTGTACAGGATGACGTGCCAAGCCGAAAGCGGTATTTAATCAGTGGTTCTCTAGGCAACGATAAATGATTTGTATACATCCATGCTACAGCTGATAGGGTAAACGATTTTCAGCATAACACATCTCTCGCAAATAATTTTTGAGAAATACGGGTATTGACTGCGTGCTCAATGAAAGATTGAAGCAGTATGTCTCTTCAAAGATAAGGTTACAGGGTTCGAACCCTGCTCATTTGTGTTAGAAAGAGAATCTGGCACACATAAAATTCGGTTCAGTGAATGCTGTTCACACTCACCTTAACGTGCTCTGTAATGTGCCTGTTTCCTCAAAAATATTATAAGAGACTGTTTGGTTCTTTGGTACGTCCTTTCGGCAAATTTTGCCGGCGACTGCGTTAAAAAATACTTGTAAGGCGACAGCCTTACTGCGGATTTTTTCCTTGTCCTCAGCATAATTATACTCGAAAAGCCGCACATAAAAAGATACTGAACAGGCTCTAACAAATTATTACTTGCTGCACCATATACTCGCACATAGGTTTCATTCTTTTGTGCCTTGTAGCGCAGCGGAAAGGAATGGTCATAAAATGAAATTTAAAAAACTGTTAGCATCTGTAATGTCAGGTGTTCTGGTATTTGGAATGCTGTCATTTAACGCTGTATTGGGCAACGGTGAAAAAACTAATCCGATACAGAAAGTGTTTGAAGACCTTTCATTAAACGCAGAACCAATTGATGTTTCTGCTGCAAGCAGTAATTTCCGACGTCCGATCAGCAACGAGTCTCCCGTATGGATAGTACATATCGATTCGTGGAATTACCCTGATCCTGAGAAAATTATTGACATTGTTCCGGAGGATGTTCTGCCGTATGTTGTTTTTAACCTTTCTCTGTCAATCAATTATAGTCCTACGGAACACAGGTGGCTGATGGTTCAAGACGGTATTGAATGTGCACGATCTTGGATGAAAGTCTGTGCGGACAAAGGAGTATGGACAATGATTCAGCCTGCGAGCGGCGGTCAGTGCCATTTCCCTGACTATGCCGCTGATTATGATCTAGATAATACGGTCTTCGGAGAGTTCTTCAGGGATTATCCCAACTTCATCGGATATAACTACTGCGAACAGTTCTGGGGATTTGACACTGAAGATTTTCCTGTAACATATCAGCAGCGTTATGATCACTTTGCCGCCCTCTTAAAGTTATGCAACAAATATGGCGGCTATCTGGACGTAAGCTGGTGTGAAAATCAGTGGGGGGTCAGCTCTTAATCCAGTTGCAATGCTGAAAACTAATGCCAACTGGGAAGAAGCATGCCGTACATATCCTCAGAACTTTATACTGGAAGAAAAATATACTCAGCCAGGTTATATTGCTGATGTTGAAAGCGAGGTATATGGTGCTTACATTTCAGGTTACTGCGGAAATTACGGCATACGTTGGGATGATACGGGTTGGTCGGATTATCCGTGGAACGGAGGAGATTTAGATCCCCAGAGTCACGAGCAGTATCGCCTTTCCACGAGTTTGCCAATATACTTTGAACGTATGGCGATGAACGGTATGACTGTTATCGACGGACCTGAACTTGTATGGAACGACTGCATTAAAGGTCTTTGGGACGGAACTGATGACGAAGGCTATAAATATCGTCGTTGGGATTTTTACGACCAGTGCAAAAATACAAATCTTGATCTAATGCGTAAATTCATTGACGGAACAATTCGTATTCCTAACAGAAAAGAAGTAATTGACAGAACAAAGGTTGTTGTTATTCAGGATGTGGACTCCGGAAGCAATGATGACAAGTACTGTTCGTATAAAACGCTTTTTGAGGGCTTATATCGTGCTGATAATGACGGAAATTATAAGGATAATCATAACCCCTTCAAGAGTACGGGACGTTATCAGACGATTCCAACTGTATATGGTCTTGCAGATGATCTGGCAAAATCAATTCCAGTACAGATAAATCAGTCAACAATAGCTTCACGCTGGAGCAGTATTTCTGACAAGCAGGCTGAATTTAACAAGCTTTATCCTGATTCCTATTACGCAAACTGCTATGTAGCAAATAATCAGAATACATGGCTTACTTACTACAACAACAAGGTAAGCGATGGTGACAGAGGTGCACAATTCAATTTAAAATACAACACTTGTAAAAGCCTTGATATCAAGCACCAGCTTTATGGTTCAGCACTAATCAATGAATATTCAGACCACATAAATGTATATCTGAATAATTATGATGAAGATGCATCAACAACTCTGAAAACAGAAAGCATTACAATTGCCGGTGCAAGTTCCAAACCAACATTTACAGCTGAAGATAGGGGCGTTAATCAAACAGCAAGTGTTATAACAGAAAGCTGGAGTAATGGTACGTACACGCTTACTGTTAAGCATAACGGACCTGTTGATATCTCTATAAAATGCTCAGGCAATGAGACGGGACGCCTTACTTCTTATCCGCAGGCTGTACAAACAGAACCTTCATTCCCTGCTTTCTACACCGGAGCACGTCAGTATGAAGGGGAAAATTTCGATCAAAAAAATATTGAAGAAAACGTTACGAACGGCTGTCGTACGGATGTTACTAAATTTCAGGGCATGGGATTTGTAAAATTCGGAACCAAGGATACTGCTGCCGTTAAGGATACTGTAAAAACTACAAAAGCAGGTGTGTTCAAATGGACGCTTCGCTATTCGGCAACCTCTGATGTTAATTGCGTGGATCTTTACGTAAATGGTTCTAAGATAAAAACGCTTTCGCTTCCAAAGGGTTCAGGATATGACGACTGGAAAACAATAAGCGAAAATATTAATCTCAATGTCGGAGAAAATAAAATTGAACTCAAGGCTAATTCAACTCTTCCCTGCTCGCTTTACATTGATAACTTTAAGGTCGAGGGAGATTTTGGCGATGCGGTAATTACAGTTGAGCCTCTTAACGGTAAGTTTATAAGGCAACACCGCACAATTGCCAAACGAGCAAAAATATGATATAATAGATATAT
>ERZ772872.3242-NODE-3242-length-12327-cov-2.922995_pt1 | contig 12327 bp, 10 predicted proteins | sample MGYA00512132_ERZ772872 | MGnify/ENA primary metagenome ERZ772872 (study PRJEB29015, sample SAMEA2737724) | human gut metagenome | biome: human gut; feature: human-associated habitat; material: faeces | place: China | collected 2012 ...
AGAGAAAAATCAATTTGTACTTGTCTATCCGGAGCAGGGAATGTGGTGGAATTACCGGAAACCAAGACCGCTGCAGAAGGGCGCATTTACCTTCGCTGCCAGAAATAATAAGCCGGTACTTCCCGTATTTATTACCATGGAAGACAGTGATGTTTTAGATGATGACGGATTCTATGTGCAGGAATATACGGTGCATTTCTGTGAACCGATTTATCCGGATCCGAATAAAAAGCGTGCACAGAATTCCTGTGAGATGCGGGATAAGAATTATGAAGCGTGGAAAGCTGTTTACGAGCAGACCTATGGAGAGAAACTGACCTATAGTTGTGATGAAAAACAGCCGATTAAAGAGAAGAAAGCACTCTAATAAAAGTTGCAGGAAATGTAATATGTATTGAGAAAGGGTAAAGGGATAAATTATGAATAATCAGTGGAACCAGATGCCACCAAACATGCCGTCACAGCAGAGACCGCCGATGCCAACGAATATGCCGCCGCAGCAAGGTGGACCAATGCCGCCGAATATGCAGATGCAACAGGGCAGACCGATGCCACCAAACATGCAGATGCAGCAGAGACCGCCGATGCCAACGAATATGCCGCCACGACAGGGAAAAATGCCACGACCGGAGCTCTCTCCGGAAGATAAGAAGCAGGCAGACAAATTATGTATTATTTCCATGATTTTGATGTTTGCACCGATGGCAGTAATTTTTATTAAGAATATTATTCTGGGACTGTTGTTTGATGCAGGAAAAGAAGAAATTTATTATAATATCGCAAGCAGCTATGTATTAGGTTCAATTCTGACTTTTCTTATGGCTGGCTGTGGAATTGCAGCACTGGTACTTATGATTTTGGTCCGTGTAAAATATCCGCAGAGTGTATTTGGTAAAGTGCTGATGTGGCTTTATATTGCACTTGCCATTCTTGTAGTAGTATTTATAGCAGTAACAATTATTGCCTGTGGGCTGGCATTCATAAGCTGTGTCCGAAACTGTCCGGGCTGATGAGGCAGGAAAATAAATGATAGATATTACGATTTTGCACTGGAGAATTTCGCCGTATTTTATCTGTTTTCTCTTAAGCTTTGTACTGGCATATCTTTATGCCACATGGTATTTGAAAAAAGCAGGAGTAAGGGGCAGTCATATCTTTTATTCAGAGCTTTTGAATACAGTCCTGGCATTATATTTTGGAGCATTTTATACCTTTATTGTGCAGCTGGCAGAACAGGGTAAAGTAGAAACATTTGGTTTTTCCAGTCTTGGCGGTATGGCGGGCATCCTGCTCGGTGTGTGGATTTTTACAAAAATCAGTAAGGAACATAAGATAGAGCTATGGACTGCATATGTGCTGGCATTGGGACTGATGTATGCGGTTTCAAAGCTAGGCTGCTTTTTTGCAGGCTGTTGTGTTGGCATGAGATATCAGGGACCTGGCAGTATCCGCTATCTTGATAATGGAGCAGCGGGGGAATACCTTTTTCCGGTCCAGCTGGCAGAGACGATCTTATTTCTGCTGGCGTTTTTGTTGCTTCACAAGATGGCAGAACGAAGAAGGAATGGTATAATTCCAAAGAGTCTGTTGCTGTATGCGATATTAAAATTCGTACTGGATTATCTGAGGTATTATGAAGACAGAAAGATTTTCAGTGCGAACCAGTGGGGATGTCTGCTGGTAGCTGTAAGCGTATTGCTCTATGAGGCAGTACGGCAAATTAGACAAAGAGCGAATAATAAAGTAATATAACGGATATGAGAAAAGAGTTTTGTGGGTGTTGTGCCGGCAGAACTCTTTTGTATTGTTATGCATCCAAAGAAGCTGCCGGACAGGTTATGGTGTTTATCAAGCGTTATATTTATTGTAAAAGGTTGGATTCGGAACAAAGTATTTAGAAAAAATTGGGAAATAAGTTTACATAATATAGGTACGAAATATGGGACACATCCTGTTGTAACATGATCTTATCAGAGAGCAAAGCCACTGAAAAATACCAGAAAAGTGGCAGAAAAGCGAAGGAAAAGATAAGAAAAAAGACACAGGGAGGTCACAATTATGCGTGATAATACAGTACATGTAAGAAGAGGAAAGAAACATCCGTCAAGAATGGAAATGATAGTGCTTGCAGCTCTTGCAGCCCTTATGGTAAGCGGTGGAACATTATTACTGCTGGCAGCTTTGCTGGGACAGGATATTACAGACTGGAACCACAGAGCAGCAATTACAGCAGGACTTTCTCTTGCCGGAGTTGTGTGGGGATGGTTAATCAGGGCAAACCGTTAGACATATCCGTGGGATAAGTACGACATGGTTTTTCGAATTGAGGTTGACGCATTCCCGATAGTTTTCTATAATGAAACTGATTATATTGTACAGGAAAATCAAAAGAAGATTTTCTGTTGTTTTGGAGAAAAAGGGAATTGAAGGAGACGGAAAATGAAGAAAACAATTCGTAAGATAGAGATACTTTTCATGACATTGATTTGCATTTTTGCCATGTCAGGAATGCCGATGCAGGTATATGCAGGTCCTGCGGATAATTCGCTGGAGACACTGACAGTAGCCGAGGGTTCATTATCACCTGCATTTGAAGGAAACCGTATGTACTATACGGTACAGGTAGGACAGGATGTAAGCAGCGTGACGGTAAGTGCAAAAACGGTAAATCCGGCAGCAACGATTCAGTCCGGGGTGGGAACCACTACCTTAAAAACAGATGGAGATACGAAGATTGACGTAGTAGTGCAGGCAGAGAATGGAAATCTTGCAACTTATCATCTGACCATAACCAAGTCTGCAACAGGTGCTGCAACAGATACTACAACAAGCACAGACACAGGCAATACTCCGGCGGACAATAATACCGGAGCAGATAATGGAACAGATACAGCCACACCGGACGATACTGTATCTGCCTATACCGTGTCAGAAGATTTCGCAGCAGAACAGATTCCGGCGGATTTTACAGAAGCGCAGGTGCCTTATCAGGGAGCTGAATACCGTGGTGCTGCTTTTAACAATGGTAATTTATCTCTTTTATATATGACAGATGCAGCAGGAAATGCAGGCTTTTATGTGGTAAATGGCACCGATGGCAGTGTGTGCCCATATATTCGTATCGATAATGGGGATAAGTATCTGATTTTAATGACACCTTCGGCAGTGACTTCTTTTCTACCGGGCGAAGCAACCACGCCTATTCAGGTTGGGGACAGTACATTTGAAGATGCATACGCAACAGATACAGAAAATATTTATACCGTATATGGAATGACAAATGATGGACAGGAAGGCTGGTATAATTACAATACCAGTGATGGAACCTTCAGCGAATACCAGTACAGTGACAGCACGGAGGAGGATACCGATACCACCTATCTTCAGAATGCATTAAATGACTTAAATGACAAATATACCGCTAGAAAAGACCGGGATTTAAAAATTATTGCCGGATTAATTGTAGTAATCGTAATTCTTATTTTTATCATTATTAATCTGTTGCTTCGTGGAAGAAGAGGTTATGAAGAAGAGGACGATGATGAAATCGAAGAAGCAGTAGATATCTTTGAAGAAGAAAAACGCAGAAAGGCAAAGAAGAAACAGAAATTCGTAGAAGATACCGGTAAAGTCGAAGAAGAACCGGTCAAAGAAAAAGAGACCAGTGCAGTGAAGGATTTACCAGAGAAAGCAGAGTCAGAAGAAAAAGAAGAAGCGGATTCCGCCGCTCAGTTACCGGAAGAAGTGGCAGAACGGTTAGGCGAAACTGACTTTATGGAAGGATTTGAAGAAGAACCGGAATTTATGTCCGGCAGAAAGAAACGTGAAAAGGAAAAGAGAGAAAAAAAAGAGAAGAAACGGCGGAGCAAAGATATTTTTGATGACGATGATGAAGATAATGGAATCTTTGCAAGCCATGATGACTTTATTGAAAAAGAATCATCAGATGATGATATTGAAGTAATGGATTTAAATGATTTATAAGAGAATTGGCGCGTAGTGACAGGAGGATTTTATGCATAAACCATATACAAAACAAGCGCAAAAAGTAATAGAACTGACGACAAAGGCAGCCAGAAGCATGCATCATAATTATATTGGAACAGAGCACCTTTTACTGGGATTGCTAAAAGAAGGCAGTGGAGTAGCTGCCTGTGTTCTGATGGATGCGGGAGTAGAAGAAACCCGTCTGGTAGAACTGATAGAAGATTTAATCGCTCCATCTTCGGATGTGGCAGTATTAGACCGGAAAGGTTATTCTCCAAGGATTCAGCATATCATTGAGACCGCTGACCAGGAGGCAGAGCGTTTTGACAATGAGAATATCGGAACAGAACACCTTTTAATTGCATTATTGAAAGAGGCAGACTGTGCCGGTGTACGTCTGTTGAATACACTGGGTGTGAATATCCAGAAGATTTATATCGAGACTCTGGTAGCCATGGGAGAAGACGCAAACCGCTATAAAGAGGAGATTGCGGCAAGCAAATCCGGAAAAAAGAAAGCAGTAGAAGTAACGCCAACCTTAGATCAGTATTCCAGGGATTTAACTGCTATGGCAGCCTATGGTGAGATAGACCCGGTGATTGGCAGAGAGGCAGAGATCGCCCGCGTGATTCAGATTTTAAGCCGCAGGACGAAAAATAATCCATGCCTGATTGGAGAGCCGGGAGTTGGAAAGACAGCTATTGCAGAAGGACTTGCCCAGCGTATTGCATCCGGACTGGTTCCGGATACAGTCCGGGGAAAACGAGTGGTAACACTGGATTTATCCGGAATGGTAGCAGGCTCTAAATACCGTGGAGAATTTGAAGAGCGGATTAAGAAAGTCATTCGTGAAGTGACAGAAGCAGGAAATGTACTTCTTTTCATAGATGAACTTCATACCATTATCGGAGCAGGTGGAGCGGAAGGTGCACTGGATGCTTCCAATATCCTGAAACCGTCTCTTTCCCGTGGAGAGATCCAGCTGATCGGAGCAACGACACTGGAAGAATATCGGAAATACATTGAAAAGGATGCAGCGCTTGAACGGCGTTTTCAGCCTATCATCGTGGAAGAGCCTACAGAAGAGGAGGCTGTTGAAATCCTGAAGGGGCTGCGCCCATATTATGAAAAACATCATGGTGTAGAGATTCTGGATGAGGCCCTTGAGGCGGCTGTAAAAATGTCCGTTCGTTATATCAATGACCGGTTTCTTCCGGATAAAGCCATTGACATTATTGATGAAGCAGCGTCGAAAGTACAACTGGCGGGATATCGTCCGTCTCCGAAAGCAGAAGCACTGGAAAGAGAGATCCACGATATTCTGAAACAAAAAGAACAGGCAGTCATAAATGCAGATCTTGAAGGTGCAAAAGCAGCACAGGCAAAGCAAAATGAGGCGGAAGCAGAATTGGAAAAGATCCGAAGAAAGGCGGAGCGGAAAAATCGGAAAAATCCACTTACAGTTGATGAAGAGGCAGTTGCCGGTATTGTGTCTGACTGGACAAAAATACCTGTACAGCGTTTGACAGAGGGGGAATCCCGTAGGCTTGCAAATTTGGAAAAGGTTCTGAAAAAACGTGTGATCGGACAGGATGAGGCAGTTTCTGCAGTTGCCCGGGCGGTAAAAAGGGGAAGAGTAGGATTAAAGGATCCCGCAAGGCCTATAGGTTCTTTCTTATTCCTGGGACCTACCGGAGTGGGAAAAACGGAGCTTTCCAAAGCGCTGGCGGAAGCTGTATTTGGAAGTGAGCAGGCAATGATCCGTGTTGATATGTCGGAGTACATGGAGAAACACAGTGTTTCTAAAATGATCGGTTCCCCGCCGGGATATGTCGGACATGAGGACGGCGGTCAGCTCAGCGAAAAAGTGCGCAGAAATCCGTATTCCGTGATTTTGTTTGACGAGATCGAAAAAGCGCATCCGGATGTATTTAATATTTTACTCCAGGTGTTAGACGATGGACATATCACGGATTCCCAGGGACGCAAGGTGGACTTTAAAAATACGATCATTATCATGACATCAAATGCAGGAGCACAGTCCATTGTGGAACCGAAAAAACTTGGTTTTGCATCTTCTGATGATGAAAAGCAGAATTACGAGCGCATGAAAAACAGTGTGATGGAGGAAGTGCGCAGGATTTTCAAACCGGAGTTCTTAAACCGTATTGATGAGACCATCGTATTCCGTTCACTGAACAAAAATGATATGAAACAGATCGTCACATTAATGTTGAAAGATCTGACAGACCGTTGTAAGAGCCAGATGGATATCACACTTCATGTGCGTGACAGCGTGAAAAATTATATTGTGGAAAAAGCATACGAACCGAAATATGGAGCAAGACCACTCCGCCGCAAAATCCAGAATGAGATCGAGGATCAGCTTGCAGAAGAAATCTTAGACGGCAAGGTGAAAAAGGGTGATGAAGTGATCGTCACTACGAAAAAGAATGCAGTTGTTTTTGAAGTAAAGGAACAGTAACACAAAAATAAAAAAATCCTTAAAAATGATGAAAATGCTGGCAATCGAAATGTAGTTGAGCTATAATGATTTTACAAAATTTTTACGGTGCAGCAGGCAGAGAAGGACTGTACCACAGGAGGAAAAGATGAGCGCTATTAGTGAATTAATTCGTTCAGAAGCAGATGGAACGATCAGTTTTGGAGATTACACTCTGGATGCAAAGGCAAAGCTTGATAACTTCGGGCATCAGGGAGATCTTTATAAGGTAAAAACTTACAAAGACATCACCAAGCTGGAGCGTAATGGTATGTTTGTTTATGAATCCGTACCGGGAACAGCGGCATATCATTTGAATGCAACGGACACAGGAATTTCTTTTTCCGTGGAAGGACCGGAAGATGCTCAGATCACACTGGAGTTAGAAGAAGAGACTGAGTATGAAATTACAGTGGACGGAGCAAGCGCAGGTAAGATGAAAACAAATCTCGGTGGCAAGTTGACCGTCAGTGTGGAACTTGGAGAGAAACCGGTAGAAGTTCAGATTCAGAAATGCTAAGAAATGATAAGGGGTTGTCAGAAACGGCAACTCCTTTTAATGTCAATCGGAACTATTTGCAGAGTTTCCGGTTATTTTTTTGATAGGGAAGGTTTTATGGCAAAAGGAAAAACAAGTATTTTTTTCTGCCAGTCCTGCGGATACGAATCGTCCAAATGGATGGGGCAGTGTCCGGGATGTAAGGAATGGAATACATTTGTAGAAGAAGTGGTGGACAAAAAGAGTGCGGGCACACTGGCAAAGCAGAAAGCGACAGCGTCAGAGGCAAAGGTACTGCCTCTGTCCCAGATCGAGATGACCTATGACAAGCGTGTGTCAACAGACATGAAAGAATTAGACCGTGTACTTGGCGGCGGTATTGTGCAGGGTTCCATGGTGTTAGTGGGAGGTGATCCCGGAATCGGAAAATCCACATTGCTGCTTCAGGTCTGCAGGAATCTGTCGGAGCATAACATAAAAGTGCTCTATATTTCCGGGGAGGAATCTTTGCAGCAGATCAAAATCCGTGCGGAGCGCATCGGAAATTTCGGGGACAGTCTGAAACTGCTGTGTGAGACAAATCTTGACACCATAAAGGCAGTCATTGACCGGGAAAAACCGCAGATCGTTGTAATCGATTCCATCCAGACGATGTTTAACGAAGAGGTTTCCTCGGCACCGGGCAGTGTATCACAGGTGCGCGAGTCCACAGGTGTTTTGATGCAGATCGCAAAGGGAATGGGAATCTCCATTTTCATTGTGGGACATGTGACGAAAGAGGGAGTGGTGGCAGGACCGAGGGTGTTAGAACACATGGTAGACACCGTGCTTTATTTTGAGGGAGACAGGCATGCGGCTTACCGTATTTTAAGAGGTGTAAAAAACCGTTTTGGCTCCACAAATGAGATCGGTGTGTTCGAGATGCGGCAGGATGGTCTTGTGGAAGTGGAAAATCCGTCTGAATATATGTTGAGCGGCAAGCCGGAGGGAGCGTCCGGCTCTGTTGTGGCATGTTCCATGGAAGGGACTAGACCAATCCTTTTGGAGGTGCAGGCACTTGTATGTCACAGTAATTTTGGTATTCCGCGAAGAACAGCGGCAGGAACGGATTTTAACCGTGTCAATCTTTTGATGGCGGTTCTGGAAAAAAGACTGGGCTTAAAGCTGGGTGACTGTGATGCCTATGTGAATATCGCAGGAGGAATCAAAATGAATGAGCCGGCAATCGACCTTGGCATTGTTCTTGCATTGATCTCAAGTTACAAGGACAAACCGATCGATGAGAAAACCATCTGTTTTGGCGAGGTCGGCTTAAGCGGTGAGGTCCGCGCGGTAAATATGGCAGAACAGCGGGTGCAGGAGGCAAAAAAACTTGGCTTTGAGGTCTGTATTCTACCGGAGGTCTGCAGAAAATCCATGACAGAAGTAAAAGGTATCAAGCTGGTCGGTGTGAGCAATCTTTTAGATGCCATGAATTATCTGAAATAAAAAAATTGTATGAATTTTATAAAAAATAAAGGAAATTGAAAAATCCTGCCGAATAATAAAAATATGGAGATTTTATTGAAACGATTTTTTATATGGTGCTTCGGGAGAGACTGTCAGATATCAGAGAGGTGATACATATGACAATACGGGAAGAACTTGAAAAAATGGAGCGGGAAACATTAAGCCCTTATGCAACGCTCAGTGTGAACACGAAAGGCAGGGAACGCGAGGAAGAACAGTGCGATGTCCGGCCTGTTTTTCAGCGAGACAGGGACAGAATCCTGCATTGTAAGGCATTCCGGCGGTTGAAGAATAAGACACAGGTTTTTCTGACACCGAAGGGAGATCACTATAGGACAAGACTTTCCCATACCTTAGAGGTATCGCAGAATGCGAGAACAATTGCAAAAGCACTGCGTCTGAATGAAGATTTGGTGGAAGCAATCGCATTGGGACACGATATGGGGCATACGCCGTTTGGCCATGCCGGAGAGTATGTGTTAAACGAAATCTGTGAAGACGGATTCCGGCACAACGAGCAGAGTGTCCGTATCGTGGAAAAACTTGAGAAAAACGGCATGGGCTTAAACCTGACATGGGAAGTGCGGGATGGCATTTTAAATCATCAGTCCAAGTCCATGCCACATACTTTAGAGGGAAAAGTTGTCCGCTTATCAGATAAAATCGCCTATGTTTACCATGACGTGGATGATGCGATCCGTGCAGAGATTCTGACGGAGGATGATATTCCGTTAGAGATCCGGAAAACATTAGGTTTTACCACAAAACAGCGCTTAAATACACTCATACATAACGTGATCATGAACAGCATGGATCAGGATGACATCCGGATGTCAGCAGATATTCAGGAAGCCATGTTTGAGCTGCGCCATTTTATGTTCGATCATGTATACACAAATCCAATTGCCAAGGGTGAGGAAGTGAAGGCTAAGGCAATGATCCGGCAGCTTTTCGGATTCTACAAAGACCACATCGAGTTTCTGCCGGAAAAATACCTCGCCATGCTTGATGAAGGGGAAAAGACGGAGCGCGTGATCTGCGATTACATTGCGGGTATGACCGACCAGTATGCCATCACCAAATTCAGCGAATACTTCCTGCCGCAGGCATGGCAGGTAGACGGATACTAATACGAAAATTGCTAGTACCGTTGCGAGTGACACATAGCGAAAGCGTGTCTTGAATGTTTTTGTTAATTTTGAACAATTTAAAGAAGACTATGAGGAGTTTCGCAATTGGCTAATAGATATTAAAACGAAAGGAGGACACGCAGTATGCCATATTTTTCGGATGATATAATTGAAGAAGTGCGTTCCAGAAATGATATCGTGGATGTAATCGGACAGTATGTGCATCTGACGAAAAAGGGAAGCACCTATTTTGGACTGTGTCCTTTTCATAATGAGAAAACAGGATCGTTTTCTGTTTCTCCGAATAAACAAATGTACTACTGCTTCGGCTGTGGAGCCGGAGGGAATGTTTTCACGTTTATGATGCAGTATGAAAACTTTACCTTCGGGGAGGCAATGGAAGCCTTGGCGGACCGGGCGGGTGTTGCCCTGCCAAAGCAGGAATATTCTGCCGCACAGAAGAGAGAGGCAGATAAAAAACAGCGGCTGTTGGAGATCAACAAAGAGGCAGCCAGATATTTTTATACATTATTGCGGAATGACCGTGGAAAACATGCACTCGCTTATTTCCAGAAAAGAGAATTGTCTGAGGAGACCATGAAAAAGTTTGGTCTGGGATATTCGGATCAGTACAGTGATGACTTATACCGGTATCTCCGTTCCAAAGGGTATGAGGATGAGATCTTAAAAGAGTCGGGGCTTGTGACAATCGATGAGAGACGCGGCGGCTATGACAAATTCTGGAACCGTGCCATGTTTCCGATTATGGATGTCCACAACAAAGTCATCGGTTTCGGTGGCAGGGTGATGGGCGATGGAGAGCCGAAGTATTTAAACTCACCGGAAACACCGATTTTTGATAAGAGCCGGAATCTGTATGGACTTAATTTTGCAAGGACCACAAAGAAACCACAGTTTTTATTGTGTGAAGGATATATGGATGTGATCGCGCTGCATCAGGCAGGATTTGACAATGCGGTGGCATCACTTGGAACTGCGCTGACGGCAGGACATGCGAATCTGTTAAAAAGGTACACCAAAGAAGTGTATTTAACCTATGACAGTGACGGCGCAGGGGTGAAAGCTGCACTCCGGGCGATTCCAATTTTAAAGGAAGTAGGGATTACGACAAAGGTAATTAATATGCGTCCGCACAAAGATCCGGATGAATTTATCAAGGCTTTGGGAGCAGAGGCGTATCAGGATCGTATCGATCATGCAGAGAACAGCTTTATGTTTGAGATACGCATTTTAGAGCAGCAGTACGACATGAAAGATCCGGAGAGCAAGTCAGCCTTTTATCATGAAGTGGCAAAGAAACTATGCTCCTTCACAGAAAAAATCGAGCGTGATATTTACATTCAGGCAGTCGCGGAAAAATATATGCTGCCAACGCAGGATTTACAGCGGCTTGTCGGTAAATACGGAATGCAGATGGAAGGCATCCGAAAACAACCAACCCAGTTAAAAACCGGTATCAATGAGAAAAACGCCTCCGCCAGAGGAATCAAAAAAGAAGATGGGATGAAGCAATCCCAGAAACTTCTTTTGACATGGCTCATAGAGAATACCAGATTATATCATAAGATAAAAAAATATATCGCACCGAAGGATTTTACGGAGGAGATATATCATAAGGTAGCTGAAGTATTATTCCAGCAGTTTGAGGAGAGCGGAGAAGCAAACCCGGCGAAGATCGTCAGCATGTTTCCTGATGAGGAGGCACAGAAAGAGATTGCGGCGCTTTTCAATGCAAGAATCCATGAGGTCGAGTCAAAAGAAGACCGGGAGAAGGCATTGAAAGAGACCATTATCCGCATCAAACAAAACAGTATCAAGTATCGGTCCGAGCATTTGGCACCGACAGATATGGCTGGTCTGATGCAGCTTGTAACAGATAAACGTGACCTGGAAGAATTGGAGAAATTGCATATTTCCATTGATTAGGGACAAAATAGTAGAAAACTTGAGAGGATGAACCAAAATGGCAAAAAAGACAGAAAACGAGGTAAAGGAAACCAAAAAAGAAGCAGCAGTGATGGATGAAGCTGCAAAAGAAAAGTTTCAGCAGAAGTTAAAAGATCTGTTAGCCTTGGCCAAAAAGAAAAAGAACATGTTGGAATACCAGGAGATCAGCGACTTCTTTGCGGACATGCAGTTAGAAGCAGAGCAGTTTGATAAAATTCTTGATTTTCTGGAAGCAAACAATATCGATGTACTTCGGATCACAGATGATGATTCTGATGATGAAATTTTACTCGATGTAGATGATGAAGACGAGATCGAAGTGGAAAAAATCGACCTTTCCGTGCCGGATGGCGTGTCCATTGAAGATCCGGTCCGTATGTATTTGAAGGAGATCGGTAAAGTACCTCTTTTAAGTGCAGAAGAAGAAATCGAGCTGGCAAAGAGAATGGAATTAGGAGACCAGGAAGCAAAGAAACGTCTGGCAGAAGCCAACCTTCGTCTGGTGGTAAGTATTGCAAAACGTTATGTAGGACGTGGTATGTTATTCTTAGACCTGATTCAGGAAGGTAACTTAGGTCTGATTAAAGCCGTTGAAAAATTCGATTACCGGAAAGGCTATAAGTTCTCTACCTATGCAACATGGTGGATTCGTCAGGCAATCACAAGAGCCATTGCAGACCAGGCAAGAACAATCCGTATCCCGGTTCATATGGTTGAGACCATCAACAAAC
>ERZ772872.3253-NODE-3253-length-12294-cov-16.376420_pt1 | contig 12294 bp, 11 predicted proteins | sample MGYA00512132_ERZ772872 | MGnify/ENA primary metagenome ERZ772872 (study PRJEB29015, sample SAMEA2737724) | human gut metagenome | biome: human gut; feature: human-associated habitat; material: faeces | place: China | collected 2012 ...
GCGGACATTGATCTCGAAACGCCGGATCAGCAGCGCGATACCGCCGCCGCCCGCAAGTCCGTAGCCCCAGCGGTTGTCGCGCGGCAGTTTGAAGGAGTAGTCGCCCTTCCAGTCGGCCGCTCCCGAAGCTTTCGCCTCCTCGTTCTCATAGGTCGAAGAGAGGTGGTAGGAGAAAGTCGCCGCCGCTTCGAGGTAGACGCGGACATGGTTGCGGAAGAGGTAGAAGTGGGGCTGCCACACGATCGGCAGCACGATCGAATTGACGTTGCGCGTGTAGTAGCGGTAATCCTTCTTCTCCTCGACCTGCGAAGCGTTGGTCGCAAACGAAAAGCCCTGCTGCTGGAACTCCAGATCAATGCCGAAGCCCCCCACGAAGCGTTGCTTGCCGTAGTAGCGCCACGAAAGGCCCCCGCTGTAAAGTCCCCAGATCGCCCGCATCTCCTGCTGGGGCTGGAAGCGGCCGTTGCCCATGCCGTAGCCCACCGTGAAGCCGAGCGTATGCTGCGCCGAAGCCCCCTGCCATGCGGCGAGGGCCGCAAGGGCGAAGAGCGCCGTCCGGATATGTCGTTGCATCGTCATCTTATCTGAAATTATTGAACATCCCGCCCGCAGCGTTGAAGTTGCTGTTATTGTCGTTCTGCTGCCGGTTGCGGTCCTGATCGCGCTTCGGACCCTCCTTGGCCCGTTTCTCCGCCTCGCGGCGCAGGCGCTGCGACTCGCGTTCGTCCAGCAGGCGCGAGAGCGACTGCATCGTGACCGGCGCGAAGATCCGGTTCATGTCCATCGAGAATTCGATCTCCCAGTTGGTCTTCGTGGCGAAGGTGTCCTCGCCCTGGTCGTTGGCGTAGATCTCGGCCCGCTCGGGCTGGAGACGTTCGACCACATTGCCCGAATCCCACTTGCCGTTGCCGTTGCGGTCCTCGATGACGCGGAACTTGATCTCGCCGGCGGGAACGTAATTGAACCGGATGTCGCCGGTCGTCACGTCCCGCTTCTCCTGCTTGAGCGCGTTGCTGCCGTCGAGCAGCTGGACGATATACTTCGTGCCGTCGTCGCGGCCCCTGACGTGGATGAGCACCGTGGCGAATTTCTCGGGGTCGAGAACCGTGTACTTCCTGATGATCGAGTCGTTGGAGAGGCCCGCAACGTCGGTAATGGCGCCCTCGGGGATGGTCAGCGTATACTGTCCGCCCAGCTTCCACGGGGCGCGGACCTGCCAGCGGCGCAGCATCCCCGTATCGCGCACCATGCGCACCGGAATATCCTCGATCGAGTTATCCTCGAGCAGGCGCGTCAGCAGCAGTTCAGCCGAATCGAGCTTCACGAGCGGATAGTCGAAATCGACCGTCAGGTGATTCTCGGGGTTGATCTCGCCCGAAGTGGGCATCTTGAAGGCGAAGGGGTTCTCCTTCTTGGGTTCCACCCACTCCTCGCCCGCGGCCTCGGCCTTGCGGCGTTCGCGTTCGAGTTTCTCGCGTTCGCGCTCCTGCTCCTTGGTCTCGATCAGACGCCAGGCGAGCTTCAGCGGCTCGGTGACCTCCTGCAACTGGTTGACGGTGTCGTGTTTGAAATAGGTGATCTCGCCCTTGATCGTATCGGGAAGCGACGACGAGGGGACGTTGAACCACAGGGCGATCGTATCTCGGCCCACGGTCTGCGGATCGACGATCACCCGGTCGGCCGGAATGCTGTCGAAACGGAGCCGGGTGATCTTCGGACGCGCCGCGGCGAAGTAGAGCATCGCCTTGTGCTGCAGAGGCCGTTCGGTCTGCGAAAGCAGCTGGCGGCGGAACGCCTTGTCGGTGAACATGCGGAAATAGAGCTGCGGTTCGGCGGTCACGTACCGGCGGATCGAGTCGTACCACATGCCGAAATCGGGCATCTCGGCAGGGTTGTAGGTCCCTTCGAGGAAACCCACCTGGTCGCTACCCGGCTCGTACATCTGATTGTCGTTCTTATCCTGAACGGCATAGACGCGGTAGGGGATCGGCTTGAGGTTCTGGGCGATGAAGATGCCGTTGTTCTCGGCACGGGCGATGGCCGCGGGTTTGTACTTGAAGATCGTGGAGTCGTATCCGGCGACCTGCTCGACCGAGTCGGCCGGGAAGAACCAGATGAAGCTCTTCGACACGGAGTCGGCCTTGTAACTGTCGGCCGTATAGCCCGAAAGGACCATCGAGTCGATCTCGGGACCCGTCGAGAAGACGTAGCGCATCGAATAGAGCGGGTTGCCCTCGTTGTTGTCGCGGATGGCGCTGCCGAAATTGAGCGCATAGGTCGTATTCGGGGCCAGCGTGTCGCGCAGCTGCACGACGATGCCCCGGCCGCGCAGGGTGATGAGCGGCTTTTTCTTCATCGCCGGCGAGGTGAAGAACTCCTTCTGCTGGTCCTTGAGCTGCACGAACTCGTCGAATTCGATGTAGATCTTCTCGTGGTTCACGAGCGGCCGGTTGGTCGAAAAGTTGTCGGGCGTCATGTTCACGATGACGGGGGGCAGCGAGTCGCGGGGACCTCCCGTGGGGGTCATCATGCTCGCACAGCGGCTCATAAGGGCCGAAGCGAAGAGCAGCGCCACCGCAAGGCGCAGCACGTTAAGCATATGTCGCGGAGTGTTCATCGGCGTCGGGATTGTGTTTGGGGTTTCGTTTCAGGCGCGCGCGACGCATCGACGAAGCGCCAGCCGTCCTCGACGTAAATCCACGTCGCACGCCACGGACGGAAGACCACCGGCAGGGTCACGGTCTCGCCTTCGAGGTCGACCACCTGTTTCGAGTAGGCGTAGAGGCGGTTGGTGCGGTCGACCACGACCACCATCAGGGTCGAGGAGCTGACCTCCATCTTGTAAAGCCCGGTCTCCTTGTCCTCGTAGGCCGAGAACGGCGTGGCGGGCGGGGTGACGCCGGCGGTTTTCGCCGTGAGCTTGCCCGACACGGCATCGTCGTACGAGGCGATGTAGAACGCCGTGGTGTCGGCGGCATAGGCATACGCCTTCACGTTGGCGATCTCCGAGGTCTCGCCGCCCTCGGCAAGCTGGACCGAGGGGTCGATCAGGCAGTCGAGGTAGACGGGAGGCGCATAGAACTCGTTGTAGAAACTCCAGTTGCCCTCCTTGTAGGAAAAACCCTTCCAGGGTTTGAAAATCAGCGACACGTAGAGGTTGGGAAGGTTCACGTCCAATTCCTGCTGCGTATAGGCATAGACCCTGTTTACCGGGTCGACAGCCACGACCATCTGCGTCTCGGCCGAAAGCGGCATCTGCACCCAGCCCACGGTCCCCTCCCGCACGCAGGGTTCAGCCGCGGCGACCGGGGAGGCGATCCGGTCCGAAAGGTCGTCCTTCCGCGCAATGACGCCGTTGAGCGCATCCTCGTAGGAAGCCACGGTGTAAAAGGCCGTATCGGCGTCGAAAGCATAAGCCTTCAGCCCCTCGAACGGCTCGACAGGATCGACCGTCTGCGCCTGCGCAAGGGGTTTGAGGACGTAGTTCGTCTTGTACGACACGTCCTTGAAACACCCCGCGAGCAGCGCGGCGGCGGCCAGAAGCGGTAATATTCGTTTTGCCTTCATACCCGTTCTATTTGTTTCGGAGCGCGTCGAGCATCTCGCCGACGGTAGCTCCCGTCACGGGATGCCGCCGCTGGCGCATGATCTCGCAAAGCGGCACCAGCGCGAATTCCCGCTCGGCGAGCAGCGGATGGGGAACCGTGAGGCGTTCGTCGCCGATCACCTCGTCGTCGTAGAAAATGATGTCGATGTCGATCGGCCGCGAGCAGTAGACGGCTCCGGAAGAGGCCTTCTCGACCGCCTCGGCGGCGCGGTTGCGGCCCAGCACCTCGGCCTCGTACTGCTTGGCCGCATCCATCATGTTCTGCACATGGTCCCGGTAATAGGGGCGCAGGGCCGGGTCCCCGATCCGCGCTTCGGCCTTATCCAGCACCACCTTTTCGCGGGCGGCATCAAAGATGGGCAGGCCATGGGCCTTTTTGTATTCCGCCACGCTGAGCACCGCTTTCATCCGCCGCTCAAACAGGGCAGCCAGCTGGGCATCCACTGTGTCGATCTCCCGGCGGGCCTGTTCCAGTGCGTCCATCATTCCACATCCTTTGCATTTCGTGATACTGGATTAGTATACCATAACTCGGACACAGAAACAACAAAGGGCGCAGGGTTTCAGGGTGGATAACTTTTCAACTAGCACCTGCAAAAAGCGAATAGAATTGAAGAGGTGCCGCCCGTGGCAGCACCTCTTCAGCGTTTCAGATCTTCCCGGCTCCGCGCCGTTCCATAGTATCTCCCATAGGGGTTTTCCAGCTCAGCGGCACGGGGCGGAACAGCCGCGGCAGGCGGTTCCGGCACGGGGGCCGGGCGGCGGGGCGCGCCTTTTTCCCGGCGCAGGAGACGGAACCGCATCGGCTCACCCCTCCGCTTCCACGGTGGAGACTGCCCCGGCGGTCAGTGCCTGCCAGAGCTCCTCGCCGCCCGCAAGGTTCTCCTCAGTGCCGGTGTTCCATGCCCCGCGCATCCCGATATAGAAATCCGCGAGATAGGCCTGGCTGTCGCCGCCCTGAGCGTGGGTGGTGTCGGCACGGTACTCGCCCAGGTCAAGCCCGGCCAGCACCGGGCAGTCCGTCCAGCGGTAGACCATGTTCCACCAGTCGCTGTCGCTTCCGGCCTCGGGCAGGGTGCCGTCCAGATACCGCAGGGAGCCGGTGCTCTCCTGAAAGCCCGCCGGGTCATACAGCAGGAACACCGAACTCAGGCCGCCCGCCACATCCGTGGCCAGCTTGGTGGTGCCCGCCATGGTCAGGTAGGCATCGCTCTCGGTCTGGGTATCCCCGGCAGAATAATCCAGCGTGTAGACATTCAGGGTCACGACCGTCTTGCCGTCACCGTTCAGGTCCTCGCCATACCGGGCCAGCTGCTCCTGCAGGGCGGTCACGGTGTCATCCGGCAGGTAGTAGGGAGCCACCACCGCCACATTATAATCGGGCTTGGTGGTAAAGAAATACTGCCCGATGAAGCTGTAAGCCACAAAGGCCGCTGCAATGCCGATCAGGAGGACCCACTTGAGGTTATAATCCCACCAGTTGGCCCAGCGCTCTTTGCGGGTATACTGTTTTTCCGCCCGCGGGGCAAGGTCTGCGGGGTCGATGTCCCGCTCGTAACGATAGCTTGCCATAGTTCTCCTTACAGTTGGGCCAGAATGGTCTGGCGCACGGCATCGGGCAGCTGCTTCTGTTCAGCCTTGCTCATGCCTGCGGTCTGGATGGCGGGCAGGATGCGCACCCGGATATCGCCGGGCGTGGCCCGCAGGCCGTGGCCCTCAAACAGGCCCCGCGCGCCGGAGATGGCCACCGGCACCACGGGCACCCCCGTCTTGATGGCAATGCGGAAGGCGCCGGCCTTGAACTCGCCCGCGCCGCCCTCTTCGCCCTTGTAGCGGGTGCCCTCGGGGAAGATGACGAAGCTCCGGCCGCTCTCCACGATGGCAGTGGCATCGTTCAGGGCCTTGACGGAAGCGCGGATGTCATCCCGCTTGACGAACACACAGCCCAGCAGCTTCATCCAGCGGTTGAGCAGGGGGATCTTTTCCAGCTCCTCCTTTGCCAGAATGCCGTGGGGCGCGTCCAGCGCGGTCAGCAGGATGGGGATATCATAGTAGCTGCGGTGGTTGCCCACGAACACGCAGGGCCCCGCCGGGATATTCTTCTGCCCTTCCACCGTCATCCGGGCCCCCGTGACATGCAGGATGCCCCGGCTCCAGCGGGGGATGTTGGCCTTGACGATCTGCTCCACCGTGTCCAGATCCCCGGCAGCCAGGGCACGCTCGGCCCGGCGCAGGGTGGCATAGTGCACGATCATATAGCCAAACAGATAAACGAATAACGCAATGGTGCGTAAAATGCTCAAATTCCTTTCCTCCTTCCGGCCCAAAAGGCCAGTATCATTGTAACATACTTTGGGACAAAATGGGAGAGAACACACTTTTTTTACAAATACGTGCTTTTTAGCTTGCAAAATCCACAAAATCCGGGTATATTTATAAGCAGAAAGGTAGCACAATGGCATTGCTGCCCATTACAAAAGAGAGGTATTCCGGAACAAATGGGTTTATTTCCTTCTTCTAAAGATTTCAAGGACGGGCCGGGCGTTGAAAAGGACACGCCCCGCAAAACGGGCGTAGGCCGCTTTTTTGAGCTGGTGGGCCGCGATATGAGCGGCATGTTCCTTGCAAACCTGCTCACCTGCATCGGCTTTCTGCCGGTGATCTGCCTGGTGTACATCGGCTTCCTGATGAACAACCTGACCGTGATGATCGTCAGCGCCATTGCGGGCGGCATCCTTGCAGGCCCCGCGCTGGCCGGCGTGTACGACACGGTGCTGCGCGCCCTGCGTGACGAGGCCGGTTACTGGTGGACGACCTACCGCCGGGCCTTCCGGCAGAACTTCAAGGCCAGCATCCTGCCCGGCATCCTGTACTGCGTGGTCGTCACGGTGCAGATCTTCCTGGTCTATTTCTGCTTCAACATGCTGTACCACGGCACCAACGTGGGCGTTCCCATGTGGGTGGCCACGGTGCTGAACCTTGTGCTGTTCCACATGCTGTTTTCCTACATGTGGCCCCAGATCGTGCTGCTGGATCAGCCCCTGCGCCTGACGCTGAAAAACAGCCTGAACTGCATGATCGCGTTCCTGCCCCACGCGCTGGCCGCGGCGCTGGTCACCATCCTGTTCTGGGGCCTGGTGATCCTGTGCATGCCGCTGGGCCTGCTGCTGATGCTGGTGCTCGGCTTCTGGTTCCAGTGCGAGATCTGCTGCCAGATCGTCTACGGCGACCTGAACCGGGTGTTCCACATTGAGGAGAGCATCCAGAAGCTCCACGATGCCCAGCTGGAAGAGGAGCTGCGCGCCGAGCGCGGCCAGGACACCCCCGAAGAATAACACTGCGCCGTCCACAGCGCGCAAAGGAGAGAAGTGCGGATGGAACAACGGAACAATCTGGTGCTGCACGGCACCGAGACCTTCTCCCGGGGCGCACTGGACAATGTGGCGCTGGAAAGCGGCGCGGTGGTGCTGGATTCCTCCGCCGGCCGCTACCTGCCCTACGGCAGCTATACCACCCCGGAGTTCGCCATGCCGGCCTTCTGCAACCTGAATGTCAGCTGGAACGCCAGCGCCCCCCATAACACCATGGTCGAGGTGCGCTGCCGGGTCTATGCCGGGAACACCTGGACCGGCTGGCTCAGCTTTGGCAAGTGGGCACCGGATTACCCCCGCTGCAGCATCAAAGCCCAGAGCGAGGACGGGCTGGTGTTCCTGATGGGGGACACCGTCACCGTTGCCACGCCGGGCGGCGGCACCGGCATCCAGCTGCAGGTGAACCTTTCCACCAACGATGACAAGGCGACCCCGGCTGTCCGGCTGCTGGCCGCCGCCGTGCGTCCCCTTGCCTGGGAGAAGCACAACGGCCACCCGCTGAACCGGCGGCTCTACCTGCCGGAATACTGCCTGAGCGCCCACGACCCCAGCTTTGGCCGAGAGATGGACCTTCCCCTTGTGATGGCGGCCCTGATGAACCGCTACGGCGAAGATATCCTGCCCGAAGAAGTTGCCTACGCCATGGAGGACAAAGCCACCAGCTCCACCGGCAATGCCGCCTTTGCGGCTGCGGCGGCGGGCTGCTGCGGCTACCCCTGCTGGCAGGCCTGGATGGATCTGGCCGACCTGCGCGCCCAGATCCACGATGACTGCTCCATCGCAGTCCGGGTGGAGCGCCGCGTCCGGGGCCAGCGGGACCCTGTGGGGGTCTGGATGGGCCTGCGGGGCTTTGGGCACGATGATGCCGTTCTGGCGGATTTCGTGCTGCTGAACGACCCCACTGCCGACAGCGACGGTGCCGTGAACTGCACCATGGCGCTGGCGGATTTTATGCGATACTTCACGGGCCGGGCCATTGCCCTGCGGCCCAAGCAGCGGGAAGTGGCCGCCGACCTGCCCAACCGGGTGCGGTGCGACCTGACCCGCGCCGAGGATGGCAGCTATCTGTTTGAGCAGCGGGGCCAGCAGGACCCGCTGCCGGAGGATTTTTCCGGCTGGGCGGCTTACGCCGTCCACGATGGCGTGGCCCACGCCACCACTGCCCACCGCACCTTCCGCCGGATGGAGCGCACGCCCGAGGGCGGGCTGCTCTTCCCGCCCGAACAGCTGGCCGCAGGCGGCCGCTGCAGCGTGTACGCGGTGGACCAGACCGGGCGGATGCGGGTGGCGGAAGTCCGTCTCCCCGCGCCCCCCAAGCCCGCGGCAGAGCCTGCCGCACCCCAACAGGACCCAAGCACCGTGCAGCCCGGCCTCTGAGCCGGCAGCGCAAAGCGCTTTTCGGGATAGAAACCACAACATAGGGAGGAACACATTATGGCAAAAACGATCATCACCATTGGACGTGAGTACTGCACCGGCGGCAACTACATCGCAGAGGATGTTGCAAACGCACTGGGCATCAAGCTCTACGACAAGGAGCTGATCACCATGGCCGCAAAGCACTCCGGCCTCTCGGAGGAAGCCGTAGCCGCCAGCGAAAAACGCCGCACCCACAGCCTGCTGTACAGCCTGTATACCATGGGCAACGAGCTCCCGCTGGGCGATCAGGTGTTCATCCTGCAGAGCCGCATCATCAAGCAGCTGGCCGAGGAAGGCCCCTGCGTCATTCTGGGCCGCTGCGGTGACTATGTGCTGCGGGAGCGCAAGGATGTGCTGCGCGTGTTCATCTACGCACCGGTGGAGTGGCGGCGTGAGCTGGCCAAGACCGACCCGCTGGTCAAAGCACACGACGAGAAGGGCATCAAGGAAGAGATCGAAAAGACCGACCGCAACCGTGCTGCCTACTACAACTACTACACCCAGAACCGCTGGGGCGATGCCCACAACTATGATCTGGCCATCAACGCCGCCCTGGGCCGCGAGACCTGCGTCAAAATGATCCTGGACGCTGTCGCCGCCAAGGAAAAGACCATGGCCGAGTGATTCCCGCCGGGCCGGACGGCCCAAAAAACAATGCTGCTTCGTGGGTAGGGTGCTTTTGTGCTCTGCCCACGTTTTGGGCAACGGCAACGCCCTCCTGTTCAAGCATAAACCCTCGTCTATCATTCAACGTCAAAAGGAGAAATCGTGGAAAACAAACAGCTCAATCTTTCCGAACCCGAAAATATCATGGGCACCATGGATGTCAACCCGCTGCTGATCAAGCTCAGCATCCCGATGATGATCTCCATGCTGGTGCAGGCACTGTACAACGTGGTGGACTCGATCTTTGTCGCCCGTGTCAGCGAGAACGCCCTGACCGCCGTCTCTCTCGCCTTTTCGCTGCAGAACATGATGTTCGCCGTGGGCATCGGCACCGGCGTGGGTGTCAACGCCCTGCTCTCCAAGAGCCTGGGCGAAAAAAACCAGTCCCGCGCCAACAAGACCGCCGAGAACGGCCTGTTCCTGGCGCTGTGCAGCTACCTGGTCTTTCTGGTGCTGGGCCTGACCGTTGTGCGCCCCTACTTCTACGCCCAGACCGCCGATGCCGACATCGCCGAGCAGGGCATCCGCTACCTGACCATCTGCTGCGTGCTCAGCCTGGGCATGTTCATGCAGGTGATGAACGAGAAACTGCTGGCCGCCACCAGCCGCACCACCCTGAGCATGATCAGCCAGCTGGTGGGTGCCGTCGTCAACATCATCCTTGACCCCATCTTCATCTTCGGCTACTGCGGCGAGGCCCTGTCCGGCACCACCGGTGCAGCCTTGGCCACCGTCATCGGCCAGTTCTGCGGCGCAGGGGTCTCCTTTTACCTCAACCTCCGCAAGAACCCCGATATCCAGCTGGATTTCAAGGGCTTCCGCCCCAGCGCCGAAGCCATCAAACGGATCTACGTTGTCGGCCTGCCCAGCATCGCCATGCAGTGCGTGGGCAGCGTGATGACCTTCCTGATGAACCAGATCCTGATGGCCTTTACCGCCACCGCCGTGGCCGTGTTCGGCGTTTACTTCAAGCTGCAGAGCTTCGTGTTCATGCCCATCTTTGGCATGAACAACGGCATGGTGCCCATCATCGGCTACAACTACGGTGCCCGCAAGCCCGACCGCGTCAAAAAGACCATCAAGTGCGCCATGTTCTATGCCGAGGCCATCATGCTGGTCGGCTTCCTGCTGTTCCAGTTCCTGCCCGACAAGCTGCTGGGCCTGTTCTCCGCCAGCGAGGCCATGCTGGCCATCGGCAAGCCTGCCCTGCGCATCATCTGCTTCCACTTCCTGCTGGCCGGCATGAGCATCATCCTGTCCTCCACCTTCCAGGCGCTGGGCAACGGCATGTTCAGCCTGATCATCTCGGTCTGCCGCCAGCTGGTGGTCCTGCTGCCCGCTGCCTGGCTGCTGAGTAAGACCGGCAATGTGAATATGGTGTGGTGGTCCTTCGTCATTGCAGAGCTGGTCAGTGTGACCCTGAGCTTTGTGTTCTTTGCCCGCCTGGACAAAAAGATCATCGAGCCCATGTACGACAACGCTGCCGCTGCACAGTAAACCGTTTCAGAACCCGTCCGGCACAAGAAAGGAACGTGACCTTTTATGGCAAAGAAGTTGAAATGGAATCTGATCCTGATGAGCGTGCTCTACCTGGGGCTGGGCATCTTCCTGCTCATGCGTCCCTCCACCGCCCTCAACGTGGTCTGCTACGCCCTGGGCGGCGTGGTGCTGGTGTGCGCCGCCGTTCAGCTGGTGCGCTACTTTGCCGTGGAGCGCGGCATCTTCCAGAGCCAGCTCACCCTCATCTCGGGCATCATCTGCCTGGGCCTGGGCGCGTTCCTCATCCTCCGCAGCGACATCGTGGTGCGCATCCTGCCCATCGTGTTCGGCCTGTTCGTCATCTTCGACAGCCTGGGCCGCATCCAGAACGCTCTGGACCTGCGCCGCTGTGAGTACCCCAGCTGGAAGGGCTTCCTGCTGCTGCCGGTGCTCAGCGTGGTGCTGGGCGTGGTGATGATCCTGAACCCCTTCGGCACCATGGAGACGCTGGTCATGGCCATTGGCATCATCCTCATCATCGAGGGTGCCATCAACCTGCTCAGTGCCCTGTACACCGTGCTGGCCATCCGCCGCTTTGCCAAGCTCCACCCCGAGACCCAGTCCATGCTGGAATCCCTGACCGGTCAGGATCTGAACGGTGACGGCGTGATCGCCCCCGACATCGCTCCTGCCGACGTGGAAGCCTCCGCCGTGGAGCTGGATCATGTGGATGAGAGCGCTGAGGTGGAGCAGGAAGAGGATTAAACTCCCTCCGTCATCGCTGCGCGATGCCACCTCCCTCCATGAGGGAGGCTTTGGCCACCCCCATAAAGCTTCCCTCCGAGAAAAGGCTCCCTCTCCGAGGGAGCTGTCGCCGACAGGCGACTGAGGGAGTTTGTAACTAATAGTAAAGGATAAAACTAGAGATGGAAAAATACGATCTGATTATTGTGGGTGCCGGTCCGGCCGGCATCTTCACCGCTGTAGAGCTGCTGCGCCACGGCAGCAAGAAAAAGATCCTGCTGGTGGAAAAGGGCAAGCCGGTGGAAAAGCGCCACTGCCCCAAGGCCGAGCTGGGCCACTGCGTCAACTGCCGCCCCACCTGCGCCATCACCACCGGCTTCTCCGGTGCTGGCGCGTTCTCGGACGGCAAGCTGAGCCTCTCCTATGAGGTGGGCGGCGACCTGCCCACCCTCATCGGGGAGGAGTTTGCCCAGGAGCTGATCGACTACACCGATAAGATCTATCTGGAGTTCGGCGCAGACCCCCATGTGGAGGGCATCTACACCGGCGAGGATATCAAGGAGATCCGCAAAAACGCCATCCATGCCGGCCTGAAGCTGGTGGACTGCCCCATCCGTCATCTGGGCACCGAGAAGGCACAGGAGCTGTATCTGGCCATCCAGAATTATCTGGCCGACAACGGTGTGGAGATGCGCTTCAACACCGAGTGTGAGAACATCATTCTGGAAGAGGATGGCTGCAAGGGCGTGCTGCTGAAGGATGGCGATGACCTGCTGCCCGTGTATGCGGACGAGGTGGTCATCGGCACCGGTCGGCGCGGCGCAGACTGGCTGGAAAAGCTCTGCGCCGAGCACCACATTGCCCACAAGCCCGGCACCGTGGACATCGGTGTGCGCGTGGAGTGCCGCAACGAGGTCATGGAAAAGGTGAACAAGGTGCTGTATGAGTCCAAGCTCATCGGCTACCCCAAGCCCTGGAAGAACAAGGTGCGCACCTTCTGCCAGAACC
>ERZ772872.3264-NODE-3264-length-12272-cov-3.048375_pt1 | contig 12272 bp, 11 predicted proteins | sample MGYA00512132_ERZ772872 | MGnify/ENA primary metagenome ERZ772872 (study PRJEB29015, sample SAMEA2737724) | human gut metagenome | biome: human gut; feature: human-associated habitat; material: faeces | place: China | collected 2012 ...
TTCATAGACAAAGTAAGTCCACTTCATTGGCGAAGTAAGTGGTATTACTTCGCCAATGAAGTGGACTTACTTTTTTTACCAATAATGCCGGTAAACAAAAAGCCCGTCAAGCAGTTTACAATCTACTTGACAGGCCTTTCCCTTTCGTTTTATTTCAATTATTCAGCAGCAGCTTCTTCCACTTTGTCAGCAGAGTCTGCCGGAGCTTCTACAAATTCAGTAATACCATTGTTTACCAAAATATTGTACCATGAAATCAGTTTCTTGATATCTCCGTTATGAACACGGTCACGATCATAATTTGGCAAAACTTCTGCAAAATAAGCATGCAACTCATCGGCTGATGCTTTTTTATAATTGATAGAAGCAACCGCTCCATTCTCTTTCTTCTTTACCGCTTCCAGCACTTCGCTCAAAGGCACTTCTTCTGCATCTGTGTACATAGCAATATCCGCCAATGAGATAACTTTGTCATGAGCATAAGCAGGAACTCTTTTCTTAGCCGCGTCAACTGTTTCTACAATCAACATATTCTTTCCTGAAGAAATCAATTTATATAATCCGGGCTTACCCGCGATTGATAAAATGGTCTTTAACATACTATTTCTATTTTATTTATGGTTTGAGGCAGCAAAAGTACAATTCGCGATTGAAACTCCCAAATTTATTATACGAATTTTCCTGATTTTAATTCTTCAATTACCTGAGTCAACTGTGGAAGCAGCGGAACAGTACCATCATTCAAAACCGTAAAATCTGCCCTACTTCGTTTTTCTTCGTCATCAAGTTGTGCCAAGATACGTGCACGCACCTGTTGTTCTGTTGCATTATCGCGCTGCATAGCCCGCTTCACCCTTAACTCCAATGGTGCATAAACCATCACTACAGCATCTACTGTATTTTCAAAACCGGCCTCATAAAGAATGGCAGATTCCATACCCGCTATCTCACACTCTTTCAGTTCTCCAATCCAACGGATAAAATCCTCCCTCACCCTGGGATGAATAATAGCATTGATTTGTCTCACATGCTCAGGAGACGAAAAAAGATAAGAAGCGAGCAGAGGTTTATTCAAAGCTCCTTCTTTATCATAGACCTCTTTTCCCAATAAAGCAATAAGCTCCCGACGAATTCCCTCATCGGATACCATCAAGCGCTTAGCTTCATTATCAGCATTGTAGACCGGCACATCCATTGTCTCCAGTAAGTGAGAAATATATGATTTCCCACTGCCAATACCTCCGGTAATAGCTATCTTAATCATTGAATATTATTTGTTGTTCAATCAGATAATCCACCTCTTGCGGATTAAGACGCACATGATTCACATAGCGGGGAACAGATTTAAGTTTCACCGGACACTTTTCTCCTTTATTATTCAGTAGTTCCTCGTAAGTCACTCCTATAAAAAAATCTTCAGCCGTAATTGCCTTGAAATGACTCAGTCCGACCTGAAAAGTAACCTGCACTTTGGAGGGAAAGGTACGCAATACTTTATCAGGAGGAAAATTCACACCACGCACAGGTACCTCCACACTCTTCTCTGCATATACATCCAACATGAGCGTTACATCATTAAAGTCGGGAATAAACCGGGCTCCTTTCACTTTTGCCAGACTGATGCGGCGATGAGTCGTATCAGACAGATTCTCTAATACCACCGACTCTGTATAGGCCGTAGTAATGGTATCCAATATTTCCTGAGGAGCATAGACCATTACCGAATCAGGAGAATAGATAACATCAGAAATATAATACTGACGATCTAAATCAATTTTTCCCTGCAACTTGACAGGAACTTTTTTAGCCTCCCCCTTAGTATAAATAAACTCCAATGTGTCAGGCCGAACAGTCAGCAAGCGAGTCGACTGGTTCAATTGACCTGTAATTTTCTTCAACAGAGTAGAAACCGGAATACGTACTTGCGTACCTTTGCTCTCATAATCCTTGAAATCAATTGTAACCGGATAGAAAGTTTGCCCCAACATATAATTGGTCAATACAGTTCCCCTATCCTTCACTCCTATCTTTAACTCACTGGGTAACTCGGAAGTCAGCACCACATTATTGGGGACATTCTTCATACGGAGAGGAATCGAAAATTCTGTTTCCCACAAGTCGCCAAAAGGCTTCCTTTTGCGGAAAGTGCAGGCATCTCTTTCTTTCCCGCTCTTTCCCGGGAAATGGCTTGACAGTCAAATTGTTACGGATTAGAATAAAGAAAAAGTGAGAACATGTCCAGCGCTTCAGCCTGGACGGCCTGCGGCGGCCGCAGGCCGGGGGCAAAACGGCGATGGGTTAGGCGCGGACCGGATTCCGCGCCCGTTTTGTTACTTCAATTCTGGCGGTCCGCCTGCTCCGCGTCAAAATAAAGCCTTACACTTTCCCAAAAACCGAAAAAAGGCTTCCGCCTTGAAAAATCGCGCCTTGAAAAAGGCGCGGCCTGGAGATTGAAACGCTTGGTTTTCAAGACCACTTCTTTCAACCGCCCGGCCAACAGTAATTCAATGTTCTGTTTTTTTCGATATCTGCTATTCTTGCCGAAACTGGTGTAAAACTAACGCTACATCCGGCTAAATCCGCCTCGGAAGCACACCCTTATGGGGGGACTGGTGGAGTTTTAAGCGTTTTTATGTTCAAGGCCATTGCGCCCCCGCTTTTCTCCGCGTTCCATCCCCGCGGCGGCAGCTTCGGGGGATATCCGAAGCGGCGCAAGCGTTCCCCGGCCTTCCGGCAGGAACTATAAAAACAATGCCTTGAGCCCAAACGGCCGCTTTTCCATTTCTAAAATCCGCCGCTTGGGAAAGGAGTGGTTTTCCCGTGTATTACCAGCACGATTGGTTTATGCTTCAAATCCAGATGATGGTTCAGCTTATCGTCAAGGTAACCTTCCAAAAAGACCCCTTTGAGATAGACGCGCTTTTCGACACGGAGTGGGGCCATACGGAAACCGACCCTCTGGAAAAGGAAATCGCCGCCTTGCTTGCCCAATCCCGTTTTCAGGAGGCCGAAAACCTGATGTTGAAACGCCTGTCTTCTAAACAGCCGGCGGCGCTGAAAACTGCTTTGAGCTTTTATAACGCTTTGAACCAGCTGCCTGACGAGCGGCTAAACGCCCACGGCTTTCCCCGGGAACGCATCCGCCGGGGACTGGAAGAATTAACCCGGCTTTACCAGATCACAGTGCCTGACTGGAACGAGCTGGTTGTTCCAAATCAATAGAGAATATTTGCCAATGCCGGGTATTTCTGCTGCGAAACCGGGCATTGGGTAAACGGCTTAGGGCTTTCGCCGGCCGCCTGTTTGCTGCGTGTGTGTTAGCCTTCTCAGTCCCACGCTGTCTTCAAGGCGAAAATCCGACAGTTTTTGGCAGTCTGTCTGCCTGAGGCCATAAATCGATCATCATTGGAGGGATTTTATGTCAGACATTGTCGTATTCGGCAGCTTCGTTGTAGACCTCATGGCCCGTTCCGCCCATATTCCGGTTCCCGGGGAAACCATCAAAAGCTCGCTGTTCCGAATGGGGGCGGGCGGCAAGGGAAGCAACCAGGCGGTGGCCTGCAAGCTTTCCGGCGGGGATGTCTCCGTGGTGACCAAGGTGGGCAGAGACGCTTTTGCCCAGGTGCTTTACGACCAGTATGAAAAAATCGGGCTTTCTGCGGAGCATGTTTTCGTTTCCTCTCAGGCTCAAACTGGAAACGCGTTGATTCTCGTGGATGAAGAAACCAGCCAAAATGCTATTACCGTCACGCCGGGCGCCTGCGAAACCTTTACCCGGGACGACGTGGAGCAGATTAAGCCCTTGCTTGCCAGCGCGAAAATTCTGCTGATCCAGCTGGAGGTCAATCAGGACGCTAACGAGCTGGTCGTCGATTATGCCAAAGAGCAGGGCGCGAGGGTCGTGCTGAATCCCGCGCCGATTCATGCTGTCAGCAGCGAATTTCTCTGCAAGGCGGATGTGATCACCCCCAACGAGGTGGAAGCCTCCGCCCTCAGCGGCATTCCCATTAAAACGCCAGACGACGCCTTGCGGGCGGCAAGGACATTGATGGACAAGGGGGTAAAATCGGTGGTCATCACCTTGGGAAAGCAAGGTGTTTTGGCGGTCACAGAAAACCAAAGCCGCTTATTCCGAAATTATGACGTAAAGGTAGTGGATTCTACCGGTGCCGGAGACGCCTTCAACGGCGGCCTGGTCACGGCCCTCTCTGAAGGGAAAAATCTGCTGGAAGCCTGCGCCTTTGCCAATGTAGTATCCAATTTGGCAGTCACCCGGATGGGCACCGCGCCCTCTATGCCCACCCGCCGGGAAATCGACGCTTTTCTGAAAGCCCATCCCAGCGCTGCGGATTAGCCAGCGTTTTCATATTTACGAGACCGTGTCTCAAGGAGGAGTCATTATGAAACTAAACCAATACATCGACCATACGATTTTAAAGCCCGCTGCAACCGCCGCAGATGTGGAAGTCATCTGCCGTGAAGCTGTGGAATACGAGTTTGCTTCTGTCTGCGTCAACACCTGCCACGTGAGACTGGTTTCCAGGCTGTTGTCTGGATCTCCGGTAAAAACCTGTGTGGTGGTAGGCTTTCCCCTGGGAGCTATGGCTGTCGAAGCCAAGGCCTTTGAGGCAAAGCACGCGGTTAGCAACGGCGCCCAGGAGGTGGATATGGTCCTCAATGTAGGCGCCTTAAAGGAGCGAAACGACAGCCTGGTGGAACAGGACATTCGGGCGGTAAAAGAGGCTTGCGGCAGCGCCTTGCTAAAGGTGATTTTGGAAACCTGTCTGCTCAGCGATGAAGAAAAGGAACGGGCCTGCCGCCTGGCGGTCAAGGCCGGAGCCGATTTTGTCAAGACCTCTACTGGCTTCTCCACTGGCGGCGCGACTACCCATGACGTCGCCCTGATGCGGAAAACCGTAGGGCCTAATGTGGGCGTAAAGGCCTCCGGCGGAATCCGCACCCGGGAGGACGCCTTAAGCATGATCGAAGCCGGCGCTTCCCGTATTGGAGCCAGCGCTTCTGTTCAAATTGTCTCTGAATAATCCCGTCTGCTCCCTGTTATTCTTTTTTAGATCCCTAGCTTTTTGGCGCGGCGTAGTTTCTAATCTATGCCGCGCTTTTTCCATGATAAGAACAGCAAATGTACAAGAGCCATATTCGCCGGCCGCCTTTCCCAGCTTTCAGGTCTTTTACTCTCCCGAGCCCCTGAGGCCTTTCGCGGTTTCCACCCAGCCACCGGCTTTCCGGTTGTTTTTGACGCCCTCTCTGCTTTCCATTTTCATAAAATCATAGGGAATAAAAATTTTTATTTCATGAAAGGAATTCCTCTTCTCAATCGCATTCTTTGTAGAGACTTGTTCTCAGTATCAAACGGGAGGAATCAATGATGAATAAGCTTTTCGCCGCTGTGTTATCCTCAGCGGCACTCTTAACCAGTACGGTCTCTCCGTTTACCGCCGTGGCCTCTCAATCTCCCAGCATCCAGGAAGCTCCGCTTTCTTTCGCCGCAGCCGCCGGTTCCGCCGCGCTGTCTTTCCAACCCGCCGCCTCGCTTTCCAACGGCTTTGGTGGCTGTTTTACCACAGCGGATTCGAAAACGGAAGCCCCCGCCCTATATTCCGCTTCGGAAATCTGTTCCTCCTCAGAGAGCTGCCCCAACGGCGGCAATCCTCCGAGGGACGGCGCCGGATACCGCTTCGGCGCCGAGTCTTCTCCCTCCGGAAAAGGCTAAGGCGTCGGAACCCAGGGAGAATGTCAAAGCGCCTGCGAACAGAACGGCGCGGGCGGTTCCAGGCAGGGGAACGGTGCCGGCAGCCCTGGACAAGGAAGCCGCGCGGGCGCCGGGCAGGGATCTCCCTCCGGCAAAGGCGGATCAGGAAACGGAGCCAAAGGCTTCGGTCAGGAAAGCGGAAGCGAAAGCCTCGGTCAAGGAGGCCGCGCGGGCGCCGGGCAGGGAAGAGGAACCGGACAGGGCCGGGCAGCCAGATAACACCGCTCTGGCAAAAAAACGACGCGATCCCTGCCGGGGACCAAGCGATCCCGGGGGAATCCAGCAAAAAATGCTTGTCTTTCTCTAAAGCGGCGTAAAAGAACATGGCGGCAGTACGCGCTATTCCGATTGTACTAAGAAAATATATTTGATAACGCTTTTATCAGCTTCCTATTATCATTGTGAGCGCGGATCGCTATGCGGCAGTATTCTGAATTTAAACCATAAAACCGAGAGCAGTCTCTTACTTTTATGCCCTGATCAAAAAGCATTTGCCGTATATTTTTATCAACCGCTCTTAACAGCAGAAAATTCCCCTGGGAGGGATAAACCTCCAGCGGAAGTTTTCCCAGTTCAGCAGCCAGCCATTCCCGTTCCGCTGAGAGGATATGATAAGTGTTTTTCATATAGGAATCATCCATAAGCGCGCAGATACCAGCAAGCTGCGCTGGGGTAGATACCGCAAAATTTTGTCCGTATAACCGCATACTGGAAAGCAGGCCCGCGTTGCCGGAAGCACAAAAGCCAAGCCGGAACCCCGCTAGAGAATAGGTTTTGGTAAACGCGTCTATTACAATCAAATTCGTGGTTCGGGTTACCAGGCTTTTTGCGGTGTATTCCTTCCAAAGAGGCAGAAATTCCATAAAGCATTCATCTACGGCAAGCAGAATATTATTATCACAGCAGCGTTCCACAATTTCTTTTAAAAGCGGCGGATTTAAGACCTGTCCCGTCGGATTGTTCGGATTGCATAGGAACATCATGTCATAGCCCTTTTGGATCGCGGATAATATCCCGTTGTCTAACAGGAAATCATTTTCCGCCTTTAATACATAGTGATATACTTCGCAGCCTGCCAGCTTTAACGCGCGGCCATATTCTTCAAAGGTAGGCTCTATCACAATAGCGCGTTTTGGCTTGACCGCAAGTACTAAACGGTATAATAAATCGTCCGCTCCATTGCCGCATAAGATCTGTTCCATACCCACCTGATATTTCTCCGCCAGACAAGAACGCAGATATCTGCAATCCGGGTCTGGATACCCCTCTGTGATATCAGCCAAGCCCGCAATATGCTTTTTCACTGTGCCGGGGATTCCCAGCGGATTTACATTAACAGAAAAATCAAGAAGCTTTTCCTCCGTATTTTCAGTGATAAGCCGCCAGGAAAAGCCGTTTGCTTGAGCCATGCTTTTCACTCCTTCGTTCTTCCTCAACATGATATCTATCCATCAATTTTTAATATTTTTATACGCGCGGGTTCTTCCGGTATGCCGGGCGCAAGCCGCACGCAGGCAGAAGCAAAAAGCCCCCGGCAGAGCCGGGGCTTTCAACGTTCTAAGGGAAACAGCCCAGCCATGGCTAGGCGATAACTTTTGACTTTACCGGAAAAAAGCCCCTGGAAAAGCAGCGGCGCTGTCCCCGAGGCGGCCAACGCCAGCCGCTGCGGTAAGGTAAAATCCACGGCTTTTCTCCGGAGCCTGCAAGAAGATGCAGGGCTGTTACCAGGCCGTTCCTGCCCCTTGCCGCCCTTTTCCTTTTAAGCTTTCAGCTCAATATCTCCGATAGTCTCCTTGCACAGGAAATAAACCAGTGCGCTGACGCCCGTGTTCCACAGGAATACGGGAAGCCCCATCAAGAACGGCGGAGCCTGGAAAGCTACTCCCAGCACGACGCCGACAGCCACGCCGGGGGCAGTGGAAACCATCAGCACCAGGGCGTACAGCATTAAAATCATGCCCTTATTGGCCATCTGGCCAAACAGACGCTCGGAAAGGATGTTGAAGGCGGTGAACAAAAAACCGAAGCTGATAAACATCAAAAAGCAAATAACCACCGTCAGAGGATTGGCCCTGACCAAAACTCCTATCAGGGGGAACGCCACAAGGCCGTCGGCGATAGGAGTCAGCAGGCTGGTAAGGCTGGCGAAAAACAGCTTTTTAAAGGGACTTTGCGGAACCATATACAAATACGGCTTCATCATTTCCTTGCTCCAGGGGCCGGCCGCGTTGAGGAAAAACAGCACGTAAATAGACGTGATGGTAGCGACCATCATAATCAGGCTGGAGGACATAGGTTCTCCGTCGTCCCCGGAGTTCATCATCACAATGGAAATAAAGGCGCCCACCGCAGCCAGCATAATGGTAGAGCCTCCCCAGAACACCAGGGGAGAGTGGCGGTGCATTTCCTTTACCTGCTTGAAGAAAAAGGCGCTGGCGCCCCATCCGCGGCCGATGCCTACGGTCTTTACCTTTCGGATCTTTTGTCCCGGCAGGTTCATATTAATATTGCCTTCCTTGGCCGCCTTTTTCACCTCGTAGGTGGTCTCCGTATTTTGCAGCACATCCTCGTAATAATCGGAATCACTTTTCAGGAACGCCAATAAAGCAATTAAGGCAGCCGCAGCCAGAAGAGCGAAATAAACGGCTCCCATCCTGTCAAAGCCCCGAATGGCGCTGAAAATCCCGCCGGTCATCCAGCCGATAATGGGCACCCACTGAAGATAAGGATCGGTGACGGCGGCGCACACGGTTTCCATGGAAAAGCCCTTTTCATAAACCGTCATGGCTACATAGGCCAGCACCAGGAGAACCACCGCGTATAAAAGGCGCTTGACGGCGGCGCTTCTTTTTCGGCTGCCGTTGCAGAAGCTGTAAATCAGGATGGTGAAAATCTGGGAGATCAGCAGCGACACGATGAACCCGGCAAACAGCATCACCGCGTCCAGCGCGGTGATGCCGAAGAACTGGATCGCCATACCGCCGTAGGCTACCATACAGCAGGCGACCAGCACGGTCATGCCCATCTGCTTTATCAGGCCGTAAACCAAAATCTTCTTAGGCGAGACGGGAGAGATAAACAGCATATTCACATCTCCCATGCTGAAAAAGGTGGATCCGGAATCCACGCCCTTGATCAGGTTGATCATGACAATAAACATCAGCAGGGCGAAATAGATCCCCTGAAGGATCCGGAGATCCAGAAATTCTGGCAGCTCCTCCTGAGGAGAAAGGGCCATAGACAGGGCGGAAAACAGCAAACAGGCCGCCACGAAAAGATAAGCCACCAGCTTGCCCGGATGGCGCAGAAGCTCCAGAATATTGTTTTTCAGGGATTTTCTCAGAATGAACGCGATCGAACTCATATCAGCCACGCTCCTCCTGAACACGGGGGACCTCCCCCTCGGTAATAGAGAAGAACAGCTCCTCCAGATTCTCGCCGTATTCTTCAATTTCCCGTCTGGTGCGGGAGGCCACAATCTGGCCCTTCATCATGATCAGGGTCTTGTCCCAGAGTTCCTCCACGCTGTTCAGCATATGGGTGCTGATCACTACGGCGCAGCCCTGGCGCTTCATCTCCAGCATCATCTGCTTCAATTCCTTGATGGCGTGAGGATCCAGCCCCACAAAGGGCTCATCGAACAGGACTACCTGGGGCCGGGGCAGAAGCGCACAGCAGATGCTCACCTTTTGCTGCATACCCTTGGAAAGCTCCTTCCCCAGCTTTTTTACCTTGTCGCTTAATTCCATCCGCTCCAAAAGCTGGTCCGCCCGCTGTTTCCAGTCCTTGACCCCATAGGCTCTTCCGATAAACTCCAAATGCTCGTAAACCGTCAGGGAATCGTACATCACCGGAAGCTCCGGTATGTAGCCGAAAATCCGCTTGGCCTCCAGGGTTTTGTTCCGGTAAGGCCCGATCAGGACCTCACCCTGGAACCGGAGCAGCCCCGCGATGCATTTGATCGCCGTGGACTTTCCCGCTCCGTTGGGCCCCACCATCAGGGTGATCTGTCCATCCTCCGCGATAAAGGTAACCTTGCTGTTTGCCAAAACATCTCCGTAACGCTTACTCAGGTTATTTACTGTCAGCATAACCGTTCTCCTTGCATCATAGTTTCCAGGTGAATGAATTCAGGCAGCTGCCGGCGGTTGAGAAACGTTCTGGATACAACAGCTTCGGCAGCCCACACAAGGGCTTCTGTGCTGGTTGCTTTCTCTCTATTTTCCTTTTTTCTTCCGTTTAACCGCCGCCTGACTCCCGTTTGGACTCTGCCTGATCCACCCTTGATGAAGCCTTGATTAATAATAAAGATTTCCCTCGGCAATCGCGGGAATCATCGTAAACATCACGATAAAAATGCTGATAAAGGCCAAAATCATCACAGCACACATGACGATCCCCCAAATCAGCAGGGTCTTGGCCTTTTTCTGCCGCTGAAGGGTCTCTTCTGTGGGATAATAAAGTCCCGCGCCGCAGTGGCCGCACTGCCGGGCGCTTAAAGGGTTTCCCCAACCGCAGTTGTGGCACACGTAAATTCTTTTGAGCGGCTCGTTTCTGACGCACAGGTAAATGATTCCCGGAATCAGCCCCAGAATTCCCACCAGCACGCCCCACATGGTGGCGTTGTCGTTCCATTTGGATTTTGCGTCGTTGTAGACCGCACATCCAAACAGCACTGAACCCGCGACCGCCGCCAGAAACACCAGTATGTACAGCGCGATCAGCCCTGATACCATCGTCCAAACATTCATAAAAACCATCCTTCCTATCATCAGGGCACCGCCCGGCGCCCATGGAATCCGTTTTGCCTTACAAACGGGAAAGCCAGGTGAATAACGCCCAGGTCACCAATTGTGGCCCTCCAGTATAGAAGCCATTACAGTCTGGATCATATGGGCTATCATGAAGATTTCCCCGATAGCCGCCAGCCCCCACAGAACCAGGCCTATGATTAAAAAGGCCTTTGCTTTCTTTTGCAGCCTGGCTGTCTCCTCCGTAGGGTAGTAAAGCCCAGCGCCGCAGCGGCGGCACTGCCGGGCGCTCAAAGGATTGCCCCAGCCGCAGCTGTAGCACGCATAAATCCGTTCCAGCGGCTTATTCCTGACGCAGAGGTACACAACCCCGGGAATCCATCCGAGAATTCCTACCAGCATCGCCCACATGACGGCATTCAGGCTCATTTTGGATTTCGCATCGTTGTAAACCGCCAGCCCTACCATTACCGAACCGGTAATGCTCACCGCCAGAGTCAAAAGGTATCCAATGATAAAAGCCGGAGTCCAAATCGCAGGAGCGTTCATCTGCCCCACCCTTTCTTTTTGTACTATTGGCTTAATACAATGCTACAATACTTTCCTGTAAAAATCAAGTGTTTTCTAAAATTTCATATTCGCGCACCCGACCATAAAGAACCGGATCCAGCAGAGCGGAAACAAAAATTCCGTCGGGCCGGTATTCCTCCTGATACAGCACATGATCCTTTCTGATCTGCGCCACCAGCCCCGCCTGGTCAAAGGGCAGCAGCAGGCACACTCTCCGCAGCGATACCGGCAGGTTTTCCTCCACCGCCGCCAGCAGATCCCCCATCCCTTCCCCGGTCTTGGCGGAAATCCGCACCGCGTTTCCAATCATGGGAATATCCAGCAGGGAAGGCACCAAATCACACTTGTTCATCACCGGGATCACCGGCCGGCCTGTGCATCCCAGATCCGCCAGCAGCTTTCGGGTGACCTCCAGATGAACCTGTGCCTCCGGGCTGGAGGCGTCGCACACGTTTAAGATCATATCTGCCAGGGCCGCTTCCTCCAGCGTGGAGTGAAACGCCTCCACCAGGTGGTGGGGCAGCCGCCGCACCAGACCCACCGTATCGATCAGCATAACCGACACCCCGTTGGGCAGCTTCAGCGCACGGGAGGTCGGGTCCAGGGTAGCAAACAGCTTGTCCTCTGCCAGCACTCCGGCGTCGGTGAGGGTATTCATCAAGGTGGATTTTCCCGCGTTGGTGTAGCCCACAATGGCGGCGGTAATGATTCCTTCCTTTTCCCGCCGTCTCCGAAGCTGGTTCCGGTGCTGCTCCACCTGGGCAAGCTGCTCCCTAAGGCTTTCAATCCTGCGGCGGATATGCCGCCGGTCGGTTTCCAACTTGCTTTCTCCCGGACCCCTGGTGCCGATGCCGCCGCCCAACCGAGACATAGCCGCGCCCTTGCCCGTGAGCCTCGGCAGCAAATATTTCAGCTGAGCCAGCTCCACCTGCAGCTTGCCCTCCCGGGATCTGGCCCGGGAAGCGAAAATATCCAAAATCAGCATGGTCCGGTCGATGATCCGGACCTCCGTCTCAAATTCCAGATTGCGGATCTGTGTGGGCGACAGCTCGCAGTCGAAAATAATCAAATCGACTTCCTGGCTCTCGCAGAACCCCTTCAGCTCCTCCAGCCTTCCGCTGCCGATGCACGTGGCTCCGTCGGGCTTCTCCCTCTTTTGGATCATCGCCCCCACCGGCCGG
>ERZ772872.3268-NODE-3268-length-12269-cov-3.587441_pt1 | contig 12269 bp, 9 predicted proteins | sample MGYA00512132_ERZ772872 | MGnify/ENA primary metagenome ERZ772872 (study PRJEB29015, sample SAMEA2737724) | human gut metagenome | biome: human gut; feature: human-associated habitat; material: faeces | place: China | collected 2012 ...
CATGATCCTTCTGCCCAAAGTACTGTGCCGTAAAAATACCCGCTCCGGACACCCCTCCGAAAATACACAGATTATAGACAAAAATCAACTGATTCACAATGGAAGCCCCCGACATCTGCTCCGTACCAATCCGCCCGATCATAATATTATCCAGCAAACTCACGAAATTCGTAATTCCATTCTGAATCATGATCGGAACAGCCACAGCCAGAACCATCATATAAAACTTTCTGTCACCGATAAACTTCTTACGAAACGATGACCTTTCTTTCGTCCTCTCCATAAAACTTTTCCTCATCCTTCTTCACAAAAACAGACTGTCCCGAGACAGCCCTCGCCTTAAGCGTTGTATCATCTACATTACTATAAAAAAAACAACATTTCAACCCCATATCAATAAATTCATACTATCATTTTCTATTCCGTTTCTGTTCCGTTTTTTCTTCACTCCATATCCGATAACACACTTCCATACTATCCTTCACAGTACCAGCTAGTTCACAGCGAAGAAAAATAAATGTTTTGAAACACATCTACAGGGGGTGTAGCCGTGGTTCAAAACATTTATTTTTCTTCGCGTCCCCTTTGAAACCATTAAAAAACTGCCGTTCCCCAATAATGAGGAAAACGACAGCTTTTCAAAAAGTATTTGCAAGCCTATTTAATAGCACCCTCAACCATACCATTCATAATCTGCTTCTGAGCAAGCAGGAATACGATGATCATCGGAATCATTGCCAGGAGTGCTGCAGTAAGGATCAGATCCCACTGTTTTACATAAGAACCAACAAACGCCTGTACAGCAACCGGAAGAGTCTTAACCTTACCATTCTGTCCTAACATCAGAGAAGGAAGAAGGTAATCGTTCCAGATCCACATACCATTCAAAATAGTAACAGTAACAATAACCGGTTTCAGAAGCGGAAGGATAATGCGGAAGAAAGTTCCCTCAGGAGAGCATCCGTCAATCGCTGCTGCTTCTTCCAGTTCATATGGAATACCTTTAATAAAACCAGTTAAGATAAATACCGTCATAGCACCACCGAATCCACAGTATGCAAATACAATACCAGGAATAGACTGAAGCATATTGATTCCAAGGAATTTACCTACATCACGGAATGTAGAAACCAGAGGAAGCATAACTACCTGGAAAGGAATTGTCATGGATGCGATAAATGTCATGTAAATAGCTGTAGACCATTTTGTCTTGTTACGGCAGATAACCCATGCAGCCATACCGCCGAATAAAGCAAGTAATACAAGGGAAACAACTGTAATGATCGCAGATGTTCCGAATGCACTCCAGAAACTGAAGTTAGAATTGTTGACAACGTTTGAAATATTTGTCTTAAACTGTGCAAAGCTTGCACCTGCAAAGCTTACAGGGTTGGCAACAATACCGTTTGCATTCTTAAATGTATTAATAAGTACCAGATAGAAAGGAGATAATATGTACGCTGCGATAACAATCGCAACAGCTGTAAGCACTACCTTTGGAGTTTTCTTCGTAACCATTACATTTCAACCTCCTTCTTATTGGAAATTCTAACCTGAATAATAGATACAGCAGCCAGGATAATGAAGAACAGAATAGCTTTCGCCTGACCAAGTGCATAATTGTTCTTGGAGATCGCTGTATTATAAATATTCAGAGCCAGCATCTGAGTACCGTTTGTCAGATAGTTTCCGAAGAAACTTGCGACAGAACCTGTACCATTTGTCAAAGCCATGTTAACATCGAACTGTTTGAATGCTGATGTTAAGGTAAGGAATGTACAGATTGTAATTGTAGCTGCGATCATCGGAATCTTGATCTTAAATAATGTTGTAACAGCATTTGCGCCATCGATCTGAGATGCTTCCAGTACATCTTTAGGTACCTGTGTCAGACCTGTTACATAGATCAGCATGATATAACCTGCATACTGCCAGATATAAACAACGATGATAGCCATCATAGCTGTGTTTGTCTTTGACAGAAGTGAAATATTATTTGTCATCTTGATCAGTACGTTATTAAATACGAACTGCCATACATAACCAAGTACGATACCGCCAATCAGGTTTGGCAGGAAATAGGAAGCTCTGAAGAATGAGAGTCCCTTAACCTTAGAGGTACAGAGTAAGGCCAGCATAAACGCTACTACGTTTACCAGAACCATGTTCAGAACTACAAACAGAATTGTGATGATCAGTGACCAGAGAAAACTTGGTTCATTGAACATTGCCTTATAGTTTGCAAATCCTACAAATCCTGTCATCTTGATTCCATTCCAGTCTGTAAAGGAATAAAACACACCAAGGCATAATGGAATAATAACTGTTACTACAAATGTAAATAACAATGGAAATACAAATATAAAGTTAACGATGCTTCTGTGATGTTTTAATGTCGGGAATAAATACATTCCCAGTAAGATGCCGATTGCACCGATGATCAGCGCCGGACCTCTCCAGCCTGCTCCGCTTCCGGAAATATCCTGGATCAATGATGCTGCCAGTAAAATAATACCGGCGATCAGGCATACCATGGAAATTGCTTTTTTACTAGCACTGTTTGTATTCATTTTGCCTTCATCCTTCCTATTTCTTATTTCAAAGCAAAAATCAATGCGTCTTAGACTTTTTTGCGTACCTGGATAAAGGTCTGTCGGACCTTTACTCAGGTATGCAGCGCAAATAAAAGTGGGCGGCAACATAAGCGCCGCCCATAAGTTTCAATTATTAGTTTGCGTATGCACTCTGGATAACCTGTTCCAGTGTCTTAACGAATCCGGCTTCATCAAGGCTGCCAGATGCATAGTCAGCAAATACCTGACCTGTATAGTTCTGTGCAAGTCCTTCTTTCTGCTCTAACCAATGCCAAGCAGATGTCTTTCCAGCAGATACATAATCAGTGATTGTCTGAGCAAATGGATCATCACCAACGATTGTGCAGGACTTGAACGGGCTTACGAAACCAGCTTCTTTAACAAGAACTTCCTGAGCTTCATCTGTTGTCAGCCACTGAAGGAATGCTTCTGCTGCTTCTACATTACCATCTTTATATACTGACCACCAGGATGGAGAGTTTGTAAGGATTGTATCAATTCCATCTTCAAATGCGTATGGAATCATACCAACTTCGAAATTACCAGCTTCTTTATAAGCATCTGCATCATCACCTGTCATAGTTGCACCGATCCAGGAGCCCTGAGTAACGAATGCATATTTACCAGATGAGAAGTTAAGGATCTGCTGATCATATGTACCGGATACAAGAAGTGCCGGATCTGAATACTGATTCAGAAGACCTACAAAGTTAGCGAAATCTGTTAAACGATCTTCGTCAACCTTACCGCCATCATTGAGCATATCAATATAAGTAGTGTCATCTCTGTCAAGACCTGAATCCAGATAGTTTCCAAATAAGTGGTTACCTGTTGACCAGTAAAGGTTAACTGGTTCTGCTGCATAACCTACGACTGCTGTCAGTCCAAGCTCATCTTTCTTGGAATCAATTGTCTCAAATGCTTCTTTGATTGCATCAGGACCTGTTAATGTAGAAGGATCAATTCCTGCTTTGTCAAGGATGTCTTTGTTATAAGCAAGACCGATTGCTTCTGTTGTATATGGGAAACCGATTGTACCCTGGCTCTCATCAACATAAGCTGAATCTGTGTCAGAAGCCCATTCCTGATCACTCATATCTACTAAAAGGTCTGTCCAGTTAGCGAAGTCTGTAGCACCACCGTTTACGAAGATGTCAGGCATATTATCTGACTGATAGTATCCTTTCAGAGTACCCTGGATATCGATTCCGCCACCCATGGATTCGATTTCTACTTTAGTTCCTGTTTCTTTCTCATACATTTCAGCTAATTTCTTCAGCTGAGCGTCAACTTCGATCTTACCGTTTACAAGACGAATACTGTCACCGTCTGCTGCCTGTACGGATACTGCTGCCGGAACCATTGATGCGATCATAGATACTGCTAAAAGTGTTGCAAATACTTTTTTCTTCATTTTCGTCACCTCGTCATTTTTTTAACTGTTTCTTTTTACCTTTTGCGCATAAGGTTTTTTGATAGTTGTATAATACCACTTTGTTTCTGAAATAGCAAGACCTTTTTCGCATAAGTTTGAATTTTTTTATCTTTCTTTTTCGTCATTTGTTAAATATGCACAATTTATTTTTTCTATCTTATTACACTATGTCCAAAAAAGTGCTACTTTGAGGTCAAAAAAGTACACACTCTTTGGGTTGCGTCCTATAACTTGCAATTCTTTCCTTTCACCAGACAGATAAAAGGCTCCTGTTCAGAACATTACGGAGTAATATCTTATAACATAATAAAACCGGCAAAAGCCGGAAGTCTTGCTTCCTCTTTTGCCGGTTTTTTTAATTTTCTACTTTTAAAAATGTAGCGGATGCTGCCGGTACTTTCCATTTACCATCTGCATAAGCTGCTTCTCCATTATTGGAATAGACTGACTGCGCATGCTGCGGAATCTGTGCATCACATTCCACATCCTGTCCGGATGGGTTGAGTACAATATAAATCGTCTCATCTTTTCCGGTTCTTTTGTATACTAACGGGTATGCAGATTCTTTTACATATACAAATTCCATAGGTGCTGTATTCTGTAATGCCTGATGTTCTTTTCTTACTGCGATCAGTTTCTTTACTTCATCATACAGGCTATTCTTTCCCGCAAGTGCGTCCTCTGCTGTCGGACGGTCTTCATCAGGATCGATTTGGATGTAAAGTTCCTCTGGTTTGCAGCTTGAGAATCCTGCATTTGCGCTGTGATCCCACTGCATTGGGCTTCTGGATCCTGTGCGGTTGAAACCACCCTCCACAGATTTGATTCCTGAGAGATATTTCATACCGATTTCATCACCGTAATAGATGAAAGGTGCACCAGGTACAGATAACAGAAATGCAAATGCGATCTTAATTTCTTCATCATCCAGAGTTTCTTTAATACGGACCATATCGTGGTTTCCGGATGGAATGCAGATCAGTCCTTCTCTGTTGGTAGCTGCATAGTTTTCTTCATAAGTTTTGACAAATTCAGAGATATCTCCTTTTCCTCTTCTGGAGAAATATGGTTCTTCTACACGGAACAGGTCAAGATAATGAGATGGCCCGAAATGAAGAAGGAAATCCATATGGAATCCGCCTCTTAATGAACGTCCCGGTTCGCCCCATTCTGAAAGAAGCGCACATTCCGGAAATTCTTCATCCATAAATTTACGGAAATCCTGCCATAATGCAATCGTTCCCTCCTGATCATCATCATTCTTTACCAGAGATCCGGCCATATCTACACGGAATCCGTCACATCCCATAGACATCCAGAAACGCATAACATCTTTCATCGCTTCTCTGGTCGCCATAGGTCCCGGTGCGTCCATTGGCTGCTGCCATTCTTTGTCACATCTTGCGAAGCCAAAGTTCAGAGCTGGCTGTACAGAGAAAAAGTTTACTGCACAGCAGCCATTTCTGTCTGAAAATCCTCGAATACTTCCTGTGATACTTCCTACATCTTTGAAATCATCCCATATATCATCGGTCCATACATAACGGTCTGTATATTCATTTTTCTCTGCTTTACAGGATTCTCTGAACCATTCATGATCTGTAGAAGTATGTCCCGGTACGAGATCAAGCAGGACTTTCATTCCTTTTTCATGAGCTTTCCGGAACAGTTCTTTTAAATCCTCGTTTGTTCCGTAACGCGGAGCTACTTTCTTGTAATCTGCCACGTCATAACCTGCATCATAAAACGGAGAAGCAAAACACGGATTTAACCAGATTCCATCACATCCTAAGTTCTTGATATAATCCAGTTTGCGGATGATTCTCTGAATATTTCCGATTCCGTCCCCATCTGTATCCAGAAAAGTCTGTGGATAAATTTCATAAAATACGATGTTTTCTAACCATGATGGCATTCCCATTGTAAAAATCCTCCTTTAAATGTTTTTCTTTATATGCCTGCACAATTGATCATACAGAAAAATTTTCTAAAGCAAGAAAAAACTCTTGTCTTTTGCAGCAATTTTTTTACAGTAATTTGATTATATCTCGATTATTCAGGAATCTCCTCTGAAATTTTGACTAATTTTTATACTATTTTGACTTTCTATAACCAGAAGTCTCAATTACATCAGTAAGTTTTCTGAGTGAAGTCATGTCAATCTTCCCGGAAGGTGTTATCATGTTACAGGAACATTACTGAGCAATTTTCTCCAACATAATAAAACAGCATTTCAGGTTCTGCACCCGAAATGCTGTTTTATTATGTCTTATTCATTTTGTATCCATTTATGCTGCCTGTTCTTTTTTCTTACCGGTAACTGTAAGCAGATGACTTTTGATCAGTACCGGACGTACTGCATTGTAGATCACTGCTACCAGGATCACAGAAACAACTGCATTGAATAATGTCGCTACAGCACTCATTTTTGCAAGTGCCTGTGCCAGTTCCTGAGGCTGTCCGAGAATATACTGTTTGTAGAAATATCCTACGATCGGATCTGCCACAACATTAAACGCAAGACCTGCTACAGAAGCAATCACACTCCATTTGAAAACGTATTTCTTATCTGTGCTTTCATTGATCTTTGCAATCTTGTGTGCTACCAGTCCTGTGATCAGGCCAATACAGAATTTCAGTACAAATGTCTTTGGTGCGCCTGTGATATATACAGGATCCATCAGGTCTGCAATTCCCATTCCGATGGCACCGGATAATCCGCCGTACACACCGCCGATCAGAAGTGCTGCCAGTACGCAGAATGCATTTCCGATATGGATGGATGTTGCATCACCGCCCGGTACAGGGATCTTAATCTGCAGGAATGTAAAAGATACATAGCATAACGCAGCCATAAGAGCTGTCTCTGCAAGTTTTGTAATTGTGCTGTTCTGAGTATTCATAATAACTGTCCCCTCTCATATGATCTGATAGAAGGCCCATATCAATAAGCCAGATTGCCTGTTTGATTCTCACTATCAGATTTTTTATATATTGACGCATCAATATGTTGAAGTTATCATACGCGAAATGTGTCATTATTTCAATGACCAATTTTTTGAATTTTTTAGAGGTCAGATTGGATATTATGTAAAAGAATCCTGCTCGCAGGATTCTCCGACTGCGGCGGGTCGCTTCAGCGACATAATTCCTCTCCGTCGCAGTGCGATCCTGCCCGGAGGGCCTTTTTGTGTTATAGGAACATTACGGAGTAATTTCCTATAACACAAAAAAGCCCTCCGTCTGCATGCTGCTCACATGAAAACAGAGGGCTTCATTATTCTATTTGCTTAGATTCTTGCTACGCCTGATTTTCTTGCTGCTTCTGCTACAGCTTTAGCTACAGCGTCTTTTACGCGTGGGTCAAATGCTGCCGGAAGAATATATTCCGCTGTTAATTCTTCGTCACTTACCAGACCTGCGATTGCATATGCTGCTGCAACTTTCATTTCATCGTTAACATCTGATGCTCTTGCGTCCAGTACACCACGGAAAAGTCCCGGGAAGCAGAGTACGTTGTTTACCTGGTTCGGGTAATCAGAACGTCCTGTGGATACCACTGCTGCGCCTGCTGCTTTTGCTTCGTCAGGGAAGATTTCAGGTACCGGGTTTGCACATGCAAAGATGATAGGATCTTTTGCCATTGAGCGGACCATATCCTGTGTCAGTGTTCCAGGTGCGGATACACCGATGAAGATGTCTGCGCCTTTGATCACTTCTGCAAGAGTACCTTTCTCTTTGTTGAAGTTTGTAATCTTAGCCATCTCTTCTTTAATCGGGTTTAATCCTTCTCTGCCTTCGTAGATTGCACCCTTTCTGTCTGTCATGATTACGTTTTTAAGTCCCATGGACATTAACAGTTTGATGATAGCGATACCTGCAGCACCTGCTCCGGAAGTAACGATCTTCACTTCATCAAGCTTCTTGCCAACCAGTTTCAGCGCATTGATAACACCTGCAAGTGTGATCACTGCTGTTCCGTGCTGATCGTCATGGAAGATCGGAATATCACAGCATTCTTTCAGTTTCTTTTCGATTTCAAAGCATCTTGGTGCGGAAATATCCTCAAGATTGATTCCTCCAAAGGATCCTGCCAGGAGGCTTACTGTCTTAACGATCTCATCAACATCTTTACTGCGGACGCAGAGCGGAATCGCATCTACACCGCCAAATTCTTTAAAGAGTACACATTTACCTTCCATAACAGGCATACCTGCTTCCGGTCCGATATCTCCCAGTCCAAGTACCGCGGTTCCGTCTGTTACAACAGCAACTGTATTCCAACGTCTTGTCAGATCATAGCTCTTGTTTACATCCTTCTGAATCTCCAGACAAGGCTGAGCAACACCCGGTGTGTAAGCAAGGCTTAAAGCATCTTTGGAATCTACTTTGGCTCTTGATACAACCTCAATTTTACCTTTTAAGTCATAATGCATTTTTAAAGATTCTTTTGCGTAGTCCATTTTGTTTTGGCTCCCTTCTGCACTCTTTTTTTGAGACGCCTACATTGTAACATTAACTTGGCTCAGATTCTACTGTTTTTCTGACCTTTTTTTATCAAAATAACTAAAACAGCATCTTTCTGCAGAAAATTGTGAAGATGCTGTTTCAGTTACGGGACTTTATCATCTGATATCAAGGGCAAAAAGGAGCTTTATATCATTATTTATCTGTATCAAAATGTACTTCTGTATCGGCAACTGCCCGCTCATCCAGGAGCTGTTTGAAGGTCTTGGTCTTTGCTTTTTCTTCGTAGTCATCGGACCAGTAGTAGCCTTTCAGCTCATCCATATACTCATAGTAATCACAAAGATAGATATATACTGTTGAAATATCCCTGTCCTGTATTGCATAGGTGCCCGCATTACCGTTTGCCACTCCGCCATCTGGCAGTATATCTCCATTGGCATCCAGCATAACAGCAACATATTTTGTTTCCGGATCCTGCATTTTCATAGTAATTTCAAATGGTGTTTTCGTAATGGAGAGAACGCCGTCTCCATTTTCATCCACCACATTTACATCCTTTTCAACCGTATCAGAAGTATTTTTCTCTACATCTACGTTGAACTTCCAGTCACCCTTCAGTGTCCATGAGTTATATCTGTTATTACCTTCATTTGCCTCAGGATATCGTTCATAATACTCATTCCACATCTCAGTGAAAAACTGATGTTCCAGATTCTTCTGCTCTTCTGTCAGGCTTTCATAATCTGCATCATCTGTGCTGATTCCATGCTCTGCCATTTTCTGATTATATTCATCCCACAGATCCTGAGGGATATCCGGAGTGGTATCCTGGTCATCCGGAAGAGTACCCACAATATCTTTCAGATCCATCTCCATGGTAAACCTGTCAGGTACTTTTATGTCTTTGACATAATCGCTGATTGCCGGACCTCCCACCTGAGGAAGCTTCTCATCACTGTATTCATCCATTCCCAGTGTCTGGGCTAACTTGTCAAAACTAAAATCCTCAGAATCTACATCAATCCCTTTTTCTTTGAAAAATGCATTACGCACCTCATAAAATTTTGTCCATCCTGCCTCATCCACTGTCATATCTTCTACAGGAATACGCAAAACTCCTGCATAGGTGTTATCATCCAGCATTTTTCCATCCAGATAAGCATTGAACAGATTACTTTTTTCATCCATGTAATCATATTTCACTGTAGAATTCTCGCTGAGCTTAATATTGGGTTTTCCATCAGGTGTAATGAATGTATCCGGAAATTTATCCTCTGTATGGATTGTCATGGACAAGTACAGAGCCATTTCATTACAGTATACTTCTGAAAGCGTGACAGTTGTTCCATTTACTGTTTTACTGTATGATTCATTGTCTTTCGTTTTATCTGCATTGTTATTTTCTGTTGTATTCTGATCCTCAGCCTGAGCACTTTGAGGATTACCTCCGTCCTCCTGACTTTCATCAGTATCTGCCAACTCTGCATCTTCTGCAGAATCTGTCAACTGCTTTGCATATTTCGAATAATCGCCATAAAATCCCATGGAATTACCGAGCTGCTTAAATACATTTCCAACCAGAGGGATGTTCTCTGCAAATGCCGGATTTGTGATACATACTGTTGAAAATACAGCTGCAGCTGCAGTCAGTCCCAAAGCTGTTTTGTATACTGTTTTGAATTTCTTGTGCGATTTTGCTGTTCCTGTGGATTTCTTTCCGGAACTTCCTGTTGATTTTTCTGTTGATTTCTCCTGTAATCTTTGCACCATATTCTCTGTATTTTCCGTATGTCCAGAAGCTGCTGCCATTTCTCTGATTCTGGAAAATGCTTCGTTTTTTGCATCTTCTGCCTGCTTTGGCAACGGAAAATCTGCCTGCATGATTTCCTCTATCACATTGTCATTTCTGTTATTCTTTTCTTTATCAAAATCCAACTTCTTCGCCATGATCACTTCATTCCTTTCTTGAACTTACTGTTATGTTTCCTGCTGTTACTGATCCTGTTCTCAGATTTTCATTCTGATATTCTGCAAACCTTCTGCTATACCTGTGAATTCTCTGTTTTTCTTTTTTTTCTGCTGCAGTCTCTTCTTCTGAATATTATCTTCTGCTGAAGTATATTCCTGCTTTAGCTGCATACGGGCTCTGACCAGTCTGGTTTTTACGGTGTTTTCATTCATATTTAATATAGAAGCAATGTCTGCGATCCGAAATCCCTCTACATAATACAGAACCAGTATGATCCTGTAGGATTCGTCCAACATTCCAAGCATTTCCTTGAACTCAAATTCCTCAATGGACATATCCTGTCCGGGGACTTCCGGAAGTTCTTCGGCTCTGCTGAAATTTTTGTAGTGTCTGTGGATTTTATTGCATTCATTGATCAGGATACGGATCATCCAGGTTTTGAAATATTCCGGATTCTTCAGTGTATGTATTTTTTCAAAGCAGGTAAGTATGGTATCCTGTATGGCATCTGCGGCATCCTCATCATTATCCAGGATTCCCCTTGCCACCTTGTACATTGCCAGAGAATTCTTTTCCATCAGTTCCAGAAATGCATCCGCATCTCCTGAGATGGAGCGTTTTACCAACTGTATCAAATGCTGATCCTCCTTGCTTAAAGTTTTATGTGTTACTGTTTACTTCATGTCCAGTAGCTCTTATGTTTTTACAAATATGTTTCATTCGAATGAAGCTTTGTTGTTTTGTTTTACACTTATTAGATGGGGAAATATAAAGAAAAGTTTCATATCTTTTAACTAAATTTTCAGGTGTGAGATTTTTTATATTTATTATAACCTCTCATCCGCATATAATTGTAATACAAACAAATTATAAGCCCTGAATTTTCCCACAAAAAAAAACGGCACATTTCTGCACCGGTTTTTATCACTCATAATCTTTCTTAATGTTTTCCTTTTATTCTTCAGCATTCAATCTCTTCTGATACATAGACTGGAGCAGGAATTTTCCTGTCTCTGTTTTGAATACTTTTTCCAGCATGTTTCTCACATTGTTTCCGGAAAAATTACTCTCATCTGCATTTACCAGATAATCTGCCTCTATCATGATCTGATAATCAATACCGTCGATTCCGGTTATTGTATGATGATGACTTACAATATAAGAAACACGATCTACAAATTCTTTCGGCAGATCTGAATCTACAAAAAATTCCTCTATCAGTGCCGCACTTTCTTCCTCCTGATGTTTACCGTTGGCATTTCCGTATTTTACTCTGCAGAGAGGGCAGGCAATATCATGGACAACCGCAGTAACCTCCACCAGCTTCTGCTGCTCCGGTGACAGATTTTCGCCCTCTGCGATTGTTTTTGCATATGCGTATACTTTCATGAAATGGTTGATGTCATGAAGATCTCCCTTGGAATACTCTACCATTTTCCTTACAACTTCTGCTACTGTCATGCTTTGTTCCTGCCTTTCTCTTACGGGTTTATTTACTTGTGCACTCCGTTCTCAGTAACCGGGTTTATCTTATTCTGAAAAACAGCAGAATCTTTCGATCCTGCTGTTTACAATTATCAATTATTTGCAGAGTTCCTCTGCCATGGCCTCAATCTCTGCTTCGTTTGCTTCGCTTAAGGAAGAAGTGATCTTTACATTATTTTCAAGCCATGTGATATTTTTACTCTTTTCAAACATTCCCTGCATGATTCTTGCTGCTGCAGGTGCCCAGCTTCCGTTTTCGATGAGACCGATGGTACGGTTCTGGTAGCTGCGTTCTGTAAGGTTCTCTATGTAGGTA
>ERZ772872.3272-NODE-3272-length-12255-cov-31.149262_pt1 | contig 12255 bp, 10 predicted proteins | sample MGYA00512132_ERZ772872 | MGnify/ENA primary metagenome ERZ772872 (study PRJEB29015, sample SAMEA2737724) | human gut metagenome | biome: human gut; feature: human-associated habitat; material: faeces | place: China | collected 2012 ...
GCCCCTATTTCTTTAAGCTCCCCGTAGGGGCCGGGCATGCCCGGCCCGCACGCTTCCGAAAGCTGCTGTGCTAACTCCGGCAACCCGTGCTCCCGCCAACCACCCCGGTCACATCAGCTTCCGCCCGCGCGGAATCTCCCGGGTTCTTTATTTTTCACGCACCGTTTGCTATGGAATAACGGTTCAGGTATCTGCCAACTATTTTTATATCGTATAAATTACTCCTCCGCCAACTCCACCACCAATTTGGCTTCGGTGGCGGCGATGGCAAGTTGGAGCTTATTCTCTAAGTTTGTCTTTTGCAGCATATTGATGACGTGGTACTTCACGGTGGATGGCTCGATGCCGAGTTCTTTTGCAATCTCGTTATAGGACAGCCCGCGCACAAGACAGCGCAGGACCTTCATCTCTCCTTTGGTGAACTCGGCGCTCATGGCAGTGCCGATCTCCACGCTGGGCGGTGCATCGGGGAAGATATGCTCCCCCGCCATCGTGCGGCGCACGACCTGCATCAGGGTCCCTTCATCGCCGTCCTTATACCACAGGCTGTCCGCGCCCACGGCCTTGGCCCGGGCTAAAACCTGTGTGTCAATAAGCGAGGTCGCCACCACGATCTTGATTTCCGGATGCGCTTTTCGTATCTTTTCGGCGGCGGCCAGACCGTTTTCGCGGTGTTCGGTCTGCACATCCATCAGGACAAGGTCGATGTCCTCGGTATCGCACAGGATCGGAGCCTCTGCAGCGCCGGGGATAGACACAGCAAGCTGATACCCGTCCTCGTTCTGAATATAGCTTTCAAGCAGGCTCCGTACCAGCTTTTGATCCTCAACGATCATAACGCGTATCATAAGTGCTCTCCTTATCGGGCAGGGTGACTTCCAGAACAAACACAGGCAGGGAGTGTACGGTTACTGTACCCCCTGCTTTTTCAATACGGCGGCGGAGCGAGGAAAGCCCGCCGCCTTCCTTTATCTTCGCCTTGGGCGGCGCGCCGTTGTTCGTGATGCAAAGGTGCCATTCCTGCGGCCTATGCTCGGAGTCGGCGTACAATTCCGTGGCGCCCGCATGCCGCACAGCGTTGGAGGTACACTCCCGCAGGATCAGTGCGTAGAACTCGCGGGTGGCGCGTGCCGCAGGGTACGCACCGCGCAGCTGTACGGTTGCGCCCAGAACAGCCGCCCGCCTTTGCATATAGCTCAGCGGGTCCTCAGCAGCATTCTCCTGCCGGGTGCGGCATAGCAGGGAGATGGAACTTTCCCACTTTGCAGCTTCGCTCTTGATCCGGGCAAGGTCATGCTCATGCCGCAGTGCGCGCCGTGCGGCAAGCAGGGTATGGCCGATGTCGTCATGCACCCGCATCTTCATTTTCAGAATTTCTTCCTCCCGCACAATGTCGGGCATATTGTCATATAAGCGCTTTGCGCGGCGGTTCGCATCGGCAAGGCGCTCGTTTTCCTGCTGCAGTGCAGCATGCAATGCAGCCAGCTGGGTGACATCGGTGGCCATCACCTCGGTGTACGGTATGCCGTATTTGTCCTGAACAGGGCGCACCGTGAAATGATATACCGTTCCGTCCGGGAATTCGTAGATGCGGGCGGCCTCATCGCGCAGACGCACACCGCCGCCGGGACTGCGCAGCGCCTGCTCCAGATCCGTAAGGGTCTGCAGATCCCGGCCACAGAGGACTGCGGCGATTTCCTGCATCCTGTGATTGATCAGACGCAGCAGACCATTGCGGTCAAAGTAGCAGATGGCCGCCGGCAGCGTGTCAAAGCCTTCCTTGACGGCGTTGCGGGAGATTCGGGGAATCATAGGCCGCCTCCTTCTGCCGGAAACATCGTGAAATACAAAAGCCCGTCATTATCCCGTTCAAGTTGCATCTGCGGCAGGCCGGGCAGCGCAGCGGGCGCGTCGGTGCATTGAACGCTGCAGCGCAGCCCCCAGCCCTGCGCCGTATGCTCGGCGCAGAAAAGGATCTCCTGCAATCCCGGCAGGGTCGCTTCTATGATGGCTTCAAAGGCGTCATAGATCGCTACGGCGGACGCAGGGGGAATCTTTGCTGCGTCGGCAATCTGTACAGCGCAGCGTATATCGCTCAGACGCAGGCTCTCGGCCGATTCAAACAGGCTCAGCCGCAGCTCCGTGGTGTCGATGTTCTCCGCCTTGTCGCAGACAAAAACAAGGTTGCTGCGCCGCTTGATATAGGTTCCCAAAATGACGATGTGCTTCAGCAGCCGGCGGGCGGTATCGACATCGTCCGTGGCCTTGAGTGTGATCAGATATTCCTGTATCTGTGCCAGCTGGCGGGCTGTAACGGTCTCAATTTTGTCATACAGCCGGTTCTGCTCGCTCAGCTTCAGCCATTGTGCCTTCTGGGCTGTTTCCGCCTGTATGATGTCCCCGATGTCATGCAATTCCTCCTGTGTGAGGCGCAGCTCCTCAAGCAGAGCCACCAATTCGGTGATGTCCTCCTGCCAGAAAATGTACCCTTTCCGGATCGGGTGGCCGTGAAGCTGGGTCGTTGCATCCAACTGGACACTGCCGGTGAGCGCCTGACGCAGCTGCTCCTCATGGAGCGGCGCTGCCTGCATGGAGCATTGCACAGGCACAAACGCCCGGTCCGTGATCAGACCCTTGGCCATAGATACCTCAAACAGCGTGGCATACCCCATATTGGATTGGATAAGCCCGCACCGGATGCACGCCTCAAAGGACGCTGTAAAGGTCAGGCATTGCACCACGGTCATATCACCGGCGATCGCATGCATCCACGGCACATTTAAAATATGCTTGTACAGTAAAGCATAGAGCGCGGCCAAAAAAATCGGCACAAGCGGCAGCCAGAGGATGCGCTTTGTATGCGGAATACGGCAGCGCCGTACAAGGTACACCACCGTGAACACGGCACAGGAAAATATCCACAGCAGACAGAGGTAATATACGAACCGATAGGTGTAATCGGGGCTGCCCAGTACCTCCTGCCCGGGTGGGAACGCAAACGCAAGCTGATGACAGTCGTTTGTCAGCACCAGGCTGAACAGTACCACAGGAAATACAAAAATCACGTACCGGTACTTGTACAGCGGGGAGGACTGCCCCCGATCCAAAAAGAAAAGCGTATAAAGTGCAAGGGTCGGGATCAGCAGCATCGGGATATAGTACGCATACCACAATCGCCGCAGCATCTCCGGCGTCTGGGCAAAGTCATAGCGGATCAGGCGGATATCCAGCCAGAACAGCATCAGGGCGGCGGCGCCCAGCAGGCAATGGCGGGTCTGTGCGTGCAGGATACGCCACCAGACCGATACCGCCCAGGAAAAGATCAGAATATTATACAGCACCGTGCGCCAAAAGCCGGAATGCGGCATATAAAACGCCCGCATCAGGACAGCGCAGAGAATCACCCCTGCAACCGCAGCGGCTAAACACAGATTGCCAAGCCGTACCTTTGTCATAGCGCCTGTCCTTTCCCAAAAAGGGTATCGTGCTGCCTTTTCACACTATTATTATGACGCAATCCGCCTTATTTTGCAATAGTGCTGAAAAAAAGCAGTAAAAAGCTCAAAAAACTATCCAAATGGTGGGGGCAAAAATTCGTCCGATCCTGTATGATGAAATTGACAAATCGTATTCTTTGCAGGGAAGGAGGGCTGCGCCGTGCGGAGGATCGTTTTGGACGCGCAATACTCTGTGATGACGAGCGCATTGACAATGGCACTGAAACAGGGCAGGCCGGACTTCCAGGTGCAAAACGCTGGCCCTAAGACAAAGGATATTGTAAAGCTATGCCGTTCATGCAGGGCGGATGTCCTGCTGCTGGAGGTATGCCCACATCCGCCGCGCACCCTGCAGGACAGACTGCTGCTGGCAAACGACCTGCGGGATGTATGCCCGCACTGCAAAACGGTACTGCTTGTGGATGAGGCCGAATATCCCGAACTGGCCACCGCCGTGTGCCTGGCAAAAAAGGATCACATTGTCGATGATTTCGTCTACGCTTCCGTCTCGCCTGCCTATCTGAGCGCTATGATGGACACTTTATGACCAAAAGGAGGACAGCTATGAAAAAAGTACAACGAACGCTCGCTGCCGCATTGGCAGCCATGATGCTTATGGCTTTGGCCGGTTGCTCCAAGGGGGATGTAACCAAAGAGGTCAATTCCGGCTTATCCGACCTGAAAGCGCAGGCCGCCGAACCGGCTGTTGAACCCCAGACGGAGACCCCGGCAGAGCCCAAGACCGACGCGGCATCCGAGCCTGCATCCGAACCTGCATCGGAGCCTGCTGCAGAGCCGGAGCCGGAAGCCACCGCCGAACCGGCCCCCGCTTCCGCTCCTGCAGAAAATCCCGATTATCCATCGGCCGCTGGCCCGAACACCCAGACCCTGGAGGCATTCGGCACGGACTTTACGCTGGTGCTCAACGTGACCTGCCCCGACCAGGGCTGGTACAAGTCCGCGACCAGTTTCGGGGATTTCAAGCTGTTCCCGACCGATGACCCCAGCCATATCTTCTCCGGTGACCCGCGCATAACCTTTGAGCTGAAAAGCGGTCTGGATAAGATCAACTACTATTACGACGACTTTGAAAATGTGGAGGAGCTTACCCCGCGCACCATCGGCGGCGTGGAGATGGCCGGACGCACCTACAAAAACGTCGGTATGTGGTGGACGGAATACTACGGCGAGATGCCCACCGGCGGCTGGCTAGCCATCAAGATCTCCGGCGTGGACATTGACCCCGGCACCGAGGGCGACACCGTGCTGAACAGCGTTACCTTTGGCTAAGGCAACACACTTCCCGCAACGAAAAGGCAGGTGAACCGACCATGAAAAAACTGCTATCCCTGACGGCGGCGGCCCTGCTGCTGATCACAACGGGCTGCGGGCGCAGCAATGCCCCGCCTGCCTCGGCATCTTCCGGCACCCCGTCGGTTTCCGCCCCGATAACGGAACCGACAGTCGAGTCGTCCGACGATACGACCCCGACCGTTCAGAAGGACGAAGCCGCTGGCAAGCCGCAAAACAGCCGGAGGCTGGATGACTCCCGCATTGTCCCGCTGTACAACGAGCGCTTTACCTACACCAACCCCTACGGCATCGAGGACACCTATTTTTATGAAGTACCGCAGATCGACGATGACACCGAGGACGCACAGCATATCAACGAGATGATCGACTACCGATACGGCTATCTGGTAGAGCGCGCCCTGGATGCCCGTTCCCGCAATGATTTCATCGACACAAACTTCATCATCTGGGTCAGCAACTGGACCGGCCCCGTGCTGACCCTGCAGGTGACCAGCTCCGACACGCTGTACAACCACGATGTGGGCAGCTACCATTACAACTTTGCCACAGGGCAGGAACTTACCAACCTGGATTTGCTCGAATACATGGGCTACACCGACAGCGCAAAGACCCTGAACGCGCTGCAGCGCGCCACAGCACAGCATTTCGATGTCCATTTCGGCGGCTATGACCCCGAATATACCGCCATGCTGTACAAGATGCGCGCGCAAAGCCTGAGCGAGCTTGACAATGTATTTACCTATTATTCTCTGTTTCCGTACTATACCGACGGTCTGGTGGTCACCGTGCCGATGTACACCCCCGCCGGGTCGGGAATGTACTGGACAGATGTTCAGGTTGACCCCAACAAGCGGCAGGCCAGCGGCCAGGTGCTGCACGGCCAGGACGAATGGTTTACCTGCGATGTGACCGCCACCGGCAAGGTAACGGTGCGCGCCCTGACCGACTATGTATCCACCGACGGCGCAGTTACCTACCAAACCATGAAGGAATGGTACGAGCTGGGCGACAAGACCGAGTTCGCGGTAAGCGGTTGTTACGGCAATTATGTAAAGATGCTTATGACCAGCGTCGGGCAGGATTACGCCCCCTATGTGTTCCTACTGACCGAGAACGGCAACGTTGAGTACATCGACGTCATCAGCGGCGCACAGTGCGGCACCATGGCCAACGGCGGCCCGCTGTACGGCATCAACGAGATTGTCAAATTTGAGATCGGAACCGCCTACGATGCAGATTTCGAGGCCGAGTACACAACCGTGTACGCAGTCAGCCGTGATAACGAAAAGTACAATCTGGTTGAGGCTATGCACATTGCCGACCCAATAGGACTTCTCAACCTGATTGGCTCGTATGTAAGCGATCACACCGATACATGGTTTGAAATTTGCGAGGATCAGCCGAACTTCTACATCGGCGAATACCGAAACGAAACCCGAGAACCCGCCACATGGGACAGCGGCATCACCTACCTTGGCATGGATGACCGCGGCTGGATTTGCAGCATTTCGCTGTACCGCATGGATTTAGAACGCGCACAGCGCGAAACCCTGGCCATGATGCCCACCGATTACGGCGGCTTTTACGTAAGGCATATCGGCGGGGAATCCCTGCTGAACCTGCCAAAGGACGAATCCGTTTGGTTTGAAATGACAAACGAATAAAAAAATCTGATACGATTATCTTGTAAAGGAGGCAGACACTATGGCAACCTGTACGCAATGTGGTGCCGAGTTAAAGCCCGGTACTAAATTCTGCGAGAATTGCGGTGCAAAAGTCTCCGTGCCGCAGACACCCGCACAGCCCGCAGCTGTGCCCCAGCCCCCGGTTCAGCCTACCCAGGCTGCGCCGCAACCCCCACAGCCTGTACAGACGCCCCCGCAGCAGCAGGCAAGCGGCGGCAATCCCTATGCAGGCGGCGCACCTGCCGCCCCGCAGCCCCGGACGAACGCAGCGAATCCTTACGCAGGCAATGCGCCCGGCACACCGCCGCAGACCGGCGCAGGCGCACCGCTTTACGCCAGAAACACACCGCCGGATGCTCCCCATGCTGTCACGCCGCCGCCACCCGGCGGCACGGGCGGCAACCCTTACGGCAATGTGGCCCCCGGCGGCAAGGCTAAGCGCCCCCGCGCGCCAATGTCCCCCAAGCGGATGATCCTGATCGCCATACCGGTGATATTCCTGCTTATGATCATCGTAACAATGATCAGCGGCTCCATCCGCACCGGCAAGCCGAACGCCAGTGACCCGAATCAGGGCACTTGGGAAGCAGCCTACGCCGAGGTTGGCGGCTCCGTGACGCAGGTCGAGGATGCCTTCGGCAGCGGGTTCCTGATGGATCTGAATGATAAGGGCAAGTGCGTTGTAACGGTGGACGGCACCAAGTCCTACGGCAAGTGGACGCTGAACGGCGGGGTCTTCCAGCTGGATTGCGGCGGCTTGAGCTGCACCGGCACCCTGCAAGACGAGATCCTGACCCTGAACGATGTGCAGGGACAGGGCGTGACGATCTACTTCGTCAAGTCCGGCAGCACCATGCAGCAGCCTCTGGACGGTGACAGCATGACCCAGGGCACCACCGCAGGCAGCGATACCGATGTGGGCATCTATGTGCTGGAATCCGCCTCCGACAGCGAGTACACCCTCTCCAAGGAGGAGCTTGCCCTCGTCGATATGGAGGACTTCTACATTGAGCTGCGTGCGGACGGCACAGGCGAAACCTACATGGAGGATTTTGTCACCTTCCAATGGAAGGACGGCAACTTCTATGCGCTGACCGACCCCAATACCCCGGCCATGACCTACACCCGCGAGGGTGACCTGCTGACCATTGAGTTTGACGGTATGACCATGGTCTTTAAGCGCAGCGACACCAAGCCTGAAATCGACCCCGCCCAGCTGAACGGCGGCGATGACCTTGACCCGGACGGCACCGACGGTCCCAATGAGCCGGACCCGCCCTATAGCTACGACGACGGCAACACCTACGACGATTTGGGCAACACCAACTGGTACGGCTGGTTCCGCATGGAAAACTACAAGAACGTGCCCAACCGCGACTATTTCGACACCGACACCTACGACTGCTGGGGCTACATCGGTGAGACCTCCGACGGCAGCCACTACTTTGAGGTTTACCGTGACGGCATGCCCGACGACCCCGTTATCACGATGTGGGTCAACGTCTATGATGACCATATCGAGCCTATCCTGGACGGCAGCGACTGGGTGCTTGACCAGAACATAACCGAGAGCGATGCGTATAAGTTCAACCTGTACCCGTATAACGACAATATCTCGCTGTTCATGTATGACTACGAGGGCGACGACGGTACGGCCTGTGCGGTCAGCTTCTACATGAGGCTGGACGGCACCGAGTGGAACGAGGAGCTCGAAGAACTGCCGCCCCGCTATGAGGAGTACAAGGCCGCCTTGGCCAACAAATAACGACCTGATTTATCTGTACAAAATGGGGCGGGTCCTGCCCGCCCCTGACATAGGAGGATCATTATGGGACTTATCAGAGCTGCAATGGGCGCTGCTGGCGGCGTTATGGCCGACCAGTGGAAGGAATACTTTTATTGTGAAGCCATGCCGGCTGACCTGTTGGCTACCCGCGGCTGGAAACGCCAGAGCGGACGCAGCGCCAACACAAAGGGCAGCGACAACATCATTACAAACGGCTCCATTGTGGCCGTTGCCGACGGCCAGTGTGCCATGATCGTGGAGCAGGGCAAGGTCGTGGATATGTGCGCCGAACCCGGTGAGTACACCTACGATACCGGCAGCGCGCCGACGCTGTTCAGCGGCGACCTGTCCGACTCTATCGGCGCAGTGTTCCAGAACATCGGCAAGCGCTTTACCTTCGGCGGCGAGGCCCCGATGGATCAGCGCATCTATTACTTCAACACCAAGGAGCTGGTGGGCAACAAATACGGCACGCCCAGCCCGGTGCCCTTCCGCGTGGTGGATCAGCGCGCCGGCATCGACATCGACATTGCCATCCGCTGCTTCGGTGAGTACAGCTACCGCATCACCAACCCCATTTTGTTCTACACCAATGTCTGCGGCAATGTGGAAGAAGGCTACACCCGCGATGAAATCGACGGGCAGTTGAAATCCGAGCTGATGACCGCCCTGCAGCCCGCCTTTGCCAAGATCAGCGATATGGGCATACGTTACTCCTCCCTGCCCGGCCATACGATGGAGCTTGCCGAGGCCCTCAACGATGTGCTCTCTGCCAAGTGGGGCAAGCTGCGCGGCATTGAGATCGTATCCTTCGGTGTTTCCAGCGTGAAGGCCAGCGAGGAAGACGAGCAGATGCTCAAGGAAATGCAGCGCAACGCAGCTTTTATGGACCCGACCCGCGCCGCTGCGCATCTTGTCGGCGCACAGGCCAGTGCCATGCAGACCGCGGCCGGTAATCAGGGCGCAGGCCCCGCCATGGCCTTTATGGGCATGAATATGGCCGGTGCCGCGGGCGGCATGAACGCCCAGAACCTGTACCAGATGGGCGCCCAGCAGCAGGCCGCCGCACAGCCCGCCCCGGCCCCGGCCTCTGCCCCCGCAGGCTGGACCTGCAGCTGCGGCCAGACCGGCAACACCGGCAAATTCTGCGCAAACTGCGGCAGCCCCAAGCCTGCCCCGGCACCCGCAGCCGACAGCTGGGTATGCAGCTGCGGCACCTCCAACACCGGTAAGTTCTGCTGCAACTGCGGCAGCCCCAAGCCCGCCCCGGCCCCCGCCAAGTGCAGCCAGTGTGGTTGGACCCCGGTTGACCCGGCCCATCCGCCCAAGTTCTGCCCGGAGTGCGGTAAGCCGTTTGGCCAGTGATGCGCAAAAAAAGTGCTGCGGTGCTTTGCGCCGCAGCCGCTTTTCTGACAATGTCCGGCTGTAAAAAAGCACCGCCCGGCACACTGACCGGTATTAGCATCAGTTATTCCGGGATGTGCTATGACGACACCTATGGGTTCAGCATAAGAAACGACCCGGCTGACGGCTGCCTTTTCAGCTGTAATTACAAGGATGATGAATGGGTGGAGCTGGAAAACATCCCTGTTGAGGACACCCATTGGCAAGAAGCCATGGCTCTGGCAGAAAAGCTGGGGCTGGAAAGCCTGCCAGACGAAAAGGAAAAATTTCCCGGCTTATTCATCACCGATGAAACGTTAGATAGCGTTTGCCTGATTTACAAGGCCCCGGATGACGAGATCATCTACCGTTATCTGGATGCCGATGGCAATACGCGCAGCACCCTGCGTGATTTTTTTGAGGATCTGGCAGGGCAGCTGCAAACCGAAGGAAAGAGAGGTGACGCATAATGGCAACGCAGCTTACCAACTACCAATGCCCTGCCTGTACCGGTCCGCTTCACTTTGACGGTGCCAGCGGCAAGCTGGTGTGCGATTTCTGCGGCAGCAGCTACGACACCGCCGAGATCGAAGCCATGTATGCCCAGAAGGAAGCCGCTGCCGAAACCGCCGCGCAAAACAAAGAGGCGCCCCCGCCCGACTCCGTCTGGAGCGAAAACGAGGCCGCCGGGCTGCGCAGCTATTCCTGCCCGTCCTGCGGGGCGGAGCTGATCTGCGACGAAACCACTGCCGCGACCAGCTGCCCCTACTGCGGCAACCCCACAGTCATCGCGGGGCAGTTCAGCGGTATGCAGCGGCCTGAGCTTGTCCTGCCGTTTGTGCTGGACAAAAATGCCGCCAAGGCCGCACTGAAAAAATACTACCGCGGCAAGCGGTTTTTGCCCAGCGCCTTCTCGGCACAAAACCACATTGAGGAGATCAAGGGCGTGTATGTCCCCTTCTGGCTGTTCGATGCCAACGCGTCCGGTTCGGGACATTATGAAGCGTCCAACTCCTCGTCCCACCGCAACGGCGATTACGTCATCACCACGACCCGCCACTACGATGTCCGCCGCGCGGGCACCACGCAGTTTATGGGCGTACCTGTGGATGGCTCAACCAAGATGCCCAACGGCCACATGGACGCCATTGAGCCGTATGACTACCGCGCCTTCCAGCCCTTCTCGACCGCCTATCTGCCGGGCTACATGGCCGACAAATACGACGAGGACGCCGACACCTGCCAAGCCCGCGCCCACAGCCGTATGCAGAACTCGGTCAGCAGCGAGCTTTCGGCCAGCATCACCGGCTACAGCAGCGTAAGCACCCTGAGCGAAAACATCCAAATTGATTACACCGCCAAGCACTACGCACTGCTGCCCGTATGGATGCTGCACACCAAGTGGCAGGGCAAGGATTATCTGTTCGCCATGAACGGGCAGACCGGCAAGCTGGTCGGCGATCTGCCGGTTGATAAGCGAAAGGTGGCCGCCTGGTTTGCAGGCATCAGTGTTCCGCTGATGATCCTGCTTGCCATCCTGCTTTGAAAGGGGGAAACAGAGTATGAAAAAGAAACTGTTTTCTCTGCTTACGGCACTGGTGCTGTGCTTGCTCTGCGCCGTACCGGCGTTTGCCGAAATGCCGCTGGTGATGGACACCTACGAGCTGTTCAAACCCGAAGCGACCGCTGAATTGGAACAAAAGGCGCAGGACGCCAGTGCCGGACACGGTGTCAACGTCTACCTGCTGACGGTGTCTGACATCGGCGGGCAGAACGTGCGCGAGTTTGCCAAGGATTGGTACCGCGACTATGACCTTGGCTACGGCGAGGGCAAAAGCGGTATCCTGTTCCTGATTGCGCTGGATTCCCGCGATTATGTCACGATCACCTACGGCGGCGGTGTCACGGCCTTTACCGATTACCGCATTGCACAGATCGAAGATAAGATCGTGCCGATGCTCTCGGACGGAACGTATTACAAGGCCTCCGAAACCTACATAGAAATGTGCGCTGACACGCTTGATTTCTATGCCGAAAAGGGTGCACCGCTGGACAGCGGCAACGACCCCGCCAAGGGTTGGATCAAGTGGGTGTTTGTGTTTGTCATTCCGCTGGCTGTGGCGAGCATTGTCTGCGGCATCTTCTATGCGCAGATGAAGACCGCCAACGAGCAGACCCATGCCAACGCCTACATGCCCGCCGAGGGCTTGGCGCTGTCCGTGGTGGAGGACACCTACACCCACACCACCGAGACCGAAACGTACGACCCCGTCAAGGACGACAGCTCGAGCAGTTCGAGCGGGTCGAGTACCGACAGCGACGGTTTTGGCGGCAGTTCCGGCGGAAAATTCTAAGAATACTCATTCTGACAACAGCGGCGGCTTTCGTAAAGAAAGCCGCCGCTGGCCTTTTATCGGAATTTTTCGTTATGGCTTTGGGAAATGTTCTGCTGTTTAGGGGTGCTGTAAACATTCTCGATTTCTGTATCTACGATTTTTTCCGCAAGCGAAATTGCCGTATCATCAACACGGCTTTCGCGGTATAGCGTCCGTTCTCGTTCGATGGCGATGATTGGCCGCAAGGCAATACG
>ERZ772872.3273-NODE-3273-length-12255-cov-2.597295_pt1 | contig 12255 bp, 13 predicted proteins | sample MGYA00512132_ERZ772872 | MGnify/ENA primary metagenome ERZ772872 (study PRJEB29015, sample SAMEA2737724) | human gut metagenome | biome: human gut; feature: human-associated habitat; material: faeces | place: China | collected 2012 ...
GGGCAAGTCCGAGGCGGTTCTGGGTGGCCACTGTCGGACACGGCTCATCAATAGAAGGCGGCACATACTTTCCTTGTTGGCTCATGCTATTGAACTTTACCAGGAAGGCATCTTTGCCACCGGCAACAAACTTGATGAGTCCTGCATAGATACGCATCAGCGTTTTCTCGGCCAATGGCTTCTTCCTTGTGAATATGGATTGTCCCCACTCATCGAGATTGAGGACATAGCGCACGGCTCGCCACCGCTTCAGATTGCCGGTTGGCCGTCGACTGTGTGTTGGCGTAGGGAACACTATTGGCAGACCTTTTTTGGCAAACATCCCGAAATAACGCTTTCGTGTGGTCCGGGCGCCATAGTCGGCCGAGTTCAATATGCGATAGTCGTAGTCATAGCCATACCGCTTGACATTTTTTATCCATTTGATATAGTCTCGGCCTTTATCCTTTGACAATGGGCGCCCGGAGGCATCAAGTGGTCCCCATGACATAAACTCCTCGACATTCTCTATCTGGATAAAATCCGGGGAGATGGTTTCTATGTAGCGATAGAGATGTTCCGCAAGCGTCCGACTGTCTGGATCGCGGGGCTGACCGCCTTTGGCTCGGCTGAAATTGGTACACTCCAGAGAAGCCCACAAAACAATCAAGGCCTGCGGATATTCTTTCCTGCAAGCCTTGATATGTTTCATTAGCGGCGTTAGATTGAGTGTTCTAATGTCCTCTATGAAATGTAGAGCGTCTGGGTGATTTGCGGCGTGGGAGGCTATTGCTGTCGGATCGTGATTTACACAAGCAATAACTCTCGCACACTGTTCATCATACAGCCGAGCCTCATTGACCCCCGTAGACGTTCCGCCGGCACCACAGAACAGGTCAATATATAGTAGTTGTATCATTGTAATTTGGATTTGTCGTTCTCGTTCTCGTGTTCATCTTCATCTTCTTTAGTCGAGTTCGATTCTCGAATTGCATTCGCGATATTATCGCAGCCAATTGCTATAACAGCAGCCAAAAAGAATAGCGCAACTGATATCACACTTCACCTCCTTTCGCTGCTTTGGCAATGAGTGCATCGGCCAGTCTGAATGCCGTCTGTGCAAGATACTCGGCCGGAGGGTTGGGGTCAACGCCGGGAACAAGCGGTGCGCATATCAAACCCTGCATCATCTGCGCAGCGATAGTCAGGCGTCTCTCTTTTGAGAAGCTGTCTTTGAGAATATTGTCGAACTGCTTTGCGGGGTCGGGGACGCATCCTTTGGCGACAAGCTCATCTATGTCTATGTCGGAGCTGTTGACGTTTGGCGAGGCTTCTTCGGACGACTCGGTGTAGGGTTCAAAATCACATTCTCTCCCTATAAGCCGGTAGCCGTCTTTGGTGTAGGCTATAACATCCCCGTTGGCTTTGATTTTAGTTATCCTGACCTTGACATTGTCGTGATACGCGAAGCTCCCCCTGCGGAGTTTCGGCTCGGCTGGCTTCGGCTCTAAGCTCTCAACACTACCAACCGAGCTGTCAACATTAGGCTCAGAGGTTGCAACATTATCCGGCAGGCACTCGGAGCCGAAAAGATGGCGAAGCATATCATTGATAGTAGCCGAATCGTGTTCTATTTCATCGCCTGCATGGTCAGCAATCAGTCGGTCATTGGCGGCATACATCTCCCGCACTGTCTTGGCTTTTACGCATAGCATCTCCTCTCCCTCCGCGTCCTTTTCTTGCTTGATTTCTTGCTTGATTTCTTGCTTGCCGAGGGCGTAGGCGCGGTCGAAAGCGTCGCAGAACACATCATATCGGCTTACAGGTTGCCATTGAACTTCGCCATCGAGGTTCTCGAGCTTAAACTTCTCCCAGCACTCGGCTCGTTTCTGTTCGTATTCTTGGTTATTCATATCACTTAACCTGTTTTATGGATTTGAATGCCTCGACGATTTCCTCACGATGTTCTTCAAAATATCGGTCAAAAGAACCTTTGCCGCCGAATATTTCATCAAGCCGTTTAGCAATCTTACCGAAAGGGTTTAGCCAACTGTCGCCCTCAACCACTTCTTTTGGCTCATACAATGCTATCAAGCATGAGTTTCGGTCAAAGTGGCAGCACATGGCGGCATAAGCCGTGAGTTTGTTATCTGCTTCTAATTCGTAGACGCTTGACACCGCTCCATATTTGAATTTAGTTTTTCCCATTGTAATATTCTTTGAATGGTTCCAGAACCGCAGAGATGCCAGCTGAGAGTGCTGTTTCAAAGGTTCTATAAGTTTTGTTGTCTATCATGTCGGTTCGCTGGGACCACCGCCAAAAGTAGCCTATACGGACGCCGGTCTTACTGTTGAACTTAGGACTGACTACAAGGTCTGCACCCAGTTCTTCTCGCAGGAATTTGGCAGCATCACACACTGTTGGTGCAGAGGTCGCGATCTTTGTTTCGTTGTGACTTTTATACATCACTGTCGGAGATAATCGGTTTCTAGTATAAAACCGATAACACTTGAAATTGTAGCCCAATCTCTTGAGCGTTTGTGCTTGCTCATAGGAGCATAGATATTCATTCATTGCCTGTCGTTATGTTATCTTTGGGTTCATGTAGAGGACAGGTGCCAGTCCTTTCATCATACATAGGCATTGTCCACGTTAAGGTCTCTTTTACTTCGGTGCAGAAGGGAATGTGCCGTTTGCAGTTCTGGCAAAGTGCCGGCCCTCCGAAGTAGTTAGGACCGACACAATAGGCATAGTCTTTGTTCATATCAGTGGTAATCAACAACGCCCTTACAGTCAATGCACTCTTTCAGTACATTCATGTAGTCGGTGTAACATTTTTTGAGAAAATCACGATTCATTTTAGGAACTACTTCATTTTCCCAATTCTGAAAATCCTTCAGAAGTTTGTCTGCAATGATGTAGTCGAAGTTACCCTCATTGTCTGCGAACCAAAGCATCTCAACAAAAGGTCCCTCAAAGGCCCGGGCTCCTGTTTCGAGTTGTCTGACGTACTCTTTATAATCGCAACCGTAGACAGCGGCGGTTATCACCTCTCTAAGGTCGTTGAATGTACCATATGGACTACTGTATTCCGCATCCCCGGAGCATTCGTACTCCCAGTATCCTTTCTTATATGCCTGAAGATGCATGATAGGCTCAAATCCAAGAGTGTAGAGACAGAAATAATCTATCTCTTCATCATCAGGTCTCTCAGTACCAATGAATTTGATTGGCTTTTTTACATTGATGTCTAATCCCATTTTTTAGGTTATTTTATTGGTTTGACTTATTTTATATGCTCAAGAGACTTGTTAAGTTCCTCCCACAGCTCACACAAATCCTCTTCGCTAAATTCAGATTCCTCATCGGTATCTTCATCATAGTGAGAGGCGGATATTTCTTTAACCTCTCCCCATGCTCTTATAAGATCGCTACTCGGCGGTGTCCAATAATCGCCGGGGTCATTATCCCACTCTCCACAGCACTCATAGGTAACTTCAATGAACCAGCCATCTTCCGCATAGCAAAAGTAGTTGGTGGTCGAGTCTTCACATCGTCCCCAGTCATCTTCATCATGTTCAAAGTATGATTCTCCGATTTCGTGACCTTTTTTTAAGAACTGTTCAACGAGGGTAGGGATAAGTGCGTTGAGGTCTGATTTCGATTTCATTGTTTTTGGTGGTTATTGGTTTGACTTGTATTTTATTTATACTGTAAATTAGCCATTTTTAGCGGATTACACAAACAGAATAGCCACCTTTTCACCACCTTAACATTGGTCAAGAAATGTCAGGATTTGTCGTGCTCAGCGGCATCCTCCTCGACTATGATGGCATCTACAACAGAATGACAGCGATTAGCAAGAACCTTCACACAAAGGGCCATCGTGTCGGTTATCTCCATCTTGTGACCGAATGTCTCAGCGATATCCATACACAGCACAGAAATGAGAAAACAATAGGGGTCTTGCTTACGGCTACACGGCATGTCAAGCCGCTCGGCTATAAGCTTGTCCATATTCTTGTCAAAATCCTCCACGAAAGTGAGCAGCATCCTGATAAAGGCTATCCTCGCCGGTATTTCTTTATGAGGCTGACCAATATACTGTCGGGATGCCTCGTTGGTAAAAGTGCACCAGCATTGGAACAGGTCCAACTGCACTGTTTGGCGTAGTCGACAAAGATAATTCTGATAGGCAGACCACACGCGGCCATAGCTCTTGCGAAGTTCATAATTGTATTCATCTATGCACTTTCGCATCTGCTGATTGTGCCGTTTATATTGCACAAGCCTATTGTCACGGCAATACCGGATGTATGCCTCCGCCTGTTCCAAAGCCAGAGCGGTCAGCATTTGCGGTATAAAGTTCATCAGTACCGCCTCTCTCGCACCAAAAAGCTTCACACATTCGTCTGCGGTGAGATTTTTGGGAGTTTCCTCTCTGGGGCGGTCAAAAGTTATGCCGAAGTTGGCCATCGGGGCAGGTACAATGGGTACTGCAGTCGGAACAATACCCATTTGTGCCAGCGCCTCTTTGTCTAAGGGTGGTAAATCCATAATGTACGAAATTAAAGCGGCCCGGACTGTGAATCCGAACCGCCGAACAGGTTGTTTTGATATGATGGTACGAGGTCGTCGAACAGACCGGGAACTCTCGGCCGCAACGCCTCGTACTCTTCTCGGAAGAACTCTTCTTTTGTTCTACCTTGCTTTTTCCCCTTTCGGGTATGAACGTCATAAGTGTAAGGCGGTATCTCGATGGGGTATGCCCTCACATCGTCAATCCACCTTTCAACATCAACATCGTTGCGGTCATATACCAGGTTTTGCAGATGATCCGCGTCCCGGCACTTGCGACACTCACAAAGGAGCAACACAGCTTTACTTACAAAGATGCGACCTTGGGGCTCTGATTTGTTTTTGTTGACTAACTCGTGCCCTTGCCACAAAGCTTCAATCTCATTGGTGATAAGTCCGTAGCAATCCTCTGCCGAGATGGTATAGAGGCGTTTCCAGACATAGTCACGGTAGTTACTGTGCCATAGCTCGAGTGCAAAGAAACCTGCCACCCTGGCATCTGCTCGCCTGATTGCCTTCTGCATTGCAGAACTGACCTCAAAAAAATCATACCCATGTATTGTCCGTATTATCATAACTCACTAATAATAAATTATTTTACATCAATTAATTTAGCCATAAATAGCGAGATGCACAAACGGATTGAGCACCATTTTAACGCCATTTTTATCGGCCAATAAGCAAGTTAGAATTTGAACTTACAGGAGATATTATACTCAACAAGTTGCTTGGTCTTATCTTTGCCATTGTTGGTTGCGCCTTTGATATTGATGCTGTCACCAAAGTGCTTTTTGATAAACAGTATAGAACGCCGCTCTTCTTCCTGATTGCGGAACGCGGCTAATCCACCGGCGTTGACAAAAGTGCCTTTCTGGGCAAAATTATAACGGAGGTCGGTCAGGATGCGGCGCTCTTTATATTTCATGTAGCATGAAATCCAAAAATCCTCTTTTAACCTGATTTCATCATTCCACCATACGTTCTTGTTGTACCGCACTCCATATGCGCAACCTGTAATCATCTTTGACAGGGAATAATACCCCCATTCATTATACATTACCGGCGATATGGCAGAGGTAAAACCAAACACATGGATATCAAGCATACATGCAAGTTCATATAAGGAATTGATGATTTGTGTCACTGTTTCCGGATTGCGAATAACGCTTGATTCACCTTTTTCGCAAACAAGGTTCTTGACTGCGTGTACATCATCGTCAAGCATCATCAGTTCTCCAAAATACCTTGCCATCCAATTACGTTTGGGAATCAGCCCTACAACGTCATCCGGGTGTGTTACAATCTCACACTCGGGATTGTACTGCCGGTAGAGGTCTGCCTGGCTCTCGGCCACACAGATGACAGGATCAAGAACGAGTTTCTTTGCAAAAACTCTATCATGCCGCTTGTGAGAGGGGATAACGATTTTCACGCCCATTTCTTAGCGCCCTCCAATGCGACCCTGACATCTTTAATGTCAATTACATTACTTTTACTGATTTTCCCTGTCTTGTAGGATTTCATACGCTGCATGCCGAGCCGTTCACGCAGCCAGTTGCTATCGACCTCATTGCCGGATTGAATGATGAACAACTCATGCTTTTCATCGAATTTCGGCACAAGCGGATAGATTGCCGATTCATCAGTAATGGAATCGAACCGTTCTTTGAACTCATCAACAGGCTTTTCCGGGGCAAATTCCACACCCCAGTCCACAAGCTCGGTTTTATCCCACTCGTTGTGCATCACGTCGAGATCGTTTTCTCCGAAGTTCACATTGTCCTTTGTGGCATACTCCCTCAGCTTTCTCACTTCGGTATCAGGGTTGAGTATCTTGCATGGAAGCTCAGTGTACCCAAGCTCCTTACAGGCCCTCAGCCGAAGATTGCCACAAACGACTATGTACCGCCCCTCAGGATAGGGAAACACGATGAGTTCACGCAATTCAAGCATCTCCGGCGATTCCTTGATGCTCTTTTTCATCGCTTCATAGCGATAATCCCGAAAGAACCGGGGATTCTTCGGGAGTCCGTTGAGTTGCCCCTTGTTGAAATCCAAGAGGCTGATTGCTAATATTGTTATTTCTGTCATAGCTATTACTTTCTACATCACAAAACTTCATCACGAATAGTCATTGACGGAACCTACAATGTTTGCCGACGATGATGCTCCAATGTTTCACGGAGCAATCGCTCAATATCCTTGCAACCAATGCGCTGAAGATAAGTCAACGCGGCAATTATCACTTCGGATGCTCCCTCTTCTTTTTCGCTCCAATCCGGAAGATTGCTGCTTTTAAAAGTCGATGCCATATGCAACAATCTCCATTGTCGGGAGATTTCATACATGGACACTGAGGGTGACGACATCTGCGTAATCTTGCCATTGGCGATTGCTACCTCTTCGCATTGTGCAGCGAATCTCTTTAGAGGTATTGCCATTGGTAAAAATCGGGGTTAGTGAATGACTGGGGGCAGGCGCACGGCCTGTTCTATTAGATCGACCGGGGGGAGATTTATTATTTTCCATTTTGTGCCACTTATTGTTTCAGTTGGTCCGGCAGGTCGTCTTCCTCATCAGAGGGTTCTTCTTCGAGGAAGTCGAACAATGAGGGAGCATCCTTTTTCGCTGCGGCCTGTGCGCAATATTGTGCGCCGTCAAGAAAGTATATGGGTGAGAGTTCTATCCCCCAGCCCTGACGCCCCTTGTTGAGCGCGCAGTAGGGGACGGTCATCAGACCTCCGAAAGGGTCAAGCACAATATCGCCTGGATTACTCATCTGGTCTATCACTCGGTTAACTATGTCGAACTGCAGGGGGCAGAGGTGTTGCTCCTTGCCCTTGACCGACTGAATAGTGTTGAGGGTACGCATGCGTGCTATGTCTGACCATACATTGTCAGTCCAACTCCCGGGTTGTAGTAACATAAATCCCGTAGGGAGTTTGCCATGCAGTTCAAGTTCTTCAGCAATCTTCACAACATAATCATAATCCCATACCTCATTGAGCGAGTATTTTTTGAAGAAACGAAAGATTGCTTTGTGATCCATCTTCGCTATCTCTTCGGGCGTCAGAAGCCTGTCTCCTGATGAACGAGTGTAACCATGCGCGTCCATTTGCCAGCGTGCGCGGCTGTAACCGTCGGGATTATCCCATGATCGCGTTTGCTCGTTCCACCACTTTTTCTCCTTGACCACAGGAATGTCGGCATAGGCGTTGGTGCGGTCCGTGGCAGGCTTACGGAAGATGAGAAGATACTCGGGCATGCCGACACCCATTTTGGTGCCATCCTTGCACTGTTCAGTCCAGCCGAGGCGGTAGGTCTGATTGTTTTCCCGGACAACATCGGTAACTATGGTCTTCATGCCCATGTAGGCAAAGCCGTGTTTTGTATAGTGAGCGATACAGTCACAGTGGAACGGATAGACTGTCTGACACCCCATGCCGCTGAGACCCATTGGCACGATGCGGTCTTTAACGTGGATAATGGCCATACGGCCCGGCTGGAGAACTCGGTAAAGATTCGGTGTGAGAAAATCCATTTGCCTGAAAAATTCCTCATTGCTCTCTGAGTGGCCGAAGTCAGCGTAATTAGGGGAATATTCGTATTGTGTCGCAAATGGGATAGATGTTACGATAAGGCCCACGGAATTGTCCGGATAGAGTTCTGTGTTCTGCAATTCCAGAACATTGTCATTATTGGCAATACGGTAGCCGTCGCCGACAACTTCCACTCGGTCAACGCCCATTTTCCGGGCAAGGTGCGCCGCCATCTCTTTGTGGCACAGCCCATATTTCTTTATAATTTCAGTCATGTTGTGAACTAGTTTATTGTGGTTCTGCCACTTGGTTTCAAGGGCTTTGCGTACACCTCTCTCGGCCTCTGTATAGATGAGGTCAACTCTTACTACATTCGTCTGAAGGAATCGTTGCAGGCGGTGTATTGATTGAATAAAGTCATTAAACTTGTAGCCTATACCGAGATATATGGCCCATGAACAATGCCGCTGAAAGTTGCAGCCGGAACCAGCAATAACCGGTTTTGCCGCCAACTCCTGAATACGGCCGTAGGAGAAGTCCAGTATGTTGCGCTCTCGCTTCTCATAATCCTGGGAACCGTAGATAGATTTGACAGTCGGAATTGCTTTTTCAATAGCGTGGCGCTCACTTTCAAGGTCGTGCCAGATGATGCGGTGCGCCTCGGGATCTTCGGTCCTTAATTCCATCATCTTTTCAATTCGGGCCGGCAGACTTTCACGCTTTTCTTTTGCCGACTGTTGCAGTCCCATAGCCTCGGTTGCGAAAAGAACCGGATTGCCATATTTGTCAACACTTGGCTTAGAATAGTCCGTCGGTATCTCGTGCCATCGCAAGTCAAGCTCCGGCAGAATGTAGCCCTCGTCATCGGCCTCATCGCCGGTAATATCCGAGGGTTTGCTTACGAACAAAGCCCAGGATGATACCCATAGCCAAAACTCTTCTTCTTTGTGAGGATGCAATGTAAGGTTGTCGGCATGGGAGGAATCTCGTTTAAAGAAGCGAGTTTTGGCTTGCGACACATCCATGATGCCGAGAAAATCGGCATAGGCCAGCAGCTCTATATAGTCGTTGGGAGAGGGTGTGGCGGTTGCCACATAGCGGAACTTGATGCGCTCAGCCTGTCGTCTCACCTGCATGGGGCCGCCGTCACCGGTAAACAAGCGCATAAACTCACGGAAAGTCTTTGAGCCGCCAAGACCTCGCAGAACGGATGCCTCATCAAGACTGGCGACAATGAACAACTCCGGATCTAACTTGCCATCGCGTATGCTTTCGTAGTTTGTAAGATAGATACCGTCGCCGTCCATCTCTTCCGGGCGGCGTATGAATTTGGGAGGTTTATCCCATCCGAGAATATTTTTGGAGTCCTCAACAAACTCTTGCCGGACTGACAAGGGGCAGACAATCAGCCCGGAGCCGCGTCCTACTTTTGCAAGAGTGAGTCTGACGGCCTCCAATTGGGTAACGGTCTTGTGTAAGCCGAAAGAGGCGAAACAGGCTCTCTTACCACCCTCGACAAGCCATTTTACCATGAGCTTGTTGTGTGGTTTGAGCTTCGGATTGATTTCGCATATATCAACTTTATAGCCGAAATCCTCGGAGATTTTTATTTTTGATTTGAGAAAGTCCTGATACTCCATAATATAACAAGCGGCACTGCTCAATTTCTGAGCCGTGCCGCGTTTAGGTTGATGATGTAATTAATTGTGCGAAATCAGTCTTTCGTATTGTCCTTGGAGAGTTTGTTGCCCTCAAGGTCGTAGCCGAGCTTTTTAAGTTGGCCGGTAATCTTCTTGACTGCTTTTTCGTGTTTATCCTTTACCTTATCCATAGCCTCTCGGTACTTGGTTGGGCACCAGAGTGCGCCGATTGTTTCAACAAAAGGCTCGGCGACACTCATTGCCTCGTTGGGTGTGATTATTTGGGAACCAGTGTCAAGAACCTTTCTAACCCATGCACGCAGAATGTATGGTGCTTTGTCAAGGTTCTTTGCGACATACTGCCGAATTTCCTCATGATTCGGGTAGTCTCCAAGACCTAATGCAACACACAGTTCCCGATTATTCCTGACCATCAGAGAATAGGCAAGAATAAATTCGGCATTGTCAAGACCTTTGAGGTCTTTAAACTCACCATGCTCTGCTATGGCTTTGCAACCACCAACGGTATAGCTTGCCGAGAGAGTGTCGTTAAGGTTCCGATATTCTCGGAGCAGTTCATTTACTTTCATCGGTCGGCCACACTCATCACTATTGGTTGAATTATCACCCTTTTTGACGTAGTAGAACGATTCTGTTAATGTTGGCATATCATAGCCTCCGAGAACCAAGACCCGATAGATTTCACCGGTGGAGAGCATACTGTGGATGCGCTCATCGTCGGCATCATACCAGCACTTGCGGTCAAAGGCTCTTGACGGATTTACGACTTCATAGCCCCTGCGCTCTATCTCGGCAATGAAAGACTGTTTCACTGCTTTTGCCGCCTCGGAACCGTATGTATCCGGCTCAGCTCCTATCACAACCTTACCGAATGTGAGGGGTGCACCCTTGAGAACAAGATCGGCGGCATAGTCATTAACGACCTTGAGCATATAAGCCAGTAGCTTTGACTGGAATTTGGTTCGGTTGGTACAACGGCCGGCATTTTGACTCTTCATTTCCCAAAACAGGCAGCCATGATTGGCAGTGTTGAGTTGGCACTCGGAGCATTTGCAGTCACAGCCACCCTCGAAATCCTCATCAGATTGATCATCGCTCTGATACCATGGCGATTTAGAGAGAGTCATAAACAGACCGTTGACAAAACTCTCTGCAGTCGCTTTGGTCAGTCCTTGATAGTTGTTACTATACTGCGAGTGATATTTTTTCTGTTCCTCCTCATCAAGTTTGCAGATAATCATTGCAGCAGCGATGCTCATCTTGTCCTCTTTGACTGCCACCATCAGTTCCGGGATTAGGGAATTGAGTTTGCACCGGTCCTGGACAAAGCGGATGCTCTTGCCGAACTTGAGGGCCACTTCCTCTGTGGTTTTGCCATTCTTTATGAGCTGACCGAAAGCAAAAGCCTCTTCCATCGGGTCGACATCCTGGCGTTGGAGGTTCTCGGTAATCATGGCCTCAAATGCATCTTCATCGCTCATATCCCGAATCATTGCCGGAATGGATTGGAAACGGTCAGACTTTTTGCGATGAGCAGCGGCGCGCTCAATGTTGAGTTCATCTTCTTTAGCTTTGAGGATGCAGAATGCACGGTAGCGACGTTCACCGCATACTATTTCAAAGCCATCATCTTTAGGATTGGTACGTACAGTGATGGGCTGAATAAGACCCTGCTTGTCGATATTGTCGGCAAGTTCTTTTATTGCCTCTTCATCAAAGGTCTTTCTTGGATTCATTGGTGAAGGCTTCACCAAGTCCAATTGGATTTTTTGGAAGTCCATAATGGTTAACTTATTGTAATTTGTTATACTGTAAAATTAGCATTTTGAGGCAAGAATTGCAAACGGATTGAGCACCATTTTTATGCCATTTTACCACGCATAGGTTGCTCCGTTGAAAGTCCAGTCAACATGCCGGTATGTGAAATAGCCACGCCGGACTGTCTCCTCAAACATCGTTAAATCTCCGGTAGGGAATACAGCCGGAGTATGACCGTTGACTGTGGTGTAACGAGGCATGCCAAAACGCTTGCGTATTAACTCTTTTGCCTCTTCATCCCTGGTATTCCAATGGATTACTATCTTTTCTCCGTTTGGTTCGGTAGGATTCATTCTCAAAAACTATCGGGGTTAACATTTCCTGAAAGCGGTCGTAGATACGTGGGCCGTACTTTTCTTTCAAGTCATCGGTCTCAAGATTGGTGGTGACAATGGTCATATGCTGTTTGGCGTATCGTTCCGAAATGATGTCGATAATTGGCGTGTGTATCATTCCATACACCAAGACCTCCCGGGGTTCCTCTCCGAGATCGTCTATTATCATCATCGGCTCATTGAACAGGCTGTTGTAGTCATCATACTGCTCTTTGAACTTCTCTCCGGCCGCACACAGCCGACAGATGTTCTTCGCCGTGATCAATCTCATTGTCTTGCGGTTTGAGTAGCCATTCTCTCGCTCTGTCAAATAACCAATGAGGGATGATATGGCTTTGGCAAGT
>ERZ772872.3277-NODE-3277-length-12253-cov-2.772258_pt1 | contig 12253 bp, 10 predicted proteins | sample MGYA00512132_ERZ772872 | MGnify/ENA primary metagenome ERZ772872 (study PRJEB29015, sample SAMEA2737724) | human gut metagenome | biome: human gut; feature: human-associated habitat; material: faeces | place: China | collected 2012 ...
TGATACTTTGCAGGCAGTACCCGTGGATGCAGTCTTTAAGGTGAATATTGTGTCTGTAAATAGCGTGCATGAACAGTTACACCGGAATTTTATTTGGAAATTTGGTCAGCATCTGTTATGGACTTGCCGGCGGATTATTAAGCTTTGTACTTATGTTTATTCTGATTCGGATAAACCGTTTTCATGTAGTTACGGTCAGTATCTGTGGCGGAATCATACATAATATGGGACAGCTTATCGTAGCAGGATTTCTGGTAAGCTCATACTATGTCATTTACTATATGCCGGTTTTATTGATTGCAGGCTTTGTGACGGGTGCCCTGATTGGAATTGTGGCAAAGGAAGTAGGAGGAAGATTATGTATTCATATATCAAAGGCGAATTATCCGAAATAGTGGCAGAGAATCATATTGTCGTTGAAAATGGCGGAATCGGCTATAATATTTATATTCCGGGACAGGTATTATCTCTGCTACCGGGAGTTGGCGAAGAAGTAAAAATCTATACTTATCTTTGTGTCAGAGAGGATGCATTTATTTTATATGGTTTTCTTAGTAGAGATGATTTAAATGTATTTAAATTGCTGATTGGTGTATCCGGAATCGGACCAAAGGGTGCACTGGCAATTCTTTCTGTCATGTCAACGGATGATTTGCGTTTTGCAGTATTATCTGATGATGCAAAAGCAATTGCAAAAGCTCCGGGTGTTGGAAATAAGACGGCACAGCGGTTGATTATAGAATTAAAAGACAAGCTTAGTTTAGAGGATGCCTTTGAACAGAAATTAAGCCATACACAGGAAGCTGCTTCTGGTAACGGCTTAAAAGGAATCCGCAATGAAGCGGTAGAGGCACTGGTTTCACTGGGTTATTCTTCCACAGAGGCTTTGAAGGTTCTTCGTGATATTGAAATTACGGAAGACAGTTCGGTAGAAGATATTTTAAAACTGGCTTTGAAGCAGATGGCATTCTTATAAGAGGAGCAGAAAATGGAAAAACGTGTAATTTCAACGCAGATGCAGGATGAAGATATCAAAATCGAAAAAACACTGCGTCCGATGACCTTGGATGAATATATTGGTCAGGAGAAAGCAAAAGCAAATCTTAAAGTGTATATAGAGGCTGCAAAACAGCGTGGAGAGTCCTTAGACCATGTATTGTTTTATGGTCCTCCGGGACTTGGTAAGACTACTCTTGCCGGCATTATTGCCAATGAAATGGGCGTACATATGAAAGTCACTTCCGGTCCGGCAATTGGAAAGCCGGGAGAAATGGCAGCTATTTTGAGTAATCTTGCAGAAGGTGACATTTTATTTGTAGATGAGATTCATCGTTTGAACCGGCAGGTAGAGGAAGTATTATATCCTGCCATGGAGGATTATGTCATTGACATTATGGTGGGAAAAGGCGCAACTGCCCGTTCAATCCGCCTTGATTTACCGCATTTTACGCTGGTTGGTGCCACTACCAGAGCCGGACTTTTATCGGCACCCTTAAGAGACCGTTTTGGAGTGGTACATCATCTGGAATTTTATAATGTGGAGGAACTTAAGACAATTATTGTCCATTCTGCAAAAAAGTTAGAGGTAAAGATTGATGAGGAAGGTGCAATCGAATTGGCACGCCGTTCCAGAGGAACGCCGCGTCTTGCCAACCGCCTTTTAAAGAGGGTGCGTGATTTTGCACAGGTGCAGTACAATGGTGAAATTACCAAAGAAGTAGCATCCTTTGCACTGGATTTACTGGAAGTAGACAAGATGGGATTAGACCAGAATGACAGGAACATTTTGCTTACGATTATTGAAAAATTCCAGGGTGGCCCGGTAGGGCTGGATACCCTTGCGGCATCCATCAATGAGGAATCCGAAACGATTGAGGATGTTTATGAGCCGTATTTATTGCAGCTGGGGTATATTCAGCGCACCCCCAGAGGACGCGTGGTGACAAGGCTTGGCTATGCCCACTTCGGCATGACACCGCCTGAGGGCTGAAAGGAGAAAAACGCATGAAATTGAAGATAAATGAAGTGATTGAGGACGTAAGAGATGAGCTGCTTTGCTACGAGGAGGGCGAAGCGGTGGTAGATAGCTGGGAAAAGGAATTTCGGGAATGGATTGAGAAAAACAAGGGCAAGCACAAGGATATTGTTGCCGACAAGAACGGTGTTTTTCTGAAAATCAAGGACGAGGAGGAAATTTTCGAGATTGCGGATTCCTATCTGGATGCCGTTGCGGAAGGAAATGTAAAGAAATATTGGGAAACCTTTTAAGCCGGAAATTGATTTTCTAAGATTTTCTTAAGAATCGGGCGGCGCTGTTGTGTCGAAGAATGTTTTCTGCTATGCTGAAAGAAAAGGTCAGCTTTTGAAAGGGGGACACAATATGAGATGTGCGGCGGATTTTCGGGCAGAGGCAAGAGCAGCGTTAAAGGGACGCTGGGGACTTGCAATCGGGATTGGCTTTCTTGCGATGGTTCTGGGCGGCATTGCCGGTGTCGGTGGGCTTGATGTGAATTTTGTAATGGTAGAAGGCAATTTTCAGATGACCCTGGATATTTTCGGGCAGAGGCTGAATCCGGTAGAAATGATGCGCAATATCGGTGTGGGCAGTGCTTTTCTGGTATGGCAATATCTTTCTGTGGCTGCTGCTCTGGTTGCGATTGTACGATTGATTGTCGGATCGTTTGTCGGAGTTGGCTATATGAAATTCAATCTGGATCTGATTGACGGTGAGGAAGGCAGATTGGAAACGCTGTTTCGTTATGTCAAACAGTGGGGAACGATGCTTGCGGCTGTTTTATTGCAGGCGGTGGATATCATCGGCTGGACGCTGCTGTTTATCATTCCGGGACTTATTGCGGCATATCGTTATCAGCTGACAGGCTATATTCTGGCGGAAAACCCCGAAATGGGTGCAAATGATGCCATTACCCGCTCCAAGGAGCTGATGAAGGGAAATAAATGGCGGCTGTTCTGTCTGGATTTCAGCTTTATCGGCTGGGATATTCTTTCGGCTTTTACATTAGGCATTGGGGATTTGTGGCTGACACCCTATCGAAGTGCGGCAGCGGCGGCGTTCTACAGAGAGCTGGTGCCCTTGGAAAAGGGAGAGGAACCGGAGGAAATGCAGGAAACACAGACAGAAGAAGATGTTATTTCGGAAGAATAAAATAGAAAAAGGAAAGTCCTTCCCATGGGGGTAAGCCTGTGGGAGGGACTTTTTTGTATGATTATTCGGTTTCGGGGGGCTGCTTGGGGGTGATGCTTTCCCAGAAATCCGCCTTATCGATTTTCTTCAGCTTGCGCCACCTTGGCGCTTCCCCGTAGCTATGGCGGCAAAGGGAACGATAGCTGCAATAGCTGCAGGGGGTGCGCTGCCCATCGCGATAGGGGGCAGGGGTGATGATGCCTGCCTTCATGGCATCGCCGATTTCCTGCGTGCGCGTGGCAACGAAATCCAGAATGGCGGCATACTGCTCCTCGGTTGCGAGATTTGAGGCGGCGGTAGGGTCGCCTTTTTTGGTATAGCCGACAGGCACGATGGCGGAACTGCGGCTTTCTGCAAGGCTATGGTCTAAGCCATGGATAAGGACATCCTCCTGCAAAAGCAGTCCCGACATGCGCATTTTTTCATAGAGAATTTTTTCGATTGCCTCGGCGGAAAGCTCCTCATCAAGGGCAAGGGTGGGGTCTGTGATGCGGAAATAAAAGACACCGCCCGGCTTGAAGGATGCGCCTGTTTTTTTATAATACTTGAGATACGCATCCAGATAAACGAGAAGCTGTAATTGCAGACCGTAATAAATATCCTGAAAATGGAAGGTCTTATTGCCCGATTTGTAGTCGATGATTTTGACATAGCGTGTGCCGTTGGCATCAAGCAAATCCACGCGGTCGATTTTACCGTTAAGAATCAGACTGCCGCCATCCTGTAGGCGAATGACAATCGGGGGGAGGGCTTCATGTGCGCCGAAGCCGACCTCATAGCCTGCCGGAACGAAATCTCCCTGCTGTAAATGCTGCACCAGCGTCCATGCGGCACGAGTGGAAATGCGTTTCAGGCGGCGGATAAGGTATTGATTTGCGGCAGAATCCAGAAGGATACGATTGCCCAGACGAGGGGCGGCATCCTCTACGGCGGCATGGATACGGGCGGTGGTTTCTTCCTTCGTGAGCGATGTCCAAGGGAGGCTGTCCTGCTCCAATTTGTTGGAGAACAGCTCCAGAACCTCATGGAACAGAGACCCCAAATCGGGGGTATTGAGCTGATAAAGCCGCCGTTCCTCCGCCTTCAGACCATATTCTGCGAAGAAGGAGAAGGGGCAGCCTGCGAATCGTTCCAGACGGGAAACGCTCGAAAAAATATTTTTGCCGTAAAGCGCCTTTGCCGTTTTCGGGGAGAGTCGCTCGGGCTTTGCCGTTTTGCCGATGCCCTGCTTCAGAAGGGAAAGGTGCTTCTGCCATTGGCTGTTTTCGTCAAAAAAGCCGTAGATATCCTGCCAGAGGGGAGAAAGCGGCGCTTCTGCCGTTGCCTTCCGCATTTCGCCGCCAAGCAGATGGAAAACGGCGGTAGGGGCGGTTTCTTCTAAATCGAAGGCGGGCATGGGCTCGATTTGCAGGCCTTCATCCAGACGCTGCAGTCGTTCAATCAGAGAGGAGGGGGACAGCTCCCGACCCTCGGCATCATTGGCGGCATAGGTGAGCCATAGACCCTTGGAGGGTCTGGTTAAGCCGCGATAGATGAGGAATTGCTCCTCGAAGATTTTCTGCTTGCCGCCGCTTGCCAGTTCTATGCCTTGGGCGGTCAGAAGGTCGCGCTCGACTTCGGTGAAAATGCCCTGCGCCATGGCGGGAGAGGGGAGAACGCCTTCATTGACACCAAGCACGAAAAGATATTTGATTTCAGGCAGGCGGCTGCGCTCGATATCCCCGATCAGAAGGCAATCGGCGGTCGGCGGAATGACACCCATGGAGCATTTTTCCAGACCTGCCTTGAGGATTTTTGCCATTTCTTCTAAGGTGAGTTCTTCCTTGCCGAGGATGGCATCTGCCTTTTCCAGAACATCCATCACTAATTGCCAAATCTGACGGTATTCCTCCGCCTTATTGAGATTGCCTGCGGCGGTGGCGGACTGTGCCCAATCATCGAGCGTTTCGGCGGCGTGGAGCTGTTCCAGATGGGAGAGCAATGCCTGCAAAAATTCCCGAAGGGGGAAGGCCTTCTTCTGCGGAAGGGCAAGAAGGGGGGCGAAGGGCGCAAGCACCCTGTCCCGCAGGGCATTGACCGCATCTACGGCTTCTGCGCCCTCGCGTTGGATGCCATAATCCCAGGTATCCTGCCGCCATTTCCAACCCTTGATGCCATAGGCAAGGACGTAGTTTTCCAGAATATCGATTTCTTCTGTGGAAAGCAGGCTCAAGCCGGATTTTAAATAGGAAAAAACGGCTTCATATTTAAAATCATACACCAGAATATCCAACAGAGAGGTCAGCAGGGTGACAAGGGGGTGTGCGGTGGTTTCGCGGCGTGCGTCAATAAAGCAGGGGATTTCGTATTCCTCTAAAATGCCGCGCAGACTCTTTTCGTACGCCTCCATGGCGTTTGTTACAATGGCAATCTGGCGGAAGCGCAGACCTTCCTCGCGCACCAGACGGAGGATTTTCCCTGCGGCAAAGCGGATTTCCTCCTGCAGGGAAGGGCAGGCAACCACATGAACGCTTTCGGCAAGCGGTGCCTTGCGGAAAAAGCTGTGGAAATATTCCTGTTCCAGATTGCGGAGGGCATCCGTTTCGGCACGGAAATTTTTTTCAAGAAGGGTCGGCGGCACGGGGGCAAGCTGTAATTCTTCTGCCAGAGCGAGCAGCTTTTTCTTCGTCAGATATGGTTCGTAAAACGGCGCAGAGGGCGGCAGGAATGCACCGTAAAAGCTGTTTTTATCCATCGGCAGGGTGATGTTGACCTGTGCGGAAAGCTGCAGCAGGCGGCGGATGACGCTGTATTCCTGCGGCGTGAAGCCATAAAAGCCGTCCAGCCAGAATTCCGTATCAGCAAAGCCAAGGCTTTCATCCAGACGCTCCGCCAGAAGCCCAAGGGTTTCATCGGCGGAAATATATTCCTGCCTGAGAAAATCCAGATAGGAACGATAGATACGGTTCAAATCAGTCAGCTTTTCTCTTGCGGCATGGGAAAGCCCTTCTGCCTGTGCGAGGGTTTCTGTATCCTCCGGAGAAATGCGGTACTGAAAAAATTCGGAGATGGTCAGACCCAGCTGGTTGATAAAGCCGGGCTGCTCCAGAACGCTGTGGAAATAGGAAATATTGTCCTTTTCCGCCAGAAGGATTTTTCGCAGTGCCATTGCCTTGCCGATATCCCCCAGAGGGAGGCGATTGCCGATTCCCTTTTTGGAGAACACCCGATGCGCCAGACGACCGAAGCTGAGCACTTCGGCGGTGAGGATGGCGTTCTGCCCGGTTGCGGCAATCAAATCCCGTTCCGCCTGTGAGGTGAACTGCTCGGGCACAATGAGAATCTGCCGTTTCGCTCCCGTATTCGATTGATGGATGATTTCCTCTATGCAGAGGTGGGTTTTGCCTGTGCCGGCTCTGCCGATGATGAAACGCAGTCCCATTTTTATCCCTTCTTTCTGATTCGTTTCTTCCTCTATGATACAAAAGGGACAGCCTTTTTTCAAGGGATGACAGCATAAAGAAGGAAAAAACGGAATATGGTAGGGATAAGAAGGACTGAGGAGGGATTTTCGTGGGGCGCACGAGGTTTATGGTAGTGAAGGCGAAGGAGTTAATCAAAACAGCGGTGTTTGCGGTACTGGGTGTGATTATTCTGGTGGGGTTGATTGCATTTTTTCTGAATATGGGGAAGCATGACGGCGCATATCGGGACGGTACCTATTACGAGGAAATGCAGCTTGGCGAAGAAACGGCGGAGATTGCGGTAACGATTGCGGAGGGGCGCATTGCGGAGGTTTCCATGGAGGAGGCAACAGAGGCGGTGGCGGTGTTTTATCCCCTGCTGGCAGAGGTGACGGAAACGGTCGGGCAGGCGGTGATTGAAAACCAATCGGCAGAGATTGCAGTGGAGAGCGAGAATCCACATTCCGCACAGGCGATTCTGGATGCGGTGGCGGCGTGTCTGGAGCAGGCGGAGAGATAAGCGCAGGTCGAAATCCTGATTTCGACTGAAAGAAAGTAGGGAGGAATACGCATGACGGAGCAGGAAAAACGCCGACGCAGGAGAGAGATGGAGCGGCGGATGCGCGCAAGGCAGAATTTTCGGGGGAGAGAAGGACAGGAGCGAAGCGGCACGCTCGCGTTTCGGACGTATGTGACGGCGGTTTTGGTGGGCGGCTGTCTGCTGATTTCTTTATTTGAGAGCAAAACCTCGGATATGGTCTGCAATAAGCTGAAGGAGACGATTGCTTACCAGATTTCGACGGAGGAAGTGCAGAAATGGAAAAGCAGAGGGGCGGCACTGCGGAAGGGCGTGGAGGAAAGTTTGCCTGTTTTTCGGGAAAAGCAGGAAAGGGATGAAAGGGTCTACCGTCCCGATACGGAAGAATCGCCCTAGTGTGCTGGTGTGGAAGGGACTTGCATGGGAACGGAAAACGGAGGACTGGCTTGCGCCTGTTTCGGGGGTGGTGACCTCGGACTGCGGCAAGCGGGAAAACCCCATTTTACATAAACAGGAGCTGCATGACGGGTTGGATATTGCCGTTCCAGAGGGGACAGAGGTGGTAGCGGTTAAAAGCGGCAGGGTGACGGAGGTGCGTACTTCTGCGACGTATGGCAAGCTGCTGCGATTTGAAACAACGGACGGGTATACGATTTTATATGCACACCTTTCAGAGATATTGGTGAAAAAGGGGGAGAAAATCAAGCAGGGACAGGTGGTGGCAAAATCAGGGAATACGGGGCTTTCCACAGGGCCGCATCTGCATTATGGGATTTATCGGGATGGGAAGCTGCTGAACCCGATGGAGTATTTGCCGGAGAGGGCAACGGAGAAGGTATAGAAATATCATCGGAGGTTGGTGAAGATGAGAAGTTCGCCAGTTTAGAACTTTCACGGCAAAACAAAGGCGTTCTTCCTTACTTTTTATGCTAAAAAGTAACAAAAACCCGGGACCCGTTTCGTAATGGGTCCCGGACCCCCACAGACGAGGAAAGGGACACAAGGTTTCCCTTTCCAAACCCTTCCCCACAGTGCCGGAAACGGCAGGGAGAAAAGCGGCGCAGGCGCGCCTGCATGTTTTAAACCGGCGAATGACTTATTTTCGCTAAGGGTATATTTAAAGAAAGAGGTGCAAAACTTGCTTTTTTCGGGTATGATGGTAGGGAGAAAGGTGAGGGATGCAGCTTGAAACGAGTTTTGATGGATATTTCCGCCGACCTAACGCGGATTGCGTTAGCGGAGGACGGCGAATTAAAGGAATTATATTATGAAAGCAAGCGGGAGGAAAGCCTTGTCGGGAATGTTTACGCGGGGCGTGTGGCAAATGTCATGCCAAATTTGCAGGCGGCATTTGTCGATATCGGTGCGGAGAAAAACGGCTATTATTATTACGGCAATGCAAGAGCCGTTTCCGATGCGGAGAAAAGCAGCGCAAGACCGAAGGTCGGGGATACGCTGCTATTGCAGGTGGAGAAGGATGCAGTCGGCACGAAGGGCGCGGTGCTGACAGGAAAGTTTTCCTTTCCGGGGAAATTTCTGGTGCTCCTGCCTGAGGAGGGCGGCGAAATCGGCATTTCCAGAAAAATTACCGATTCGGCGGAGCGTGCACGGATTCGGGAAATTCTGACGGAGCTTCTGCCTGCGGACTGCGGCGCGATTGTCCGCACAAACGGGGAGGGCAAAAGCAGAGAGGAATTTGAAAGAGAATGGAAGCAGCTTTGGGCAAAATGCGAAAGGCTGAAAACGGGCGAATTTCTGAAGCCGCCTGCGCTGATTTCACAGGAAAACCATCCCGTCAAGCGTGCCGCAAGGGATTTTTACGGCGCGGATGTGGAGGAATATGTGGTCAATGAGGCGGAAAGCTATCGGGAATTGCTGGAAAGCGGCGATTTTAACGGCGAGGGACAGCCTGCCCTCAGACTGCATACCGATGCAATTCCGCTATTTGAGGCGTATTTTCTGGAGAGCCAGAGCGAGAAGGCACTGGACGAGCATGTCTGGCTGAAAAGCGGCGGTTTTCTGGTGATTGAGGAAACCGAGGCTTGCGTGGTGATTGATGTGAACACAGGGAAGGCAGCAGGCAGAGGGGATTTGCAGAAAACGATTTTGAAAACGAATCTGGAGGCGGCGGAGGAAGCGGCAAAGCAGATGCGCCTTAGAAATCTTTCGGGGATTATCATCATTGATTTTATTGATATGGCAGATACGGCGGCGCAGAAGGAGGTTACACAGCGGCTGAAAAAGGCTGTGGCGAAGGATCGCATTAAGACGGTTGTGGTCGGCATGACAGAGCTGGGGCTGATGCAGGTGACGCGCAAAAAGACCAGACCCTCCCTGAAGCGGCAGATGACAACAAAATGCCGTGCCTGCGACGGCAGCGGCAGACTGCCCTCGATTGAATGGACGGTGACGAGGATGCGCAGAGAGGCGGAAAGCGTTTTTGCACATACGATTTATAACGAGCTGACGGTGCAGGCGGACAAGCGTCTGCTGGCTGCCTTTGCCGGACAGGACGGGGCATGGAAAACGGCACTGGAGGAAAAAAGCGGCGGCACGATTCTTTTAGAGGAAAGCGAAATGGGCTTTGGACAATATGCCATGGAGAAGCGGAAGAAAAAGTAAATGCATGAAAGCGCCGCAAAGGCGTTTTCTTTGTTGCTTTTGCTCTTTGTACGCTTTACTGTGCTGAATTGTTTCTTGACACACATGTGAAAAAGTTATAAAATGAAAAAGGTGTATTTTCGCCATTACTTACAGATTATGTAAAACAATTAAAAATTGCACTTTGAAAACTGAATAAGAGGGAGGTGTTTTTCATTAATCCGATAAGTATGATTTGTGCTGTCGTAGGTTTGCTGATTGGCGTTGTCATCGGTATTGCATACCGCAAGAAGATTGCGGAGGGCAAGGTTGGCGTTGCAGAGGAAAGAGCCAACAAGATTGTCGAGGATGCAGTAAAGGATGCAGAGGCCAAGAAGAAGGAAATTCTTCTGGAGGCAAAGGAAGAGAGCATTAAGACAAAAAATGAACTGGAAAGAGAGGTTCGTGACAGAAGAAACGAGCTTCAGAAAAATGAAAGACGGCTGTTCCAAAAAGAAGAAACTCTGGACAAGAAGGTAGAGGCTCTGGAAAGAAAAGAGGAGCACATGACCAAAAAGCTGGAGGATTTGGACAGACAGAAGGAAGAAGCAAAGGAACTGAGAGAAAAACAGCTCAGAGAGCTGGAGAGAATTTCAGGACTGACCACCGAGGAAGCAAAGAATCACATTCTGGCAATGGTGGAAAACGATGTGAAGCACGAGGCAACCCTGCTCATCAAGGAAACGGAAAGCAAGGCGAAGATGGAGGCGGAAAAACGCTCCAGAGAAATTGTTGCAAATGCAATTCAGCGCTGTGCGGTTGACCATGTGGCAGAAACAACGGTTTCTGTTGTGCAGCTGCCCAATGATGAGATGAAGGGACGTATCATCGGTCGTGAGGGCAGAAACATTCGCGCCTTGGAAACACTGACAGGCATTGACCTGATTATTGACGACACGCCGGAGGCAGTCATTCTCTCCGGGTTTGATCCCATCAGAAGAGAGATTGCAAGATTGGCACTGGAAAAGCTGATTGTAGATGGACGTGTACACCCTTCCCGTATCGAGGAAATGGTGGAAAAGGCAAGAAAAGAAGTGGAAACCACAATCCGCGAGGAAGGCGAGTCTGCAACCTTTGACACAGGTGTCAATGGGCTGCATCCCGAACTGGTAAAGCTGTTGGGAAAACTGAAATACCGCACCAGCTATGGACAGAATGTATTGAAGCACTCTATCGAGGTATCCCATCTGGCCGGACTGATGGCGGCAGAGCTGGGGGTAGATGTTGTTCTGGCAAAGCGTGCAGGCTTACTGCATGATATCGGTAAGAGTGTGGACCATGAAATGGAAGGCTCTCATGTCAGCATCGGTGTTGGCTTGCTGAAACGCTACAAGGAAAACCATACCGTTATCAATGCGGTGGAGGCACATCATGGAGATGTGGAGCCGCAGAGCATTATCGCGGTGCTGGTACAGGCGGCAGATGCCATTTCTGCGGCAAGACCCGGCGCAAGACGCGAAACCTTGGAATCCTACATTAAGAGATTGCAGAAGCTGGAGGAAATTGCGGACAGCTTCAAGGGCGTTGAAAAATCTTTCGCAATTCAGGCAGGACGTGAGCTGCGAATTATGATAGTACCCGAAGATGTGACGGACGAAGGTATGACACTTCTGGCAAGAGAAATTGCTAAGAAGATTGAAGAAGAACTGGAATACCCCGGTCAGATCAAGGTAAATTTGATTCGGGAAACGAAATGCGTCGAATACGCAAAGTAATAAACCGTCGAAAAACTCCCCCAAGGAATCGTTCCTTGGGGGAGTTTTGCTGTTCCAAGTGAGATTTGCGGCGGCGCGGTCAGTTGGCGCAGCGGCGGAGGATCGCTTCCATATCCGCCTCCTGAATCTTGACGAAGCCGCCGAAGGGGAAGCCGTTGGGCTTTTCGCACCGATGGGCTACCATGGCAGGAATGTCCTCCGCCCTGCCGCCTACTTCCTCCAGCGTGGCGGGCATACCCAGAGTGCGGAAGAAGTCCCGCAGACGGCGGATGCCAGCTTGCGCCGTGCGCTCCGGATGGGCGAAATCCATTTCACAACCGAATACGTTGACGGCGAACCGGGCAAACCGCATGACATCATGGCCGCAGACGTATTCCATCCAAGCGGGCATCACCACCGCAAGCCCCGCGCCGTGGGCGCAGTCATAGAAGGCGGACAGCTCGTGCTCGATCTGGTGGCTGGCCCAGTCCTGATCCCGGCCGATGCCGCAGGAATTGTTGTGGGCCAGCATTCCCGCCCACATGAGGTCCGCATGGGAGGCGTAGTCACTGTGATCCGCCAGCGCCTTGGGGGCGGCGTCCACAATGGTTTTCATCACGGCCTCGCACAGCCGGTCGGTGAGGGCTACGTCCGGCGTGTTGGTGAAATAGCGCTCGCACAGGTGGTCAAAGCGCTGTTCATATATTGCCTTGGTCAATTCAAAGAATGAAAT
>ERZ772872.3282-NODE-3282-length-12236-cov-21.941466_pt1 | contig 12236 bp, 10 predicted proteins | sample MGYA00512132_ERZ772872 | MGnify/ENA primary metagenome ERZ772872 (study PRJEB29015, sample SAMEA2737724) | human gut metagenome | biome: human gut; feature: human-associated habitat; material: faeces | place: China | collected 2012 ...
CTTGTCAAAGTTTCGTTGTTTAATTTACAAGGTGCACGCTCCATTCGCGGAACAGTACGTTATTATACACGCATCCCAGGAAATGTCAAGCGTATTTTTCAAAGTTTTTTTGGTCTGTCACTTCTTTCAGTTTCATCATCTAAAATCCGCCCTTAGCTGTGCACAATATCCACATTCGCTCCTCTTTCACCTTATTTTGTTAAAAAACATCATCCTCAGCGCGCTGCAAAATCTTCCAGCCGCGGCTTTGGATAAATTGGCGGCTTTTCCAAAGACTAAGTGCAGTTTATCGAGTATAAAAGGAGTTTTGATAGATGAAAGCAACCGGAATTGTCAGACGGATCGACGACCTTGGCCGCGTTGTCATTCCCAAGGAGATCCGCCGCACCATGAGAATCCGCGAGGGCGACCCGTTGGAGATCTACACGAGCAAGGACGGGGAGGTCATTTTTAAGAAGTACTCGCTCATGGGCGGCGTGGACGAGTTTGCCGCACAGCTGTGCGACACGCTGAGCAAGTCGACCGGCACGAGCGTGGCCGTGACCGACCGCGACAGCGTCATCGCCGCGGCGGGCAGCGCGCGCCGCGACCTTATCGGCAAGCGCATCAGCCCGCAGCTCGAGCAGATCATGGAGGACCGCGGTATCTACCGCGCCGTGCCGAGCGAGCGCAGCGTGTTCGTCACCGAGTCGCTCGACCGCTACTGCGCGACCATCGCCGCGCCCATCATCTCCGAGGGCGACGCACTCGGGCTCGTGGTCTTCATCGGCACCGAGGGCGAATCGGCCGCAGGTGAGACGGAGTACAAGCTCGCGCAGGCCATCGCAGGCTTTCTCGGCAAGCACATGGAGAGCTGAAAAAAGAGGACGGCTTTAGCCGTCCTCTTTTCCTATATTATATAGTATCGCTCACTTTTCGCCCAGCGCGGTAGAGCATCGTCACGATCTGGGCACGGGTGCAGTTGTCCTGCGGCAGGAGGCGATTGTTGTCGCCCTTGAGCACACCCGTGTTGACAGCCCAGTCCATCGCCTCGAGCGCATAGGACGAGACGGACTCGAAATCCGCAAACTCGCGCGCGGCCATGCCACCCTGCGTCGTGTCCATTCCCTGCGCCTTGGCGAAGCGGTAGAGCATCGCCGCGACCTGCTCGCGCGTGACGAAGTCGTTCGTGCCGAAGCGGCCGGCGAGAAGTGCACCGCGTCCGTGCCGGTGACGATGCCGCCCTCCGTCGCCCAGAGAACCGCGTCATAGTAGTACGCGCCCGCGGGGACGTCGACGAAGAAGTTGAGCATCGTGTTGTCGTCCATAAACGTCGCGGCGACGGTCACGGGGCTGGACGGCATGGTGAAAGTGTACTTTCCGCCTCCCTGGTCGGTCAGGTCGAGCGCGCTGCCGTTCTTGTCGGTGACCGTCAGCGTTTCGAGCGCGTAGCCCTTATCGGGCGTGACGGTGACGGTCACAGTGCTGCCCTTGGAGGCAGACTTTGGGCTGACGGTAACGCTGCCGTGCGCGCCGTCAGAGACCGCAACGTCATAGTGCGGCGCGGATGGGGCAGTATGGTTGCCCTGCTCAACAGTCAATGTGACACTCATCGATGCTATATTTATCTGACTGGTCTGCTGAGCATCTTCATAGCGGTGGTGGTTCTTTCATATCTCTTTTCCAAAAACAGCTTTACGGCGGCGCGCAGCATCTTCTGCTGCGTCAAAAGTCCGCTCGCCTGCTTGCCGCGCAGCAGCATATCGATCACGCCTCAAAGTCTACTTGTGAGTGTAGTCACATAACAGCATGGTCCGCCGCTTTCCGCAAGAACGAACTGTGTAAATTTTTGCCCCCGCCTATATAAAAGAAGTGCGGCGGTTCTTCGACCGCCGCACTCTCTCATTTTATTTTCCTTTACAGCATCGCAAAGCGCTGTGCGCCCTTCGTTTTGAGCCAGCGAAGAAGCAGCGCTGTCACCGCGAGCGTCACCGCCGCCGCGATGGCAAGATACGCAGCCGCGCCGAGCTTCCACCCCTGCCAGAGGTAGAGCCCCGCGAACACGATGGCGTAGAGCCAGCCGCCGAACAGCGCGATCGTCACGGCCAGACTTTGCTTGATGGGCATGAGCTCGCTCGTCCACGTCAGGTTTGCACGCGCGACGCCGAGCGTCAGCCCCAGGCACGCAGAAAATGCGATGTACGCGAGTGCCTCGGCAAAAACGAGCGGCAGCGCCGCCGTCACAGGCAGGATAAACGCCATGCAGGCAAGCGGCACGAGTGCTGGAAGGGCCGTGAGCGCAAGCTGTACCTTGAGCTTTGCGCGAAGCACCTGCCAGGGCTTGACGGGCAGCGATTGCGCAAGCCAGAGGGACTTTCCCTCGAGCGAGACCGACGGCGTCGCCATGTCGTTCATCGACGCAATGGCGCACACGCCGGTGCAGAGCAGTACCTCCACGCAGCCGCCGCGATCGCCGAAGGCCATCTGCAAAAGCAGCAGGAGCTCCCCGCCCTTAATCAGCAGCGCCACGCCCGCGACTGGCAGCAGCAGGATGCCAAGCCCGCAGTTGAGCATGTAGTTCGGGCTCGCGGTGAAGCGCGCGAGCTCCTTGCCGAAAAGTGCCCCATCGATGCTCCGGCGCTTGACGGCCTTTTCGCGGTACACAGCCTTGCCCGATGCGCCCGACGCAGTCGTGATCTGCAAAAAGCTGCGCGAGAGCAGCGTCCACGTCAGCGCAAACAGCGCGAGGATGACCGCCGCGCTCAGCAGCATCGCTGTCACATCGCCCGTACCGGTCAGGCCAAAGACGTAGAGCGGGTGCGCCGCGCCCTTGATCTTCTCACCGTAGACCGCGGCGTTGGCGACGAGCTGCTCGATGGCCGTCTGCGCCTTGAAGACGAAGAAATAGTAGATGGCAAGCCCTGCGAGCGAGACGATGACCGTGATGAAGCTCTTGTGCTTGAGCTTACGGCTCACCTTCGCCACGACCCAGCCCAGCGCGCACGAGAGCGTGAGCACGAAGATTGAGATGAGCGCCGTCAGCAGCACGCCGCCGAGGAGCGCCATCGGCGCCGTCGAGACCGTGACCCAGTAGACGATGACCGCGGGCAGGATGACGACCGCGGAGTACATGAGGCCCATGAGATAGACCGTCAGCAGCCGCGAGGCCATCAGCGTCCGCACCGGGATGGGTAGAGACAGCAGCAGGTCGTTGTCCTTAGCGAAGTACAGGCCCGAATACGTGTTGAACACGCTGCCGAACGCGCCGAGAAAGATGGCGAGCAGCGACATGAGTGCAAAATAGAGCCAGCCCATCCCCGCCTGCGTAAGCGGCGCACAGAGCGAAACGGAAAGCCCCGTGAACATCCCGCCGAGGCCGATCATCAACGCGGCAAAGAGCAGGATATAAGCGATAATCCCCGCCGTCGAACGTTTTTTATTGGTTTTGGCATTATAAAAGTAGCTGCGGAAAATTTCCATCAGCTGCTTCTTGACGAGCGTTTTCAGCATGATTCGCCCTCCAGCTCAAGGAAGACCTCCTCGAGCGAGTCGTCGCCCTTGACCTCCTCCATCGTGCCGGAGCGGATGAGCTTGCCGCCCTTGATGATGGCGACCTTGTCGCAGAGTTTTTCGGCCACCTCAAGCACGTGGGTCGAGAAGAAGATCGCGCCGCCCGCGTCGCACACCTCGCGCATCATGCCCTTTAAGATATGTGAAGCCTTCGGGTCGAGGCCGACGAACGGCTCATCCATCAAAATGAGCTTCGGCTCGTGCAGCCACGCCGAAATGATGGCAAGCTTCTGCTTCATGCCGTGGGAATAGGCCGCGACGGGCTGCGCCAGGTCGGTCGTCAGCTCGAAGAGGTCCGCGTACTTGCGGATGCGCTCCTGCCGCGCGCTTTCCTCCACACCGAAGATGTCGGCGATAAAATTGAGGTACTGGATGCCCGTCATAAACTCGTAGAGGTCGGGGTTATCCGGGATGTAGGCGAGCATCTTCTTGCAGGCGATGGGATCGTCCTGAATGGAGTGCCCGCCGATCGTGATCCTGCCGGAATCGAACTGCTGGATGCCGACGACCGACTTGAGCGTCGTGGTCTTGCCCGCGCCGTTGTGGCCGATGAAGCCGTAGATCTCCCCTGGCGCGATGTGGAGCGACAGATCATCCACGGCTTTCTTTTCGCCGAAGGTCTTGGTCAGGTGTTCAATATAGAGCATAAGGTTCTCCCTCTTTTCTTCTTGCAGCCGTTTCGAATATCTTTGTGATATCAAAATAATATCATGTGATTTTCAACTGTCAAGAGCCATTTTGCAAATGTCAAGTTTGCTTTACTTGTAGGATATCACTGTCGTTCCAATTTGTCAAGTCCGCTTTACATTTTATCTTTGTGATACAGCACGAGCGACACAATACCCATCACCGCCGCATACAGTACGCCGCCAACGGCCCAGATAAACCAGCTATACTGCGGCTGGCCGTTCCCCTTGGGTCCGAAAGTGTAGAACAGGAAGATCGCCGTCACGCTCAGCCAGTAGATGAGCGACACTGTGCTCATTACGCCGCTGCGCGCCTTCTTTTTGCGCGTGTAGTCGCCCTCCTCGAGCAGCTGGTCCATCGCGCCGGTGTACGTTCCGCTCCAGACGAGCACGCCCACGCCGCAGGCGACCAGAAGCAGCAGCGCATCCACCGCCGCCGCGGCGTAAACATCCGCCGGAGCGACGCGCACGAGCAGCGCGGCGACATCGGACGACGCGAGACCGACCCCGAGCATCAGCGGCACGACAGCAAGGATGCACAGCACCACGCCGAGGATCGTACAGCGCGAGGCGGTCGGCTCATAGACCTTGCGCCGCTCGCGCACCATGCCGCTCACGCCGTACTCGGTCTCAAACGGCTCTTTTTCAAGAAAGTCGAATTCCTTCGTCTTCGCCCCGCACGAGAGGAACATCCCCACCGCAATGGCGACCAGCACCAAAATGACGCTCACGCCGAGACCTGCGGCCAGATCCTCCGAAATACCACCCAGGCCCGCGTCCGCCATGGCGGAGAGAAAAATGATCACGACCGGCGAGACGATGCACATCGCCACCGCCAGTGCGATCTTCGGCGCGCAGGCCTTGCGCAGCGCAAGGTATCGCGCCGCCTGCTCCATCGTCACTCTCCGCAGCGGCGTTTCGTCCGCCTCGGATTCGACGAACTCCTCTTCTTCGAGTTCGTCCTTCAATAAATAGTCGGTGCTCACGCCAAACAGCCGGCTCATCTGCACCACCTTGTCAAGGTCGGGCACGGACTGCGCGCCCTCCCACTTGGATACCGACTGGCGCGTCACCCCGAGCTGACTTGCCAACTCCTCCTGCGACCAGCCCGCCTTTTTGCGCAGCGTGATGATTTTATCCGCTAAGATCATATCGTCTTCCTCCTGAATTCTAAGGCGCGGTCCCGCGCCGTCTGAATGGCGTTATCATAGCCTATTTCGCGGTTGCGGGAAAGAAAGCGCACTGTCAAATTTGTCAACCGGCAGTTGCAATCCTTGATTTTTCAAGGTTTTTTCGCCGTGCGCTCCTATTACCCTATGTATCTTCGTCATGATATCATACCGCGGCGCAGAAAAAAAGAGCGTCCCGTTCGGGACGCTCTTTTTAAGGTTTTTTCACACACTTACACGACGGCGAAGAACTTGACAAGGAACAGAGCGGAGATCACGTAGGTCAGAACGCTGACGTCCTTAGCCTTGCCGGAGAGCACCTTGACAAAGGTGTAGGAGATGAGGCCCAGGCCGATGGCGTGGCCGATGGAGCCGGAGATCGGCATACCGATGAGCATGATGGACACCGGCAGCATTTGGTCCATGTCGCTGAAGTCCACATTCTTGAGGCCCTGGAGCATCAGAACGCCGACATAGATCAGCGCGGCGGAGGTCGCAGCGCCGGGGATGACGGCGGCGATGGGGGCGAGGAACATGCAGGCGAGGAACAGGATGCCCGCGGTGAGCGCGGTCAGGCCCGTGCGGCCGCCCGCTTCCACGCCGGAGGCGGACTCGATGAACGTGGTGACGGTGGAGGTACCGGTGCAGGCGCCCGCGACCGTACCGATGGCATCGGACAGCAGGGCTTCCTTCATCTGGGGCATGTTGCCGTCCTGATCGACCATGCCGGCGCGGGAGGCCGTACCGACGAGCGTGCCGATGGTATCGAACATATCGATCATGCAGAAGGTGATGACGAGCGTGATGGCGGTGAACCAGCCGATGTTCACAAAGCCCGCAAAGTCAAACTTGAAAAGCGTGGTGGAGACCATGTCGGCGAAAGGCGGGACAAAGCTCGCAGTCGCGAGGCTCGCAAACGGATTGACATGCAGGAAGATGGCGCTGCCCGCCCAGTAGATGACGGACGAGAACAGCATGCCGAGCAGCACTGCCGCCTTCACGCCCTTCTTGGCGAGGACGACCATGACGAAAACGCCGAGGAACGCGGTCGCGACGGTCAGGACCATCGCATCGTAGCCCGAGCCCATGTTGCCCTTGATGATGCTGGGCGTCAGCGCGCCGAAGAAGTCACGCATCATGTAGAACGGGCCGCCGTTTTCAGAGTAGATACCGACGTTGGAGCCAAGGCCCACGTTCATCAGCATCAGGCCGATGGCGGGAGCGATGCCGTAGCGCACGCCGAGAGGAATGGCCTCCACGATCTTCTCACGCACCTTTAAGAGCGTGAGGATGAGGAACACGATACCCTCGACAAGGATGATGACGAGCGCCGCCTGGAACGCGGACTCGTACTCGCACTCGTTGATGACCGCGATGTTGGCGACGACCACCGCGAAGAAGCTGTTGAGTCCCATGCCGGGCGCCATGACGAACGGCTTGTTGGCGAAAAACGCCATGCAAATCGTGCCGATCGCCGAGGCGATGCAGGTGGCAAGGAACACACCGTTCCACAGCGGCGTACCCACTGCAAAGTTGGTCAGCAGGTTCGGGTTGAGCGCGATGATGTAGGCCATGGTCATAAACGTGGTAAGACCGGCAAGGATCTCGGTGCGTACCGTAGTACCGTTGGCCTTCAGCTTAAATAGCTTTTCCATGATTTTCTCCCTTTCTTTTTTGTTTTTCCGCCCGCTTCCTAACAAAAAATTAGGAAGCAAAACAGATTTTCAGTCAATATTATAAACATCCCGACAAGAAATTGCAAGTGTTCTGTTTATTTTTACCACACTTTCTCACTCCGCGCCGAGAGTTCCGCCGGTTTCTGTTGTGTTTTTGTTTGCTTTGCGCTATACTATATTTAGTAAAAATTTGCATTTTGGGAGGTGCATGCCGTGAAGCTGATGGTTTTAGACGGCAACTCCATCATCAACCGCGCCTATTACGGTGTCCGTCCGCTCACCACGCGCGACGGATTTTTCACCCACGCGATCTTCGGCTTTCTGACGATGCTCGGCCGCTTACTCGACGAGGAAAAGCCCGAGGCGCTGTGCGTCGCCTTCGACCGCCGCGAGCCGACGTTCCGCCACCTCGAGTACGAGGGCTACAAGGCCACGCGCCACGCCATGCCCGAAGAGCTCGCCATGCAGATGCCGGTGCTCAAGGACGTGCTCGACGCGATGAACATCCCCCGCTACGAGCTCGCGGGCTTTGAAGCCGACGATCTGATCGGCACGATCTCGCGCAAGTGCGAAAGCGCAGGCTGGGACTGTGTCGTCGCCACGGGAGACAAGGATTCTTTGCAGCTCGTGACCGAGCACACGACCGTCAAGCTCATTTCCACGCGCATGGGCCAGACCACGACGAAGGACATGACGCCCGAGAGCTTTCGTGAGGTCTACGGCTTTGCACCCATCCACATTGTCGACCTCAAAGCCCTGATGGGCGACGCGAGCGACAATATCCCCGGCGTGCCGGGCGTTGGCGAAAAGACGGCGATGGCGCTCATCCAGAAATACCAGAGCATCGACGAAATTTACCGGCTGCTCCCCGATATCGAGGCCAAGCCGAACGTCATCAAAAAGCTCACCGAGGGCGAGGAGAGCGCACGCCAGAGCTTCCACCTCGCGACCATCGTGACGGACGCACCACTCGAATTTTCTCCGCAGGACAATCTGCGCAAGGCGCCGTCAGACGCGCTCTATCCGCTCTTTATGAAGCTGGAATTTACCAAGCTCATCGACAAATACGGTCTCAAGCCGCCCGCCGACATCCCCGCCGCCGAGGAGCCGGTCGACCTCACCGTGACCGCCGAGGCCGTGACCACGGTGGAAAAGGCCAAGGAATATCTCTCGCTCTTCCGCAAGGCGGAGCATGTGACGCTGCTGGCGCTGCCGGACCTTTCCGGCGTGATCGTCGACTTCGTTGCAGGCGAATCGACCGCCGTCTCTGCCGAGTTCTACTTCAGCCGCTACGAGGGCGACTGGAACGCGCTGCTGCGCGCCCTGTTCTCGGATGATATCAAGAAAGTCAGCCACAACGTCAAGGACCTCCAGCGCACGCTGCTCGAAAACGGCCTTCCCATCGAAGGGTTCATTTTTGACACTGCGCTCGCAGGGTACCTGCTCGACGCGACGGCGGGCAAGTACGATATCGCGTCGCTCTTCGCCGCCTACTTCCACCAGACGCTTTCCGAGCCGAAGCACTTAGATCCAGACGCTTTCTCGATGCTCGGCGACACGGCCGAGGCCGAGACGGCGTTCCACGTCTATACCAGCGCCGTCGATGCGCTGTATGAGACCTTTGCCCCCGAACTTGAGAAGCGCGAGCTGCACGAGCTCTATTATGAGGTTGAGCTGCCCCTCTGCGCCGTACTCGCGCGCATGGAGCACGCGGGCATGCGCGTGGACGCGAACGCTCTCGCGGCCTTCGGCAGCGAGATGGAAGTGCAGCTCAAGACGCTCGAGCAGCACATCTATGAAGAGGCGGGCGGGCCGTTCAACATCAATTCCCCCAAGCAGCTCGGCGAGGTGCTCTTTGAACGCTTGCAGCTCCCGCACGGCAAAAAGACGAAGACCGGCTGGTCGACGAACGCGGACGTACTCGAAAAACTGCGGTGGGAGAATCCCATCGTCGAAGAGGTTTTGCAGTACCGCCAGTACGCGAAATTCCGCTCGACCTACTGCGACGGTCTTTTGAAGGTCATCGCGCCCGACGGGCGCATCCACACGAGCTTCCAGATGACCATCACGGCGACGGGCCGTTTGAGCTCGACCGAGCCGAATTTGCAGAATATCCCCACGCGCACGCAGCTCGGCAGCGAATTTCGCCGCATGTTCGTGCCCGCGGACGGCTGCGTGCTCGTCGACGCGGACTACAGCCAGATCGAGCTGCGGCTGCTCGCGCACATCGCGGATGACGAGGCGATGAAGCAGGCGTTTCTGACCGGTGAGGACATCCACACCGTCACGGCCGCGCAGGTCTTCGGCGTGCCAAGCGATCAGGTCACCAAGCAGATGCGCTCGCACGCGAAGGCCGTGAATTTTGGCATCGTATACGGCATTTCCGCCTTCTCGCTCGCGCAGGACATCGGCGTGCCGGTGTACGAGGCGAAGGAATATATCGAGACGTACTTTGAGCGCTTCCCCGGCATCCGCCGCTATATGGATGAGGTCGTCGCGCAGGCGAAGGAGCGCGGCTACGTTGAAACGCTGATGCACCGCCGCCGCGCGCTGCCCGAGCTGGCGGCGAGCAACTTCAATACCCGTTCGTTCGGCGAGCGTGTCGCGCGCAACATGCCCATCCAGGGCACAGCCGCGGACGTCATCAAGCTCGCAATGGTGCGCGTCGACGAGCGGCTGCACAAGGAAAACTTAAAGGCAAAGCTCATTTTGCAGGTGCACGACGAACTCATCGTCGAGTGCCCGGAGGAGGAAAAGGAGACGGTCGCACGGCTCCTCACCGAGGAGATGGAGGGCGCAGTGCACCTCTCCGTTCCCCTGACCGCCGAGGCCCACTGGGGCATGAACTGGCTGGAAGCCAAATGACCGGAGGAAACCAATGGAACAGTTAAAGAAAAAAGTCCGCATCGTGCCGATGACGAACGAATATTTGAATGACGTTGCCGAGCTTGAGCGCACATGCTTCTCGAACCCCTGGTCGCGCAACATGCTCGCAGAGGAGCTTGAAAACGCGTGCTCGGCCTTCTTAGTCGCGCTGGATGCAGAAAACGGCAGCGTCGTCGGCTACGCAGGGCTGCTCGCCGTCGTGGACGAGGGCTGCATCACCAAGATGGCCGTCCGCCCCGACTGCCGCCGCGGCGGTGTGGCGGGGCAGCTTCTCGACGTGTTTATCCGCTTCGCCGAGGGCAGCGGCCTTGCGTTCTTGACGCTTGAGGTGCGTGAGAGCAACTATGCCGCCATCGCGCTGTACGGCAGCCGCGGCTTCCGCGGCGAGGGCCGCCGCAAAAACTACTACGACCACCCGAAAGAGGACGCCATCATCATGACGAAGGAATTCGGCGCGGCAGAAGCGGAGGCGCAGCAATGAAAATTCTCGCTTTCGAGTCCTCCTGCGACGAAACCGCCGTCGCGGTCGTCGAGGACGGACGAAGAATTCTCTCCGACGCCATCGCGTCGCAGGCCGACCTGCACGCGCTCTACGGCGGCGTCGTGCCGGAGATCGCGTCGCGTAAGCACATCGAGGCCATCGCCGCGCTGACCGATCAGGCGCTCAAGGAGGCGGGCGTCGAGAAAAAAGACATCGACGCCGTGGCCGCGACCTACGCGCCGGGTCTCATCGGCGCGGTGCTCGTGGGGCTGAACTTTGCCAAGAGCGCGGCCTACGCGCTGAATGTGCCGCTCATCCCTGTGCACCACATCCGCGGCCACATCGCCGCGAATTACTTAGCGTTCCCAGAGCTTGAGCCGCCGTTTCTGGCGCTGTGCATGTCCGGCGGCAACACGCTCATCGTCGACGTGCGCGACTACACGGACTTTGCGCTCCTCGGCGCGACGCGTGACGATGCGGCGGGCGAGTGCTTCGACAAGGCCGCGCGCGTGCTCGGCCTTCCCTACCCCGGCGGCGCGGCGATGGACAAGCTCGCCCACGAGAGCGAGGGCGGCGTCTACGAGCTGCCGCGCGCGAAGATTGACGGGTGCCCTCTCGATATGAGCTTTTCGGGCCTCAAGACCGCCGTCGTAAACCTTGCCCACAACGCCGAGCAGACGGGAAAGCAGCTCGACCGTGCGGCGCTTGCGCGCGACTTCACGCAGGCCGTCGTCGACGAGCTCGTCCCGCGCGCGATGCTCGCCATGCAGCAAAGCGGGCGCAAGGTACTCGTCACCGCAGGCGGTGTCGCCGCGAACTCGTTCATCCGCGCAGAGCTCGAAAAGGAGTGCCGAAAGCACGGCTACCGGCTCTACATGCCGCCGCTCAAGCTCTGTGGTGACAACGGCGCGATGATCGGCGCGCAGGCGTATTATGAGTATCTCGCTGGCAACATCGCCGACCAGACGCTCAACGCCTATGCCACGCGCTCCATGGAGGGCGAGGCCTTATAAGGTCCAAAAAATCAATGCAGGATGTCGATCGGCATCCTGCATTTTAATTTCCTGTTACCTGTCTGTAAATTTTTGTCACAAACGGGGTTATGTCAACTCCGGAACATGGCACTGCTGTGCAGAGGCGTTTTTACAGGCCTGTGCACAACTGCCCGAAATCCCCGCGAAAGCCCGCTAAATCAGGGATCCTGCTGTGCACAACCTTGTGCAGAATGTGAATAACTCCTGTGGATGGCAGTTTTGCCCTTCATTATTGTCAACTTCCGACCGGATCGGCCTGCGGGCAGAAAAGGAAATGATTCCTGCATTTTTGTCACTGCGCAGGAACGGCAAACGGCTTCCCGGCCAGCACGACCTCGCGCAGGAAGCGGAACGTCTCCTTTTCGCCGCGGTCGCGCAGCATGGTCAGCACATAGAGAAGCTCGCGGCGCGTGTCCGGGTGCATCATCGAGCCATCGCGGACCTCCTCGGCGTGGACGAGATAGTTGAGGGCATCGGCGTCCGTGTAGGCGCTGCCGTGGTAAATTTTACAGGCGGCGATGCGGTCCATGACCATCTCCACAAAGAATTTGCGCGGCATCGGCACGGCGCGGTAGACCTTCGTCTTCGGGTCGATGTCCGTCCAGTATTCGTAGTGGTGGCGGTTGCGGCCCTTGTGGTGCATCCATGCGGCGGAGTAGCCGTAGAGCTCGCGCTCATAGGAGTTCGGGCTGCGCGTGCCCTGATAGTATTTTGCGCCGGTCAGTAATTGAAGTGTTTTTCTTTTCATCATGGTT
>ERZ772872.3291-NODE-3291-length-12202-cov-17.136577_pt1 | contig 12202 bp, 8 predicted proteins | sample MGYA00512132_ERZ772872 | MGnify/ENA primary metagenome ERZ772872 (study PRJEB29015, sample SAMEA2737724) | human gut metagenome | biome: human gut; feature: human-associated habitat; material: faeces | place: China | collected 2012 ...
CGCAGCCGCCGGAGCGGTGCTTAAGCCGTAAGGCGGGAATTATGCGGTGTTGCCTAAGGAGTTTGGTTATGGAACTATTGCAGACAACGCTTTGCTATCTCGAAAAGGACGGTGCGTACCTGATGCTGCACCGCGTCAAAAAGAAAAACGACGTCAACCACGACAAGTGGGTCGGCGTCGGCGGCAAGTTTGAACCGGGTGAGGACGCGCCGGCCTGCGCCCTGCGCGAGGTGCGCGAGGAGACCGGCCTGACGATGCACGCGCCGGTTTACCGCGGCATCGTGGATTTTTTCTGTGACCCATGGCCCGCCGAGCGGATGCACCTGTACACCTGCACGGATTTTTCCGGCGTGATGACCGACTGCGACGAGGGGTGCTTAGAGTGGGTGGACAAGGCCGCCGTGCAGGATCTTCCGATCTGGCAGGGGGACAAGATATTTTTCAAGCTGTTGGCGGAGGACGCACCGTTTTTCCATTTAGAGCTGACCTATGACGGGGATGTGCTGGTAAAGGCAGTGCTGGATGGGGTAAGCTTGGCGCTGTGATAAACGGGCAGCGGCGGCATGAGGGCATGCCGCCCTACAGGCAGATGGTATACCTGCTACTATGGCAAACGGCCCCGCGGGTCGTCGGGGACGCCGACCCCTACCGTGCGGCAAAAAAAGAGCGTGTGCTTTTCTGTGCACACGCTCTTTCCTTATGTCTCAATACGTCGTGATCGTCGTCCCAACGAAATAATGCGTCAGAATATCCTGATAGCCCCAGCCGTTGCGGGCGTAGCCGATGGCACCCCACTGGCTCATGCCACAGCCGTGGCCGTAGCCGTAGACATCAAAGATAAAGCAGTCCAGATCGGCGTTGTAGCTGACCGTGAAGCACTGGCTGCGCAGGCTGCGCCCGTCAACGCTCTGGCGGGCCAGCAGATTCTCGCGGAACCAGCGCCCGCTGACGGTGCCGACGCCCGCGTCCGGGCCGACCTGGATCTTGGCGACCCAGCCGTACTGGTTGGCGGACTGGATCGTGAACCAGCTGTTGGGGTCCACGCCGGACAGGTCAATGTCCATCACATCGCGGATGCGGTCCTGCAGCGTCTGGCGGGAGAAGCGGGCCGTGCCGCTGGAATTGCCGTTCGTGTTCCAGTGGCTGGACACGCTCTGGTCATACGGGCTGTCCACGGCCTGCAGCCAGGCGCGGTCATTGCCCCAGACCTCGGCAGCGGAGGCCGTGCCGGTGCTGGCCGACGCAAAGTACGGCGTGAAGCAGACCTGCCCGTTGTAGGTAACCAGCACATGGGCGACCTCCTGCGCGGCGGCCAGCGCGGCAGCGCCCGGCTCGGCACCCAGCACCGACGGGTAGCCCGACTGGCTGATGATCCAGCAGTGGGTCGCCACGCACTGAGCCTTGTAGGCTTCGGCGGGTGCGTTGGGGCCCAGCTCGTTCTGGGCCACCATGGCCAGGCACTGCACCAGATCCATCGTCTGGGCCGTGCCGTTCATCGTCACATTGATGGTCTCCCCTGTGCCGCTGTTGTCGGGCTGAGGAGCCTCGGTGGGGGCGGCTGTCGGCTCGGTCGTCGTCTCACCGGCGGCGGAATCCGCCGGAGGCTCGGTGGGCGCAGACGTGGCCGTCGGTTCCGGCGTGGCGCTGGTCTTGATCTGATCCACCGTCACGGTCTGCTCGGGCAGACTGCCCTCGGCGCCCTTGTTCAGGTCGGCCTCCGCGGCGGAGGTCGAGCCGGCCACGTCGGTCAGGCCCGCCAGCAGCTTGTCGGTGCTGGCCAGCAGGCTGTCCGTGATGGCCTGCAGGTCGTCCGCGCGCTGGGCCAGGTCCGCCGTGTCCGCGGCGGTGTCGCTGCCCGTGCCGCCGTTCTTGCGGGCGGCCTGGGCGGCGGTGCTCTGCTGGGCGTAGCGGTCCACACTGGCCTGCACCAGCGTGCTGACCGTCGGCATCGGCTGGCCCTTGCGCTCATACTGGGCCGCCGTCAGCAGCGGCTCCTCCGCTGCCGCGATGGCCGAAGTGTTTAAAAGCTCTGCCTCTCCCTCGCGGATCAGCCGCCCCGTGATGCAGAGCAGCACGCCGCTCTCGTCACTGTGGGTCGTCACGGTCAGGAAGCGGGAGTCGTCACCCACGTCAACGCCTGTGTCAAACAGGCTGCGGGCCTGAATGCCCGCGACGAAGGTCAGGTAGTCGTAATAGCTCGACAGGTCGGTGCTGCCGTACAGGTCAAATGCGCCCGCGCCCTGCTCGGACGGGTCAAAATAGTAGACCGCGATAGCCTTGAAGCGGTAGACACCGCCCGCCGTGTACAGCGTGAAGCCGCTGTTCTGCCTGAGCGTATCCTCGTCAGCCAGCGCCTTGTAGTCGCTGCCCGTGCATTCCACCACGGTGTTGCCGGGGGTGGCGGCGTCCAGTGCGCTGGGCGTGGCAAAGCGGACGATGGACGGTGCCTCGCCGCTCTCGGGCGTTTCCGGGTCGGGCGTGTCGGCGGCGTAAACCAGTGCGCCGTTCAGCCCGGGCCAGCCCAGATAGCCGACGACACCGGGGCGGCGCTCCAGCGCCTTGCCCAGATAGCTCTCGGCGGTCGTATCGTAGAGCGCCGTGCCGTAGCTTTTGGCCGCGGGGCGTGCGCCCAGATCGCAGCGCAGGAACAGCCACAGCGCCCCGCCGCCCAGCACAAGCACCAGCGTCAGCACGACGAGCCCCAGAATAACGGTGCGTCTGCGACGGCGCTCGCTCTTTTCAATGATCTCAAGGCTGCGGTTCTTGATGCTGGGCTGCACCGGCCCGCTCTCGGGCTTTTCGGCCTTGCGGCGGCGCTTTTTGTCGGTTTTCCGCGCGGCCTTTTCTGCGGCGGCCTCCTCAACGGCGCTGGCATCAAACAGCTGGGTCGCAGCGCGGGTAAAGTCCTCAACGCTGGCACTCTTGCCCGCGGCTTCGGCGGCGTCATCGGCAGCCTGCGCGGCGGCGATGGCGGCGGGGTCAAGATCCGCGGAGAAGTCGGGGATGTCATCATCCAGCACCGACGGTGCGGGGGCACGGCCCTGCGGGGCGTCGGGCAGAGGTGCTTCGTCCGCCGGGGCGGGCGGCTCCACGGGCCGGGCACGGCGGATGCGGGCGTGCCGCGGCGCTTCCGGTCCGGACGTCTGGGCCGGCTCCGGGGCCGCCGTCTGCGCGTCCGCGTCCGTTTCAAAGCGGATAACGCCTGTCGGCTCGGAGACCTCGGGCGGCGTCGCGGCGGCATCGCGGCGGTGCAGCGTGCGGTGCGGGGCCGCGGGGTCGGGCGCGGCAGACTGCTCCGGCTGCGGGAAACTCGGCGGGCTGACCGGCGCGGGCCGGTCAAAATCGAGCATCGGCTCAAAATCGGCGGTATGGTCGGCGTCCCGCGTGGGCGGCGTGCGGCGGCGCAGCGAGAACCGCACCGTGTTGCCGCGGCTCCGGGCGGCCTCCGACACAACGAGCAGCGGCCGGTCATGGCCGGGGCGGAACGTGATGCAGGAATCTGTCAGCTGCAGGCCGAACAAACGTCGGCGCAGCAGGTCCAGGATCTGGTTGCCGATGAAGGTATCGTTCATATCGGGCGGCAGGGCGCAGGCCACCGCGCCGCGGCGGTCACACACCAGCACAAAGGGGCACTGCCCGACGCTGGCGGGCATGTAGGCGGCAGCGTAATCCGCGCCCGTGACCTGCAGCGCAGCCAGCGCACGGCCCGCTGCGGCCTGCACAATGTCGCCGGGGAAGCGCCGGAGCAGCTGCTCCGGCACGGTGATGCGGCGGGATTTCTGCGGGTCGGCGTAGCTCTCGGTGCCAAAGTCAAAGACGGCCTCGCTGTGGGGCAGCGGCTGCAAAAGGCTGCCCAGCAGGCGGCCCGTCGGCTCGTCCACGGCAACCAGCAGCTTGCGTTTTTCCAGCAGAGCGTCCAGCGTGGCCTGGGCCAGGCTGGTCTCCCCCTCGGCAAAGACATCGTCGCCGAACTTGGCGCGCAGCCGCGCGGCCCATTTATCGCAGTATTGCTCCGCCATGGCGCGGTTGGGGGCGCTGACCTGCACACAGATGGCAAACTCGCCGTCCCGTTCCAGCAGACGCAGGCCGGGGCAGCCATCATCCCGGATACCCCGCAGCACGGAGGATACCTCCGCGCCCGTGGGCCCGAAAACACGCAGGATTTTCAGTTGAGTGTTGACCATGGTGGAACCTTTCTTTGTTTGGAAATGTTGCCGAGCTTGTCCGTAGGGGCGGATTCCATATCCGCCCGGGGAAGCTTTCTACAGCCGCAAACGGGCCGGGCGCATATAGAATGCGCCCCTACGGTTTTGCGTTTTAAATATCTAAATCTCTGTCCGCCGTCTCCGGCGTGAAACGCACGCTGTCCGGCACATCGAGGCCCAGCGCCATGCGGCGGAGCATATCCAGCGCGTACAGGGCGGCGCGGGTGCGGATGATCTGGCGGTCCTGATAGCCGCCCAGGGTCAGGCGCATTAAATACCCCGTGTCCGTGCGGGTGTCGGCACCGGCCAGATAGACCGTACCCACCGGCTTGCCTGGCAGTGCGCCGCCGGGTCCGGCCAGTCCCGTGATGCCCACGGCCAGCTCTGCACCGGATTCCCGGGCAGCGCCAAAGGCCATGGCTGCGGCCACAGGGCCGGACACGACGTTGTACTTTTCAATGACAGCCGCATCCACACCCAGCAGCTTTTGCTTGGCGGCCTCGGCGTAGGTGACAAAGCCATAGCCGAACACCTCGCTGGAGCCGGGCACATTCGTCAGCCGCTCGGCGATCATGCCGCCGGTGCAGCTCTCCGCCGCGGCGGCGTGCAAGCCGCGCTCCCGCAAAGCGCGTACCACCGTGTATTCCAGCGCGGGCACGTCCACATCGTAGGCGGCTGCGCCGAGAATCTCTTTAAACTCCGCAATGCGGGCATTGCAGGCGGCCTCGGCGGCCTGCTCGGTGGCCTCGCGGGCCGTCACGCGGATCTCACACTCGCCGGTCTTGCAGTAGATGGCGGCGGTGGGGTTCGCGGCCTCAAACAGCGGCGCGACCTTGCTGGCAATGGCGCTCTCGCCGCCCAGCACCCGCAGCGTGCGGCTGTGGATCGTGCAGTTTTGCCGTTTCAGCAGAATCGGGCGGACCTGCTCGGCCCACATGGCCTTCATCTCCCGCGGGACGCCGGGCATCAGCGCGGCGCAGTGGCCGTCGGCGTCCTCAAACCACGCGCCGGGGGCCGTGCCGTGGTCGTTGACGAGCTTGTGGCCCACCGTCGGGCACATGGCCTGCTTGCGGTTGTTCGGCGTGGGGCGTCTGTTTGTCCGGGCGAAAAAGTCGATGATCTTCTGCCACTCGCCCTCGTCAAAGGCCAGCGTATCGCCGAACGCCTCGGCCACGGTCTCCTTCGTCAGATCGTCCTCGGTGGGGCCGAGACCGCCCGAAAAGACGAGCAGGTCGCTGCGGCTTTTCGCCTGCAAAACCAGCTCCTTCAGGCGGGCGGGGTTATCGCCGATGACATGCTGGTGCATCACGCTGATACCGAGCTCGGCCAGCTCGCGGCTTAAAAACTGCGCGTTGGTGTTCAGGATGTCGCCCAGCAGAAGCTCCGTGCCTACGCAGATAATTTCAGCAGTCACAGCAGCTCGTCATCTCCCATGCGGATATAGATTTTCTCGACGTTCTCGGCGGCCTCGGCTTCCAGCGCGGCCAGGCCGGGCATAGCTGCCTCGGCGGCCAAGATCTCGTCCAGCGTCGGGTTCGTCTTGGGGTGCGGCGGGGTAAAGATCGTGCAGCAGTCCTCATACGGCTCGATGGATGTCTCAAATGTACCGATCTTACGCGAAATATTGATGATCTCGATCTTGTCCATGCCGATGCAGGGGCGCAGCACGGGCAGGTCCTGCGCCTGGTCTGTGCAGGCCAGCGCGGCCATGGTCTGGCTGGCGACCTGAGCCAGGCTCTCGCCGGTGATGAGGGCCTGCAGCTCGAGCTTTTTCGCCACCTGATTGGCAATGCGCAGCATGCTGCGGCGCATCAGAACCGTGAACAGCACGTCGGGCGCGTTGTCACGGATATACTCCTGCGGCTTCGTGTAGGGCACGACGAACAGCGTGCAGTTGCCGGTGTACTCGACCAGCTCGCGGGCCAGATCGCGCACTTTCAGCTTGGCGCGCAGGCTCGTGTACGGCGGGCTGGCAAAGTGGATGTGGTGCAGCGCCAGACCGCGGCGGGCCATGCACCACGCGGCGACGGGGCTGTCGATGCCGCCGGACAGCAGGTTCAGCGCGCGCCCGCTCGTGCCGACGGGCAGACCGCCCGCGGCCTCGACCTTGGGGCCGTGGACATAGGCGGCGTAGTCGCGAATTTCCACCATGATCTCCAGCTGCGGGTTATGCACGTCGACGCGCAGATGATGGTGCTTGTCCAGCAGGTAGGCACCCAGCTCGCGGCAGATCTCGGGGCTCTTCATCGGGTAGGTCTTGTCGGCGCGCTTGGCCTCGACCTTGAAGGTGCGGATGCCGCGCAGCGTCTCGCCGAGATACGCCTCGGCGGTCTCGCATATTGCGGCAAAGTCCTTCGGGCACTCGACGGCGCGGCTCAGCTTCACGATGCCGAACACATGGGACACGCGGCGGAACGCCTCGTCCATGTCGAGGCCGTCCTCCTTCGGCTCGATGAAAACGGTGCTCTGGGCCTGATAGACCTTGAACTTGCCCAGCGGCTCCAGCCGCCAGCGGATGGTCTTGGCCAGCCGCGCCTCAAACTTGCCGCGGTTCAGGCCCTTCAGCGTCATTTCGCCCTGATAGGCGAGGATGAGTTCTTTCATAAAATGGTTCCTTTCAAAATGGATGTGCCGCAGTAGGGGCCGGGCATGCCCGGCCCGCAGCTTTACGGCAAACACGCTGTAACGGGAAGGCTGCGGGCGGGACATGTCCCGCCCCTACTGCCTGCGGCGGGGTGAGGGCACCCCGCCCTACGATTTGCTCGAAAAGGGGTACGTAGGGCGGCCTGCCCTCAGGCCGCCGTCGGCAGCCGTTCAAATATGCTGCAATTCCTGTAATCCGTCCCGCAGCCCCGCCAGCAGCGCGTCCACGTCCTCGGCGGTGTTATCGGCGCAGAAGCTCACGCGCAGGGCGGTGCGGACGGTCAGGTCGGCGCAGCCCATGGCCAGCAGGGTGTGGCTCGGCTCGCCCTTGTCGCAGGCAGAGCCGCCCGAGACATAGACCGCGCGGGTGTTCAGGTAGTTGATGAAGGTCTGGCTGTTGATGCAGCCGGTGGAGAAATTCACGATCTCCCCCACCGCGTCGTCGGGCGAATTGAGCGTGATGCCGTCCAATTCTTCAAGCCCCGCGCGCAGCTGTCGATTCAGTGCGGCAATGTGTGCAATGCGGGGGCGCAGCTTCTGCTGGCCCTGCGCGGCGGCCACGCCGAGACCCACAATGTAGGGCGTGTTCTCGGTGCCGGGGCGCAGGCCGCGCTCCTGATGGCCGCCGAGATAGGGCGGTTTGAGCGTCTGGCGCTGGCTGTCCCGGATGAACAGTGCGCCGACGCCCTTGGGCGCGTGGACCTTGTGGCCGGAGACGGAGAGCGTATCGACCTCGCGCCATTTCTGCAGGTCGATGGGCATGCGCAGCCACGCCTGCACGGCGTCCACATGGAAGTGGGTGCGGCTGTTGCGCGCCTTGATGCCCTTGCCCAGCGCCGCGATGTCCTGCACGGCGCCGGTCTCGTTGTTGACGGCCATGCAGGCGGCCAGCACCGTGTTTTTGTCGATCTCGGCCAGGAATTTCTGCGTGTCAATGCGTCCGTCCGCCCCGGGCATGACCTCGACGACGGTGAAGCCTTCGTCCTTCAACGCGCGGATGGGGCGCTGCACGCTGGGGTGTTCAAAGCCCGTGACGACGATCTTATTGCCCCAGTGCTTACGCGGGCGGGCCGCGCCGGTCACGGCCATGTTGTTGCCCTCACTGCCGCAGGCCGTGAAGTAGATTTCATCGCTGCGGCAGTGCAGCGTTTTGGCCACGCGGGCGCGGGCCGCGGCAATGGCATCCTGCGCGGCAACGGCGGGGTCATACAGGCTGCTGGGGTTGGCCCAAAGCTCAGTCAGCGCCTCGCTGACGGCCTGCGCCACCGCCTGGTCCACCCGGGACGTGGCGGCGTTATCAAGATAATGCAGCTGGGGGTCGGAAAGCATAGCACTCATTCCTCACATTATTGCACAAAATTATACAGATTAAATTATACACGTTCGCCCAGCAAAAAACAATATTCAGAAACAAAAAAAGGCTTCCCCCGTGGGGGAAGCTGGCCGCGAAGCGGACTGATGAGGGCAGAGTTCATCCTGATTGCCCATTTACAGGCTGTAACTCGGTAGGGGCCGGGCATGCCCGGCCCGCGGCTTACCGGCAAATGTGCGATTGTGGGAAGGCCGCTTTATTCTGTTGACCCTGTAGGGGCGCATTCTATATGCGCCCGGGCAGCTTGCGGCTGCGAAAGCCCCCACGGGCGGATATGGAATCCGCCCCTACGCCTTGTTTTATCTACCCTTACTCCCCAAAATCCTCCGCGGCCTTCTGCATCATCTGCCGGATCGGCAGGTTGTACGGGCAGCGCGGCTCACAGGCACCGCACCGGATGCAGGCACCGGCCTTGGTCTGCAGCGTCGCATAGCGCTCGCGGCCCCACTGCTGCAGGCCGTAGCGGTTCAGGTACCCCTGGAACAGGAACACACTGGGGATGGAAATCCCCACCGTGCAGGGCGCACAGTAGTTGCAGCGGCGGCAGAACTGGGTGCCCAGCGCGTCGCGCACCTTCTGGCAGGCGGCCTCCTCCTCGGGCGTGAGCGGGGCGGTGTTGGCCGCGCCCGCCACGTTGGCGTTCAGCTCCTCCACCGTCGCCATGCCGGGGATGGACACCGTGACTGCCGGGTTGGACAGCACGTACCGCAGTGCCAGGCGGCCATCCTCAATGGCACCGCCCGCCAGCGGCTTCATGTCGATAAAGCCCTTGCCCGCCGCGGCGCAGCGGTCGATCAGCTCCCTGCCCTGCTGCTCCACGATGTTGTACGGGAACATGATCGTCTCGATCTCGGGGATGTCCAGCGCTGCCTCAAACACAGCGGCCAGGTGCGCCGTGATGCCGATATGACCGACGATGCCCCTGGCCTTTGCCTCGAGCAGCGCCTCCATTGCGCCGCCGGGTGCCAGAATGGTTTTCAGGCCGTCGAGGCTCGGGTTGTGGAACTGGAACAGCTCGATGTGGTCGGTGCGCAGGTTTTTCAGGCTCGTGGCGATCTCGGCCTCCATGTCGGCTTTGGTCAGCGCGCGGCATTTGGTCGCCAGAATGAAGTCATCCCGCAGCCCGGCCTCCTCCAGAGACTGGCCGATCCATGCCTCGCTGACCGTGTAGGCGCGGGCAGTGTCGATGTAATTGATGCCTGCCTTATGCGCGGCGATCAGCAGCTCCCGCGTGCCGGGCTGGTCGATGCGCTGAATGGGAATGCCGCCAAACCCAAGGCGGGAGATTTGTAAGCCTGTGGTGCCGAAATTGACGTATTGCATGGTGTTTACCTCTTATATTGCTCTCCTATATTGCTCTCCGTTTGCTGCAGCGGTCGATGCTCGCATCCGCCCCTGCATCCTCTACGCTTATTATAGCAAATCCAACGTAAAAATCCAGTCCTCCTAAGCCCTCCCCCGCGTGGGAAAGCAGCCGGCTTGCAAGCATGGTGCTATTCTTCTATAATAAGCAGTACAAAAACGAAATTTTTGCGGGGTACAGCCACCTCTACGACCCGCTGACCGGGCGCTGGCCGTTTCTTGCGGGGCCGGAGCGCAGCTGCGGTGCGTGTGTCGATTTATTGGTGGAGGAATTTTTGCCCAACACAACTGCTGGCACCTGACGGCAGCCGCGACCACTAGATGCCCGGAAAGTTGTGTCCGCGGTGTCACAATTATCCACAAACAGACCCTATGGATGTTGAAAATTTCGGCGTTTTTCTGTGCGATTTTTCACTCTGGCCCACTTGCGGCGGGGGCTTTTTTCGTGGTATGATTCATTTTGTAATAGTTTATCGCTTTTTAACTGTGAGGAACAGGAATGTTTAATAAAAAGAACCCTATGCGGTATTTCTCCGGCAGCACCTTTGCGCGGCTGCCGCTGTATAAGCTGGCCGCGGGCGGCACGGCGGTGGTGCTGACCGCCAGCATCGGCCTGGGCGCGTTTGCGGCCAGCGTCGGTCCACTCTCCGCGCCCGAGCCCAGCCCCACACCCATCGTGACGGCCACCCCCGAGACGGCGGCCACGCCGACCCCTTCCCCGACGCCGAGCCCCACGCCGGAGCCGGACAAGCCGCTGACGATGGAGGCCAGCGTCATCCAGCAGGACGTCGGTGTGACGCTCTACGTCGAGAACGCCCCCGAGCCCAGCCCCACGCCCGATGCGTCCGCCTCGCCGTCCCCGACGCCGTCCAAAAGCGCGAAGGAGGATGACGCCGAGAACGAAAAGACCCCGCTGCTGGGCGTGGCGGCAACCATCACGCTGACCGACGCCAAGGGCAATGCCACGGATTACGAGCTGGATACCGAGACCGGCACCGCGCTGGCCGAGGACGTGACCCCCGGCGACTACACGCTGGCGGTCCAGCCCATCGAGGGCTACACGCAGCCCGAGGCCCAGACCGTGACGGTCAAAGAAAAGGTCGTCTACAAGGCGGACGTCAAGGCCGTTAAAGAGAAGATCGTCCAGGCAAGCCAGGTCAACGAGAGTGCCGAGGACTCCGGCGTCAGCAACGCGGGCTCGGCCCCCATCGTCAACGAGGTCACCGACACCGTGACCTATGCCGACAGCGCTAAGACCGAGACCGGCAGCAAGACGAGCTACACCGCCAAGCTGAGCAGCAGCGGTCATCTGCTGCTGGCCGACGGCACCGAGACACCCTACCTGCCCGTTTATCAGGACGGCACGAAGGACCTGATCGGCGCAATGCGCGATACGAACTACGCCGCCAACACGGCCACGGCGGCCTGGCTGCCCGGCGCGGCGGATTCCGTCACGCTGCTGGGTGCGGCCAACACCCGCATGGCGTGGGTACACCGCGCGGACGAGCCGGTGACCGTACAGGAGGACACCGGCGGGACCGCCCCGGCTGCCGAGGAGACCCCTGTCCCGGCGGACCCCACACCGGAACCGGCCCCCGAGATCACGCCCGAGCCGACCCCGGAGGCGACGCCCGCCCCCACCGAGGCCCCGACGCAGACCCCCGCCGAAACGCAAACGCCTGCCCCGACAGCAGCCCCGACAGCAGCCCCTACGGAAGCCCCGACAGCGGCTCCGACGCAAGCACCCACCCAGGTGCCCGACCCGACGGCGGGCTGGCCGGATAACATTGCGGTGCAGGAGCTGGCCAACTACGGCTTTGCCGTGACCAGCGCGACCACCACGATATACGAGTACACCGGCTGGCAGGATATTGACGGCGCAACGTATTATTACGACCCGTCCACCCACCAGCCCGTCACGGGCCAGCAGGTCATTCAGGGCAATGTCTACACCTTTGCGGCGGACGGCGCACTGAACCGCACGGCCCGCGGCATTGATGTCTCGAAGTTCCAGGGCAGCATTGACTGGAACGCCGTCAAGTCTGACGGCATCACGTTTGCCATCATCCGCTGCGGCTACCGCGGCTACGGCAGCGGTGCGCTGGTCGAGGATTCTACCTATCGCCGGAACATTCAGGGCGCGATCAACGCGGGCCTGCGCGTCGGCGTTTACTTCTACAGCCAGGCCATCAACGAGGCCGAGGCCGTCGAGGAGGCCAGCATGGTGCTGAGCCTGGTCAGCGGCTACAGCCTGCCGCTGGGCGTCTACTACGACACCGAGAGTGTCGGCGGCGGGCGCGCCAATGCCCTGAGCGCCGCCGAGCGCACGGCCTGCGCCGTCGCCTTCTGCGAGACGATCCGCAGCGCGGGGTACAGCGCGGGCGTTTACTCCTATGCCAGCTGGTTCTATAACGCGCTGAACTTTGCGAACATCAGCAAGTACAACATCTGGATCGCCCAGTACCGCGATACGCTGAGCTTCAGCTACAAGCACAATATATGGCAGTACACAGGCTCCGGCAGCGTCAAGGGGATCTCGAAGCCGGTGGATATGAATATTGGGTAAAGGCAACACCGCATAATTCCCGCCTTACGGCTTAAGCACCGCTCCGGCGGCTGC
>ERZ772872.3293-NODE-3293-length-12199-cov-2.667243_pt1 | contig 12199 bp, 11 predicted proteins | sample MGYA00512132_ERZ772872 | MGnify/ENA primary metagenome ERZ772872 (study PRJEB29015, sample SAMEA2737724) | human gut metagenome | biome: human gut; feature: human-associated habitat; material: faeces | place: China | collected 2012 ...
CAATGCTTCCGCTGGGTGGGAAAGCAATCTGGTGGTGGCAGCTGCCGGGGGCTTTTTGGAAGCACGGTTCCAAAGCAGCGGATGGCAGCTTTGGGAGGAAAGCGACGGTTGGCAATTGCTCCGAAGTACAGGAGAAGGCTGCAACCATAAAGGAGGCTGCGAGATGACAGAAAGAGCAGCCGGACGAAAAAATATAACGCAGTTTGTTTTTGCAGAGAACAGTCTGGATATTCTCCGCCTGTTTGCGGCGCTGCAGATTGCGATCACGCATTATCTGAATCTGACAATGCTCACATATGGAAAAGACGGACCGGGGGATGGACTGCTGCTTGGCTTTAAAAGAGCGCTGACACTGTTCCCCGGCTTGATTATTCTCTTTAGCATCAGCGGATTTCTGATGGGAGAGACACTGATGCGGACACAAAACCGAAAAATATTTGCCCAAAAACGGATCCTGCGATTGTATCCGGCGCTGTGGGTCAACATTGTGCTGACGATTGGGATGCTCTCTTTGCTTCCCGGCGTCGTTTCGGGGCATGGGAAAGATCTGCTGACCTGGGCAGTTGTACAGGGCGTCGGTCTGGCCTATACGCCGTCCTTTTTGCAGGCGTTTGCGATAGAAAGCATCAACGGGACGCTTTGGGCGCTGATGGTGGAAATTCAACTGTACGTTCTGGTTGCGGTGGTCTGGAAACGGTGTCTTGTCTGGAAAGACCGTACCTGGCATGTCCTCTTGGTGCTGACTGCGCTGTTAAATCTCGCCTGCGGCTTTTTAAAGAATTTGGAAGCGCTTCCCGGCGCGGCTGCTTCCCTGCTGGATCGAAGCTTCCTGCCGTATTTGGTCTGGTTTTTTGCAGGGCTATATCTGTGGCATTTTAAAGAGACAATTTTACAAAAGCTGACAGGAAAATGGTTTATTCTGCTGATTGTATTTATCTGCTATAAAGTGTGCTGGCAGACCTTTGGCTGGAAGCTTCCGGGATATTATGCGGATCTTGTGACGAGCCTTTTGCTCCCGGTGGTTGTGCTTGCCTGCGCCTATGGCTGGAAAAAGCATCGCCTGAAAAATGATTTGTCCTATGGAATATTTTTATACCACTGGCCGTTGATCAATCTGGTATTTTACTGGAATCTGCCGAAAAAGGTGCATCACATTCCGCTGTTTCTTTTGTATGTGGCAGGATTTCTTGCGTTGGCGTGCGCGTCGTGGTTTTTACTGGAACGCCATGTGTTGAAACGAAAACGCTGAAACTTATGCAGTGGAAGCAGCATAACATCATGAAATAGGGTACAGCAAACCGCGCATAAAATCACTGGCGCAATGGGAGAAAACGTATGAAAGTTGTAATGCTTGGTGCGGACCGCAGCGTAAAGGGCGGCGTATCCGCGGTGGTCAATAACCTGTACGAGGCGGGACTCGATCAGCGTATTGACCTGACCTATATCGGGACAATGGTGGACGGAAGCACGGCTGCGAAGCTGTTAAAAGGTGTTCAGGCGCTGTTGAAATTTGTCACTGTGCTGCCGAAAGCAGACATCGTCCATCTGAATATGGCGGCGGATGCGAGCTGCTACCGGAAGCTGATTTTTATGCAGATCGCCCTCTGGTTCCACAAAAAGGTTGTGATTCACGAGCACGGCGGAGATTTTCAGGGCTTTTATTATAAACGATGCAGCGCGAAACGACAGGCGTATATCAAAAAAATGTTAAACCGTGCGGATTTGTTTTTGGTGCTGACGGATGTCTGGAAAGATTTTTTCGCAGACATGGTGGATCGGGACAAAATCCATGTTCTGCAGAATGCGGTTCCGGTTCCGAAAATGCCGAAAACAGATTATAGCAGCCATACGGCGGTCTTTTTGGGAAGGCTTTGTCCGGAAAAGGGAGTGGACGAGCTGTTGGACTGTGTAGAGGCGGTTTGGAAGAAGCACCCGGATTTTCATCTGATGTTGGGCGGCTTCTGGGAAAACGGGACGGAGGAGCTGCAAAAGAAAGCAAAAAAGCTGGAGGCGCAGGGAATTGTCGAATGCCCCGGCTGGGTATCTGCAAAGCAGCGCACCGAGCTGTTTGAGCAGAGCAGTATTTTTGTCCTGCCGACGTGGTTTGAAGGACAGCCGGTTTCTCTGTTAGAGGCGATGGCGGCGGGAATGTGCAGCCTGACGACTGCAGTTGGCGGGATTCCGCAGACCCTCGGGGAGCCGGAATGGAACAGTCTGCCGACCGGAAAAGACGGCTGCGGCGTGATGGTAGAGGCAAAAAACAGCCGGATGCTGACAGAGGCGCTGGAAGAGCTGCTTTTGGATGAAAATCTGCGCCGCGAAATTGGTACAAAAGCGCGGATGCGGGTGCAGGAGTATTATGCGATAGATAATTATGTAAACCAACTGGTCAGCTATTACGAGAAATTGAGAAAAGAGGACTAATGTTGCATGGAAAAAAAGGTAAGTGTGATCGTTCCGGTTTACCGGACGTTGGAGTGGCTGGCGCGCTGTGTGCAGAGCATCACGGGTCAGACCTATAAAAATCTGGAAATTATTCTGGTGGACGACGGTTCGCCGGACGACTGCCCGGCATTATGTGACGACTGGGCGCAGAGGGATGACCGAATTCGCGTTTTGCATAAGGAAAACGGCGGTCTGGTGTCCGCGTGGATGGCTGGCGTATCGATGAGCACCGGCGATTATCTGTGTTTTGTGGACAGTGACGACTGGATTGACGCCTGCATGGTGGAAAAAATGCTGGATTTTTCGTCCGACTGTGGAAAAGAGATCATCTGCGGCAATTATGTACAGGAGGAAAGAAACCGCAGCATCGAAATTTATCAGGCGATGGAGCCGGGCATTTATACGGGGCGCAGCCTGCAGGATCGGATTCACGGAAAACTTCTGGGGCAGGAAAAACGTCCGATCACGTTGTCCCGCTGCATGAAGCTTTTTTCCCGTACTTTAATTGCTGAAAATATGAAATACTGTGACCCGTCCATTCGAATGGGTGAGGATATGGTCATCACCCTTCCGGCGCTTCTGGATGCGCAGCGGATTGTGGTCATGGAGGGCGCAGCTTGGTATCACTACCTGTTTTTGCGGGAGTCGATGGTGCACAGTTATGATGCCGGAATGTATGAAAATATCCGCAGTCTGGATAAAATTGTTCGCCAAATCCTTGCAGACAAGCATGTGCCGAACGCCCAAAAACAGGCGGATCGGGAGCTGCAGCTTCTGATGTTTCTGGAAATCAAGAACGAGGCGAGAAACGGACGGGAAGGCTGGAAAGGGCGGCTGCAGAAGGAATGCAGGGAAACAGAGCTGCAGGAAGCGGTCAAAAGAATGCCGCTTACTCCGACTGTTACTGAAAATAAGCTGATGTATCAGGTGCTGGCGCATCCGGAAAATACGGCAATGATGCAGCTTGTCCATTTTCTTTTGTGGGCAAACAGTAAGCGGCAGCGCTGAATGGAGAGTTGTATGGAATCAAAAAAGCAGGGACGGATCAGTATTATCATGCCGGTTTACAACGGCGTTTCCTGGATCGGGGAATGTATCGAAAGCATTCGGCAGCAGACGGATACGAACTGGGAGCTTCTGGTGCTGGACGATCATTCGACGGACGGGACGACGGAGCTGGTGTTTAAGCTGGCGGAAGAGGATTCGAGGATTTTACCGATTTTGCGTCAGAAAAACGGCGTATCCGCAGCGCGCAACGAGGGACTGGAAAAAGCGCAGGGGGAATTTGTCACGTTTGTGGATGCGGACGATAAGCTGGATACGCAGATGCTCTCTGTGCTTCGGGCGATGCTGGAGCAGACAGAAAGCGACCTTGCGGTCTGTGATTACTATAGATGGAACGGTAAGCTGGACGGAGTTTATAACCGGTCAGAAGAGCTGTTAAAAACGGATGCAGAGCGGGACGAAAATGCCGCTCGGGCAAAGAAAGTGCTGCCTGTGGACGGCGCAGAGAAAACCGTGGCGGAAACCGGTTCTCAACAAGGCACAGTTCCTGCGGCGGGCGTCCGTGTATACAATCGCTCAGAATACGTTTCGGACTATCTTCTGCGGGGCAACACCCGCTGCTGGAGCGTACTATACCGCCGCAGTGCCATTGGGCAAATCCGTTTCCGGGAAGACTTGAGCATTGGCGAGGATATGATGTTTCTGATGGATTTGCTGATGCAGATTTCCAGGGTGAGCATCACGGAGTATCGCGGCTATTTTTACCGGATTAATGAGCAGGGCGCCATGCTCAAGCCCTTTAAACCGAGCTATATGGACGAAATCAAAAGCTGGGAGCTTGCCTGCAGGCTTGTGGAAAAAGAGTTCCCGTCCCAGAAGGGGCGGGTATACAGTATTCTGGCGGTTTCTGCGATGCTGGCTGCCGGAAAAATTGCGCGCCTGCCCGGTGTTGAACGGAAAAAATACCAGACGGAAGTCGCACAGTGCCGCAGTGCTGTTCAGAAAGGACTTGCAGTTCCCGGGGCAAAAGAAGAGCTGCCGGAGGGCTATCGGATCAAAACAATGCTGTTCACCACCTGTCCGTCGTTGTATCTTGCGTTGTATCATCATTGGAAAAATTGAAATAAGAACCGGATGCCGAGGGATCGAATTGCTTTTGGGTGATGCAAAAGCAGAATGAGAGGAATCATGAAAGACGATAAAATTGTTTTATATATGCATGCGGGAAGCGGCAACCACGGCTGTGAGGCGATTGTCAACAGCCTTTGTCGGATGCTTCCCAAACCGGCGATTCTGATGACGAACCGCCCGAAGGAGGATGAAACCTATTCTCTGAAGGAGCTTTGCAGCAGCTTTGTACAGGAAAAAAGCATCGAAAAGAATGTATTCGTGCATACTTGGTATTATTTGAAGCGAAAGCTTTTCCATGACCCGGACTGCTTCATGGAATACCGGTATCAGGACATTTGCGGGAAAAATCTGTACCGTTTGAATATTTCCATCGGAGGGGATAATTATTGCTATGACAACATGCTCGACCGGCTGATTTCCGCAAACCGCATGTTCCACAAGCAGGGCGCTAAAACGGTTTTATATGGCTGCTCCATCGAGCCGGAGTTGTTAAAACGTCCGGAAATCATGGAGGATATGAAGCGCTACGATGCGATCGTCGCGCGGGAAAGCCTGACCTTTGCAGCACTGCAGGAAGCCGGAATTGACAAAAATATCCATTTATATCCGGACTCGGCTTTTTTACTGGAAACAAAGCTGGCTCCCCTGCCGGAGGGCTGGGTTCCAGGAAAGATGCTGGGCCTGAACATCAGTCCGATGATTGTGGACAATGAAAAGACTCCGGGCATTACGATGCAGAACTATAAAGCGCTGATCTCCCATATTTTGGAAACGACCGATCTGCATATTGCGCTGATTCCCCATGTGGTGTGGGAAAGCAATGATGACAGAAAAACGATCCGGCAGCTTTATGAAGCCTTTGCATCGACCGGACGTGTGATCGAGCTGCCGGATGGGTCCGCTCCGGAATTAAAGGGCTATATCAGCCGCTGCGAGATGTTTATCGGAGCCCGGACCCATGCGACAATCGCGGCGTATTCCTCCTGCGTGCCGACGCTGGTAGTCGGCTATTCGATCAAGGCCCGTGGAATCGCAAAGGATTTATTTGGAACGGACGAGGGCTATGTCCTGCCGGTGCAGGCACTCGCCAAAAAAGAAGACCTCGTCAACGCATTTGACTGGCTGTATCAAAATGCACAGGCACAGAAAGCACACCTGCAGCAGATCATGCCGGACTATTGCAAAAAGGCAAAAGAAGCAGAAAACCTGTTGAGAGAGCTGTGAAAGCGTAAAAAATCAGAAGCAGTTGCGTGAAATACAATGCAGCCGTGCAGGCAGTTCATAAAAAGCAGAGGGAGGGAAAATTGTGAGCCAGATACAGGAAATGATAAAACCGGCAGCAGCGATGCTGGATACTTATCCGGTGGTGACCACCAAACAGAAAATCAAACAGTGGATCAAGACCTGCGTCCCGGGCATGACGCCGGAAAAGGCAGAGCGTTATTCCTGGCCTCAGGCGCTTCTTGCGATGGGGCTGTTGCAGGTATATGAGCAGACAAAGGACAAGACTGCGTTAAGCAGTGTGTTTTCCTATCTCAGACGGTGGAAAAACAGCGGATATCCCATCGCTCATGTGGATCATGTGATGAATGGAAGCGTTGCCCTGTGGACAGAAGAGATTTTGACGAGGGAAAAAAGAGAAGATGCAGAATCTCTGGAAGCGCTCTGGATCTGCCGGGAAGGGGCAGACATTTGCGCAGGTTGGATCAAAGCAGCGAAAAAAACTGCGGACGGCATCCTTGCGTACCGGAGCCAGCATCCGGACTGGCTGTTTGCAGATACCCTTGGTATGCTTTGTCCCTTTGCTTGTCGTTACGGTGTTCAGAAACAGGATAAAGAGCTGTTAAACCTCGGAATCCGTCAGCTGGAGCTCTTTTTCCAAAAGGGGATGGATGAAAAAAACGGTCTGCCCTATCATGGCTATGATGAAAAGAACGGCATGAAATACGGAATAATCGGCTGGGGAAGAGCCTGCGGCTGGATGCTGCTTGGATTGTCCCAGAGCATTTTGTGGATTTCAGAGCAGCCTGCAGGAGCAGAGCAGTCAGCAGCTTGTCCGTCCTCCCGGTCTGTTACCCGGGAGGGCTGCAATCGTCTGCTTTTACTGCAGCAACAGCTCCTTGACAGCATTTTTGTATGGCAGCGCGCAGACGGTGGATTTTCCTGGCAGCTGCAGGCACAGGAGGGACACCGGGATACCTCAGCAGAGGGGATGATCGGATATGGGGCCTGGCTGGCAGCAGAGACTGCAGCTGTGCAGCGTTCAGAGCAGTGGAGCCCTGCACTGAGCCGTCTGGCAGCCACCCTGCAGACAAGTATCCAAAAAGGATATGTCACAGACTGCTCCGGGGAATGCAAGGGCTTTGCGGAATATCCGCAGGTATACGGAACCTATCCCTGGGGCAGCGGCAGCGCGCTGGCCTTTCTGGTAGTGCAGCTTTTCAGGGAAGAGAATAACGATAGGGCAGAATGATCCTTATGCCCTGTCGCAGGACAAGTTCGATCAAACAGTTTGGCAGGAATATCAGGAGAACAGGACGAAAAAACATGGGAAGAGTCAGATATGCGACCAGAAATATAATATTCGGCTTTTTAGGGAGCGGGGCAACGACGCTGCTCAATTTTATCCTGCGGCAGGTGTTTATCACCCATCTGGGCGACACGCTTCTGGGCGTGCAGGATCTCTACAGCGAAATTCTGACGATGCTTTCCCTTGCGGAGCTTGGCGTCGGAACCGCTTTAAACTACAGCCTGTACGGTCCGGTAGCTCGGAGCGAGCGGGAAAAAATCAAATCCTACATGCAGCTGTATAAAAAAGCGTACCGCACCATTGCCATGGTGATTGCTGTCATCGGACTTGCACTGGTACCGTTTTTACCCTGGATCGTCAAAAATGCAGATTATCTGACCTTAAGGCAGCTGCGGGTTTACTATCTGCTGTTTCTGTTCAATACAGTGACCACGTATTTTGTTGCATATAAATACAGTCTTGCCAATGCGGAGCAAAAAAACTATATCCAGACAAACGCGGATGCCATCAGCAAAGCGGTTTCCGTGGTGCTGCAGCTTCTGGGACTGCTGGTACTGCCAAACTACCTGTTATACCTGCTGATTCAGGTTGGCGTATCTCTCGGACAGAAGATTTTTATCAGCTGCTATCTGAACCGCAAATATCCGCTTTTGCTGGAAAAAAATGTGGAACCGCTGACAAAAGAAGAAACCGGAGCGGTGGTGGATAAGACAAAGGCGCTGATGCTACACCGGATCGGGGATATGGCGCGTCTGCAGACGGATGCGATCATTATTTCGTCCTGTCTGGGTGTTGTCTGGGTTGGTCTGATCGGAACCTACAAGATGATCGTCAATTCCGTTTCGGGTTATGTAAACCTGATTTTCAACTCCGTCATTTCCAGCTTTGGAAATCTGATCGCGACGGAGAGCAGGGAAAAGCAGTTTCAGCTGTTTCTGGTGTATCGTTTTTTCGCAATCTGGGTATACGGATTTTCGGCTGTCGGATTTTTCCTGCTCCTGTCTCCTCTCGTGGAGCTGTATGTCGGAGCGGATCGGGTGTTGGCAACTTCGATTATCGCCTGGTATCTGACGGACTATTTCTTCAAAGGGGAACGTGTCGTGCTTTCGAATTTCAAAACGGCGGCGGGTGTTTTTGAACAGGACAAATATCTGTCCATCCTTCAGGGAATCGTCAACCTGGTGCTGTCGATTGCTCTGGTGTTTCAAATCGGTCTGGCGGGGGTGTTTATCGGAACCGTCGTATCCGGACTGATTGCAAATATCACAAAACCCATCATTATTTATCGGGTTTGCTTTGAAAAAAGTGCGGTTTCCTATTTTCAGGAGTCCATCAAATATCTGCTCGTCATCGGAGCTGCGCTGGCAGTGCTCATTCCGCTGCAGAATCTGCTGATGCCGCAGGTGACGATTGCAAAATTTGCGCTGATGATCGTGATCATTACGGTTGTCTTTAATGGAATTTTTCTGATCGTGTTCGGCAGGACGGAGGAATTTAAGTATTTGTACGGAATGGTAAAAGGGAGGCGGAAACGGTCATGATTATCGTAGAGGTGATGGGCGGACTGGGAAACCAGATGCAGCAGTACGCGTTGTACCGTAAGCTGGAGTCTTTGGGAAAAGATGCCAGACTGGATATTTCCTGGTTTCTCGACAAAGAGAGGCAGACAAAGGTGCTTGCAAGTCGGAAGCTGGAGTTGTCCTGGTTTGAAAATCTTCCTGCAAAATATTGCACACAGGAAGAAAAGCAGGCAATTCTTGGAAAAAATAATTTGGTCGGAAAACTGAAAAAGAAGCTGCTTGGGGGCAGCAACCGGCATTTTACGGAAAGCGACATGTATCATCCGGAAATCTTTGATCTGGAGGACGCTTATTTAAGCGGTTTCTGGGCTTGCGAGGCTTATTATGCGGATATTTTACCGATGCTGCGCAGCCAGATTCATTTTCCGGATCCGGAAAAGGGTGAAGGCTGGGATTTAGAGGCTGCCGCGAAAAATAAAGAAACGATGGAGCGCATGAAGCAGGAAACCTCTGTAAGCATCCATATCCGTCGCGGGGATTATCTGGATGCACAAAATGCAGAGATGTTCGGCGGGATCTGCACGGATGCTTATTATGAAGCGGCGATTTCGTATATAAAGGAGCAGACACCGGACGCACATTTCTATGTTTTTTCAGATGACTCTGTATATGCGAAAAATGCCTACCCCGGAAAAGAGTTTACTGTCGTGGATTGGAATACCGGGAAAAACAGCCTGTTTGACATGCAGCTGATGAGCTGCTGCGGCCATAATATCTGTGCAAACTACACATTCAGCTTCTGGGGAGCGCGGCTCAATCCGAGCCCGGATAAAGTGATGATCCGTCCGTCAAAGCATAAAAACAGCCAGAATATTGTGCCGGAGGAGATGAAAAAGCTCTGGGACGGTTGGGTGCTGATAGATGGAAAGGGAAGAATTATTTAAGAAAAGTTAAGAAAAGCGGTTCCTCGAATACGGTATAATAATACTGACCACGGCAATTGCACATATTTTTTGAGGTAAAATGTGCAGCAGCGAACAAGACGGTACAAACTGGTAATTGGGCGCGTTTGCGCTGTTTTGTAGATTGAGGAGAAATTATAATGAAAAAGAAAATAGTTATATCTGAAAAAGTGACAGCGGTTATGCTTGCAGCAGCGATGGCCATTAGCATGACAGCATGCGGCAGCCCTGCAAAAGATATGCAGGGAGCAGCAGAAACAGCAGCGGATGAAGAAACAAGTACGGTAGAAACTGTATCAGAGATTGCCGGAAATACAACGGAAAGCACGGAGAATGCAGCGACAGACGCAGAGATTTCGGTTGCAGAAGACCCGGATACAGAAATTGCAGAGTTCAGGAAAGACACGGCGATCAAGGTAACGGTAGAGGATCAGAAGGAAGAAAAGAAAAACGATGCAGGAGAGGTCCTGGTCACAATTAGCGTTCAGAAAGCTACCATCGAAGACAAGGGCTATGATGCCCTGCAGAAGGTGCTGGATCAGCAGAGCTCAGATACCTATGAGCTGGCCCAGGAAGCATGGGGAGATATGCAAGCCTTCCTGGAGGATAATGATTGGGAAACCACTGGCTCTTTATATGGCATCGAGGATACCATTTCCATGAAGCGTGGGGATGACAGAATCTTCAGCTACGTAACCACGGATTATTCCTATCTCGGAGGTGCACATCCCAACGTCGTTTATAATGGTTACAATTATGATACAAAGACCGGCAAAAGGCTGACACTGCGGGATGTGACAGAGGATTACGACAGCCTGTACGCACAGGTTCTGGACACTCTGAGGGCTTTTCAGGAAGAGCATGATGATTTTATGTTCTTTGAAGACTACGAGGATACTGTCAGGGGAATGTTTTATGGATTTTCAGCCGAAGAGGATTTGGAAGACAGCAGCATGACAGATGCAGAAAGGGAGGAAATTTCGGATACTGCAGGGACAGCGTCCGATATCGACAATATTCAGTGGTATCTGACCGACAATGAGCTGGCGGTGATCTTTAACCGTTATGATATCGCAGGGTATGCCTTTGGTCCGACTGCGGTAAAGATTCCGTTCGAAACAGGGCTGGTAAAAGAGATTTATTCATGACAATAGAATGCTCGCAGAGCGTGCATTCTATTGTTGGAAGTAAATGTGTGAAGCAAGAGGAATTATGCCTATGAAGAATGTGATTGCAGTGATCTGGGACTGCGATAAGACGCTGATCGACGGATATATGCAGGATCCGATGTTTGCAGAATATGGCGTTGAGACAAAGCAGTTCTGGGCGGATGAAAATAAAATCCTGGATGAATACCAGAAAAGCGGCGTGCGGGTCAATCGCGACACCTATTATCTGAATTATTTTATCAAATGTGCCCATGAGGGGATTTTCCCGGGCTTAAATAATGCAAAGCTTCGCTCTTTTGGAAAGCTGCAGAAGCTTTATCCGGGGACGCTGGAATTTTTCCGGAAAACAAAAAACATGTTCCGAAATGATGCGAGTTATTCGGAATATGATATTCAGGTAGAGCATTACATTGTCAGCACCGGGTTTGCAGAGGTAATCCGGGGAATGGAGCTGATGAATTATGTGGATGATGTCTGGGGCTGCGAACTGATGGAAGCGCCGGATGCAGAGAATCAGCCGCTCATCAACGAAATCGTTTATACGATCGATAATACGACGAAAACGCGTGCGATTTTTGAAATCAATAAAGGAATCGGAAAGATTGACGGCATCGATGTCAATTCCAAGATTCCCCAGGAGCTGCGGCGTGTGAAATTTGAAAATATGATCTACATAGCAGACGGACCAAGCGATATCCCGGCATTTTCCCTTGTACATCAAAACGGCGGTTCCACCTTTGCCATTTATCCAAAGGGCGACGTCGCTGCCATGAAGCAGGTAGAACAGATGCGTGCAGACGGAAGAGTTGACATGTATGCCGAGGCGGATTATTCCGAAAATACGACTGCAAACATGTGGATCACAAACCGCATACAGGAGCTTGCCGACAAAATCCGGGAACGGGAAAAGGCGAAGATCGAAAAATATGCCGGCAGTGTGCCCAGGCACCTGGTGTGAATTGTAGAGAAAAATTAAAAAACGGAGTAAAAAAGAAACTGGGCTGGCGGAATTCTGGATGGGATTCCGCCAGCCTTTGCTAAAGAAACATTATCGTGTTTTTATGCGGGATACTTTGGAATTAATGATTTGATTTCTTCCAGTGTCAGACCGGAGAAAATGGCAATCTCTTCCTGAGTGAGCTTGCCGGAAGCGATCATAGCTTTTGCACTTTCTATTGCATGTTCATGTACTGCCTCATTTCGCATATCTTCCATTGCTTTACACATTGCGGTAACTCCTTTCGAATCTTCTTTGAAAAAATGAACTCTATCAGCAAGTATTTTATAATGCATTTCGTTTGCATCTGTGCAGGAAAAATCATGCATCAATTTGCCAAGAGCTGTATTGTTTTTTATTTGAGCATTTACATAAATAATATGAGCTCCGTCTTCAAAAGTGGTGTTGGTTTCTGTTACCATTCGGTCAATATGGTAAAT